>Ga0265798_10008338_pt1 | contig 13229 bp, 9 predicted proteins | sample P3T30metagenome_FD_192430 | JGI IMG/M metagenome (GOLD analysis project Ga0265798, IMG submission 192430) | Plant litter microbial communities from East Loma Ridge, Irvine, California - P3 T30 | ecosystem: Environmental > Terrestrial > Plant litter > Unclassified | place: USA: California...
CTGTCGGTACGCACCAGGCAGAAGATCATGTCGGCGTGCTGGGCCAGCGTGGTCCAGGTCTTCTGGCCATTGACGACGTAATGGTCGCCATCGCGCACGGCGCTGGTCTTGAGCGCGGCCAGGTCGGAGCCGGCGCCCGGCTCGGAATAGCCCTGGCACCACCAGTCCTCGCAGAACAGGATGCGCGGCAGGTAATAGTCTTTTTGCTGCTGGGTGCCGAAGGCCATGATCACCGGCGCCACCATGTTTACGCCGAACGGCAACACCTGTGGCGCGCCGGCGCGCGCGCATTCTTCCTCGAACAGATGGCGCTGGATCGCACTCCAGCCGGCGCCGCCGAATTCGACCGGCCAGCCGGGCGCAGCCCAGCCCTTGGCCGCCAGGATGCGGTGCCAGCGCACGTAGTCATCCTTGCTCAAGCGCAGATGCTTGCGGACCTTGTTCTGGAGTTCGGGAGGAAGATGGGAAGCGAGAAAAGCGCGAACCTGGTCGCGAAACGCGAGGTCGTCGGGGGAGTGATGCAGGTGCATGGCGTCTCCTGGTTATCGTCGTCATGAATAGCACGATCGTTCACAAGGATTCTACCCGAATCGACCGTGCCGCCGGTGATCCGGCGGCACGGGGTGCAGCAATTACTGCTTGGCGTTGCGGCGACGCGAGAACGCGCCCGCGCCGAGCATGCCAACCATCATCAGGGCGATGGTGCCTGGCTCTGGCACGGCGTTGACTGCGTCCGGCAGTTCGACTGCTGGCAGGGAAACGTCCGGGCCGGCGCCTGGCAGGATCGCTCCGCCGCCGGTGTCGCCACCGACGCCTGGCGTTGCCGCACCGCCGCCGGTGCCGCCGCCCGTACCACCGCCGACCGCGACGCCGCCGCCGACTGCCGCGCCGCCACCGACCGAACCGCCGGCCGCAGGTGCTGCCGCTACTGGGGAGCCGCCGGCGCCCGGCACGATCTTCACGCCGTCGCCATCATTGATGACCGAGACCGAATTACCGTAACGAGCAGCCAGCAGGCCATTGCCTGCGCTCAGAACGTAATTGGCGTCGATGCCTTGCTGGACGAACAGCTTCTGCGCATCCGTTTGCGACAGGCTGGCGCTGGCCGCACCGACCAGGGCGCTGGACAGATCGCCATTGGTGCTGTGGGCAACACCACCCACCAGGCTGACACCGCTGCCCAGCACGCCGGAGGCGAGGACGCTGGAGCCATTACCGGCAGTCCAGTTGTTCTGGAAACCCGAGGAAACGACATCTGCCTGGGCCGCGCCGGCGCCGACGAGCAGCGTAGCAACAACAAGGTGACGAATTGACATGAAGGTAACTCCCGAAGTAGGTTGAGGTTATTGTTTTTACAACTACATTGCCATCCTATCATAAACAAAAAACATCATGTTTTAAGCAACATCAAATTGTGCGCATGAGTTTATTGATGAGCAGTAGCACGTTCGTTCTGCTTAAATACTGGAAAACAAGTTTTCTATTTTCCTATCGACAGTTGTCATGAAATACACTGTTCTGCAGCACAATGATACGACCCACATATTTTTATACCAACTACCGTATCTATGTGGACAGGAGATCCCCGGTCAGACAATTAAACATTTCGCCAGGAAATAAAAAAGCCGCATCCCGTAAAAGATGCGGCTTTCAGCGTGCGTGCGGCGGCGCGCCGCGCTGTCTTGGGATTACTTCGGCGTGACCACCGTCATATAGGGCATCACACGCGAGGCCATGCGGGTATCGGTCTTCAGCATGCCTACCTCGTCCGCGAGGATGTTGGCCGCTTCTTGCAACATGACATCCTTCGCATCCTTCGCCGCTTTCTCTGCCGCCAGCTCGGCTTGCAGATTGCGCTCATCGGCTTGCAGGCCGTCGTCCTGGCGTGGAGTACCGCGCAGGGCCACCACCGATTTCTCGGGCTTGGTCGGATCCGGCGCTTCGGCGCGTTTTTCCTTGCTGCCCGGACCGCTGGCCGGCTCATCCGGCGTGACCGAGGTGCCGGCCAGGCGCGCTTCGCGCATCTTGGAACGGGCATCCTGGGCATCGCGCTCCTTGCGGCGCACGGCTTCGTTCAGCGAGATCGAATTTTCCTTGCGCAGCTTGAGGACTTCGTTGATGTCTTCTTGCAGGAACTGGAAGTCCTTGTCCTTGGCGATGCGCTCCTCATGACGCTTCTGCAGCGGCGCCACCAGTTCCTTCAGGTCGCCCGCCGGCAGGTACTGGGCCGGCTTGATCGCGACCCATGGCAGCGCGTTGTCGTACGACGATTCGCCGAAGGTCTCGAGGTCGGTCAGCACCGGCAACTTGATGTCCGGCGTCACGCCGCGCAGCTGGGTCGTGCCGCCGTTGATGCGGAAGAACTGGGCGATGGTCATCTTGAGCTCGCCGTAACGCATCTTCTCGTTCGGTGCGAAGCGGTCGAGGTCGATCAGCGTCTGGACCGTGCCCTTGCCGAAGCTCGGCTCGCCGATCACGAGGCCGCGGCCATAGTCCTGGATCGCGGCGGCGAAAATTTCGGACGCCGAGGCCGAACCGCGGTTGATCAGCACGCCCATCGGACCATCCCAGGCCAGGCCGGCCTTGGTGTCGTTCTCGACTTCGACACGGCCTTCGGCGGTGCGCTGCATGACGACCGGGCCCTTGTCGATGAACAGGCCGGTCAGTTCGACCGCTTCGATCAGCGAGCCGCCGCCGTTGTTGCGCAGGTCGATCAGGACGTTGTCGACTTTCTCTTTCTTGAGTTCGGTGAGGATGCGCTCGACGTCGCGCGTGGCGCTGCGGAAATCGCGGTCGCCCTTGCGGCGCGCTTCGAAGTCCTGGTAGAAGGTCGGCAGCGAAATCACCCCGATGCGGCGCTCGACGCCGTTTTCCTTGACCTTGATGATCGACTTCTTGGCGGCCTGCTCTTCCATGCTGATCTTGTGGCGGACCATCGACACGGTGACATGCTTGGCGTCGACGCCGCCGTCGCCCGGGATCACGTCGAGGCGCACGGTGGAGCCCTTCTCGCCACGCACCAGCGCCACCACGTCGTCCAGGCGCCAGCCGAGGACGTCCACGAAGGCGCCATTGCCCTGGGCCACGCCGACGATGCGGTCGCCGACCTTGAGCTTGCCTGATTTGTCGGCCGGGCTGCCCGGCACGACTTCACGGATGATGGTGTAGTCGTCGCGCGATTGCAGCACGCAGCCGATGCCTTCCAGCGACAGCCGCATGGCGATGTCGAAGTTGTCGGCCGAGCGCGGGCCCAGGTAGTTGGTATGCGGCTCGATCGCGGTCGCATACGCGTTCATGAACATCTGGAACACGTCCTCGTTGTTCAGCTTGCGAATACGGTTGACGTAGTTCTCGTAGCGCTTGTCGAGCGTTTCGCGGATCGATTTGTCGTCCTTGCCGGCCAGCTTGAGGCGCAGCCAGTCATTCTTGACGCGCTTGCGCCACAGGTCGCGGATCTCGTCCTCGGACTTGGCCCAGGTCGCCTTTTCGCGGTCGAGCTGCATGGTCTCGTCGGACGTGAACTCGGGCTTGGTCTTGAGCAGGCCGCGCGCATAGGCCATGCGTTCGGCAAAGCGCTTCTGGTACAGGTTGTAGATCTCGAACGGGGCCGTCAGGTCTTCGTTGTTGATCGCGTCATCCATCTTGGTGCGCAGGCCGGCGAACTGGTCGAGGTCGGCTTGCACGAAGTACAGTTTCTCGCCATCGAGCCCATCGAAATAGCCATCGAAGATCTTGGCCGACATGGCGTCGTCGAGCGGGATCGGGCTGTAGTGATAGCGCCCGAGCACGCGCGACGCCCACAGGGCGGCCTGGGTCTGGGCGGCGATCGGTTTCATTTGCAGCGCGCCGGGGGCGGCCGGCTTGGCGGCGGCCTTGGCGGAATCGGCGGGTTTGGCAGGCGCCGGCGGCGTTGCGATGGCAGCCGATTTCTCGGGCTGCGCGGTCACCACATGGGCGGACATGGCAAATGCCATGGCGGCGATGAGCACGTGCTTCTTCATTCTGCGTTTCTCCGAACGGGATTCCTGTTGCGGTGTAGCGGTGTGGCCCGAGGGCGCCGGTGGCTGGGCCACCTTGCGCGGCCAACCATGCTGGATTGCACCAGCTAAGCCAGCCATACCGCGCTTTGCGGTTCATTCTACAGGATAGATAGCCCTGCCAGAGGCGGCGTGCCCCGCTTGAAACGCCCGGATCGCCGCGAATTAAGTCTTCCGTAAGCGTTTTCGGGACGCGATATTTACGTCTTGATAAGTCCCAGCAGCGTTTCGTGGAAATACCAGCCAGCGAATGCCAGCGCCAGCAGCGGCGCCCAGGGCCAGGACCGGGCCGCGAGCTTCCAGTCGACGGGCGATGGCCAGAACGACAGGAACTGCGGCGCCAGCAAGAACATGATGGCCAGGTCGACCGGCTCGAAACGCCAGTCGCCGCGCGTGCGCCACCAGGCCACCCCGACCGGCACCAGCAGCACCAGCAGCGGGGCCAGTGCCGCCGGGGCGGCGTTATACCAGCGCAGGTTGGCGAAGGTGACGGAGCCGAGCTCCCAGTTATGGGCGCCGGCCGGACTTCCCTTCTTGCGCTTGATGCGGCGCGGCAGCACGCTCATGCCGACCGGCTCGGCGTTGGTCAGCAAGCCCACCGAAAAGTGGGCCAGCTCGTGGCACAGCGTGCCCGCTGCGGTGAACAGGAAGAACACCGGGTGGGCGCCGGAAGCGATCCACAGCAGGAAAGCCAGCGCCGCCGACGGGACCAGGTAGACGAGAAGGTCGAACGACGGCGCCGCCAGCGCGCAGGCGGCGGCGGGAAGCCAGTCGCTGCAGCCGGGCGCCGTCATGGGTTCAGGCGGAGTAAAAACAGCGGCCGCAGGCCTGGCGGTAGCTCTCGTTGCCGCCGATGCTGACCTGTTCGCCCTCGCGGATGCGGCGGCCTTGAGCGTCGACGCGGATATTCATGGTCGCCTTCTTGCCGCAAGTGCAGATGTTCTTGATTTCCTCGATATCGTCGGCGAGCGCCAGCAGATAGGCGGAGCCAGGGAAAGGCTCGCCGCGAAAGTCGCTGCGCAGGCCATAGCAGATCACGGGAATGCCGCGCACCTGGGCCAGTTGGTGCAACTGGCCGACCTGGGCGCTGCTGAGAAATTGCGATTCGTCCACCAGCAGGCACGCCACGCCGGACACTTGCTCGAGGAAATTGGTGTCGGCATGAAACACTTCGGCGCCACGCTGCGCGCCAAGGCGCGAGGTGATCAGGCCGACGCCATAGCGGTTGTCGATCGCCGCCGTGTACAGCTTGACCTGCTGGCCCTGCTCTTCATAGTTATGGGCGACCTGCAACAGGGCGGTCGATTTGCCGGCGTTCATCGCCGAGTACCTGAAATAAAGTTTGGCCACTGCCCTGTCCTGCCTTGCTGTCCGGTGAAACGAAGGCTGCGATTATAGCAAGCTGGAAACCGCCACCGCCAGCCATGCGCCGAGCCCCGTTGCCGCTTTTTGCCTGGTGCGGCGGTCGGCTCAAGTGATCGGCTGCGCCGGATTGCCGGCCACCTGCGCGCCCGGCGCCACGTCGTGGGTGACGACGCTGCCGGCGCCGACGATCGCATCGTCGCCGATCGTCACGCCCGGCAGGATCATGGCGCCGCCGCCGATCCAGACATTGCGCCCGATGGTGACCGGGCGTCCCGATTCGAAGCCGGCGCGGCGCAGCGACGGGTCGCGCGGATGGTCGGCCGTGTAGATGTGCACGCCCGGACCGATGCGGGCATCGTCGCCGATCGTGATCGGGGCCACGTCGAGGAACACGCAGTCGAAGTTGATGAACACGCGCGCACCGAGCGTGATGTGCCAGCCGTAGTCGCAATGAAACGGCGGCCGTAGCGTCGAGTTGCTGCCGACCCGCGCCAGGCGCTCAGCCAGCAGGCCATGCCAGCTGGCAGGCTCGCCCAGCGCGCCGTTGTAGCGTGCGAGCCAGGTCGCCGTGGCATTCTGCTCGGCACGCAGCTCCGGATCGCTGGCGTGGTAGGGCATGCCTGCCAGCATTTTTTGCTTCTCAGTCAGTTCCATGCCGTCCCTGTCGAAACCTGCTTCATTGGCCTGGATGGTAGCGGCGTTCGAGGTGGCGTTCGATGTCTTCCGGGTAGAACAGGACATCCTTGAACTCGCCGCGCGCATACATGGCAGCCTGATCGTTGAAGTGCGGCGAACGCGGGTCGCCGCTCTGGCCGCCAGCCAGGATGCTCTTGGCCTTGATCTTCGGTCCAAACTCGACCGCCGCCACGAAACTGTTGCCGCGATCGCCGTAGATGCGCCTGGTGGTCTGCCTGGCGGACATGCCGAACGAGGCCAGCGAGCCCCAGGTGGCCGACGCAAAGGGCACCGGAATGCTCGGCTTGCTGTCGTCGTACTGCTGGTTGACGTCGCCGCTGACGCGCTGGAAGCGGTTGATCTCGCCCCACGGCGTGCGCCAGTCGCCAAAGTCGGTCTGCAGCTTGGCCGAAGCGCGCAGCAGCGCATCGAGGCGGTCGGCCGGGGTCAAGCGGCTGCTGATGTAGTCGACTGCCGGCATGCGCTCCGCCCGTGCCTTGGCGCCGTGTTCGGCCACCATTTGCTGCCCCCAATAGATTGCCAGCGACGTCGGGATCGAGTCGATCGCATAGCGCATATTCCAGTCGCGCAGCACGGCAATCTGCTCGGCCAGCGCCTCCTTGCGCGGGTCGGTGGCAGGCAGAGCGTCGTAATCGGCCAACACGGCAGGCACCAGCGGCTCGAATGCAGCCAGGCGCGTGTCGTACGAGGCCGCGATCAGGCTGTCGATATCGAGACCCTTGGCATCCTTGAACACGCGCTCGGCATTACGCCCACGTGCATTCTCGGGTAGAGACCACATGTACGACGGGTAGTTTGCGCATTTGGGGCTGCTGACACCGGCCGCCATGCACGGCCAGTTATTGGTATTGGAGATGTATCCGCTCGCGGGGTTCAACAGCGTGATCGTTTCCTTGATTTCGTGCAGACCCTGCCACTCGGTGGCGGGATTGCTGCCATCGACCGGCCGCGTCCAGTCGAAGCGCGGATCGCGCTTCGGAATGAAATTGCCGTGGAAGTAAGCGATATTTCCCTGGGCGTCGGCGTACACGGTATTGTTCGACGAATTGGTGCGCAGCTCCATCGCCTCGTAGAACGCGTTATAGTCGCGCGCCTTGGTCCGGGTATAGGACTGGGTCAGCGCATTGAGCGGATCGTCCATCATCTTGACCGACACCCACTTGCCGCCCTCCTCGCGCACCACCGGGCCGTGGTGGGTGAAATAGGCGGTGACCGTGCGGCTGGCCATGGTCCCGCCTGGCGTCCTGTAGGGCAGCACGATCTGGGAACTGCGCATGCGTCCTTCGTGCTTGCCGTATTTATAGAAGAACTCGCCGTCGCGCTCCACCACTGTCTCGAGGTACTCGTCGATGACGTCGCCGCCGCCCGAGGTATGCATCCAGCCCAGCTTGTCGTTGAAACCCTGGTAGATGAAGAACTGGCCCCAGGTCACCGCGCCGTAGGCATTCAGGCCCTCTTCGCTGACCATGTGGATCTCGGGTCGAAAGTAGAACGAGGTATGGGGATTGATCATCAACAGCGCGCGGCCGTTGGCCGACAGCTTGGGCGCGATCGCGAACCCGTTCGAGCCGCGCGGCTCGGGATCGAATCCGGTGTTCGCGTCCAGCCCGGCCACGACCGGCCGCTTGCCGTAGAACGCCTCCAGCTGCTGGAGATCGATCTCTTCGATGTCGCCGCCGATGCTGCCCTCGCTGAAGGCCAGCGCCATCCACGGCTCGAAGCGGGTCAGCAGCCTGGGCTTGACCTCGGGGTGGGTATGCAAATAATAGTTCAGCCCATCGGCGTAGGCGTTCATCAGGTTCTTCAGCCACGCCGGGCTGGCCGCATACTTGGCCTTCATGTCGGCCGGCTGGATGTACAGCTTCATGCGCAGGTCGCGCCAAAGTTCCTTTTCGCCCTCGACCTCGGCCAGGCGCCCCATCGCATTGATGTAGTTGAGTTCGATGCGGTTGAAGTCGTCCTCGGCCTGGGCATACAGTGTGCCGAACACGGTGTCGGCATCGGTCTGGCCAAAGATGTGGGGGATGCCCCATTTGTCGCGCATCACCGTCACGCGCTGCGCGGCGCTCTTCCAGCGCGCGATCTCCTCGGCGCTGAACGACGCCCTGGCGGGCGTGGCGACGACCGGAGTCTTCTTCGGCGCAACCGCCACCGATGGCGCGGCGGCGGCGGCGGTGGTCAGCAGTGCGCCGAGCAGGACCGCTGCGAGCGAGCGTGGCATGGGCATCTTGATATTCCCCTTCGGATCGTGATTAGTCGGTGTCGAGGCCGGCGTTGGCCAGGCGCTGCCTGAGCCGCTGGTTCTCGGTGAGCAAGGTGGCCAGGCGATCCTTCAATCCCGCGACTTCGGCGCGCAGGCCGGTCGCCTCGTCGACCGGATCGAGTTCGACTTTTTCCTTGCGCGGACGGGCCGCCATCTTCTGCTCGCGCACCTGGCGCGCGGCCTGCTGCAACTCCTTGCGCCCGCCGGCGACGGCCGCGATCTGCTGCTCTTCGGGCAGCTGGGCCACGTTGGCGGCCGCATTGATCGAGATGGCGCCGCTGCGCACCGCCTCGCGCAGCTGCGGCGTGGCGGCCTTCTGGATGCGTTCGATCTGGCTGATCGTGTTGCTCGAGACGCGGGCGGCGCGCGCGACGTCCTCGCGCGTATTCCATGGCGGCGAGCCATCGTCGGCGGCGGCGCCGTCGCCCTCTTCCTGTGGCGGATTCTCGGCGACGCGGGCGGAGACGAGCTCCTTCTTGCGCAGCGCCAGCACGCCGCGCTGGAAGTCGGACACGCTGCGGCGCGCCAGGTGATTGTCGATCATCCACAGCATGACTTCCTCGATCGAGGCGAAGTTATTGTTGTGGACAGTGCGGAAGGGGATGCCGTGCTTCTGGCAGATCTCGTAGCGGTTATGGCCGTCGATCAGCGTATCGCGCCAAAGCACCAGCGCATCGCGGCAGCCCTCGGCCAGAAGGCTGCGCTCCAGCGCGGCGTGCTCGATGTCGGTCAGCGGGTCGACGAAGGACCGCAATTCGTCGTTGATCGTGATATTCAATTCTTGTCCTTGCTTGTCGTGCGGGGTGTAACGGTGGGATCGCACCCGGGCAATGGGTGCCGGTTGGCATGCTACACCATCCGGGCGAGGCGGCCAAAGTCGCAGGAATTGCTCAGTAGCAGGTGGTGGGCGTTCATGCCGGCATCAGGCGCGATCGCGCACCGAATGTTGCCAAATTACCCTGAAACGAGCACGCCTGTGCTAGAATTCCGCGCGTTGCCCGGATGGTGAAACTGGTAGACACCGCAGACTTAAAATCTGCTGCCAGCAATGGCGTGCCGGTTCGATTCCGGCTCCGGGCACCAGTATTGATGCGGCTTCGCACCACACTCACAGTCGCTTAGTAATTCCGCAGCGCCAAAGTAGTTCCGCAAAATGGCGCCTCAGTCAGCTTCTGCGAGCTTCCCCTACGCTCTCAGCTGTCGGCTCTGTCGTCTGACGACCAACTTCACCTTACTCTCTGACGAAGAGATACTGCAGTTTATCGTCGACAACGCATCCTCCTTCGGCAGTGACCTACCAGACGGCTTTCGCCAAAGATCGCCATGGCGCTTGCCTTTGGCAACATAGCGATTGTCCGCGAACCGAACGACTGCGCGATTGCCTGCATCGGGCGACCTGATGACCAGGCCGGAGCTCAACAGCCTGCCTACCTCATTACGCGCTATACCGCCGATGAGTTCAATGAGCAGGAAATCGGCTCTTCGACCTGGGAAAAAGTGAAGGGCGTAGTCACTCCCAGGATGCCTACCGACTGATCGTTGAATGCCTTAAGCAGAAGGATTTGAAGCGCGCGCGTGCGCGATGAGAGGTTCCATCAACTTTGCTCACCAAAAGTGTGGTTTTTGCAGCTGCACCAATTGCGTTCAGACATTATTAGATTTACTCTCGCTCAACAATAATATTCCGAGAGACATCATGTTGTCAGGGTTGTTGAAGTTGTTTGCCGAGGTGGACCACCGCTGGGCATTCTCAGCCGATGCTGCACAGCGCCGATGCATAGTGTGCGACCGCGTCGAATTTTTCTGCCCCGACGATAGCCTGGGTGGGGAATCCTGGGATGTACTTCGGTTCGGCCGGCGCGATGCGCATCGCGATCTCGATGCCTCCGGCACGCCCTCGACTCCATTGATTCCATCGCCCGGCGCATCAGGTCAGCGCAGCTGATCATTTGATCGTGCATGCCCCGGCGGCAGGTTTCCCGGCGATAGGTTGGGAAGCCTAGCGCGTTCAGCGTGGACCGGATGTCGATCCGCCCTGAGCATGGCAACGCCTATCACTGGTTTTTTCATTTTTACAACGTTGAAGCGACCGTCGGCGTTCCCAAACCAGTAATTTCGCACTAAAAGTTGCAGTTTTGCATATGTCGTAATACGCTTGCAAGCAACACTTCCGACATGCATCATGACATTCAAAGCAGCAATCAATTCTTTCTTCTCCGCCGTGTCCGGCGCTTTCCGTTCCAGCCACACCTGGCGCCATGACAATCAGACTGGCGTGCGGATGTGCGCGATATGCGGCCGCGCGGAAGAGCTGGTCGTCGATCTGATGAGTACCGACTGGGAAGTAATCGCGTATGGCGATCCCGCCGCCCATGCATCGAAGGCGGAAACGCAGACTCACGACCGGCTCGCTCACGAAACCCGCCCCGCCGGGCACGAGGAAAAGTCCCCGGCGCCACTGGTTGGCGATCTGCGAACCGGCGCCACGGGGTGATGCTGCGATCCAGCGACCGGCGCACGCAAAAAAAGGCCGCTCCCGCGAATGCTCGCGGATAGCGGCCGAGTCCTCAGCAGGGCTGAGATGGAGACACAAGAGAACCGACCACATCGCCGGTAATGCCATTAGTATGCGGGCGTCCGGGCAGCGCACAAGACCTGCAGCAGGTTATGCGCGCCGCGCCATTACGTCGGAAAAGTCGTACATATTCTTTCCGCACGCCTTTTTAGCGTGAGCACTTCCCCTCCCGGTCTTTTCTTTTCTATTTTTGATTCACATCAACTACGCCGCTGACACCGTCCGCGGCGGGGAATAAAGTGGATATCAAGTAATCCAAGCAGAAAGCCGTGAACCGCACGCTGCCATGTCCGCCGCGCGCTGGAAGGCTATCCGCCCGGATCCGCTTTCACCGAAAAGAAAGGAACGAGCATGTACAAGACCATCGTGGTGCAGGTTGACGGCAGCGCCGCGCAGGATGCCCGCCTGCGGGTCGGCAGCCATCTCGCCAACGCTTTCGACGCCCATCTCGTCGGCAGCGCCGCCACCGGCATTTCCTGGTTCGACTATTCCCTGCTGGTCGGTTCGATGGGTGCGCCGATGATGCCCGAATCCGATTTCAACGGCGTGCGCGAAGCGGTACAGGCGCGGCTGGACGCATTCAGCACCGCCGTCCAGCGCCAGGGCGTGGCCTCGTTCGAAACCCGCATGCTCGAAGACGACGCCCGCTACGCGCTGCTGCTCGAATCGCGCTACGCCGACCTGGTCATCGTCAGCCGTGAGGCCGAGGCGGTCATGATGCCCGGCGTCCCGGCCCAGCCGCGTGGCTTGCCCGAATACATCGCCCTGCACGGCGCCCGGCCGGTGCTGGTCGTGCCGCCAGGCTGGCAAGAACGTCCTCTTCCCGGCACCGCCATCGTCGGCTGGGACGGCAGCATGCAGGCGATCCGCGCGATCGGCGCCGCGCTGCCCTTGCTGCGGACCGCCGACGCCGTCAAGCTGACGCTGGTCAATCCGGGGGCGATGTCCAACATGCATGGCGAGGAACCCGGCGCCGACATGGCGCTGCACCTGGCGCGCCACGGGGTCAAGGTCGACGTCGTCATCGAGACCACGCGCAGCAGCACCGGCGACGCCCTCATGCACGTGGCGCGCGAGCACGACGCCGGCCTGCTCGTCACCGGCGCTTTTGGCCACAGCCGCTACCGCGAGTTCGTGCTCGGCGGCGTCACCCGCGCACTGCTGGCCAAGTGCACCACGCCGCTGCTGATCGCCCACTAGCCCGGCCAGTCCCGACCAGACCACGCCATGGCGCCCGACACCCGACCCGATCGTTCCGGCAGCGCACGCCACGTCGAGGGCAGCGCGTGGCTGGGCGGCGCCCATCGCCACGCGCGCGTTGCCGGCGGCGGGCAAGTCCATGCCGACCTCGTATTGTGGGCCTGGCTCGGACGCCTGACCGGCAACCTGTCGCCGGCCGCGCTTGGCCTGGCGTGGTGCGACTGGGCCACCCACCTCATGATGTCGCCCGACAAGCAGCACGAGCTGCTCAGCGATGCCGTGCTCGGCTGGCAACGCTGGTTGCAAACCATCAGCACGCCGGCCAGCATGTCCATCGAACCGGTGCGGCCGCTGGCGCAGGACAAGCGCTTCAGCGATCCGGCCTGGGACGCCTGGCCCTGGCACCAGCTGAGCCAGGGATTTCTCATCAGCCAGCAATGGTGGCACCGCGCCAGTTCCAGCGTGCGCGGCGTGGCGCCGCACCACGCCGACGTGGTGACCTTCGTCTCCCGCCAATTGCTCGACTGCGTGGCGCCGTCGAACTTCGTGACCACCAACCCGGTCGTGCAGCAGGCCGTGCTGGCCAGCGGCGGCATGAACCTGGTCAATGGCGCGCTGCGCGCCTGGCGCGACGCGCGCGACCATGTGGCCGGCAAGGCGCATCCGATCCGCTTCCAGCCGGGCCGCGACGTGGCCACGACGCCCGGCAAGGTGGTGATGTCGAACCGCCTGATCGAACTGCTGCGCTACGATCCGGTCGGGCCGGCCGTGCACGAGGTGCCGCTGCTGATCGTCCCGGCCTGGATCATGAAGTACTACATACTCGACCTCTCGCCCCACAACTCGCTGGTGCGCTACCTCGTCGAGCACGGCCACACCGTCTACATGGTGTCATGGAAGAATCCCCAGGCCGGGGACCGCGACCTTTCCATGGACGATTATCGCCAGCTCGGCATCATGGCCGCGGTCGACGCCATCGTGGGCCAGACAGGCGCCGGCCGGGTGAATGCCGCCGGTTATTGCCTCGGCGGTACCCTGCTGGCCATCGCCGCCGCCGCCATGGCGCGCGACCACTACCGGCGCCTGGCCAGCA
>Ga0265798_10008339_pt1 | contig 13225 bp, 16 predicted proteins | sample P3T30metagenome_FD_192430 | JGI IMG/M metagenome (GOLD analysis project Ga0265798, IMG submission 192430) | Plant litter microbial communities from East Loma Ridge, Irvine, California - P3 T30 | ecosystem: Environmental > Terrestrial > Plant litter > Unclassified | place: USA: California...
TATGGGTTCAGTGATCAAGAAGCGTCGCAAGCGCATGGCGAAGAAGAAGCACCGCAAGCTGCTTCGCAAGACGCGCCACCAGCGTCGCAACAAGAAGTAGAGCGCACGCGTCCACGAGGGCGCCGACCGCGACGAGAGGACGCCGACCCGGAGACGGGGCGGCGTCCTCTTCGTCTGCCCGGCGGGTCCTCCGCGACGACGGTGCTCAGGACGCGGACGTGCCGCCGGCCTCCGCGGCCTCGCGCCGCACGCGACGACGGGCGTCCCGGATGCTCGCGCGCTGCAGCCGCATCGACGGCCAGCCCGCGGCGCGCGCGTGGGCCGCGAGCGCCTGGTCGGGGTTCACCACCACCGGGTTCCCGACGAGGGTGAGCAGCGGGATGTCGTGCCGGGAGTCGGAGTAGGCCCAGCACGCGGCCGGATCCGCCCCCGTCACCTCGAGCAGCGCCCGTGCCGCCGCGGCCTTGTGCGCGCCGTGCAGGAACTCGCCCGCGAGGCGTCCCGTGTAGGCGTCGCCGTCGACCTCGAGCACGCTCCCCAGCGCGCCCGTCAGGCCGAGCCGCCTGGCGATGACGTCGGCGAGGAAGGAGGGCGACGCCGTCACGAGCCAGACCTGGTGGCCCTTCGCGAGGTGCTCGCGGGCGAGGCCGAGCGTCTCCGGCCAGACGCTGGCGGCCGTGTGCCGCACGTACACGTCGTCGGCGAGCCGGGCCATCTGCGCGACCGTCACGCCCGTCACGACCTGGAGGCCGCGGACGCGGGCGGACGCCAGGTGCCGGTCGTCCTCGCCGCGGGCCTTGAAGCGCGCGTGCTTCCAGCCGGCGCCGACGATGTCGCGGGTCGTGAGGAGGCCCGCCGCGCGCAGCCCGCGCACGAGGTGGAACACGCTCGCGCCGTGGATCAGGGTGTTGTCCACGTCGAAGAACGCGAGGACCGGGGCGCCCGCCTGCTCGACCATGATCGGGCCAGCGTAGGCGACGCTCCTGCGCCCGGACCGCGGGCCGGGCGGCGGCCGCGCTCGCCTACGCTGGGCGGATGAGCGCAACGGTCCTCACCCTCGTCGGCAAGCCCGGCTGCCACCTCTGCGACGACGCCCGCGAGGTCGTGACCCGCGTGCTCGGGGAGCTCGACCCGCAGCGCGCCGCCGACGTCACGCTGGAGGAGCGGAGCATCCTCGACGACCGCGCGCTCGCCGAGGAGTACGCGGAGGAGATCCCGGTGCTGCTCATCGACGGCCGCGTGCACAACCACTGGCGCATCGACGCCGACCGCCTGCGCGCGGCGCTCGACGCCCGCTGACCCGGAGCGCGCCCGCCCGGGCGTCGCCGACGCCGTGCGCGTCCGCGGCTAGGGTCGTCGCATGACCCTCCGCCACGTCGTCTCCTGGAAGCTCGCCGACCGCGATCCCGCCGCCCTCGACCGCGACGCGGCCCGGGCCGCCGAGGCGCTCGGCACGCTGCCGGCGCTGGTGCCGGGCATCCGCTCGTTCCAGGTGGGCCGCGACGTCGTCGGATCCGCCCGCAGCCACGACCTCGTGCTCATCGCCGACTTCGACGACCGGGCGGCCCTCGACGCGTACGACGCGCACCCCGAGCACCAGCGCGTCGCGGCCGTCGTGCGGAGCCTCGTGGCGTCCGCCGCCTCCGTCGACTTCGAGGTCTGACGTCGCCGCCGACGACCGCGTGACCGGCCGCGACGGCGCCTCCCGCGCGCCCCGACGCCGCGTCACGCTCGCCCAGGTCGCGGAGCGCGCCGGGGTCTCCCGCTCCGCGGTCTCCTTCGCGCTCACGGGGCGGACCGACCAGCGCCTGTCGGCCGAGACGATCGAGCGGATCCAGCGCGCCGCCGACGACCTCGGCTACCGCCCGAACATGACCGCCCGCACCCTCCGCACCGGCCGGTCCGGCACGGTGGCGCTCGTCTCCGACTTCGTCAGCAGCACGTCCCACGCGAACTCCATGGTGCGCGGGGCGCTGGACGCGCTGCGGGAGCGGGACACCATCCTCTTCACCGTGGACACGCAGGGCGACGCCCGCCAGGAGGAGCAGCTCCTCGAGAGCCTCCTCGGCCGGACGATCGACGGCGTGCTCTACGCGTCGATGTTCACCCGCGTCGTCGAGCCGCCCGCCCTGCTCGACCAGGTGCCGCACGTGCTGCTGAACTGCGTGCCCGCGAGCGGGCGCGTGCACGCGGTCGTGCCGGACGAGGACGCCGCCGGGTCGGACGCCGCGCGCATGCTCCTCGACCTCGGCCACCGGGACCGGATCTGGTTCGTGGGCGGCCTCCCCGCGGGGGTCACCGGCGGGTCGGCGTGGCGCGGCTGGGCGCCCCTCGCGCTCGAGGAGCGGCTCGCCGGCGTGCGTCGTGCCCTCGACGCGGAGGGCCGGGCGCTCGCCGGCGTCCAGGTCGTGGAGCGCGACTGGGACACCGCGGACGGGCGCGCGGCGGTGGAGGCGCTCCTCGGATCCGGGGCCCGCCCGACCGCGCTCGTCTGCGCCAACGACGCCGTCGCCGCGGGCGCGTACCAGGCCCTGCACCGCGCGGGGCTGCGGGTGCCGGAGGACGTGTCGGTCGTCGCGTTCGACGGCAGCGCGATCAGCCGCGCGCTGGATCCGCCGCTGGCCTCGGTCGCGCTGCCGCAGCTCGAGCTCGGGCGCCTCGCCGTCGAGCTGCTCTTCGACCGGGAGGCGGAGCCGGCGGTGCACCGGATCCCGATGCGCCTCGTCCCCGGGGCGTCGGTCGGGCCCGCCCGGTGACACTCCCAGGGAAACCCTTCCACGCCATAGCTAGAACGATGTAGCATCCTGTCCGCGCCCGGTGCCCGACCGCGCGCATCTTCCCCGACGCATACGAAGGAGTATGGGATGACGACTCTCGACGGGACCCTGCGGGGTCCGAACGCCTGGTGGGTGGGGTTCGTGTGCGGCATGGCGACGTTCGTCGACGCCGCCGCGACGACGGGCGTGGGCATCGCGCTCGTGCTCTTCCTCGCCCCGCCGACCGGAGGGCCCGGTCTCACGGGCGCGGAGGTCGGCTACCTCACGGCCGTGCTCACCGCCGGCGTCGCCGCAGGCAGCCTGCTCGGCGGCTGGGCGGGCGACCGGTTCGGCCGGCGCCGGGTCTTCCTCGTCACGATGACGCTCATCGTGATCGGATCCGTCACGCCGTTCCTCGGCGTCTCGTTCGCGGCGCTGCTCCCCGGCATCGCGCTCATCGGGATCGGCGTCGGCGCCGACCTCCCCGTCGCGCTCGCCACCATCTCGGAGGCGGCGACCGACCGGAACCGCGGCAAGATCCTCGTGTTCTCGAACCTGCTGGGCGGCTTCGGCATCCTGCTGGCCGTGGTCATCGGCATCCTGTTCGGCCAGTCCGGGCCCACCGGCGGCCACGTGATGTTCGGCGCGTTCGGCGTCGTCGGCGTCCTCGTGCTGCTGATGCGGGCCACCATCCCCGAGTCGGCGTCGTGGCTCGTCGCGCGCCGCGAGCGCTCCGACGGCGCGCGCACCGTGCGGGCGCAGCGGGGGCGGATCCGCGACCTCGGCCGGCCCGCGTACCGCCGCCCGTTCGTGACCCTGCTCGTGTACTACACGCTCGCGTCTCTGGCCATCAGCGTCGCCGGCAGCTTCGGCACGTACGTCGCGGTGAGCGTCGCGGGCATCCCCGTGGACCAGTACCAGTCGTGGACGATCCTCGCGATGCCGGCCGCCGTGCTGGGCGCGCTCTGGTTCATGTCGGTGGCGGACACGCGCTTCCGCATGCCGTACTTCGTGGTCGGATCCGTGGCCGTCGTGGTGTCGAACCTCATCCCGGTCGTCCTCGGCTTCAGCCTGCCGACGCTCGTCGTCTCGGTCGTGCTCTCCACCTTCGCGGGCGCGTTCTGCTTCGAGACGATCATGAAGGTCTGGACGCAGGAGTCGTTCCCGACGCTGCTGCGCTCCACCGCGCAGGGCACCGTCTACGGGGTGGCGCGCTTCGCGACGGCCGGGCTCAACGCCGTGACCCCGGCGCTCCTCGCGCTGAACCCGCAGGGCGTCTACGTCGGCGTCTCGGTCATCGCGGCGGCGGGCTTCCTCGTCGGGTGGATCGGGTTCCGCCGCGTGCGCGGCACCGCGTTCGACGTCGAGGGCGACACCGTGCCGGCGACGGCGTCCGTGCGCACCGTGGAGGCGGTCGCGTGAGCGGGCTGCCGGGGGCGATGCGGATCCGCCCGTTCGAGGCGCGCGTGCGGGGCCTGGCGCTCCGCGGGTCGCAGCACCTGGTCGACGCCCCGGGCCCCGGCCCCGTCGCGGTGCTCATGCACGGCTTCGGCGGCTCGCGGGTCGAGACGACGGGCGTGTTCGTGGCGCTCGCGCGACGGCTCGCGGCGGAGGGGATCGGCGTGGTCGCCTACGACCGCGCGGGCCACGGCGAGAGCGACGGCGAGTTCCTCGACACCACGGTCACGGGCGACGTGGCCGACGCCCGGCGCGTGCTCGACGCCGTGCGGGCGCTGCCCGAGACGGATCCGGACGACGTGCACCTCGTGGGCATGAGCCTCGGCGCCGTCGTGGCGTCGGTCGTCGCGGCCGAGGCGACGGCGGCGGGGGCGCGCATCCGGTCGCTCGCGATGTGGTCGACGGCCGCCGTGTTCGTGGACGACATCCGCGGCGGCACCATCCAGGGCCGCTCGCTCGCGTCGCTCGACGACGACGGCTGGTTCGACTTCGCCGGGATGCGGATGGGCCCGGCCATGCGCGATGACGCGCTCGGCTTCGACCCGTACGCGCGCGCCGCCGGATACGACGGCCCGTCCCTGCTCCTGCACGGGACGGAGGACTTCGTGCCCGTCTCGTACGCCCGGCGGTACCTGGAGCCCGACGCGCTCGGCGACCGGGCGGAGCTCGTGGTGGTCGACGGCGCGGACCACGGCTGGGCGCAGCTCCCGCAGCGGGACGAGGTGATCGCGCGGACGGTCGCGCACATCCGGGCGCACCGTCGGGCGCACGGTCGGGCCCACGCGGCGGGCGAGCAGGCGTGAGCGGCGAGGTCGTCGCGCTGGGCGGCGGATCCGTCCGCGTCCACGGCCACCTCGGGCTCGTGCCGGTGCCGGGCGGCGTGCGGCCGGTGCGGCTCCCCGTCGGCCGGTGGCGCGACTTCCCGCCCGCCGGGGAGCTGCTGCGGGCGCAGGTGTCGACGGCGGCGGGCGTGCGGATCCGGTTCGCGACCGACGCCGACGAGGTGCGCCTCCGGGTGCGCTGCACGCGGATCCACTACGACGAGCTGCCGGGCCCGCGCAACACGTTCGTCGCGGAGGTCGACGGCCGCGCCCTCGCGCCCGTGGAGGCGCCCGTCGACGTGGTGCGGCGCATCTCGCCCCTGGGCGACCGGGCCGAGGAGGCCGCCGCGGGGGTGGAGGGCGGCGCGTCGACCGTCGTGCTCCGCGGGCTCGGGCGCGGGCTCTCGACCGTCACGGTCTGGCTGCCGCAGGGGATGCTGGTCGACCTGCTGGCGGTCGATGCCGGCGACGCCGGGCCCGTGCGCGCCGCGGATCCGCTCGGGCTGCCCCGGTGGATCCATCACGGCAGCTCCATCAGCCACGGCGTGGAGGCACCGGACCCGACGGGCCCCTGGCCCGTGGTCGCCGCGCGGCGGGCGGGCCTCGACCTCGTGAACCTCGGCTTCGGTGGGCAGTGCATGCTCGACCCCTTCGTGGCCGACGCCATCGCCGACGAGCCGGCCGACGTGATCTCGCTGAGCGTCGGCGTGAACATCGTGGGCGCGCGGTCGATGGACCAGCGCACGTTCGTGCCCGCGCTGCACGGGTTCCTCGACCGGGTGCGGCGCGGGCACCCGGAGACGCCGATCGTGCTCGCGTCGTCGATCCTCTGGCCCGGGAGCGAGCACGTGCCCGGGCCGCCCGGGGTCGAGTTCCGGGACGACGGGTCGGTGCGCTGCTTCGCGGCGGGCGATGCGGACGACGTGGCGAAGGGCGCGCTCACGCTGGCGGAGTCGCGGATCCACGTGGCGCACGTCGCGCGCGTGCGCGCCGACGCGGGGGAGCGCATCGCCCACCTCGACGGCCTCGCCCTGTACGGGCCCGACGACGTGGCGCGCTTCCCGCTGCCGGACGGGCTGCACCCGGATGCCGTGCTGTACGCGGAGATGGGCGGCAGGTGGGGGGAGCTCGTCTTCGGCGACGGCGGGCTGGTGCCGCGCGCGGGCCTCGGCCTCGGCGCGTAGGCATCGGCCGGCCCCACGCGGGACGCCGTCCGCGCCGCGCTCCGCCCCGCCTGCCGCGCCGGACGTGCGGGAGGATGGGCGCATGGCGGACGTGATCGAGGTCGAGCGGGTGTCGGTGGTCGTCGACGGGATCCCGCTCCTCCGGCCCACGGACCTCGCCGCCGCCGCGGGCGAGGCCGTCGCGGTCACCGGCCCGAACGGCGCGGGGAAGACCACGCTGCTGCGGGTGCTGGCGGGGCTCACCCGGCCGAGCACCGGATCCGCCCGCATCGCCGGCCGACCCGTCGACGAGCGGCGCGCGGAGTTCCGGCGTGCCGTGTCCGGCGCCGTCGGCCACCCGCCCGTCGCACGCGACCTCACGCTCGCGGAGCACCTCGCCGTGATCGCCGCCTCCTGGGGCAGGGACGCCGACGAGTCGCGCGGCCTCGCCGCCGACCACCTCGAGCGCTGGCGCCTCGCGCCGCTCGCCCGCCGCTTCCCGCACGAGCTCTCGTCCGGCCAGTCGCAGCTCGCCGCCCTCGCGATGGCGACCGTGCGGCCCTACGACGTGCTGCTCCTCGACGAGCCCGAGCAGCGGCTGGATCCCGACCGGCTCCAGCTCGTGATCCGGATCCTGCGCGAGGAGCTCGCGGCCGGCCGCACGCTCGTGCTCGCGACGCACAGCCCGGTTCTGCGGGACGCGGTCGCCCTCCGGAACGTCGCGCTCGTCGGCGACGCCGCGTGAGGCCGGGTCGCGCGCTCCGCGTCGTCCGCGGGATCCGGGACGAGCGCGGCGGCGCCTCCGCGATGGACGTCGCCTACGCGGTGTACGCGGGCGCGCTCGTGGTGCTCATCGTCGGCTTCCCGCTGCTGCGGGCGGTCGTGCTGGAGCTCGCGGAACCCGTCGACGCCGCCGCGCTCCGGGCGGGCGGCGCGGCCGCGGCCGCCACTGCGTGGGGGATCGCCGCCGCGGCCCTCCTCGCGGCCGGCGCCGCGCGCGGGCCCGCGCTGTTGTCGCCCTTCCTCACGTCCGCGCTCGGCGGCAGCGCGCTCCCGCGGGCTGCCGTGCTGCGGCGGCCCGTCGCGCAGGCGTTCGTCGGCTGGGCGGCGCTCGGCGCGCTCGTCGCGGTGCTGCCGGCCATCGCGCTGCTGATCGCCGGGGACGCGGATCCGATCCCCGTCGTCGCCTTCGCCGCGGGCGGCGGGCTCGCGGGCGTCACGCTCGCCGGGTGCTGGCTCCTCGGCCAGCGGCTGGCCCCGGGAGCGCGGGCCGCGGTCGGCGCGGTGCTGCTCGGATCCACCGCGCTCGGCCTCCTGACGCGCGCGCCCCTGCCGCCGTGGGGCGCGCTCGCCGCCCTCTTCCCCGCGCCGGGGACCGGATCCGCCGGCCTGGCGCCCGGGACCGCCGTCGCGCTCGCCGGCGTGGCCGCGCTCGCCGTGGTCGCCCTCGCGTCGGTCCCGCTGCTGCTCCGCGGGCTGCGCGGCCCGGACCTCCTCGCGCAGGCCCGGCGCTGGGAGGCGGCGACGACGCTCGCCACCACGGGCGACCTCGCGATGGCGGCGGGCGGCTTCCGGCCGGTGCCGCGGATCGGGCGCGGGCTCGCCGCCGTGCGCGGGCGTTCGCTGCCGGCGCTGATCCTGCGGCGCGACCTCGTCGGGTCCCTCCGCACGCCCGTCCGCGCCGCCGCGGCCTGCCTCGGCATCGCGACCTCCGGCGGCCTGGCCGTCACGGCCGTCGGCGGCGACGGGGTCGGGCTCTGGCTGCCGGCCGTCGCGGCCGCGCTCGTCGGCTTCCTCGCGCTCGGCGTGTGGGCCGACGGCTTCCGGCACGTCGTCGACGTGTCGTCCGCGCCGCCGCTGTACGGGATCCCCACCGGCCGGCTGCTCGCGCTGCACGCGATCCTGCCCGCCGTCGCCGGGGTCGCCGGCGCGCTCGTCGGCGGGGGCGTCGCCGTGGCGCAGGGGGCGGATCCGGCCGGGCTCCTGGCCGCGCCCGGGATCGCGCTCGTGCTCGTGGCGGTCCGCGCCTTCGACGCCGCGAAGGGGCCGCTCCCGCTCGAGGTGATGGCGCCCGTCGTGACCCCGGCCGGCGACGCCTCCGGGCTCGTGATCGCCGCATGGCAGGCCGACGCGCTCCTGCTCGCGGGCGGATCCGCGCTGGCGGTCGTCGCGGCCACGTCGAACGCGGGTCCGCTCGGCGCGGCGCTCGCCCTGCCGATCGCGGCGGGGATCGCGTTCCGTGCCCGGCGCCGGATCGCGAAGGCGCGCGACTAGGCCGGACGCGCCCCGGTGCCGGCGACGTCGTCGGTGACGCTGTCGGATGCCCGACCGCCGCGTCGTCCCCACCCGCGCAGCACGGCCGCCGCGAGGAAGCCGACGCCCGCGACCACCTCGATCGTCCAGTAGACGGGGCTCGTGGTCTCCCCGAGCAGCGCCAGCCCGTAGGCGCCCTCGGCGACGAGGATCAGCGCCAGGCCCGCGACCGCGGCGATCGCCCAGCCGCGTGACGCGTGCCGTACGAGGGCCGCGCCGAGGCCGATGAAGGGGCCGGCGACGAGGCCCACGGGGATCCACGTGCTGGAGAGCGGATCGGCGAGGAAGTCCCCGCGCCACAGGCTGACGACGCCGTACGCCTCCACCATCGCGACGAACGACACGGCACCGAGCACCGCGCCGAGCGGCGGTCGCGCGCGCGAGAGCCACACCCCGAGGAACGCGAGCATGCTCCATCCGCCCGCGGAGTTCGCGAACGACCGCAGCTCGTCGGGCAGCGCGCCCTGCGCGGGGCTGGTGAGCCCGCCGACCACGAGGCCCGTGACGAGGACGACGACGGTCGCCGTGATCCCGCTGCGGAGCGTCTCGCGGGGCCGGGCGGGGGCGGTGCTGCTCATCCCCCGAGCATCGCCGACGCGGCGGGCCGGGTCGTCGCCCGCGCGACGCATCCGCGTACGCCGCCCGATGCAGGTCGTCGGCCGCGATCCGCACGGCCCGGGTCAGCGCTCGGGCAGCGCCCGCTCCAGGATGCCCACGGCGTCCGTGGCCGAGACGGTCCACGAGATCGTGGCCGTGACCCGGGCGACGCTGCCGTCGGTGACGTCCGAGCTCGTGAAGTGCACCTCCACGTCCCGCACCTCCCGGCTCAGGATGGGGACGGCGAGCGTCGCGTCGAGGATCGCCTCGTCGTCGTAGGGGAGGTTGGTGAGGGCCACGCGGTGCTCCTGCGGGTCGGCGGCGCCGGGCGCCGGGGATCGGGACGGTCGCGGGCGTCAGTCGCCGCGGATGTCGTGCGGCACCCGCTGCGCCGAGTCGGCGTGCGCCGGCTCGGGCAGGAGGTGCAGGCCGGCGGCGGTGTTCGCGCTGTCCATCAGCACGTCGACCCAGGCGGGGTTGATCGATGGCGGACGGCCGCCGGAGTACCGGAAGTGCAGGGGGAGGTCGGGGGCGATCCAGACGGTGCTCCGCCCGTCGCCCTCGGACGCCGGGTACTTCCACGAGAACGCGAAGCTCTCCTTGCGCCGGAGCTTGCCGAGCATGACGATCTGGAGGTGGGCGAGGGCGCGATCGTCGATGGTCGTGCGCGTCGACGTGTCGTAGATGAGCTGGCCCACAGCTGTCCTTCCCGGCCGGATGATGTGTTGCACATTACGGCACCTGAGGAAAGGTGGTCATGCCCCGTCGGATGCGGGCTGGGAGCGCAGGTGCCGGCGCCCGCCCGAGCCGGGGACCACGCGGGCTCAGAGGCCGAGGGCGGCCCGCACGGACAGCGCGACCTCGCGCGGCGAGAGCCCGTCGGTCGCGATGACGGCCTCGGCGAGGCCCGCCCGCTCCTGCCGCGCGGCGAGCTCCCGGAACCGCGCCAGGTGCCAGTCGAGCGCCGCCGACCGGTCGGCGTCGTACCGGGCGCGCAGCCGCGCCTCGACGACGGCGTCGGACGCTGTCAGGCGCACGCAGCGCACCTCGATCCCGAGGGCGTCGCGGTAGCGGTCGAGGTCCGCGCGCTCGGCGACGACCCCGCTGATCACCAGCTGCCGCGGCCCCGCCGTGAGGTGCTCGGCCCAGACCGCGGCCATGGCCCGCGCCTCGACGACCACGTTGTCCGGATCCCACGCCGCCGTCGGCCACGACCGGTGGAACCCGTCGACGTCCATCAGCGAGAACGGCGTCCCCGTCTCGGCCAGCAGGTCGCCCATGTGGTCGAGCACGGCGCTCTTGCCCACGCCGTAGGTCCCGTCGAGCAGCACGGCGGGCGGGAGGGCGAGGCGGTCGGGCACGACTACATCCTGCCGGTCGCGTCGCCGGGCCGGCTGCCGGCCGGTCAGGTGGTCAGGTGGAGGACGCGACGGTCCCCGATCGCGTCGAACGCCGCGCCGACCGCGTCGAGGCCCGTCGTGCGCGCGGCGTCGTCCCCGTGGGCGGGCGCGAACGTGACCACCGGCTCCAGGACGTCGTAGCCGACGAAGCGCAGGGTGCCGTGGTGGATCGGGTACAGGAGCGCCTCGAGGTCGCCGAAGCGGGAGCCCGGGCCGAACGCCTCCGCGGACCCGCCCGTCGTGAGGAGCAGCACGGCGCGTCGTCCCGTCAGGGCGGCCTCGTCGAACAGCCCGAGGTCGCCCCCGAACACCGCTCCCATGACGAGGACGCGGTCCAGCCAGCCCTTGAGGATCGCCGGCACCGAGAACCACCACAGCGGGAAGGAGAGCACGAGCAGGTCGGCGGCGAGGAGCGCCTCCAGCTGCTCGGCGACGACCGGATCCAGGCGCCCGGCGCGGACGGCGGCCATCTGCTCGGCCTGCGGCTTGAAGTGCGCGCCCGGCGGGAACTGAGAGGGGTCGAGGACGGGATCCCATCCGATCGCGTGCAGGTCCACGACCGTGACGGCCCACCCCTGCGCCACGAGGCGGCGTTCGGCCGCGCGCATCTGGGCGGCGGAGAACGAGCGGGGCTCGGGGTGCGCGTGGACGATGAGGGCGGTGCGGGGCGAGGGGATCGTCGTCATGGCCCCACCATATCGACACATCGGAATCTGTCGATATGAACGGCGCGGATCAGATCAGGTCGCCGAGGTCGCCGACGAGCCGGGCGATGCGCTCCTCGTCGCGCCGGTAGTGCGTGTACTTGCCGATGCGCCGCGCCGTGACGAGCCCGGCGCTCTCGAGCGCGGCCATGTACGCGGAGACGGTGGACTGGGCGAGGCCCGACCTCGCCTGGATGTGCGTGACGCAGACGCCATGCTCGCGACGGTCGGCGATCGGCTCGTACTCCGCGAACTCGCCCTCGGGGTCCCGCAGCCACCGCATGATCCGGAGGCGCACCGGGTTGCTCAGGACCTTGAACACCTCGATCGCGGCGTCCTCGTCGGCGGGAGGGGGAGTGGGCACGCCCCATCCTCTCGCGGTCGGAGGCCGGTCACGCCCGGGCGGTCACCTCCGGGCGTTGGAGCACGTGGCGGCGTCGGCGGTCTGGCCCATCACGTTCTCGGGGAGCACGGCCGGCGCGGACGGATCCGCGGAGGGCGTGGCGCCCGCTCCCGGCGTCGCCGACGGCGCCGGCTGCGCGTCGGCGCCGGGCGGGAGCTCGACGCCGTTGGCCGCGCGGTCGGGCGACAAGGCGAAGTCCGCGTCGTCCGCGATGAGCGCCATCATCCGCTCGGCCGACGCGGTGTCCGGCTCCACCTTCTGCCCCACGCGGAACCCCGGGTACTGCAGGAACGTGATCCGGTCGAGCGGGATGTCCTTCACCGTGAGCGCGAGCGACGCGATGGTCGTGGGGTCGTCGAGGGACGTCGAGAGCCGCATGTCCTCCACCACCGCGCGCGCGATGCCGTAGACCTTCGCCGGGTTGCCCAGCGTCCCGGCGCTCGTGACCGCGCGGAGGAGCGCGCTGAGGAAGACCTGCTGGTTGCTGATGCGGCCGATGTCGCTGCCGTCGCTCACGCCCTCCCGCGTCCGGACGAAGCCGACCACGTCGTCGCCCTGCAGGACCTGAGGGCCGGCCCCCAGGTGGATGTCCGCGTGGTCGTCGTCGATCGGGTTGGCGAGGCAGACGGGCACCCCGCCGATCGCGGCGGCGATGCCCTTCACCCCCAGGAACTGCACGACGCCGCCGTAGGGGATGTCGAGCCCCGTGATGCTCTCGACCGTGCGGACCACGCAGGGCAGGCCGCCGTCCTGCATGGCCAGGTTGAAGGCGCTGTCGCGCTTGGCGGGGACATCGGGCCCGCCGTCCTTTCCCTGGCAGGCCGGACGGTCGATGAGGAGGTCGCGCGGGAAGGAGAGGACCGTCGCGCGGGAGTGGTCCTCGCTGATGTGCAGCAGCATCGTGACGTCGTTGTGGTCGTTGCCGGCCATCTCGGCGGGGTTCCCGTACGCGTCTCCCTGGCCCACGCGGCTGTCGCTGCCGGCCAGCAGGATGTTGGCGCCCCCGTCGATCGCCCCGATGGAGGGCGGCGCCGCCTTCCCGTCGGAGATGTCGACGGCGTTGGCCTGCACGGTGCGCGAGAGGTCCCACGCGGCGAACGCGGCGACGGATCCGCTGCTCACGACCGCGACGGCCGCCACGACGACGATCGCCAGCGCCGCCGTCCGCACGCCGCTCGGCCTCCGCAGCCGGCCGTGCCGGGCGATGCCGGGTGCGGGGCGCCGGTCGGTTCGCGTCTGGTGGGACATGCGGGCTCCTCGGCGTGGGCACGCGCGCGTGCAGGGTGGGCGCCCGGACGAGCGGGCGATGCCGCCACGCTACGCACCGGTCCGCGTCGGCGGTTCCCCCTCGCGATGGAGATCCGGGAGCTCGGGCGGGACGCGCGCGACCCGGGAGACGCGAGACGGCCCGACCCCGCGAGGGGATCGGGCCGTCAGGTGGAGCGGGCGGTGCCTACGGGGCGAGCCGGTTCGGTCCGCGGAAGAGGTACGTGACCTCGCGCAGGTTCGACTGGTGCAGCAGCAGCATCAGCACGCGGTTGAGGCCCATGCCGAAGCCGCCGTGCGGGGGCACGCCGTAGCGGAAGAAGTCGAGGTACGAGCCGAGCTCC
>Ga0265798_10008340_pt1 | contig 13224 bp, 10 predicted proteins | sample P3T30metagenome_FD_192430 | JGI IMG/M metagenome (GOLD analysis project Ga0265798, IMG submission 192430) | Plant litter microbial communities from East Loma Ridge, Irvine, California - P3 T30 | ecosystem: Environmental > Terrestrial > Plant litter > Unclassified | place: USA: California...
CGCAAGCACCAGCACGGCCAGCAAGGCCAAATGTTCGAACAAGTTCATGGGACACCCGGGGTACTGTTATTGGGTCACGCTCGTTGACCGGGGAGCTGGGCAGGCGTACCTGCGCAAGCATGACACTTTACCATGCCCGCCCTCCCCGGCGGCGGCCTCAACGACCGAGTTGTCCCAGCCGGCGCTCGACGAAAGCCTGCAGTTCGGGCGATAGCGTCCCACTGGCCTGCGCCTGCGTGAAGGCGGCGCGGCTTTCGGCATCGCGCTTGTCGGCCTGCAGCACGATGCCCAGGCCCATCCACCACACGCCGTTAGCGGGCGAGCGTTTGAGCGCGGCCTGATAATGCTCGGCCGCTTCATGTACCCGGCCTTCGCGCTGCAGCACACCGGCCAGGAATGCGTGGTACTCGCCATTGCCCGCCGCATAGGGCAGCGTGCGCATCAGGGTATCGATGGCCGGCCCGCCCCGTTCCAGCTGCAGACGCGCCAGCAGCATCGCCAGCGCCGGCTGGCGCGCGTCGATCGCGAGCGCCGCCTGCAACTGGGCCATCGCATCGTCCGGACGGCCCGCTTCGATCAGCAGGCCCACCAGCGTCTGGCGCGCGGCTTCATGCCGCGGGTCGGTCTGCAGAGCCGCCTGCAGCGTGGCGATCGCCTCGGTCACGCGGCCGTCTTCGAGCACGCCGAGTGCGCGCCGATAGGCGTTCTCTGCGCGTTGCGAGGGCGTGTCGGTGCGACCTGCAGCCAGCGCAGCCGGTCCACTCTTCGGCACGGAAACCGTGTGCGGCGCGGGCCTGGCGATTGGTGGCGGCGCGACCGGCGCTACCGGCCTGGCTGCTTCTTCCGGGACCGGCGCGGATGCTGCCTTCGGAGCGGGTGCCGGTGCTGGTGCAGGTACTGGCACTGGTTCCGGCTCCGGCGCCGGCGGCACAGGCGGCACCGGCGTGGCTGGCGCCACATCGACCACCTGCACCGGCGCTGCCGCCGGCATGTCCACCACCACCGCCGTGCGTGGCGGCACTGACGCAGTTGCCAGCACGGCAGGGATTGGCACTGGCCCCGTCTGCAGCATCTTCCAGCCAGCGACACCGGCGCCGACCACCAGCAGCGCACCGGCGGCCAGCGCCGCGCGCAGCACCGGGCCACGGCGCCCGGGCGCGGCCACGGGCCGCACGTCGGCCGGCAGCGGCGCTGCACCGGGCTGGCCGGCGCGCGCATCGAGGTCCTTGAGCATCTTGTTGATCAGACTCATGGCGCCACCATCCAGGCAACCACACCCAGCGCGCCGACGACGACCGCGCCGCCCGTCAGCCAATGGCGGATCGCGCGTCCCACCCCCACCGTGTCACGGGCGGCGATGGCCACATGGCCGCCTGCAACCTGCTGCTTGCCCTGGCCATAACTGAGCATCATCGCCTTGTGCGCCATGATGTTGACCAGGCGCGGCACGCCGCCGCTGGCCTTGTACAGACTGCGGATCGCGGCGCTGGAAAACAGCCGCGCACCGGTGAAGCCCGCCACGCGCAAGCGGTGCGCCACATAGAAATCGATGTCGTCGCGATTCAACGGGCCCAGGTGGTAGTGGAACGTGATGCGCTGGGCCAGCTGGCGGATCGAGTCGAGCTGCAGCTTGCGATTGAGTTCGGGCTGCCCGAACAGGACGATCTGCAGCAGCTTGCGCTTTTCCGTTTCCAGGTTCGTCAGCAGGCGCAGGGCTTCCAGGCTGTCGCCGGGAATCGCCTGCGCTTCATCCAGGCACAGCACCACGCGCAGATCCTGCGCGGCCAGCGCCAGCAGCCGCGCGTTGATCGCCTTGAGCAGCTGGTGCTGGTCGACGTCGCGCTCGAGCGCTATCTCGAGTTCATCGGCCAGCGCCAGCATCAGGGTGCGCGGCTCGAGATACGGATTCGGGATGTAGGCGGTCACGAAGCCGTCGCCCAGCGTGGCCATGAACTTGCGGCACAACAGCGTCTTGCCGGTGCCGACTTCGCCCGTGATCTTGATGAAGCCTTCGCCGCCGCGCGCCGCCACCAGCAGCGTGTTGAGCGCTTCCTGCGAGCGCGGGCTGCCGAAGAAGAAGCTGGTGTCCGGCGTGATCCCGAACGGCAGCTCGCGCAGGCCAAAGTGCGCCGCGTACATCAGTCAACGCCCCAGCCGGCAGCACGGCTGCGCGGATCGAGCTGCTCGATGCGGCGGCTCGCGTCCATCATGTCCTGGCTCCAGTCGCTGGCGCCTTCGACGATGGTCGGCTTGATCAGGACGACCAGTTCGCGCTTCTGGTTCGTCCGGTTCTTGTTGCGGAACAGGTTACCCAGCAGCGGAATCTTGTCGGCGCCCGGCAACTGATCGGTGTCGCCAGTGGACGCCTGGCGCATCAGGCCGCCGATGGCAACCACCTGCCCGTTGCGGCCGCGCACGATGCTGTCGAGTTCCGACGTGCTCGATGCCGCCAGCGGCAGGCGCAGCGTGCCGCCCGAACCCAGGTCGACATCCTTGTTGACGGTCGTGACCTGGCTGACCGACGGGTGCACATGCAGCAGGATGTTGCCGTTGGCGTCGATCTGCGGCGTCACGTCGAGCACGACGCCGGAGAAGAACGGCTGCACCGTCACGCTCGGGCTGACGATGCTGCCGTTGTCGCCGGTCGTGATGTTGTTGGTGACACCGGTGACAAAGAATTCATCGGTGCCGATCTTGAGCACGGCCTTCTGATTGTTCACCGCCGCGATGCGGGGGCTCGACAGCACGTGGACGCTGCCCTGCGACTCGAGGAACGTGATCAGCGCCGCGAAGTTATTCGTCTGAAACGCCAGGCCAAACAGCGAGCCGGCCGCCGTCGCCGCGTTCGACAGCGAGAAGCCGGTGCTGGCCGCCAGGCCCTGGCCCGTGTTGATCGGGGCCGGCTGGCCGCCCGTGTACGGCAACGGCGCGAGGTTGGCGCCGGGCGAGATCAGGCCACCCGAGACGCGGTTGGGGTGCGAACCGCGGAACGATGCGAACGAAGCCCAGTTGATGCCGCTCTGGAAGCTGTCGTTCAGTTCTACTTCGAGGATCTTGGCTTCCAGGATCACCTGGCGGTCGACCGACAGCTGGGTGGCCTTCAGATAGGCGTCGACATTGCGCAGTTCGTCCGGCATGGCGCGGATTACGAGGACGCCCGATTGCGGGCTGACCACGACGCTGCGGCCACCTTCGGTCGAGCCGACGATCGCGGCAATCGACAGCTTCAGGTCGCCCCAGAAATCGTTGTCCGAGCGCGTGCGCACATCGGTGCTGTTGGTCTGGGTCTGACCGTTGCTGTTGTTGCCGTTGTTGTTGTTTCCGTTGTTGTTGCCGTTGTTGCCGTTCTGGTTGCCGTTGTTCTGGTTGCCGTTGTTGCCACCGCCGCCACCGTTACTATTGTTGTTGTTGCCATTGCCGGCGTCGGCCACCGACGTGGACGACACGCGCAGGTTGGACGTGCCGCTGCGCTGCGCCGTCAGGTAATTCACATGGAACATGCGGGTCTGCATCGTCAGCGGGCGGATGGCGATGCGGGCGCCGTCGATCTTGTAGTCGTAGCCATACATGTCGCGCACCGCTTCCAGCGTTTCGACCAGCGTCACGTCCTTCAGGTTGGCGCTGATATTGCCCGTCACGTCAGGGTGCACCAGCATGTTGTAGCGGGTGCCGGCCACGATCGAGCGGAAGAACTGCTGCGCCGGCACGTTATTGAAGGCGACGTTGAAGCGCTCTTCCAGCGCCGGCCTGGCCTTGGGCAGCTGGCTGGCCAGCGTCGCTGCCGGCGGCAGCAGCGCATTGGCCACCGCGTCGTCCACTGCGGGGCGGGCGCCCTGCTGGGTGCTGGCTTTCGTCAGCTCTTTCGTGATCGCGTCATAGGTGGCGTTCTGTGGCGCGCTCTGGCAGCCGCCAAGGAGCACGGTGACGGCGAGCGCCACGGCCAGCGCGCGCGGCGCCATTACAAACTTGGGTGTCATGGTGGGTACGTACTTCATCGGTTAGCGGGCAACCGGCGTCATGCCGGACAGCGGTGCATCCATGCGCAGCACCTGGCGCTCGTTGCCGCGCACGAGGATCACCTCGCCGGGCTTGATACTGGTGATCCGCGCACCCTTGTAACGCTCGCCCAGGCGCAGCGTCTCACCGTCGATGACGGCCACATGGCGCCCGCCCGCGTGCGGCGCGATCAGCACCGCATGCAGGCGCGGGACGCTGCCCTGCAGGGCCGGTTCGAGTGCAATCCGGTCCATGCCGGCCGGTGGGCGGGTCGGGTCCTGCAAGGGCTGCGCAAAGGCAGGCAGCTGGCACAGTACAAGGCAGACCAGCAATGTGTTGGTGAGGTTCTTCACAGCTTCATCCATTGTCGGTCCAGGCTGAGCGTATTGAGCGTGAGCGTCAGGCGCGCGGTCGGGTAGGTTTCCACGTCGAGCTCGGCGCGTCCCCAGAACATCCGTGTCGGCATCCCGTCGAGCGTGTTCATGTAGTCGACCATGTCGAGGTAATTGCCGCGCACCGTGACTTCGACGCCGTGCCGGTACAGCAGTGGCACGTCGCCCCCCGCTGCAGGCACGGCGCCCGGCGCGGCCTCCGGGGCTGCCACGGCGCCCGGGGCCGCCAGCGGTTCGGCCAGTAATGTCCGCATCGAGACGAGCTTGAGGCGTCCGTTGGCGCGCAGGATGCCGTCGACCAGTGGCCCCATGCGCTCGGGCGGCACCAGGCCGTGTTCGAGCGCCAGCAGTTCGCTGCCCAGTTGTCCCATTTCTTGCTGCATCGTGTTCAGACGCGCGCGCGCCTGGGCGTCGGGATCGATGCGCGAGGCTTCCACACGCGCCGTGATATCGCCATCGATAGCGGCGATCGCGGCCTGCTGCTGCTCGATCTGCGCGCGCAGCACCGCCTGCTTTGCGTCCTGCGGCGCCAGCACGAAGGTGTGCCCGGCAAACACCAGCACGGCGATGGCGGCGCCAAACACCATGCCGCGCTCGCGCAGCGACAGGGCGTCGATGCGCGCCGCCAGGGCCAGGGCGCGCTGTTTGATCGACGTGCTCATGACCGCGGCTCCCCGGCCACCGACTGCAGGCTGAATTCGACGTACGGCGCAGCGCGGGTTGCGGCCTGGCCGTTCGCGCCTTGCGCAGGGATCGGCGCGACTACCGGCGCAGGTGCAGACGCAGAAACAGAGTCAGATACAGGTACAGACACGGGGACAGATGCGGCCACCGGCAGCGGCGCCGCCTCGCCGATCTGCAGGCTCGCGAACGACTTGCCCCGCATCAAAGGCTCGCTCGTCAGACGATTCAGGTAACCCGGCACCATGGCCGGATCCAGCGCGCGGCCGCGGATGCCGATCTGCGCGCCGCCCGCGCCAACCGTGACGCCGGTCAGCCACAGACCCGGCATGCTCTGGCGCGCGAGCGCCTTGAAGTAGCCGCCAAAACCGTTCGTGTCACCCAGTTCGCCCCGTGCCAGCGAGCCCGACACGTGGCGCATGGCAGCCAGCTTGCGGTCGGCATCGGCCAGTTGCCCCTCGATCGTGACGTCTTTCCCGCGCGGCACGAATTCGGCGTTGACCGAGGCCAGGCGCGCTTGCCGCCCTTCGAGCTGCTTCGCGCCGGCATTGGCTTGTCCCTGCAGTTCGGCGGTACGCGTGGATCCCAGCAGCGCCAGGCCGGCGATGCCGGCAACGACCACGCCGGCGGCCAGCGCCAGTTGCGCCGCTGACAGCACGTGCTTTTGCGGCTGGAACGCCGGATTGAACAGATTGATTTGCTGGCTCATGCGCCCTCCCCGTCCCGCAGTGCGGCGCCGATCGCCAGGAAGAAGCGCTGCTGCTGCGCCAGGTCGGCCAGCTCAGGCGTGCGCGACAGGTCGAACAAGGTCGCCAGATTCAGCGTTTCGACCGGTGTGTACAGATTGCTGGACAGGTATTCATCGAGCCCCGTCACCGCCGATGGGCCGAGAATGAGCTTGGCGACACTGATGAACGAATACTGCCGCTCGAAATGGTCGAGTGAACGTTGCAGTTCGAGCGTGATCTTGTCGAAACTGGCATGCTTGCGGTCGTGGTCGGGTTCGAGCAACTGCGCCAGCGTGACATCGAAACGGCGCGACAGATACAGCTCGCCGCGGTACGACACCGTCAGCAGGCCGCCGTCGTCACCGAACGACAGCATGGCAATGCCGCGACCTTCCGGCTCGAGCATGGCCGAGACATTACGTTGGGCCATTTCAGGAATATCGATGGCGGACAGTGAGACCTTGGCGTCCAAAAACAATTTCTGGCGTGGCGCGATGATGCTGTTTTTCGCCGCGACGACGAAAACCGACTGCTGCGCGCGCGAATTGGCGTCCAGCGCGATATCGAGCACGTCGATGGTTGCTTCGGCCGCCGGGAAATCGAGGATGTCCTTCAGACGCCAGCGCACCGCCGTCTTTATTTCTTCGGGTGGCACGTTCGGGGCTTCGACGTTGAGGATCTGGTAGTCGCCGCCGCCGAGCAGGGTCGTGCAATGGCGCTGACCCGCCTGACCATCACGGCCGGCTTTTTCGATCGACTCGACGCCTGTCTTGCCGGGCAAGAAATGCGCGAAGTCCACCAGTGGCCTGGCATCGGTCACGCGCTTGACGCTCGTGAACACCACACCATCGCGCCCGATGGCGATGGCGAGCCAGCCAGCTTTTTTCTTTGCTCTTTTAAACAGACGCATGCAAACAGCCAGGGTTGATCGCAGGATCGGCCGATGCCGATGGAAGCCTTGATTATAGACAAGAGTGCCGCTGAGAAATCACAAAATGTCGCAGTTCCGGCAAAGAAGCCCGTGTACTGTGGCAAAGATGCGCCGAAAATGAAAAGGCGCTGCTCACGCAGCGCCTCTCATTCAGTCAGACGCGACTCTCATTGCTGCCGCGAACATTAGTCGCAGGTATAGCCGTCAGGCGTCGTGATCGATGGAATACCGCCTGCAGTTGCCGGGGTATATGTGATGAAGCATTTCGTCATCGATGGCGGAATATTGTTCGGCTCGATTTTCAGCGACGTCGCCGATGCGGTTGCCTTGTAGTCGTCGCCAAGGCCGGCAGCCTTTGCGAAATCGTCAGTCGGGGACGGATAGCCGTTCGTCAGGCCGACGGCGGTATTGCCCTCGACGGCAATCGACGTCTTGCTTGGGTCGACGAGGTATTTGCCGTGAATCATTGCCGACGACGCGCTCAGGGCGCCACGCGCTGCCTGCAGCGACGCCTTGCGTGCATCACCGCTCAGACTCGTAAATTTCGGCATGGCAGTCGCTGCCAGAATGCCCAGGATGACGATCACGACGATCAGCTCGATCATCGTAAAACCAGCTTGACTTGCCTTGTTAAAACTTTTGTTCATCAATTTCTCCGAAGATATAGGTGGACGATCAATCGTCCGGTGCTCACGCTGAGCTGCTTGCACCATGACGGCGCGCCTGCTGGCTTACATCGTTTAATTCCCCACACCATTATTGGCGCATGGAAATACAAAGCAATTTTACCGTGAAGTTCTGAATTTTTCATATCCGTGAGGAAAATGTGCTGCTTTGGGGCAAATAATCAATTTCTTTGGTGCATGGCTACAACACACGCGAGTCAAAGCGACAACGCCGCGCCGGCGTTGTCGCTGATTGTTGGCGCAGTCAGCGTTATCTGTTGATGACCCTTGGTAACAATACGAAGTAATTGTCCAAGTGACGTTACCCGTTTACCATCCAGCGCCCAGCGCCAGCCCAGGTAATTGCTCAGGTAGCACGACGCCACCCCAAGAAAGCCCTGTCGCCAGGCCTTGAAGCGCTGGTGGTCGGCGTTAATGTTCTGCAGGTGGATGGAAAGGCTGCAGGATGCGGGCCATCGAGCACTTGCCGGCGCTGCGGCCGATTCAGTGAACGCAGTTTGCGAACCAGCCCTTGAAACGTGGTGCTTTCATGATTGACGCCTGACGCTGGCGACAGGGTCTGACCATTGAAGTGCTCATCAGTTCAAAGCTGGTCTCTATTGAATGTTGACTGCGCCTATTGCTTATGCAAAGCAGCGCTACCCATGTCCCAGATCGGCAGGAAAATCCCCAGCGCCAGCACGAGCACCATCGCGCCCAGGAACGAAATCAGGATCGGCTCGATCTGGCTCGACAGCGTCTTGAGTTCATAGTCGACTTCACGCTCGTACATCTGCGCGATTTCATCCATCAGGTCGTCAAGTGAGCCCGTCTCTTCGCCCACCGCGATCATCTGCAGCACGATCGGCGTGAACACATTGGCCGCAGTCGATGTGCGCAGGATGCTCTCGCCCCGCTCGACGCCGTCACGCATCTGCTCGATGCGCGAACTCAGAAAGGCGTTGTCGGCCGTCTGCGACACCACCGTCAGCGCCTGCACGATCGGCACGCCGCTGCGCATCGACAACGCAAAGCTGCGCGCAAAGCGGGCCATCGTCGCCTTGTGGATGATCTTGCCGGCCACCGGCAGCCGCAGTTTATGACGGTCCCAGGTCAGGCGCCCCTGCGACGAGCGGGTCCAGGCGCGAAACCCGAACACGGCAACGACGCCGGCGCCCAGCAGCATGGGCCACCAGGCCACCGTGAATTCGGAAGTCGCCAGCAGCACCCGCGTCATCAACGGCAGCTCCGCGCCAAACGACTTGAACACGGCCGCAAATTTGGGGATGACGAACACGTTGACGACCACCATGGCCACCAGCATGGCAACCACGACGAAGGTCGGATAGCGCAGCGCCGTCTTGACGCGGTCGCGCATGTCGCGGTCGAATTCGAGGTGATCGAACAGGCGCAGGAACACTTCCTCGAGGCGCCCCGTCATTTCACCGACCTTCACCATCGACAGGTAGAACGGCGTAAACACCGCCGGATGGCGACCCATCGCAATGGACAGCTCGCGCCCGGCGTCGAGCGAGTCGCGCAGATCCTTGATGATGCGTGCAAACGACGTGCTGATGGCCGACTCCTGCAGTCCGGCCAGCCCGCGCATGATCGGCACGCCGGACTTGAGCAGCGTGTAGATCTGGCGGCTGAACAGCTGCACGTCCATCGAGCTCACCTTCTTCTCGAACACGCGCTCGCGCCAGCCGACCACACCGGCGCCGCCGGTGGCGCGCTTGGTGGTGGCGTCGATCGCGAGCGGCGTGACGCCACTGCCGAGCAACTGGTCGGCCACCGCGTCGCCATCGGCGCCTTCGAGCACGCCCTGCATCAATTCACCGCGACTGTCGCGGCCTTTCCAGGCAAAAAATGGCATGGGCTAATGACTCAATCGTCGAACTGGTTACTGACCCGCATCGCCTCGGCGATCGTCGAGCGCCCCTGCACGGCCAGGCTCACCGCATGGCGGCGCAGCGTTTCACCCTGCATCTCGGCCTGGGCCACTTTCAGGAAGTGCCCGGGGTCGGGGTGGTTGACAGCCTCGGTCACGGCGCGCGTCATTTCAAGCAATTCGTAGACGCCGGTGCGGCCCCGGTAACCAGTGCCGTTGCAATGCGAACAGCCCTTGCCGTGGAAAAAGCGCGTGGTCGCCGCGAGTTCTTTCAGTTCCGCACGCAGCCACTCGACTTCGTTGGCAACCGGCTGGTAGTCGACGGAGCAGCTCTCGCAGATCACGCGCACCAGGCGCTGCGCCAGCACCGCCTGCAGCGACCCGCCGACCATGTAGCGCGGCACGCCCATGTCCATCAGGCGCAGTGGCGTGCTGGCCGCATCGTTCGTGTGCAGTGTCGAGAGCACAAGGTGACCCGTCATTGCAGCGCGCAGGCCGATCTGCGCCGTTTCCTGGTCGCGCATCTCGCCCACCAGCACGATGTCCGGGTCTTGCCGCAGCGCCGAGCGCAGCACGCGCGCAAACGACAGTTCGATCTTGTCGTTGACCTGCACCTGGTTGATACCCGACAGGCGGTACTCGACCGGGTCTTCGACCGTGATCAGCTTTTTCTCGACCGAATTGAGTTCGGCCAGCGCGCTGTAGAGTGTCGTCGTCTTGCCGCTGCCGGTCGGTCCGGTGACCAGCACCAGCCCGTTCGGACGCGCGACGATCGCGCGGAAACGCTCGACCAGGCGCGCCGGCATGCCGATGGCGTCCAGGCGCAGATTGGTGCCGCCCTGGTTCAACAGACGCATGACGACCGATTCGCCGTACTGCGTCGGCATCGTCGAGATACGCACGTCGATGCGCTGGTTGCGCACCTTGACGGCAAAGCGGCCGTCCTGCGGCAGACGTTTTTCGGAGATGTCCAGGTCGGCCATCAGCTTCAGGCGCAGCGCCAGCGGCGTGGCCACTTTCAGATCGGCCTCGGTCTGCAGGTGCAGCACGCCGTCGATGCGAAAGCGGATCTGCAGGCGCCCGTCCTGCGGCTCGATGTGGATGTCCGATGCACGCACCTGTGCCGCATCGTCGAACACCGATTGCAGCAGTTTGACGATCGGCGCTTCTTCGAGCCCCGGGTTGGCCGCCAGCGCGCCGAAGTCGATTGACACATCGCCCAGGTCGGCCTCGACCTCGCGCGCCAGACCCGTGATTTCGCCGGTACGGCGGTAGATGCGGTCGATCGCGCCCAGCACCTCGGTCTCGTTGACCACCGCAAGCTCGACGCCCTTCTTGATCAGGCGCGCGATTTCGTCGTAGGCGAACAGGTCGGTCGGATCGGACACGCCAACCAGCATGGCGTCGCCGCGGTCTTCCAGCACCAGTGCGCGAAAACGGCGCGCCGCGGTCTCGGGCAACAGCCGCACCAGATCGGCGTTGATGTTGTAGAACTTGAGATTGATGTACGGAATGTCGAGCTGGCGCGCCAGCGCGCCGGAGATCTGGTCCTCGGTGACGAAGCCGCTTTCGACAAACACACGCCCGAGTTTGCGGCCGGTCCGTTTCTGGTCCGCGAGGGCTTGCTGTAGTTGTTCATCACTCAACAGCTTCTGTTGCATCAATACTTCGCCGAGACGCACTTTCTCTGGCCGTGCCATACCGTTCCTTATTCAAATTCTTGCAGCGTAGATTCTATGCCAGAAAGAATAAAAATTGACTCAAGGAATTAAAATGTGTCGGCTTTTGGCGTCAGTCCTTCCTCTGAAGGATAGCGAAAGGATATCAACCCGTGCATTCGCAGCATTCCAGATTGACAAATCGATCACCGGATGCGGATGGCGACGGGTCATTGGGACAGATCAATTGTTCTGCACTGGTCCGACGTCATCAACAGAAAAAGCTGACTGCGCCAATAAAAAAGGCTGCATCCGGAGATGCAGCCTTGATCAGCCAGCGCGGCGCCACCGCGCCTGTAATACGGCGCTTACTTGGCGTTGGTGCTGGTAGCGCCGCCGGCAGGCGTAACGATCATGTACGGCATGACGCGCGACGCCATCCGCATGTCCGTCTTGAGCATGCCCACTTCATCGGCGAGGATATTGGCTGTCTCTTGCAGCATGACGTCCTTGGCATCCTTGGCCGCTTTTTCGGCCGCCAGCTCGGATTGCAGATTGCGCTCGTCGGCCTGCAAACCGTCATCCTGGCGCGGCGTACCACGCACCGCCACCACCGATTTCTTGGCCTTGGTCGGATCCGGCGCTTCGGCGCGCTTTTCCTTGCTGCCCGGACCGCTCGCAGGTTCGTCCGGCGTCGCCGACGTGCCGCCCAGGCGGGCTTCACGCAGCTTCGAACGGGCATCCTGCGTATCGCGCTCCTTGCGACGGATGGTTTCGTTCAGCGAAATCACGTTTTCCTTGCGCAGCTTGAGCACCTCGGCGATGTCTTCCTGCAGGAACTGGAAGTCCTTGTCCTTGGCGATGCGCGCTTCATGCCGTTGCTGCAGCGGCGCCACCAGTTCTTTCAGGTCGCCCGCCGGCATGTAGGTAGCAGGCTTGATTGCCACCCATGGCAGCGCATTGTCGTACGACGATTCGCCAAAGCTGTCGAGGTCGGTCATGACCGGCAGCTTGATGTCCGGCGTCACGCCGCGCAGCTGCGTGGTGCCACCATTGATGCGGAAGAACTGGGCGATCGTCATCTTCAGCTCGCCGTAACGGGCTTTTTCGCCCGGTGCGAAGCGGTCGAGGTCGATCAGCGTCTGGACTGTGCCCTTGCCGAAGCTTGGCTCGCCGATGATGATGCCGCGGCCGTAATCCTGGATCGCCGCCGCAAAAATCTCGGACGCCGAGGCCGAACCACGGTTGATCAGCACGCCCATCGGGCCATCCCACGCGAGGCCAGCCTTGACGTCGCTTTCGACTTCGACGCGGCCTTCCGCCGTGCGCTGCATGACGACCGGGCCCTTGTCGATGAACAGGCCCGTCAGTTCGACGGCCTCGGTCAGCGAACCGCCGCCGTTGTTGCGCAAGTCGATCAGGACGTTGTCGACCTTGTCTTTCTTGAGTTCGACCAGGATGCGCTCGACGTCGCGCGTGGCGCTGCGGAAGTCTTTTTCTCCCTTGCGGCGGCCTTCGAAGTCTTGATAGAAGGTTGGCAGCGCAATCACGCCGATGCGGCGCTCGACGCCGTTTTCCTTGACCTTGATGATCGACTTCTTCGCGGCCTGCTCTTCCATGCTGATCTTGTTACGGACCATCGACACGCTCACGTGCTTGGCATCGACGCCACCGTCGCCCGGAATCACGTCCAGGCGCACCGTGGTGCCCTTCTCGCCGCGCACCAGCGCGACCACGTCGTCCAGACGCCAGCCGAGCACGTCGGTGAACGGTGCATTGCCCTGCGCGACGCCGACGATGCGATCGCCTACCTTGAGCTTGCCCGATTTTTCGGCCGGGCTGCCAGGCACGACTTCGCGAATGATCGTGTAGTCGTCGCGCGACTGCAGCACGCAGCCGATGCCTTCGAGTGACAGGCGCATCGCGATATCAAAGTTGTCGGCCGAGCGCGGACCCAGGTAATTGGTGTGCGGCTCGATGGCGGTGGCATACGCGTTCATGAACATCTGGAACACGTCTTCGTTGTTCAGCTTGCCAATGCGGTTGACGTAGTTCTCGTAGCGCTTGTCCAGCGTTTCGCGGATCGATTTATCGTCCTTGCCGGCGAGCTTGAGGCGCAGCCAGTCGTTCTTGACGCGCTTGCGCCACAGATCGTGGATTTCATCTTCGCTCTTGGCCCACGCGGCTTTTTCGCGGTCCAGCTGCATCGTCTCGTCGGTCGAGAAGTCGAAGTTGCCCTTGAGCAGACTACGCGCGTACGCCATGCGTTCGCCGAAGCGCTT
>Ga0265798_10008341_pt1 | contig 13223 bp, 7 predicted proteins | sample P3T30metagenome_FD_192430 | JGI IMG/M metagenome (GOLD analysis project Ga0265798, IMG submission 192430) | Plant litter microbial communities from East Loma Ridge, Irvine, California - P3 T30 | ecosystem: Environmental > Terrestrial > Plant litter > Unclassified | place: USA: California...
CGCGGTCGTTCTTGCTGAATGCGGTCGAGAACAAGATCGTGTCCCGCTCGTCACCCTGCACGTTCTCTAGGTTCTTGACGAACAGTCCGTCGGCCGCGTCGTCGAGGGCACTGGAGATCCGCTCGTCTTCGAGGCCGCGCAGAAGCTCCTCGATCAGTGCCCGCTGCTGGGCGTTGAACGTCACGACACCAAGCGACGGAACGCCCTCGGGATCGTCCGCGAACCGCCTGCTGATCTCAGCGACGATGGCGTCGGCCTCGACCGGGTTGGTCCGCAGTGTTCTGCTCGATGCTCCAGCGGACGCTCGGAGGAATGTGCCCTCGACTCGCCTCAGCGAGACGCCGTGCCCGCCGGACGACGACGTCGCCGGCGCGGGGAACGAGGTGAGCTGGTCATCGTAGTAGTGCCGGTTGCTGAACGCGATCAGAGCTTCGTCCTGGCTCCGGTAGTGCCACGACAGCTGGAATCTGTCGACCCGGGCCTGCACGCACTCCGCGAGGATCGACTCCTCGTCGACAGCGACTTGCTCCGGAGCGTCCTCGTCGTCGTCCGATGCGATAGTCGACTCCGCGAAGGAGGTCGGCGGCATCTGTTTCGAGTCGCCCACGACGACGACGGCCTTTGCTCGGCCCATGGCACCGATCGCGTCGGCGACCCGGACCTGGGAGGCCTCGTCGAACACGACCAGGTCGAAGAGATCGCCCTTGGCCTCGAAGAAGCGCGCGACCGAGTCCGGGCTGACGAGCACACAAGGGGTCAGCTCAGTCACGAGGTCGCCGTACGTCGCCATGAGGTCACGGACGGTCGTGCGGCTGCGCTGCTTGTTGATCTCGGCGACGAGGCGGCCGGCCGCACCGGCCGCGGTCGTCGCCGAGAACGAGCGACGCGCGACGACCTGTTCGGGGATGCTCCGCGGAAGATGACCACGGAGTTCACGTGCTGCGGTCGTGTACTTGTCGATCTGGCGTTCGTGCGCGTCCGGATCGAACTGATCGAGCCCCGTGGCACGCGCGCGCTCGCGACGCGTCGAGAGGGCGAGACCCCGGTCGAAGGCCTCGAGTGCGTCCTCGGCCGACGCGGCTCCGGTCAGTAGCGCGTCGTGGGCTTCGACGAGTCCGGCGTCGCGGATCGGCGCAAGTACCGCGCGCCACTCCAACCATGCGTCGGGGGTCACGGAGAAAGACCCGGACCCCGTGCGGTCGGCCCGGGACGCCTGCCAGCGCTCCACCGGGAGGGCGGTTCCGATCCAACCGGACCAATCGGGCATCGCAGCGAGCGTTGCGTACGCGTCGCGGTGCTCCAGGACTACGGCGCGGAGCTGGCCGTCCGGCCCGCCGCTGCGGGTCGCGTACGCCTCGAGGGCCGTCCGGAACCGTACGTCGGCCGCGTCGTCCGGATTGGAGGCACGGGTGACGTCCGCCACCCACCTCACCCAGCGGGCCTCGTTCGCGATGGACGCCGTGTCCCGCTGGTCTAGGGGGGACCATGCGCCGTGGGACGACAGGCCCGGCTGCGCCGCGACGCGTTCCGCGAGGTCCCGCGCGACGGCTTGCATCTCGGCAGCGCGGATCGTCAGCTGGACCAGGTGGTCGTGGTCGAGGACGATGCCCGGCGCGACGACGGGAGCGAGGAGCTCGGCCGCGGCCGCGACCTTCTTCTTCCTCCCGAAAACGCCGGAGGCCTGCGCCTCGGTCGCGGCGGCCGCGACCTGCGCGAGGTCGAGTCCGATCGACGCCGGCGTGAGCACGGACAGGACGTCTGCGAACCGCTCGGCGAACCCGTCGACATCGCGTTGCAGCGCGTCGGCAGATCTGCTCCAACCGGGCTCACGGATCGCCGAGAGGAGCGCGGTGGTCGTCGGCGGCGCCTCGACCAGGCTGGCGAGAGCAGTGAAGTGCTCTCGGGCGAGTGCCGCCGAGAGGGATTCTCGGAAGTGCTGGTCCTTGACGGCGAGCATCGTGTCGATCGCGTCGTCGTAGGCCAGCGCGGCCGCGTGGAGCGCCCGCGGGTCAGGCTCGGCGTCCGAGTCCGATCCGGCGAACCCCCACGGGTGATCGGCGCTGGGCCGTGCCCGCAGCGCGACATCGGGCGCGTCGCGGAGCGCAGAACGAATCGCGTTCACCTGGACCTCGGTGATCCTCGCGGCCGCATCTGTCGGCACGTCCATCCCCGTTCCGAGGCCCTCCGTGGCGAGTTCGGAGTTCCGCGCCGAGTAGAACGACCGTCCGGACTCGTTGGTCTCGTGCAGGCGCTTTGCGTACCTCGCGAGCGCGCGACGCGTAACCGACACCGCGTCGGACGAGCGCGCCATCGACTCCCGGTCGACCACAGGGCGCTGGGCCAACGCCTCCCGCAGCCGAGCGCGGACCTCGACAGGCTTGGATCCCTTGTCGTGCAGGTCGAGCGTGAACGGCGCGAGGCCGACGTCGGTGAGGCGCCGCCGCACGACCTCGAGCGCAGCACGCTTCTCGGCCACGAACAACACCCGTCGGCCGTCGACGATCGACTTCGCGAGCAGGTTCGTGATGGTCTGCGACTTGCCCGTACCCGGAGGGCCTTCGAGTACGAAGGTCCGGCCGGCGGTGGCGGCGTCCACTGCTTCGAGCTGCGACGAGTCCGCCGACACTGGCAGCTGCGCGAGGAGGTCATCGAGCGCGGTGTCCCGCGACTGCACCGTGTCGAGGTCCACCGGGGATCCGATGAATGCCTCGGTCGGAGTCTCGATGAGGTGTTTGACCAGCGGGTTCGTCGCCAGGTCTCGCCAGTGCTCGTCGAGGTCCTTCCACAGGCGGAACTTCGCGAACTGCAGGATGGCGAGGTCGACAGTCGGCTCGACCGTTGCCTCGATCCCGGCTTCCATGATTCGCTTGCGCGTACCGGCGAGGACCTTCTCGATGTTGATCCCTGCCGCGTCAAGCTCCGGGTCGGCGAGGGCCGGGATGGTGAGGTTGTACTCGGCGCGCAGCTTCTCGAGCAGGCAATAGTTCGGCGTCGACGTGCCGGAGTCGTCGAGCGACACCTGGTAGATGCCGCCCCGTGTCCGGGCCTTCATCGTGACGGGGACGAGGATGAGCGGGGAGCGGACGACCCGGGTCTTGACCTTCCAGGACAGGGTGCCGATCGCGATGTACAGGTTGTTCGAACCCGTCTCCTCGATGACGGTCTTCGCCTTGTGCGCCAATGCTTGCAGCTGCCGGCTATAGCGCTCGCCGGAGACGTCCCCGTGGACTTCGCGGCGGCTCCGGAACAGCTCGGTCTTGTCCGCGTCGGTCAGGTACGCGGCGGACTGCACCCCGCGGGCGCGGAGAACCTCCGCGACTGCGTCCCGGGGCAGGATGTCGAACGGCTTCCCGGAGTTGAGGTAGTCCTCGAACTCAGCAATCCCGTCCGACGCCGTGTGCAGCTTGATGCCTGCGCGGTCGGTGTAGTTGATGAGGCGGTTCCGCAGGCTCAGGTCGAGCAAGCTGTTCTTCCACTGCTGGACACGAGCCGGGGTGTCGTCGGGCTGCGTGGTGCCGTCACCGTCGTAGGCGTCTGGGACGTACGTCGCCGGCGCGACGCGATGTGCCGTGTACTCCGTCACCGTGACGGATCCGTCGGCGGCGAGGGTCGTTGCCGGCAGGGGCCAGATGTTGCTGGCGCGGGCGATCGAGACGTCGACAGCCCCCATCACCTCGGCAAGGAGATCCATCGAGAGGTGCGCGCGACCCTCAGCACGGATGTCCTCGACGGAGAGCGAGGCGAAGTCGCTCGTCAGCTTCGTCGTCTCGACCACTCCGAGCTTCCCGGCGTCGATGCCGTTCCGTAGCTCGACGCCGGTCGAGAAGATCGACGGCATCGGTTCGTCGAACCGCGCGTAGGCGAGGAAGGCGTGCCCGGTCTTGATGACGAGCAGCGGCCGGAGCCCGACACGTTCGAGGGCCGCCGCGAGCACGACGGTGGTGTCGAGGCAGGTGCCGAAGCGGTCCTCCAGCACCTCGGAAGGGGTGCGTACCTGCTGGCCGATCTTCCAGCTTGCCGGCGGCATCGAGTACCGGACGTCGCGACGACGAACGGCCGTCATGATCGCATCGACCATCGCGTCGATTCGCGCTGGATCGCCGTCCTGGTAGCCGGCGAAGCTCGCACGGCCGGTCGTCGCTCGGAGGATCTCGGCTGCGTCGTCGATGATCGGTGCGAGCGCCGGGTGGTTCGGCTGGACGTGCGCAGCCAGTAGTTCGGCGTGGAGCTGCCGTCCGAAGAAGTACCAATGGTGTGCCGCGAGAAGGTCGATCTCGGCGACGCGGCTCGCGAGGACTGCCTCGCCGTCGCGGAGCGTCACTCGGACCTCGGCCGGCTGGTTCGTCTCCACCTTTGACATGAGAGACGGCTCGAGGTTGAATCGAAGGTCGTCGAGCCGCACCGCGACGTCGGTGACGAGATCGAAGAAGTGCTCGCGTGGTTCTCCGAGAGAGACGCCCGAGGCGACCACATCGATCGTGAGACGAGCGTTTCGGATGCTGACGCCCGTGTGCACGACCAGGACTGCTTCGACCACGCTGATCCGGTTCTGGGCCATCGCGTAACTGACGAGCGGCGACGCGAAGACCTCGAGCGTCGTCGTCGGGAACTGCTCGGAGTCGACCGCATCTGTCGTCGCGTGGACTTCGGCGGCCGCGGTGACCCCAGCCGGCTCCGCTTTCGCCATACGCGCTTGGAACGCTCTGCGCAGCGCGGAGGCTTCGGATGCCTCGGCCGGTGCTTCGAGGAGTTCGAGAACGCGGACGGTCGTGTCGAGCGCACGGTAGGTGTCCGCCTCGTCGAACGGCGCGTTGTGCGCCCACCGGTTCCGGACGTCGCGGAGTTCGCCAGCGAGACGACGACCGCTGTGGTCGAGCTCGAACGGGTAGCCGAGCTGGGGCAGTTTCTCGGTGAGTGCGCGCAAGATCACCTGCAGGTCGGACGACGCATAGGTGGTGTTCGGACGACCGTGCTTCTGACGGTCGAGTAACTCGATGAGCATCGGCCACTTCGCATCCCCGGCGAGCCGAGGTTGAAGCACACGTTCCACGACGGGCTCGAGGCCTGTCGCTGCCGACCGCAGTGCGCTTCCCACGAAGTCGATGTTCTGTTCCACGCGCCGAAGCCTCCCGACTTGGCAGCTGACGGGCGCGCACCCCCACGGTTCGCGGTGTCTCGTCAGTCTGCTTGAACATGCTGCCATGAGGCACCGTCATTACTGAGTCCCGTTCCGGCACCAAAGCGGGGGGCTTGACGGGAACGCGCAAGAGATTGCGGGATGCAACCGCAGCTCCCGTTCACCCGCTCGGCGTCGGTTCACCGCGCGCAGTCCGGACCCATCCCATGCCCGCACTGGCGCGGAACGAGATCTCGTCGACGCGCTTCTTCTCAGACGCCGTGAACGGCCGCACGGGATCGCAGATCTCACGAACGGCTTCACGAAGTCCCAGGGAAAGGACCGACCATCGGACTTGCGCTGGTCGATTTACGCGATGGAGTACTCGCCGGGCGGAACGCAATGCAGCTTCGGCGTCATCACTGTCGTGAACCCGCGGCAAGTTGTTCGACGTGCGTGGGCTTGCCGTCTGGTCCGATCTGCATCGCTGCCCAGGCACTGATTTGGGCGGCCTGTTGTCGGCGTTCGGTCTGTCGGCCCTGGTCGTCTCGGTCGGATTCGATGTCGTGGAGCTTCTTCGCCAGTCGGCCAGCGATGGCCGCCGCAGCGAGCGCACCCGCCGTAGCGATCGCACTCAGGCCCTCGAACACCGTGCCCCATCCGAGGCAAAGATGCTATCGGTGGAATGTAAAGTTTCGCAAATTAGTCGAGAAAGTACGTCCGGGTCTTTCGGTCGGTGTCAAGGACGAGTTCCGGTGCCACGCCGACGTGCTCCGCGAGCGCGACCGAGCCCTGTACGGCATTGCAAATGTCGGGCGAGAACGCGCGCTCGAGCAGGGAGATGTAGGTGGACGTGCTTACCCGGATTCGTTCGAGCAATTCCTGGTGTTCGACCGAGAGCTGTTCGTCGAGTACGCGTTGTTCGTTGGCGTACCCCGCAAGGAGGTCGGCTTCTTGCTCTGCGAGCGCGTCAGATGCAGCTCGGTACATCACGGCCCCGACGGCGTTCCCGATGACGGCGCCGAGCACTGGGATCGGGATGACCGCCTGCCCGACGAAGGAGGACAAGGCACTGACTGCGGCCTCCACGGAGAGGAGCTCAGCGTTTTCGATGAACTCGACCTCGCTCAGATCGCCCGAGCGGAACTTGTGCGCCTGCTCAGCGATTCCGAAGGCTGCGGTTACCAGAGAACTCGCAACGGCTGCTGGGGTCGCGGTGAAGTTCGTGAGCGAGTAGAGACTCGCAGCACGGACGCTGCCTTTGACAAGGCCCCACCCGGACTCGCCCAGGATCTCGGTCCAGTCGCCGCTAGTGAAGTCCTTCAGAGGCGTCCCCGCGCGGCGCTTCCTCAGCACGGCCATGACGAAGCTCGTTCCGCCCTCGACCGCCCCAGCCATGATCGTGGCTTTTGCTCCTTCGCGTAATGTCGCGCGGCTCGCTTGAAGCGCTTCCTCACGCAGAGATCGATCAGTGGCTCGGAGCGACTCTTCTTCTGTCGCGAACGTCTTGGCGTACGCGCCCCGCTGTGCGTCCCCGTAGTCGAGGGAGGAGGGCTCTAGGGCGTCGATCCCGACCTCACCCGATTCGAAGAACGCTTGGACACGTTGCCAGTCCTTGAGCGACCACCCCTCGGGTCCGCCGCGGACGAGCTTGCTTGCGTCTGCCGGTCGCATGTCGTACAACGCGCGGATCGTCTCGTAGTGATCGGCGGGGATCTGGTATCGCCCGCCGTTCTGTACGAAGTCGGGGTACTTCTCGAGGTGCTCTGCGACGGCCCGGAGCCCGAAGCGGCCGCCTGCGGCCACGAATTTCTGCTGGACCTCCACGCCCTCTCGCAGGAGGTCCGCGGGGCCGTTGTCATTCACCCACTCGTAGATCGCTTCGTTTCCGAGGACTCGAGCGCGTGCGTTCTGGATGCCGGTCTCCGCGACCTCGGCAATGAAGCCGTGCATTCCCTTGATCCCGCCTCGGTTCCGGGTGACGACCTCGACATTGATTGTGCGCATCGCCGCTTCGACGGTCGCCAGAGCGTCCTTCAGGTTCTCTCCCTGGTCGGCCAGACGAGAGAGCAGTGAGTCGAGTCGCAGTTGGTTCAGGTGATTGACCCATGCGGCGACCGCCTGCTCCTGAGTGCTCATGACGAGCTTGGAAGTGTCACTCATCGATGACCGCCGGGTTCACCCGCTTGGTCAACACGTTGGCGCACGCCGCCGCGGTGTTCACGAGCACCGCGAGCTGAGACTGCTGCTCCGTGGTCAATCCGACGAAGTCACGCGCGAACAGCGCTTGCGACTTCGTGAAGTGATTCAGCAGGAGTTCTCGGAGCGACGTGCTCTGCTGTAAAAGCTCTTCAATCTGCGCGTCCAGCCCTTCTACCGTCGCGGTGTTCTTCTTCAGCGCGAGCAGAGCCTTCTGTTTCGCCTCCCGCGTCTCGAACTTCTTCTTCGTGAACAGCACGACCGAGGTGAGCAGGGCGGCTCCGGCGACCGTCCAGCCGATCGGACCTGCGAGGGCCAGTAGCGCCCCACCTACCGCGGTGCCGCCGCCGCCGGCCGCAATCGCACCTCCGCCGAGCCACGCGAGAGCTGCGTTCGTCGCCGCAGCGCCGGAAAGCGTCGAGATCGCCGTGCCGGTGGAAGCCGCGCCGAACGTTGTCGCGACCCACATCGCTGCCGTCGGGGCGAGGCTGGCGACTGCAGCCCCCGCTGTCAGCCCTGCACCGGCGCCCAGCGCGGAAGCGCGCGCGGCCTCGAGGTCCATGCGCGCGAACTCCTCGGCGTCGAGGAAGGCGGCACGGCTCAGGTCGATCACCTCGAAAGCCGTCTCGAACGACTTCGGCGTGTTGGCGATGCTGTTGACGAGGAGCTCGACGAGCTCGAGGAGGTCCGCGGAGCGCTCCCGCTGGCGGAGGACCGCGAGCCCCTTATCGTTCATGGCGGTGAATGCGCTGTTGTACGCGACGACGACTTCTTCGTACGACTCGGCGTCCGAGTCGACCAGGTCCTCGACGACCTCCGCGAGCGCGTCCCGCCCATGCATCGTCTGACTGATGACCTTGCTAGAGGCATCACGGGTCGCCCTCCCCACATTGTCGAGGGTGCTGGCGAGCCCGTGCCTGAACTTCTCGGGGTTGAACCGTTCGACCAACGTCACTCCTGGTTTTGAGGTGGGCTCTGCGCGAGCAAAACTATCCGAAACGACCGACGCCGAGCGGTGCCGCGTACGAATGTGCGGAAGCCCGCAGAGGTGTTATCGGCGAAGAGCACCGAATCCGTCAGACTGAGCAGATGAGCCGCTCCGAGAACCGGATGACCCGACTGCGCGAGGCGCTGCGCTACCTACATGATCATGGTGGCCAGGCGCGTCGCCTCGAGGTCTGGGAGGGGGTAATCTCGGCCGTCCCGCTCGAAGTAGAGGAGCGAGAGCCGAACTCGAAGGGCCGTCCGAAGGGTGAGTCGGACTTCCTCTGGGGCACGACCTCACTCGTGCACGCCGGGTTCATGACGAAGCGCAACCGTGGCGAATCGCTGCTGACCGATGGCGGCCGTGCTGCCGCGGAGCTCGAGCCCTCTGACTTCACGAGAGCCCTCAACGACGGCGAGCGCGCGTTCCAACGAGAACAGCGCGAGGATCGCGACCTACGCCTCGCAACGGAGATCGTCCCGCCCGACTCGCGTGCCGAGGTCATCCGCAACACGAGCGCGATCTTCGTCGACCGCGGGCTGCGGCGGCTCGACTCCGTCTTCGCACCCGGGCGGAGCGTCTGGCGTCGTGAGGTCCTGCAGGAGATCGAGCGTGTTTTCCTCGATCGGCCTGATGCCGACGGTGCGGACTTCCTCGCGAAGATCGGAGCGCAGTTCGACGATGCGAGCGATGACGCGAAACTCCTCATGGCCGAGCTGATCTGCTGGCAGATCCTGCCCCTGCAAACTCCGGGTGAACGAAGGAAGCGCGAGCGTGTGCGCTTCTTGCTGGACCGGATGGAGCATCCGGTGACGATCCCGACCGAGGTCGATGAAGCATTTCGCTCCTGGTCGTTCAATCCGGGTCAGGCGCTGTCCGGAAGTCACACGTTCACCACGCTCGCCGTGGTCGTCCGGACCGCCAAGGCGTGGATGGCCCTCGATGAGGACGCTCGTGGTCGTGCTCTCGACGATCCATGGGCGTGGCGTGACCTCGTGGCGGCGGTCGACGGAACCGCGCTTCCCATCCAGCGGAATGAGCTGCTGTTCCTGGTCCATCCCGGAGTGTTCGGAGAGGTGGTCTCCGGCGACAACCGGGGGGCCATCCGGAGCGCATTCGCGGGCGAGGTCGAGGGGCAGATGGATGATGACCCCGACGCAGCGCTCCTACAGATCACGATTGCTCTGCAGCAGAAGGCGAAAGGTCCTGCGCTTTACTATGAGGAGCCGCTCTCGTCACGGTGGCAGAGGCGGCTCGTCCCTGCAGCGCCGTCCGACGACGCACGGAGCTCCGACGGGGAAGCGACAGTGGCGCCTCGAGAGGATTTCCCGTGAGCGAACGGGGCGTTGACAGACTCCCTCCACATGCCGCTTCCGTGGCTGCGGGACACCCTCGACCTCATCGAGCGCCGCAAACAGGTGATCCTCTACGGCCCTCCGGGCACCGGCAAGACGTTTCTCGCCCAGGCCCTGTCGAAGCACGTGACGGACGGCACCGACGGCGAGACCACCATCGTCCAGTTCCACCCGACGTACTCGTACGAAGACTTCTTCGAGGGCTTCCGCCCGGTAGCGAACGACGACACCGGCAACCTCGCCTTCACGCTCCGGAAGGGCCCGCTCCGCCGTCTCGCCGACGCCGCAGCTGCCAACCCGGAGGCGAACTACTTCCTGGTCATCGACGAGATCAACCGCGGCAACATCGCGAAGGTCTTCGGCGAGCTGTACTTCCTGCTCGAGTACCGCGACAGTGAGATCTCCCTGCTCTACAGCGACGAGCCGTTCAGCCTACCGAGCAACATCTTCGTCATCGGCACGATGAACACCGCAGACCGCTCGATCGCGATGCTCGACGCCGCCATGCGGCGCCGATTCGCGTTCATCGAGCTGCACCCGGAACGCGCGCCCGTGCAGAACGTGTTGACGCGCTGGGCGGCGACCAAGGGCCTCCAGGATGATCGTGCCGACCTGCTGACGCGACTCAACGCGCAGATCCAAGACCATGATGCAAAGGTCGGGCCGTCCTTCCTGATGCGCGATCTCGCCGGGACCGGTCTGCAGGACGTGTGGCGGTACGAGATCCTGCCGCTCCTGGCGGAGCACCACTACGGCGAAGGCGTCGACCTGGAGGCGCGGTACGGCCTGGCAACGCTGCGTCGCCAGGCGACGCGCGACGCTGCGGACGGGGCCGAAGGTGTTTCCTTCGACGATTGAGCTGCGGGAAGCAGACCAGCCGGTGGTGCACCGGCTACCGCGCGCGGTGGCGGTCGGTCTTGCGTCGGCGAACATCGCGACGGTCGCGCCGACGCTCGGCGCGGACGAGTACCGCGTGAGCGGTGTCCGGAAGGTCGGCGTCGTCCGGATCGCCGGGCACACGGTGTGGCTGAAGCCGAAGACGCCGGTGCGGAGGCTGTTCGCGATGCTCGGGTACGCGCGGGCCGGAAGCGCGATCTGGACCGAGGACGACTTCGGGTTCGAGGAGGACGACGAGCTGGTGCCGGCGTTGGCGCACGCGTTCGTGCGGCAGGCCTCGCGGGCGTTGGCCGGAGGACCGCTCCGCGGGTACGTCAGGCGCGAGGACGCGCTGCCGCTCGTGCGCGGTCGGTGGCAGATCGGGGACCAGCTGACGCGGCGGGGTGGGCAGCCGCTGCCGGTCGAGGTGTCATTCGACGACTACGCGGAGGACATCGCGGAGAACCAGGTGCTGTTGACCGCTGCGATGCGGTTGTTGCGGTTGCCGGAGTGCCCGCGGACGTGCTCGGGGCATTGCGGCGGATCGTCCAGGTCCTCGGCGAGGTCTCGGTGATCCCCGCCGGGATGCCGGTGCCTTCCCTCCGGATGAACCGGCGGAACGCGCGCTACTCGTCGGCGCTGGCACTGGCGTCACTCGTGCTGGCATGGTCGTCCGTCGAACAGCGCGCCGGGTCAGTCGTCGCGTCAGGGTTCCTGGTCGACATGTGGCGGTGTTCGAGGACTTCGTGTCGGCTGGCCTGCGCGAGGCCTTCAAGCCCTACGGGGGAGAGCTCGTCTCGCAGTACCAGTCGACGCTCGACGTCGAGGGGAAGGTGAAGATCGCGCCGGACCTGGTGTGGCTCGTCGACGGGGAGATACGGGCGTGCATCGACGTGAAGTAAAAGGTCGAGAAGCACGGGCAGTACCCGAACGTTGATCTGTACCAGATGGCGGCGTACTGCCGGAGGTTCGGCTTGGCCGATGGATGGTTGGTCTACGCGGCGGGTGGGGAGCGTTCTGGTGCGATCCAGGTGATTGCTGGCCCCGCTGTCGCTCAGACGGCTGTGCAGTTGGAACTATCGTTCAGCGACATTCAGCAGCAGATAGCTCAGGTCGCTCATGGTGCGGTTTCTTTGACCGCCACCCAGCCCTAATGGGACGGCATCAAAAGCGCCGTAGAACAGGCTGACCGCTTTGCAGATCCTGTCGCTCGCTGGGCATCCGCGTGGGGACACGCTCGCCGTGACCGGGACTGGCGGGTTGCTCGGGAACTACGTGGTGCAGCTCGCCGTCGCCGCCGGGCTGACCGTGATCGGTGATGCTGCTCCTGCGGACGACCCGCTCATGCGGTCGCTCGGTCCGGCGCACATCGTGGCTCGTGGTGATGGGTTCGCTGCCGCTGTTCGTGCGCTCGTGCCGGGCGGGGCCGATGCGCTAGCCGATGCTGCGGTGCAGCGGTCCTCGGTCGTTGACGCTGTTGAGAGGGACCATGGCTCGCCGCGGTACTGAGTGAGCGACGGCCACACAATAGGTATGCTTGAGCAGATCACGGCGTTACGGAGGGCTCGAATAATGGACAAATGGCGCCAGGAACTAGATGTAGACAATTGGGTCATGGGTCGAATGTTGAACCTGGGGGTTCCATTCCATCAGCAGAGAGCGATGTCACCTTACCTCGTTGAGGCATTGAAAGGTTCCAGCAAGACGGCCTCCAAACAGGGAGCTGGGATACCAGACCTCAGCGTCGAGGCCTGGGTAGACGATCGGTCGAGAAAGTCCATTCCCGTCCTGATCGAAGATAAGCTTGGCCTCCGCAAATTGAGTGCCGAGTCGGGTGGGTTTCTAAAGCAAGATGATAAATCGATCAGCAATTTCGCTCTCAATGGGGCGCTCTACTACGCCCGGTCAGCAATCGGATCCGGTCTGTACGAAGAGGTTATCGCGATCGGTATCGCGGGCGATGACGAGCATGATGTCACCATGCAAGTTTTGTATGTCTTCGGCAATGGCGAGCGGTCCTACAAAACTATCGAAAATCTCAATACCTTCGATTTTCTTGAGTCGCAGCGCGCATTCAATGAGTTCCTCCAGGCTGCCCGCCTGTCGGACGCTGAGCGTTATCGGATCTTGGTTCGATCCAGAGGCGAACTTCAATCTCATGCGAAAAAGCTGAATCGGTTGATGCATGACCTCAATGTCACTGCGGCTCAGCGGGTTCTCTATGTTTCGGGAATGTTGCTTGCAATGCAGGATATCGAGGACGGGGCCGAATATGACCCCGGCTTGATCCCTTCGGACCTTCGCGGATCCCGACTCAATGGAAGCCGCGACGGTCAATTGGTTGTGCAGCGGATCAGCAATTATCTTGACGATAAAGGATTACCGGAAAGCAAGAAGCGACTAATGATTGCTTCTTTTGCGGAAATCTCAAAAGATGACGATAGAGACGTCCCGCATGCGTTTGAAATGGAACGACCAAAGGAGCTCGGTAAGCTTCTTCCTGGGAAGTCATCGGTGACGAAACGCATCTTCACATTTATCTACGAGTTTGTGTACCGTGCCATCGATGGTACGGCAGGGCATCTTGACATCATGGGTGAGATGTACTCGGAGTTCCTTAAGTACGCCCTTGGCGACGGAAAAGAAATCGGGATCGTTCTCACGCCGCCATACGTGACAAAAATGATGGCTG
>Ga0265798_10008342_pt1 | contig 13222 bp, 12 predicted proteins | sample P3T30metagenome_FD_192430 | JGI IMG/M metagenome (GOLD analysis project Ga0265798, IMG submission 192430) | Plant litter microbial communities from East Loma Ridge, Irvine, California - P3 T30 | ecosystem: Environmental > Terrestrial > Plant litter > Unclassified | place: USA: California...
TCTCCCACTTACGTACCTTTTCCACATTGCGACACCTTTGGAACCTCTGCGGCGCAGCCCGTCAAGCTTGACTATGGATAGGGATTTCGTCCACCGGTAAGTAAATTCTATGACGATTGATAAGCATTCTACTGATTGATTGAATAGCTCTTTGCGAAAAGTGGCACTGACGCGTCACGTTTCCACTCTACTCGAACGCCGCGAAGCAGACGAGCGACGAACGACTTCCGAAACTCATCTGTATCAGGGCCTCTCGTTGAAAGAGAAGCATCGTCTATACAAATTCAGACGCCGCGACCGTCCCAGCGAAGATACCCGCACTAGACAACCGGAATCAGAGCAAATCGGTCAAGCCGCAAAGAAGCTCGACGACGAACTCTACACGTACATAGCGACCCACGCAAAGCAAGAATGCATGACACTGTCCGAGATGATGCAGAGCAAACTACCACGGGAACTACGCGATATGGTGTACGCCCATCTACTCTCACGAGAGACTTACACCGTCGAGCGCCAAAACGTTTATGAACTTTACTGGCTTTCTGACCTACGGCAGATCAGTTGCAATCATCTCTTCACGCGCGGATACGTTCCGCTTGATACCATAAAAGAGATCGGCGAGATGTGGTACAAGGTATCGACTTTCATAGTCTGCGCCTCTGATGAACCCGAACGAGCTTCAGAAGCCTTGAACTTCCTCCACGATGACAATTGGGGCTTGGACATTGATGTGTACCAACACGTCAAGCACATCTATGTCGGTCTCGATTATATCCACGGCGTCGACGAGATTATTGGCCATCTAAACGCCAATCTCCGGAAACTTCTGTCACTAGGAGCAAATGCGCGCGTCGTTCTATATCTCCAATGTCCACACAAGCACTATGTGACGATGAGAGAGCAGCCAATAATAGCTTTTGTGAGGAAGCTTCGACCGATCTTCCCTGTCCTGGAGGAACTTGTCAAAGAGGGAACAAGAGTTGTGGTCAACGTGAAGGGCTATGATGTGTTCGAGGTCAAGGTTGAAACACTGAATGCGCCGAGTTGGATCAGCCAGTTGACCCAAATTCTATCAGACAGAGATTTGAATGACCTCCAGAGCGATCAGCTGAACAGAAGCATCGGGACAAGATCCTAGCTAGCAGCTTGTGCTGAAGAGCAATGAGGTTGCGTCACACATGAGTGGAGGTCTACCAGTCTACATTGGTACCAAGCTCGCTGGGACTATTGCATTGTACTATATAGGAGCACGCAAAAGTATTGCAGTAGCCGTCTTGCAAATACAAAACATTCCAATTCACAGCATTCAACACTGCTGTCCTCGTCACACGCATACTATCGCGACGATATGAAGCACACATCCAGGCTACGTCATTCTACAACTTCGCCTCCCTTTTGAGAATCGGATCAACCCACTTCTTCCACCCCTGCTGTACCCCGGCATTCTGCCATGCCTTCTGATTGATAGGCAACTGCTCGACCCAACGCATAATGTTCTCGTATACATTGCCGTCGTACATACCCAGCGCACTGCAGAGACTGGCATCGGAAAAGTCCCACGCATCCGTCAGGCCAACGGCCTCGGGCAGTAATTGATCGAGCAAACCGTTGACAAGATGCCGGATAGTGTCGAGCTGTCCCGAAGTGAAATACGGAGAACGCTCGTCGGCTGTTTCGATGAAGGATACTGCGTCGACGGTACGTGGGTTTATGATAGTCGATAGTGCGTATAGAGAGCGCATACGGTTCAAAACGATGCGGAGGTAGTTGCACGTAGAGTCAGACAGGCTCGAGATAAAGTCGGTGAATGACTTCAGAATGAAGTACTCGATATGAGCACGAGAGGCGGAGATGAGCAGCATCATGTGCTCATTCCATGCATCCGCTGGCAACTTGGTCGATGCGCGAATCGCCGAATGCGCCTTCACGACCATACGGTGTGCACGGTCGCGATAGATGCCGAGTTGTACTTTAGGGTCGAGAAACTGCGTCGCGGATGCGCAGCATGGAAGGTTGGGGTCTTCGACATCGGTCAGGTACTGGACGTGGGGCTCGATAGGCTCGCCGTCTTGTAGGCGGTCAAGTTGCTTGAGGAGATGTCGCCCAAGTTGTTGCCAGAGGACGTAGTTCTCACCCTCGAATGTCGCGCCACCGACCAAGGCACCGACGATGTCTGGTAAGCCTGAGATAGACATGTACCCATGGCCCCCGCACAGCTTGCGCGCATCTTCAGCGCCATCAGCGGCCTCTGACGTGACATACGCCTTCATTCCAGCAGTCAATGCGTGAACAGCCGGCAGAAGCGAGTGATCGTTCTTGCTCTGCATCTCCCGTAGTTTGTTATACTGTTCGTCGCATGCCCGAGAGCCGAATAACATGGCGTACGTCTTAGCGATCAAGCTCAGCAGACGGAAGTGCTGATGCTTGTAGTGCAAGATGCTTCCTTCGGTGGCAAACGCGTCGGCAGGCCCGAGGCCTTGTTGTCGTACAACGGAGTATCGTGTCGCGATCGTCAAAGCTTGGGCTAGCTGGACCGTAAAGACACTGGGCATCCTGCCGCGGACGAGCAGCATGACAGAGTATGAGAGCTTAGCGCGGAGGGGATCTTTGGTGAATGTGCCATCGGATGTGAGCTGGCTATGAGCCATGAGCATCTGCGATCGAGAGATACGAACGTTATCGAAAGAGGCGAAGCCATTGTCTGCTTCGTTGTAGCTAGATCATGGTCAGAGACTGAATTCTGACGCCTTCTGCGATCTCCTTACTTACCCAAGCTTTAAGCCGACATCGCCCATCTTCACACCTGGCATTGGTGTGCCGTCCTCGACTGAGCGAAGTCGTACAAGAAATATATGTGGGCCGTGGTCCTGATCGCCAACAATGAGTCGAGCCATGACTGTGCCGTGTGTGGTCGAGAAGCCTAGCCCTGCAGGCCAGAACTTTGTCGATGAGATTGTTGGCGAGTGAACGACGAACTCATCGCGATTGGGGTCGAAGGTGGCGGTCGTTTCGATACCTCGTACGAATGAACCATGACCAAGCTCGGTTTGTGCGTATGTACCAAGTATTTTACCGGATCGAGCAAGCGGAAGCCACTTTGCCTTTTGTTCCTCAGTACCGTTGTGCTCCATGCCAGGCTCGAAGAGGATGGCTTTGTGGCCGAAGGGGCTATTGAGAGTCAGTTTATCGGTTGTGGAAGACTCTCCTGACTACCTCAACATACCTGGCGTTCATGAGGTTGTATCGCGGCGTAATCCACACAAAGTGCTCATGGTCATGCTTGAGCATATCATCGAGACACGCTTTTCCCATCTCAAGACCTTGCTCGAATAGATCCTCGCGTGAGGTCTGCGCGTAGCATCGAGGAAGCTTTGCATTGTCGTTGGTGCCGATTGCTTTCTCAACTCGGTTGAAGGCGGCCCGTCGCTCCTTGACAACTTTCTCACTGCAGATGGGTCAGCGAGGATGTTACATAGGCTCACAGATTGTACTCACCTTCCCCATAGTATGCACGTCAGCTGGAACGTGTCGAAAGATGCAGAGTCTCTAGCTTTCTGCAACAGCGTGCTCTGGGCATTGGCTACCATGTTGACCATTGTTACTCTAAAGGTATAGACAACACAACGTGAAGATGAGAGGCGAAGATGCGGGGGAGAAGACTAGGGTTGAGGGTGACCGATGAATATGACCGTTTAAGACGTGTTGAGCAAGCCGAGATGTAGCAGTCTATTGCCGGGTGAACTGGGCTTCCCCTATCGATCATGGTGTGCCTCCTATAGTCTCTCTGGGCAGACACGTAACCCGCGCTTGCCATCCTCCAAGCCATATGTCGCCGTCCTTTTACCCAGTATGAACCATATCTGCATTTATGCGGCGTAGAAATCCAGATCGAAAATTGCGATTGGCCAGATCGTCCAAATGTCCTCACGGAGATATGCATACATGGTCCTTCCGTTCGCCAGATGCGAGTTACGAATCTCCATCTGGAGTTTAGCTGATACGGCTCCTTCGATGTATTGGGCGATCCCTTGATCTCGTGTTTCATAGCTTTTACTCGTACAGTTGGGACTGAACACGTTCCAGCAATACGAGCCCATAGCCCCGGCTATGGTGTTCGTTCGACATCCAGCTGAACGTGTTTGATGCTACTCCATATCGCGCGCCTTCCTAGAGGTCGCATGTCGGCCAGTCAATGATATTGGACTCTGGAACCGAAGGACGCGGGCCGTGATTGTAAGGGCGGCCCTTGATGGCGCCGCCACGTGGGGAAAGTTCTCGTCTTCCGATGGCATATCGAATCGCGTTCGTTCGATGTTTGATCCTTCCTCGGAAGGGACGTGACTTGCAACGCTATTCGCTGAGACTTCTTCGATCAGATAATGAGGACGTGGAGCGCGTGAGAAGGAGCAATAGATAGTCCGCTCCTCTGGCTTGCAGGTGTTTGGCTTTGACTTATAAGTGATGCGCATTGGTACAGACGGGTCTAAATCCTATCCTTGGTTGGAATGAGGCGGCGTAATGCCTACAGCTGAGGTAGCAGCAATTCCATAGGAGTACACTCCATTGCGCTACTAGCTCCGCGTCCGCCATCGCGAAAGCTGAGAGATATCCTGGTGATCTACGTTGGGACTTCGAGAGATGTTGTCGCGGTTCCCTCGTTGATCAGCCTTGTCGAATGCAGACGCGCGGAGACTGACGGATGTTTAGATGCTGAGATCGTGGTGTTCTGCGGTGAGATGACGGCAGGCAGAAGCGGGCCAAGCCCTTAATGGTTAGCACGCCATGCAACTTGCCGAGGCGACACGTGCAGAACCTGTGAAGCAACTGCCGCGCATTTCCATGCGTGCATGCCAACTCTGGCCATCCCTTGCTCTGCAACAACGATGGTCGTCGCGCTGCTTTCCGGTTTTGTCTGCAGTATGCCTGACCCCTGGGATGAAAATTCGCGCTGGCCCTCCCGAAAATCGTCGGCGATACAAGCGAGCCTCTTCTAACTTCTCGTATGCGGCCTGCATGTAATCAGCTCCGCATCACCGACTAGAACTGGCCTGGCTCACGAGTACTACGCCAAGCATGTCTGTAAGCAATGACTACTAATAAGAAGCATTCTCAAGACTTTAGCATTCTTACTCATCAATCGCATGCGGGTCGCACCGTTTCCATCTTTTCTCCGGCATTTGCCCTGCCCATTCTCGGATTTCGGAATTAACAATTATTGGTTCTAGGCGCGTTGTACCCTCCCAGGATGTGTGGGAGCTCTCCAACGTTCATCATGATGACGCAGTGGTGTATCTCTTCCTGACGCTTTTGCGGAGCTTGCGGCATTTTGATTCGCGGATCCAGGTCGACCACGTGCTGGTACCACGATGTACAGGGGTTGCCTGCAGTACACGTTATGGCAGATCAGTATGGTCCATGATTAAGTATCAGTCACCCTGAGGTCATGACATAACGCACATGGGCTGGCGCGTCCACTCCACAATGCGACAGTCGCGCGCATTTGTAGGCGGATGCATCCCGAGCCTCATGCTAGATCAAACTTCCCCAACTCCACACTCCGACCATGGCGCCTGCTGAACCCAACGCAAAGCCATTCGAGCTCTTGACAGCTGAAGAGCCCAATTTTCCCGAAGAGCGAGAAGGATGGAAAGGATACATCGAGTGGGAGCGATACCCAGAAAAGAAAAAGCAGGCGGCGGAGATCCTGGCGAAATATGACTTTCCCGTACCTCCTGAATTCCAATTGAAGCCGTTGCCGGACACGAACCCCGTCCTCGAAGGTGTGCGATGGAAACACTACCATTACGCGATGGGCAAGACGCTGAAAGACATGCCGGCTGATTCGTGGGAACACGTCAAGAAAGAGAAGAGCGACGACATGGTCCATGTACTGCAGTTCCCTTACAACGGAGAGCCGGAGCGCAAGCGCCTTGTCGAAACCGAGATAACCAACAACAAAGACCACTTTGTGAGAAATCACGGTGGCATACCTGAGATCGACCCGGAGAAGTACTTCTTCGAAGTCGAGGGTCTCGTCGACAAGCCAAAGAAGATCACGTTGAAGGAATTACAAGACGAGAGCATCTTCCCACGCATGGAGACCTGCGTTACCCTTCAGTGCAGTGGTACGCGACGTATTGAGCAGATTCACGACTACCCTGGAGACGGAGATGAACTCATCAATGCGCCGTGGGGAGAAGGTGCCATCGGCACGGCCCGCTACGTAGGCGTCAGTCTCAAGAAGGTGCTTAAGTACTGTGGACTGAAGCCGGAAGGAAAGCACGTCGAGTTCTTTGGCGCCGACACCTACTTCAAGAAGGGTCACGTATACAACTACGCTGTATCAGTACCGACTCGCAAGGTGAAGATCAACGAGGTAATGCTGGCGTGGGAGATGAACGGAGAGCCCTTACCAGCCATCCATGGCTTCCCACTGCGTACCGTCGTAATGGGCTACATCGGCGCCAGAAGCTGTAAATGGCTCACTCGCATCAACGTCATCGACCAGCCGTCTCTGGCTCCCGTTCAAATGAAGGAGTATCTCTACTATACCCCGCAGAACGGCAAGCAAAACGTCACATACAGCAACGGTTTCAGTATCCAGACGATGCCTGTTGCGAGTGCTATCATGACGCCTGTCGACAAAGACGTCATTGTACACGATGGGAAGATCCGCATGACTGGCTGGGCATACAGTGGAAGTGGCTGGCCGGAACGTGTTGAAGTCAGCAACGATGGTGGCGGTGTTTGGTATGAGGTGCCATACGAGAACCTGAGTAAGAAGTACTACCATGCCTGGCGCACGTGGTGGGTCGATATTCCAGTCGATGCTGAGGGATGGCTGTAAGTCTACTGTTGTCGGTAGTTCTGCGACAAATGCTAACGTTGCACAGTGAATTCTGCGTGCGTTGCTGGGATGACGCCTTGAATGTAAGCAAACTTCGACTCCCGTTGTGAAGGCCCCGTACATCTTACATCGTGGTTATCTTGATATGGCGTGGCAAAGTCTTGCTGTGACTACCGGACGACATGTGCTGACTTCATTCGCAGACACAACCTACCTTCGTGCGAAGTGCATGGAACTGGGATCTCCACGTGACATCCTCATGCCAGTAAGTAGCTCTCTGAATGCTCTTGCACGCTAGATGGCAGAAGGCTAACGTTACTGTAGCCGCGTCAAGCTTTACAGCGTCAATCGCACCAAGCCCGCCACGATGAAGCGTCTCAAGCAACTCGAAGACCACGGTGCTTCGATCCATCCTATCACCAGGCCTTTGCCATTTGATCTCGAGACCGAGGAGGAATATCTTGAGGAGATGAAGAAGCGTGGAGGTCGCGATCCGGAGGAGTGATTTGCTGGAAGAGAGTTGCTTGGCCAAAGTGGCTACGCGAGTCGGGTTCGAGCAAGCCCGGGGGTGAAGGATGAGACGTTACTGGGTAGTAGAGTCATTTTAATAGCTGGTATATATGATAATGCAATGAGTGATACCTCTTCCCCGAAGAGCGGCCGTGATTAGTGAGGTACCCGGCGGGTAGAGGTGGACGCAGGTAGCAGTATTCCGCCACGTCGTATCGCCAGTTTACTTAAGCTTTCCCGATCTCGGAGTGCGTGCAGCAAAATGTGTATGAGGCACAGTAGTTCCGGGGATTGAGTCTAGTCCGTGATGAATTGCGGCGCGGTTGAGACATTGCCCCACCGCGGGCGGCACGTGGCCGGAACGCGATCACGAAGCCGCTCTCTCATTGTGTCACAGTCAACGACAATGCCCGTTGTTGCTGTTGGTTTTGTTGTACTCTTACATCAAAGATTTATTCTGACGTTGTAACGCAAATCTGAAGTTCCCAAGACCGTAACGACAAACCATGCCCAGTCTGCCTCGCCACGCGCGTGCAGCGCAGGGCATCCGGCCCCTGCATTGCATCGCAGGACATCTGCATGAACTATCGGATCGCGCGAAGAAGAGGCAGGAGCGGGCAGATGGATCAGTTCTCAGTGGACTGTGTGGAGTACATACGAGGATAGTCTCTGCGCACGTCAGCCGGGCGACATCCGCAAGCGCCTGGGGGCCAGGCATCTTGCTTCTCACATTGTCGTTATTGGATATGTTTTGGGGGTATATGGGCTCTCGATTCTTCCGCCGGTAGTAGCCTGGATTGAGGGTGTGCGATGGAGCATGTCGAGCTTGGTATCCTGGGTCGCTATAAGTATGCGGGAGCATTGCGATAAACCTGGATTATCTGCATCAATCTCATCTTCCAGCAATTACTGCCCCTCTTCCTGTCTTTCAAGATGCGGTTCTTCATCCGTGCTCTATCTCTTGCTGTAGCTGCGGCATCGTTTCTTGCTCATGCGGCACCTCTTTCAACTCGCTCAACCGAAGATTCGATCGCGGGCCGATACATCGTACAGCTCAAGCCGGACGTGGACGTCGCAACATTTACCGCTCATCGTGAGAAGGTCCGCAGTATAGTAGCTCGCCATCTCGGACGCCGAGACGACATCGACCTGAACGCAGAGATTGATCAGGAGTACAGCTTTGGAGACTTCAAGGGCTATGCCGGGGCATTTGATGCAGCCGTTGTTGCCGAATTAGAGGCATTGGATGATGTTTTCCTCATCGAAAAAGACTTCCTAATGTATCCTACGGCTCTCGTGACACGTACGTATAAGCATTCTGGAGCCCACATCGACGTTAGGTCACCCACTTTGTCGTCTGCAGACCTGTGCGGGGATTTTTCTTGTATGAGGTGCGTGTCGCTAACATCAAGTAGAGACCAACGCACCATGGGGTCTTGCAAGCGTATCCTCCAGGACCAGAGGAGCCACCAACTATATATACGATTCGACAGCTGGCGACAAGACCTACTCGTATGTACTAGACAGTGGAATCCGAACGACTCATGACGAGTTCGAAGGCCGCGCTTCCTGGGGCTACAATGCAGCCAATACCAACAATGCTGATGTCACCGGCCATGGCACCCATGTAGCTGGTGTAATTGGTTCAAAGACCTACGGTGTCGCCAAGAAGACAAATCTCATTGCGGTAAAAGTAATAGGCGATGATAACGTCGCAGCTGGTTCCAGTGTGCTGGCCGGCTTGAACTGGGTGACAAACGATATCGTTACCAAGAGCCGACTGGGTTCAGCCGTGGTGAACTTATCGCTCGGTGGGGCAGCCTCCTCTTCCATGGATAACGCTGTCAACGCCCTGGCGAACCGAGGTATATTGCCTGTCGTCGCTGCAGGAAACGAAAACCAGCCGGCCGCAAATGTCTCGCCGGCTCGTGCTGCCAATGCTCTGTGCGTAGGAAGCGTTCAATCGAATGATGCTCGTTCTTCGACGTCGAATTACGGATCGGCCGTAGACATCTGGGCTCCAGGTGGTGATATCACGTCTACCTGGCACACCTCGGATACAGCCACAATGACAGCGAGTGGTACTTCGGCGTCTGCACCATTTGTGGCTGGCATAGTGTCCTATCTGCGCGGTCTCGAAGGGCAATCGATAGGCCCGGCCGCGAGGGCAAGAGTTCTGGCATTGGCTACTGTAAGTAACTCTACACCGACTGCATTTGAGACGTAAACTGACTTCGCAAACCTAAATTTAGCCAAATCGTCTTACAGATGTAGCAGGCGCACCAAATCTATTGGCTTACAATGGAAGAGCTTGAAGGCGATGGTCGCAATCGGCTCGTATTTCGTCATTATATAGCAACAGAGCCTCTATTCAGCTGGACCCATCTTTGACGTCACATCAGCGATGAGAGGTTGTGTTCAATGGTGCCTAAGACGTGATACGACGGTCGGCGCGATGTGTATCCTGGTCCACAGGTGTTGCGACACGCGTTACCTAGGTACTAACGGAACTTTGGACGTGCTTGAGGTGTCTCAAAAATGAGCAGTTGATCGCCAAGATCCGTGAAAACAAAAGATGTATCGGCTCGGAGTAGTTAAAGTCGTAATCGCGTCCGATGACGAAAAGTGTCCGCGGCTGACAGTGTTCTCGCGGAAGGGACACATGCCACCCGAAATAGGCTTAGACTAAATTAGTCACCCGGTGAGTGGGGCCCATCAGGGGTTCGCGATTTCGATGACGTAGAACACCCTCCTGTTCACCCCAACCTCACCACAGATACCACTAGCATGCCATTCACACCTCTCCAAGCTGCCGTCGAATGCGCTCCGGAGTTCGAATTACACCTCTAGATATGGTGCGCCGCTAGCAGTTTCATGCGTACCATGACTTCACTTGATCATCATTAACAGTTTTTGCAATGGCATCTTCCAACGCAGTTGCATCATTAACAGCAGGCACCTTGGTCTCTACGAAGCTGAGGTACCTGCTTACCAGTCGCAATGCGACCTTAGCAGTCTATCAGAAATCTTCATTGCGATGGAAGCATCTGCAAAGTCTCAAGATGCATGGGCGAGTAAGTAACAACCGTCTCAAGATGACAATGGTGTACAGGAACCTACGAATATGATTTCACTTGTAGGAAGCGGCAGTCACGCCTCCTGCGTAGCGCCCTTGCTCATATTGATCCTTTCGACAATCACTAGCCAAGAACTTCAAAGCAACTGCGACCCTACCGCCTGATCGAGACCTGTGGCACGCGATGTGTACACCTTCGAAACCACATGTACGGCGACCGGCCCACCATCAACCCTATCGTTACCTCTGGCCTACGGCCTATCGCAATGGTCATAGTCTTGCTTCCGAGTTGCGGATTAAGAGGGCTGATCAAATCCTTGCTCTCGCCTCGGATCACGACAAGCGATGACGCCGAAACTTCGACTCCACGATACGTCTGCGCGCGCAAGAAATACCAAAGTGGAAGAAAGGGACGAACATGCGTTTACCGAGTCAGCGGCGAGCGTACGGGCAACGGCGGACGCAAAGTCAGGCTATACACGAATGTGGAAGGTGTCGATCTCGACGACGACGAGCGGCGGAGTTTTGCTGGCATTCAACGCACTATGCGCTACACCAAGGGCCGTAGCCCGAAACAGAAGACGCATCGATCTCCACCGATAGCAGATGCCGTGAGGAAAAGGCGACCGAAGGCTAAGAAGCTGGCTGTCAAGGCTTACGATGAAGGCTCTGGCAGTCGTCGTGAAGGCGATCGAATTGCGCCGTCACGAGCCAGACTCTTGAGTGCAAGCTCGGACGAAGTGTGGGACGTGCCCAGACATCTCAGATTTGGAGAAAATGGGAAGCATATATTCTGCAAGTCGCACAATGGCTCACGCAGCAGGACACGCGATATCGATCGCCGTGAAACCCCACAAATCCACAGACGAAAAGAAGCAGGCCGCTTTGGTGAGCCAACGTCGCAAGCCGAGGGACGCGTGCGAAGACCTCGAGACGATTATTGCTCAGGCGCGCTACCGGTCCCAGAGCATTGGTCAAATACGCCATCACTGGAGTCAGCACCGATACTTCCTTCACGAAGATCTCGAACAGCCGCAGCGAACAATCTCATCAAACTTGTCATCAACCCCGAAGAATATACATCCAAGTTGGAAAACCATGTGTCACTCGACGGAAAGCAGAACGCATTCGAGATATCAGAGGCGCCTGGAAGCCCATTCAGGCAACCCGGGCTGACGCCACAGGAGTCTTCCGACTTAGTCTTCGGGGCAAGCTCTCAAGTCGAAACGTGGAGACGGCTGCGAGCGGGTCGGGCAGACGATCATATTGCGCCAGACGTGCATGAGTCCGCATCCCAGCTCGCATGCGATCCTTCACTAGGCAAAATACAGCAAAAGACGGACGCATACAGCCTGGCTCAAAACCCATCTGCATTAGACTTCGGACACTCTGTACTCAAGCATGATGAACATGAGATTGTTACAAGATCGCGAGCACCTGCTCTCATCAGTCCTTCAAGAACAGCGTTGTCAACACGCGGCGCCGCGCGGGCAACAATGCCACAGTTTCTTCCAGAACAATCCCTACAACAAGTCACCTCAGGTATACCTGGACTAGTTCATATTCAGGCCGGTGTACCGTCTGATCGGTACCCATCAAGTGTCACCCCAGGAACCCCACCATATACGCCCGGAAAGGCGACATGATTCAGAAATGATACAGCAGCGTGGTATGGCATATGACGGTCAGCCCGACCATCAATACAAGTGTCTGAAACAGGAACTCTGAATGGAAAACAACAATTGGGGTATTATTAAACGCCGTTTACCGAAGGCAAGATATTAGCCAATCCAATTAATCCACGTCCTCAATCAAATCATCATATCCGCTGTTCATTACGGGTATTGCGTCATTTCCTCCGTCCAACTGATCACTTCCGCTATGTTGGCTGATGTCGTCGTCCAAATCCTGATATTCCTACTTAGCATCAGTTTCGGTGTCGACAACGTTCACGTCTCCTGTGCGACCGGGGTTACGATGATCTTCGCCCCCATGACGGCCGGGGAGTCCGCGTCCTCGATGTCGGGATAGATGTTATTTACCAGAAATTGTCCGACCTGCCATGACTACGACTTTGTTAGCTATCAGCACTCTCATTTGACTGGAGACACGCGACGTACCAGAAGCCCGCCCTCCACATAATGCCTCCACCTCTCTGAAGACCCCAGGTATACCAAGATCTCCCATGGCAGTTCCTCGCTATCGAACTCCCAAAACGTCATGTACTGGTACACTGACGCCTTGTCCACTTGTTTGTACTTCTCGTCCTGGATGAGCGAAGCGTGCTCGAGCTTGAAGATGCGCGTGCGAAGCAGTCCAGGACTCTCGAGCATACCGGGCGTGAACTCTTCTCCGAACCACTTTACGAATTCGTCGTGAACCTCCGGGGCGGGCTGCCAAAGAACTACGACCCACATCTGGACATCGCGGGGATCTGATGCAGGGTGTTAGCTTCCATGGTGCATCCTTGTATCATGATCGTGAGGTTGACATACCTCCGCGCCACTCTTCCCCAAACCAGTTCATATGCTCTGTGTAGAAACGTGTGTCTACCTTCGCCTCATTCGGGAGTTTGTCCAGCGCAGGGCATATCCGCGCATCCAGGTCTTGTGCGCTTGGTTGTTTGGGTAGGTCGTAAATTGTCATGAACCTGCCATCAATTCCAGGTACTTCCTGGAATGGGCTGTCTTCCACTTGCTCTGCATGTCTGGCGGTGGACCTGATCTTCACCAGGGCGTCGGGTATATGCGTGGTTTCGTACCAGTGATAGGCATCGTTAGCATCCTCGC
>Ga0265798_10008343_pt1 | contig 13222 bp, 15 predicted proteins | sample P3T30metagenome_FD_192430 | JGI IMG/M metagenome (GOLD analysis project Ga0265798, IMG submission 192430) | Plant litter microbial communities from East Loma Ridge, Irvine, California - P3 T30 | ecosystem: Environmental > Terrestrial > Plant litter > Unclassified | place: USA: California...
GTACCCGCGGTACTCGAGCCGACGGAGACCACCGAGGAGCACGTCCGTGCTGCTGTTGCTGCCGACGTAGCCGACGATTCCACACATGGCGACGATCCTACGATGTGGCAGGGGCCGCTCCCTGCGAAGGAGCAGACCGCGGGCGGCTCCTCGGCCAGGTCAACGTCGAGGTTCCCAGCGCCAGGCGCGTCGAGCGACCGCGCCGGAGAGCGCCACCCACGCCATCGTGACGAGGATGTCGCGAGCTGCTCCGTGCAGGGGGAAGACGTCCGGAGCGAGCAGCACGTCGCTGACCCCCAGCGCACGGGCGGCGAGATCGGCCACACCAGCGAAGGGCATCAGAGGGATCCACGCGCGCACAGACGCGTCCGCATCGACGAGGACGAGGTTCGCTGTAACCGCTCCGATCAGGATCAACGGCAGCACCGCGAACTGCACTCGTTCCGCGTCGCGGGCAACCATGCCGGTCGCCAGACCACTGAACGCGGCGAGGAGAGCGCTGGCGGTGACAGCGCCGAGCATCAGGACCAGATCAGACGGCGCTGGGGCTCCCATGAGCCGGTACCCCACGAGGACGACTGTCAGTTGCAGTACCCCGACGAGGACGAGGGGAGCGATGAGGGCGAACAGCATCTCGACGGTCCGCAGCTGAGAGGTGCGGAGGCGCTTGAGGATCTGCATGTCTCGGCGTGCTGCGATCGACCCTGCCGTCGTCACGTAGATGGTGAAGAGGACCACGAAGACGACGGACGGCGCCTCCACGGCTGCCCATTGCGTGCGTGTCGTCGGATGCGCCAGCAGCGGGAATGCCAGCACCACCAAGGAACCGATGGAGTTCGACAGCACTGTTGTGCGCTGACAGAACAGGAGCTGTGTCTCGAACGCAGCCATCTGCATCGTCCGGCCGATGCTCGTCCGAGAGGTCTGGAGCGTCATGCCGCGTCCTCCACGACCCGGCGTGCAACCGATTCGTCCTGCAACGCGAGGAAGACGTCTTCGAGCGTTCCGGGGGTCGCGCGGAGGAGGTCGAGCGCGATTCCCCTCGCACTCGACATCGTGATCAGCCACCCGACCGCGTCCTGGTGTCGTTGTCTGTCCATGCGGAGCGAGATCGTCCACCGCTGGTCCGGGTCTGACCGCAGCGGCGGAGCGACATCGACCTGGAGCCAGTGTGGCTTCGACGCCGAGAAGGCCCCAGCATGCTGTTCCGACACCCGTGCAGTGACCGACGCCGTGGCCGATCCGAGGATCGACGCGAGCGGACCCGAGCGGACAACATCTCCCCGGTCCATGATCGCGATCGTGTCGGCGAGTGCCTCGATCTCCTCGAGGTGGTGCGTCGTCAGGATGACTGTGCTGCCTTGGTCGCGGAGCTCACGGACATGTGACCACAACAGGCGCCGCGACGCTGGATCCAGCCCTGTGGTGGGTTCGTCGAGCACGATCAGCTCCGGTGAACCCCATGTGGCCACTGCGACGTCGAGTCGACGACGTTCTCCTCCGGACAGAGCCTGGACCGGCACGTCAGCCCGATCACGCAACCCGACTCTGGCGAGGACGTCTCCGACGTCGTCACGCCGGTCGACCAGCCCGGACCAGAGACGGAGCGTCCTCTCGACTGTCACGTTCAGGAAGAAGCCGGCCTCCTGCAGCATCACCCCGGTCGCCCGGCGGACGCGCCCAGGATCGCGGACCGGGTCAACGCCGAGCACCCGAACTGACCCGGAGACGGGGGACCGGAAACCCTGGAGGAGCTCGAGGGTCGTGGTCTTGCCAGCGCCGTTCGTCCCGAGCAGACCGAAGACGGTTCCTCGCTGCACAGTGAAGGACGACTCGTTCACGGCAACGTAGTCCCCGTAGGCGAAGCGGACTCGGTCGAACAGGACGAGCGACTCTGTAGAGGTCATGTGACGATCCTGCGGCGGACTCCTCAGTCGCAGTAGGCCCAGGTCATACCGATGGCAGTGACAAGAGTCACACCTTGCCCGTACACAGACGGAGAGGGTCGAGCCCCGAAGGACCCGACCCTCTCCGTGGTCGGAATGTGGTGGTCAGCAGCCGAGGACGATCGAGATGGTGATCCCACAGGGGATCGTCGTGGCCGCATCCACAGCCGCACCCGTGCCGACCGTGAGGTCGTTGTCCCGGAGCTTCGTCGCCTCGGCGGTCAGCGTGTCGAGGTCTCCGAACATGGTGGAGGTGTTCATGCGTTTCCCTTCATCGTGGTGAATGCGGGGGACACCCGCGTGGACAACCGTATTCTGAACATCTTGAATTTCACATTCATACTGCTTCCTTGGCATCTTCCTGCCATTGGAGGAGTTCCCTGCTGAGGAAGCCGAGTTCGGTCCGACTACGACGCTCTGCATCGTCCTGCACGGTCCACTGATGTCCGGCGGATGGGAACACCACCAGCTCGACGGACGCGTCGCACCGAACCCTCCCCTGCCAGTCGTCCACCACGGCACGGGCATGATCGATCGGCACGGTGCGGTCCTGTCCTCCGACCGTCACGAGGAGCGACGGCAGCGCTGGAGCGACATGGCGCAGGGGATCGATCTCAGCGAGCGCTGCCGCATCCTCGGGGTTCCGCGGATCTCCGAGCTCAGCCGTCCAGGTGATGCCCGGCCACTGCTCGTGGAACGTCTCGACGAGGGTCACCGGGGCTACCGCGACGACCGCGCTGACGAGGTCCGGCCGACGATTCGCCGCCGCGAGGACGAGGAGACCACCGATCGATTCGCCGTAGAGTCCCAGCGGCGCTCCCTGGGAGGACGCGAGGAAGGCAGCACTGACATCGACGACGTCGAGGACTGAACGGCGCTTCGCTCTCCCTCGACCCGCGCGGTGCCATCCGACACCTTCCTCGCCCCCACCCCGGACCATCGCCTGGACCCATCTCCCGCCGGAGTCCAGCCATTCTTCGACCGCAGATGAATGAGCCGGTTGCAGTGACAACCCGAATCCGCCGTAGACGGAGACAACGGTCGGAACGATCGTTGCAGAACCGATGGGTTCAGTGACGAAGCACGGGATGTCCACGCCGTCCGACGCCGGCACCAGCTCCAGTCGTGTCTCCCGGTCCGGGGGCGACCAGGGGAACCCGCGGCGACTTCTGACGTCGTTCGTGATCAGCACGGCTCGAGGGGCTGCGGTGGGGGAGGAAGCGATCATGCGCACCCCGTGCGCCTCAGCCGTCAGGAGATGCACGGCGAACACGACTGCGCCGCCGAAGGCATCTCCCACGACGACGTCGCGCTCGCGCACCATGAGCCACAGGAAGACCGGGACTCCGTGGCGCGTCGACTGGACGAGCGCGACTTCCTCGCCTTCTCCCGAAGACAACCAGACCACCGAGCGGAGAACGTCTCGGCTCGAGCGGTGAACGACATCCCACTCCTCGGCATCTCGGTCTCGGGCCACCAGCAGTTCGCCGTGGTCGTCCCGCCCCGTGAAGACGAGCGCGGGGCGACCTCCAGATGTCCATTGGACAGCCACGACGGAACCGACCGGTCCGGCGGCCACGGCTTTCACGGATGACGCTGGTTCCTCGAGCAACATGACGACGTCCTGGTCACCGACCACGGACACCGCCATGAGTGACCTGCCGTCCGCGGAGCCGCTCAGCGCCCGCACGTTGGACAGCGGCAGGACGAACGCATCAGGCTCGCCGAGCCGACGACGAACGGCACGACGGTGGCGTCGTGCGCCGGGTTCTCCTTCGGCGATGTAGAGGTGTTCCCCATCTCGGCCCCACGCGAATTCCGGAAGTGCCGTGTCGGTGATCACCTCCACGATCTCAGGGCGCGCGGTGTCCACCACGACGATCTGGAATCCCTCGTCACCAGTGACAGCCGCAGCGATCGCTTCTCCTTCAGGGGATGCCCACACACGACCGACATGTCCGTCGATCCCGCGCACCACCTGTCCATCGACGACGAGGCGGCACCTGCTGCTTGGTCCTTGCACGACGACAAGGCGATGTCTTCCGACCCGCAGGTCCTGCAACACGAGACGCGGAGCGTCTCCATCGTCAGCAGGCGTCATGCTCGGCACGGGGGGCTCGTTGGCCAGGGAGACCGTGGTCGGCGAGGAACCGTTCGACCTCGAGTACGTTGGGCATCCCCCCTATCTCCACTTCCGCTGCTTGCGCCGACCATCCCGAATGCAGGCCCATCACGAGCGCTCCATCGGCTCGGAGTTGTTCCAGTGCTCGGCGATGCACGAGTGACTCGGCCGCTGGCCCGGGGAGTGACGGAACGATCACAACGGGTGCCCGCGTGTAGGTGACGACGGAGAGCGCAAGACTGTCCGAGATCCCCACCGCCAACTTCGCCACGGTGTTCGCCGTTGCGGGGGCCACGACGACCACGTCCGCCCATTCAGCGAGTTCGCGATGCCCAACGGAGCCGTCGGACCGGTGGTGTTGTTCGACGGGGTGACCGGACAACGCGGCAAGGGCGGTCGTTGAGACGAGCTGCGCAGCATGCTCGGTGAGGACCACTCGGCAGTCCCAACCGGACGAAGCCCGAAACCACAGGACCCACCCCGGCAACAGTGCAGCGCCGATTGCTCCAGTCCCGATGAGCAGGACCCTCGGGCGGGCGGCGGTGCCTCCCGACGTATCAAGCACCGTCACGGCCGATCTGCTCCGCCAGTCGGATCTGGAGTTCCAGCATCCGGAGGTCGGATCCTCCCGCCTCCGACAGCCGGCGCGCGTGGTCGAGGACTTGCAGCTGGAGCTCGCGACGAGAGACGCCCGCCGTTGCTCTGAGGGGCTCGTAGAGCTCGCGGAGCTCGCTGGCGCCGGCCTTTCCGAATGCGTCCCAGAGGTGGACGTACAGGAGCACCTCAGCTCGGAGTCGCGCTCTCGTTCCCCGCGCGTCGAGCGGAGAATCGATGAGTACCTGCGGGGTCCTTGCGTCCAGTCGGGGGATCATCCTCGACAACCCGACGCCACCGCCGAGAGTCCCACGTCGCGCTTCGCGGGCGAGTCGGAACACTCGTTCCTCGAACGGATCAGGGAGCGACGCTGCCCACGCCTCGAGCCCGAGACCGAGCCCCGTTCCGACGGAAGAGTCGAGCGAGGCGCGTGCCGCCAAGGAGCAGTCAAGGGTTTGCAGGCTCCTCCCGATCCCTTCCCAGACGCGCCGCGGAGCCCCCTGAGACAGCGCGGTCTGCAACACGTCCGCGAGGGTTCGTGGCCCCGCCACCCCTGCGAAACACCGCGCACCAGGGGCGAGACCCGGACAGGCTGCTGGAAGACAGTCGACCTCCAGCGATGCGCGAGCAGTGGACGGCAGTTCGGGCGCGATCTGACGCCCTGTCCGCCCACCGGCGGCGGTCCATGTGCACCAATGCCACGTCGCCGTCATGCTCGCCATTGCTCCACCAGTTCATCCGTCAGCACTCCGAGTTCGCCGCGGAGGTCGTGCCCGACGAGGACCGCCCGTGCGGCGTTGTCGGCCACGAGGCTGCCGAAGCTTCCTGATCGAGGGTGCGCGACGCTCCCTCCGAGCGCGATCGTCGGGCCACGCCGACAGCTGAAGCCCGGGACCTCTCGTTCAGCTCCTCCGTCGAATCGATCCGCCAGCACGAGGAGCTCCGGAGCCGACGGTCGCGTGAGGTACAGCACCGCCGAGTCTGGTCGTACCTGAGCGTCGTCCGTCGACCACTTCACAGCCCATGACTCCGGCTTCTGATCCAGCGCCTCGATCAAGGCGAAGATCTGCGAGAGCGGCCATGCAGACAGGTAGAGGCGGAGCAGGCGGCCGTCTGGCGCACCTCGCAGACTTGTGACGCTGTGCCATCCAGGCAGGACGTTGGCACGGAAGCGAGGGAGCAGAACGTCCACTTGGCCTGCTCCAGACCGCTGGATTCGCCGTTCCTCGACGATGAGTTCGAGCCCAGCTGCGTTCCGGATCACTCGCTGTCCGCCCACGACCCCGCCCTCGGCCCAACCAGGAGACATGACGTCCTGTCGGAGGTGAGCAGGGAGCTCTGGCGGCGTCACGCCGAGGGCGGCGACGCCGGTGGCCCCACGCAGGTGCACGTCCTCGTACAGCCAGGTGCGAACTGCTCTCCGGCTGGTCTGAGACCACCCGTGGACACTCTCGCCGCTTCGCACGCGGACAACTGACCCTCCGCTGTACTCCACTGCGCGCTCCACGTCGTCCGCCCACTGAGCGGCGAGGTACCTCACGTTGCTCCGCCTGACACTCCGGACTTCCAGGACCCCAGACCGTGCGTCACGGCACGGAGCAGGAACAACTCGTCGACGCTGCGAGCGCTCCGCGTCCGGCACATGGACTCGAGCCGAGCCATCAGGCGGAGCAGCCCGAGGGCGTGCAGGTCAGCAGGGGTGAAGTGCACTGACATCCGACGGACGTACTCGGACACGACGGCTTGCAACATCCGCTCGAGACGGCGCTCTGTTCCGACCGCGACCTCCCGGAGGTCGTCCTCACCCGCGCCCTGTGCGACTGACTGCGCGAGCATCTCGACGAACAAGCCGGCCCAGAACGCAGCGAAGTCCTCCACGGCCGGCCCCGAACCGCTCATCTCCCAGTCGATGCCAACAGCCGTTGCCCCCGGACCGATCATGATGTTGTCCGGCTTCAGGTCGCCGTGGACGGTCACCTGAGGTTGGACCCTGGCCACCTCGAGACGCAGCCGGGTGATCTCGTCCACGCATCCCTGGTGTTCACGGAGTTGCACGACGAGTTCCACGACGCGCTCTGGGGTGTTCGCCCAGCGGTCGATCGGAATGGGGAGTCGCAGGACCTGCTCCGATCGCATGCTGTGCAGCGGCGGCGGCTGCCGATGGACGCCGACCATGAGCGTTGCGACGTGAGCGGCATACTCGTCGTCGGCGACGTCCCCGGAAGCAAGTCCCGGAACAGCGAGGGGTTCGACCTTCGGCAAGACCATCAGGTCACTGGAGTCCCACAGCGGACCGAGCGCAACGCTCGGGTCCTGTGCGAGCCGGAACGTCGTCTCGCGCTCCAGTTCGAAGAGGTCTTCTCCCCCGAGTCGATGCGTCAGACCGACGTACTCCCGCCCGGACACTTCGAACACCCGAACCCGCGGGTGGCCCGGTAGGGATGGAGTCCGCTCCCACGCGGCGCGGATTGCTGCGGCGTCGGGGCAGTCAGACAAGGGCAGCGGCACGCGCGATCACCCCGGCTTGGAAACGGCTCTGGGCGCCGAGCGCGTTCATCGCATGCGCGACCCGACGTCGGAAGGTCCTGACGGAGACGCAGAGCCGTTGCGCTGCGACCTGGTCCGTCGCGCCGGTGGCGAGCTGCTCGAGCACCGCCCGGTCGCTCGGTGGGACCTCGGCGATGCGAGAGTCCGAGGGCCGCGCATCCACTCCGGAGGCAGGCACGGCCGTCCGGTCCGCACTGTCGCCGAGGGAGCCGGCTGCGCCCCGAGGGCCTGTACGTCGGGGACAGTCCCGCCCTCCGCGTTCAACTGTCCGACCCACGACGACCCTCTCGACGCAGGGCGATGACGAACCGGATGCCGTAGACCGCGAAGGTCGCGGTCGGAACGACCAGTTGCACGATGGCCGGTGCGCCCAACACCAGTGGCAGCAGGACCGCGATGGACAGGGCAACCAGACCGACCGTCCCCTCACGCTTGGACGTCGGCGCGATCGTGAAGCGTGTCAAGTCCGCCAAGATGTACATCCGAAGTCTCCCCGTCATCGGAGCTCGAGGTGTTCGAGCTCGTCCTCTGGACCACGCTGCCGGACGAGGAAGACGATGCACAGTGCGCTTCTGCTTTTCTGAAGCGGACAACCGTCACACAGAAATGTGAGATGTGTCATCGCACAGAGCCGGTACGGTGAGGCTATGGAGCAACGGTCGGGCCAAGCGGGATCGGACCGCGCAGTGGGCCTGTCGACGAGCTGGGCCAGGTACTCCCGCGCAGCCTACGTGGCGCTCGGCCTTGCCTGGCCGGTGCGCGATCTCGTCCAGGCTGGGCTCTCGCCGCGTGGCGTCATGCTCTGGTGCGCCTTGATCGCCTTCACCACGATGGCACTCGTGCCCACCAGGGAACGATTGCGATCACGATGTCGACGACCGACATGGAGGACGACCACTCTCGTCGTCATCCCACTCTCTGCGTGGGCGATCTCGAGTGTCTCCGAGCCCTTCGGGCTGGTCTGGGCGTTGGTTCCATGGCTCGCGGCCAGCCTCATCGCGGCCGACCGACGGACCCTGGCGAGCCGTGTGATCGTGTTCCTGGTCGCGGCGGTGTCGGTGTTCGTGATCCGCTTCGTCGCCGCGCTCACCGCGGGGTCCCAGATCGAGAAGTGGCTGGACATCGGCCCAGGGCCAGCCAACGTCACGCTGCTCCTCACTCTCGCCGCAGTCATCCCCGCCTCACTGCTCGTCGAGTCCTGGCTCATCGCCGTGGTCGTCCAGCTGCATGAGGGCGCCGCGGACGCGGCACGGCTGGCGCGCGCCGAAGAACGGCTGCGTTTCGCGGCCGATCTGCACGACATCCAAGGGCATTCGCTACAGGTGATCGCGCTCAAGGCCGAGTACATGGCACGGAACGTCACCGCGTCGAGAGTCGACGCCAGTGCCATGGCCCACGAGATCCAGAGCCTTGCCCGGCTTGCTCTCGAGCAGGCTCGCTCCGTCGCGCACGGCCACCAGGCGGTCGACCTCCAGGAAGAACTCCGGAACGCACGTGACGTCCTCGAAGCCGCTGGAATCCGGTGCATCGTGCAAGAGCCCGTCTCGAATGACCGTTGGACAGCTCCAGAGCCACTCGGGATCGTGCTTCGCGAAGGGGTCACGAACATCTTCCGGCACAGCCGCGCCGCGACTGTCGGGATAACGCTCTCACAAGGAGCGGGAGTCCTCGAGATGTCGATCGAGAACGACGGTGTCGCGACCACGGCAGCCATTCCTCACTCGAACTCGGGAACTGGTCTCGTGAATCTCCGCGACCGAGTCCAGCGCGCTGGCGGCACGCTGACGGTCAAGCGTGAGACCGATCGGTTCCGCCTGCACGCGGAGGTCCCGTCCACGACCGGAACGACTTCCCGGATGCGGACGACCCCGTCGCCGGCGAGCATCGTCGCGGATGGTGCAGTCCTGTGATCCGTCTCGTGGTCGCCGACGATGAGGAACTGATCCGGAGCGCGATCATCGCGCTGCTCGAGATGGAAGCGGACATCCGGGTCGTCGGAGATGTCGGGGACGGCACCACCGCTGTGACCCTCACCCAGCAGCTCCGCCCTGATGTCGTGCTGCTCGACCTCGAGATGCCAGGAGCCGACGGCATCGAAGCAGCAGGGATCATCCACCGCTCGACGAACGCACGCACCATCATCGTCACGCGTCACGCGCGGCCCGGTGTCCTCCGTCGGGCCCTCGCCGCAGGAGTCAGCGGGTTCATCCCGAAGAGTTCTCCCGTCTCCAAGGTCGCGGATGTCGTCCGTGAGGTGGCCGCGGGGCGGCGCTGCATCGACGCTGAGATCGCAGCAGTGGCACTGACTGCCGCGGACTGCCCCATGACGGACCGCGAACTCGAAGTGCTGCGCTTGACCCGAAGGCACGACCGCGTGAGCGAGATAGCCGGCGAACTCTTCTTGGCCGAGGGCACCGTGCGCAACTACCTCTCGGCAGCCATGGCGAAGCTCGATGCCCGCACGCGCCAGGAGGCTGCGAGGACGGCTTGGGATCGAGGGTGGATCTGATGCGCACTGCTCCCTGCGAAGGAGCAGACCGCGGGTCTACCGTGACCCACATGGGACGTTTCGACGAGATCGCCATCACCACCCTGCGCGGCGAGCAGACCACCTTCGGCGCGTTCGGGGACAAGGCGGTGCTCGTCGTGAACGTGGCCTCACGCTGCGGCCTCGCTCCCCAGTACGAACAGCTCGAGGAGCTCCAGAAGACGTACGGCCCGCGCGGCTTCACGGTCCTCGGCTTCCCCAGCAACCAGTTCCTGCAGGAGCTCGGTTCCGCCGAGGCGATCGACGAGTACTGCTCCGCCACCTGGGGCGTGACGTTCCCGATGTCGGAGAAGGTCAAGGTCAACGGCATGGGCGCGCACCCGCTCTACAAGGAGCTGAAGCAGACCCCTGACGCCGGTGGCAAGGCCGGTCGGGTCATCTGGAACTTCGAGAAGTTCCTCGTGGCGCCGGACGGCACCGTCTCGCGCTTCCGCCCGACGACGAAGCCGGACGCTCCCGAGGTCATCGCCGCCATCGAAGCGGCCCTCCCCGCCTGAGCGGTCGCGCCCGGCGCGAGCCGCGGATCCAGACAGGAGGCCCGGGTCACGTGCGCCGGTCGGCGAACGTGATCCGGGCCTCCCGTCTGTACGCTCGGACGCATGCCGATCACGGAGACCACCGTCGCGCACCCCTCCCCCTTCGTGGAGATCCCGCGCGCGGAGTGGTCGCAGCTCGCTCCCAAGGAGCACCTGTCCCTGACGGAGACGGAGATCGTCCAGCTCCGGGGCCTGGGTGACCGCCTCGACATCCAGGAGGTGCAGGAGGTCTACCTCCCCCTGTCCCGCCTGCTGACGCTCTACGCCGCCGGCGCGAAGGACCTGCACGCCGAGACCAGTCGCTTCCTCGGGGAGCGTGCCCGGCGGACGCCGTTCGTCATCGGCGTGGCCGGGTCCGTGGCGGTCGGCAAGTCCACCGTCGCCCGCCTGCTCCGCGAGCTCACGAAGCGGTGGCCGGACACTCCTCGCGTCGAACTCGTCACGACGGACGGGTTCCTGTACCCGAACGCCGAGCTCGAGCGCCGCGGGATCATGGACCGCAAGGGCTTCCCGGAGTCCTACGACCGCCGCTCCCTGCTGCGCTTCGTCAGCCAGGTGAAGAGCGGCGCGGCCGAGGTCCGGGCGCCGTACTACTCCCACCTCGTCTACGACATCGTCGAGGACGCCGAGATCGTCGTCCGCCAGCCGGACATCCTCATCGTCGAGGGGCTCAACGTGCTGGCGCCGCCGCTGCACGGCCGGCTGGCGCTGTCCGACCTCTTCGACTTCACCATCTACGTCGACGCCAAGACCCGAGACATCGAGTCCTGGTACGTCGACCGGTTCCTGGCCCTGCAGGAAGAGGCGTTCTCGAGCCCGGACTCGTTCTTCCACCGGTTCGCGAGCCTGTCCCGCGAGGACGCCGTCCGCACCGCGACCGAGGTCTGGCACGCGATCAACGAGCCGAACCTGGTCGAGAACGTCCTGCCGACGCGCTCCCGGGCCACCCTCGTGCTGAAGAAGGGTCCGAACCACAAGGTGAACTCGGTCCTGCTCCGCAAGATCTGACGCGCGCGGCGCTGGCTGGCCGATGGTGGCACGGCTCGTCCCCGAGCCCCCCGTCGGCAGGACACCGGTGTTCGTCGTTCGCGCCGCGACTTCCCGCGGCGCGGAGCACGAACACCGGTGTCTTCCGGGGCTTGCTGCGGCGCGCAGCGGGACGCGCAGCGGGCGCACAGCCGCGCCCCCGCCGCGAAGCGCCTACGCGGCGTCGAGCGCCAAGCGCTCCTCGACGACCGCGGCCAGCTCCTCGGCGACGCGCTGAGCGGTCTCCTGCGAAGCGGCCTCGACCATCACGCGCACGACGGGCTCGGTGCCCGACGGACGCAGCAGCACGCGGCCGGTGTCACCGAGCGACGCGGTGGCCGCGGCGACGGCGTCCTGCACGCCCTGGTCGGCGAGCCCGTGGCGGTCGACCCCGCGCACGTTGAGCAGCACCTGCGGGAACACGGTCATGCACGACGCGAGCTCCTGCAACGACTTGCCCGTGCGCGCCATCTCGGCGACGAGGTGCAGTCCGGTGAGGATGCCGTCGCCCGTGGTGGCGTACTCCTGGAAGATGATGTGGCCGGACTGCTCGCCGCCGAGGGAGTACCCGCCCTCGTTCATCTTCTCGAGCACGTAGCGGTCGCCCACGCCGGCCTCGATCATCGTGATGCCCGCGTCGGCCATGGCCCGCTTGAGCCCGAGGTTCGACATGATCGTCGCGACGAGGGTGTCGGACTTCAGGTGCCCGCGCTCCTGCAGCGACAGCGCCAGGATCGCCATGATCTGGTCGCCGTCGATGGCGTTGCCGGCGGCGTCCACGGCCAGGCACCGGTCGGCGTCGCCGTCGTGGGCGATGCCGACGTCAGCGCCGGCTTCGAGCACGGCACGGGCGAGGTTGTCGATGTGGGTGGACCCGACGCCGTCGTTGATGTTCCAGCCGTCGGGGTCGGCCCCGATGAGCGTGACCTTCGCCCCGGCGTTCACGAAGACCTCGGGCGAGACGCCCGCGGCGGCACCGTTGGCGCAGTCGAGCACGACGTGGATCCCGTCGAGCCGGTGCGGGAGCGTGCCGAGCAGGTGGACGACGTAGCGGTCCTCAGCGTCGGCGAAGCGGGTGATCCGCCCGACGTCGATGCCGGTGGGGGTCGGCGCGGACTGGTCGTGCATGGCGGCTTCGATGCGGTCCTCGACCTCGTCGGGGAGCTTGCGCCCGCCCGCGGCGAAGAACTTGATGCCGTTGTCCGGCGCCGGGTTGTGCGACGCGGAGATCATCACGCCGAAGTCGGCGTCGATGTCGGCCACCAGGAAGGCGGCGGCCGGGGTGGGGATCACTCCGGCGTCGAGGACGTCGACGCCGGCGCTGGCGAGCCCGGCTGCGACTGCCGCGCCGAGGAACTCACCGGAGACGCGCGGGTCGCGCGCCTGGACCGCGCGGGGGCGCGGTCGGCCGGACGCCCGTCGGGCGTCCGCGTGGTGTCCGTGCGTGAGCACGGCCGCGCTCGCCTGGGCAAGGCCCAGTGCGAGCGCGGCCGTCAACTCGCCGTTGGCGAGGCCACGAACGCCGTCGGTACCGAACAGACGGGGCATGGTGTCCTCCGACGTCAGTTGATCAGCGCTTCGAGAACTGCGACGCCTTGCGGGCCTTCTTGAGACCGGCCTTCTTGCGCTCGATGACGCGAGCGTCACGGGTGAGGAAGCCGGCCTTCTTGAGGGCCGCGCGGTTGTTCTCGCGGTCGATCTCGTTCAGCGTGCGGGCGATGGCGAGACGCAGCGCGCCGGCCTGACCCGAGGGGCCGCCACCCGTGATGCGGGCGGTGACGTCGTAGGAGCCGAGGAGCTCGAGCACCTTGAACGGGTCGTTGATGAGCTGCTGGTGCAGCTTGTTCGGGAAGTAGTCCTCGAGCGTGCGGCCGTTCACCACGAAGGTGCCGGAGCCAGGGAC
>Ga0265798_10008345_pt1 | contig 13220 bp, 13 predicted proteins | sample P3T30metagenome_FD_192430 | JGI IMG/M metagenome (GOLD analysis project Ga0265798, IMG submission 192430) | Plant litter microbial communities from East Loma Ridge, Irvine, California - P3 T30 | ecosystem: Environmental > Terrestrial > Plant litter > Unclassified | place: USA: California...
TACACTGTGAACCATGCTGAGGAAAATGCCTCGCGATTGTTAAGCGCACTAGGAGCAATTCGTATGCCTTTTGACAAGCTATATGAGATTGATATTGATGAGTTCATAAAGGGAATTTGGGAGTCTTTACGTCAAGCTTTCAAATTCATGCCTGAAGATAAAAGTTTTGATGAGTATACGAAGCAGGTCCGTGAGGGCATCGCTATCGGAAGCATTACAGATGACTGGGTTAATGAACCACAATCCGAGTATTTTGGTTCCAATCCTCTCAGCCTAGAATATCCATTCAGGCGCGCGATAGTTCTAGCAGAGCTCACACAGCAAGCGCTAAACAGGGGAGATAATCTGAGTTTTTTGGCTCTTGCGTTAAAAGCTAGTGCCGCTGTAGAAAGCGCTTCCGTACATGCAGAATTCCAATCAATGTTAAACGTCCCTGCTGCCTTGCGACGACATCGCGCTGAAAAAGGGGGGGCGGCGCGGGCCAAAACATTCCAGCTAGCCAGAGACCATGCATTAGTACTCATTCGTGATCAGCGTCCAGAAGATGGCTGGGATGACATAACACATGCGGCAGAGACGATTTCAGAAAAACTTTATCAATTCATCAGAAACAACAACATTAGCCTTACGCAAGACAGAATTGTGAGCAACCTAAAAAAATGGGCCAAGGAAGACTTAATATTTCGCAACGCGCTGAACAGCTTACTTGAGCGCCCTCACTAGTGGCCTCATATTTCAATAGCGGGCCGCCGCCGAGGTCGCCCTCTTTTCTTGACTGCTGGCTTTGGCATCTCTCCACGGCCGAACGTTCTAGCTCTGCCTTCTGTAGCGATTCGTAGATAATATTCAATTTTAGTCAAATATAACGCCGCTTTCTGCAAATTCTTCCTTTTGTCTTTGTCAAAATGCTCAATCATGCCAATGCCACAAGCACGGTACGCATCCTTTCTCCGATTGCAGTTGTAATATACCCCCCTGCCCTGAGTCGCTTTGTCGGCCCATATCTCACCAATCGTCCTTGCCCAGCCTATATCCTCTCTAACCTGTGACCCATCTAAAAAGAACATACAGTGATAATGGTATCCCTTTGACAATCCATACTCCAATTTCCAGGCATGACCTAGGAATGCGCCTTTAGTCTTACGTCTCAATATACCCATCAAGCGTTCTCTATGCAATTTCACATCTTCAAAACCTAACACCTGTCGTACCCCGTGGACACCTACAAGTTTCGAATATCCCAGGTCCACCCTCAAAACCATTACTCGGGAAGTTTCTTTGAAAATAGCCTCAATATAAGCGAGCAGACTTTTGTAGTTTTTATTGGAAAGCCTGCGGTGTGCATTCAGCTGCTTCCTGAACACCGCACCACGAACAAGCTTTCTAACTCTGTCGACAGCAAGATTAATAGAGTCGACCAGTGCATGCAAATCACCATGAAAGCTATTCGGATTACGTTGGCTGTAATACTGAAAAGCATGTTCCTCAGTAGCTTGAAAGAATACGTTGACCAACGGACTGAAATCATGAATTGGATAATATCGCTGAATTTCATGCCTACACCACATATTAGCCAATAGTCGTTTTCCTACGCCGCTTAACTTTACGACCTGCTTCCCACCGTATGCTTCGTGGATAGAGACAACATTTTCATTAGTCGCGACCACATCTTGAACCAGCTTCTCTATAGCGCTGATTCTTAGGATCGCTTTTCTTTCGCCATTGATTGCGATGACTCCTGATGTACCACTATCGAAATACGATGTAGTGCTTTCCAACAAAGCTTCTTCAACGTATCTATCTACTATTTTCATCCCCACCCCAATATATCAATTCCTATAAGCCTGTGGTATGTACATATAGTCAACGAGCATAACAAACGCCATACAAAAGACTTGACTGAAAGCATGCTCGTCCACTGATCATTTCATTGTCCGAGATATGTGCTCACCTATCGATGGTTCACTGACAGAAGTCAGAACCATCACCAGGTATACTTACCAACAAGCACTTAGAGCTAATCCAATTCCAATAACAAAGAATCCAGAATTCTTCTATAGAACATTCAGAAGGGAATCTAGGCCCAGGAAGAAATCTGCAAGGCGTGGCCGTGACAAAAAAGGCGTAGTTGCAGATCCACAACCATCGAGTTAGTGCTACGCCAGATACGACCAACGACGATTCAGAACTCCGAATCAGTTGCCCTAGACTGAATCCAGTCGTTGATATGCGCTTCCATCCATCCAACAGCTGAGCAGCCAAGCTTAATCGGCTTGGGGAAGGTCTTGTCGTACCTGGGCGAATTAACGTTCATCCGATCATAAATTGTGGACCGAGATAAACCGATACGGTCCTGGACCTGCTTCAACCGGAGAACCCTCATTTGCCTTTGCGTCTGCGCTTCCATCGTCAACCTCTCGTGAGTCAAATTGGCTATGGATCGACTTTAAATATTCGTGGGGATCGCGTGCAAAATTGTGCTTACGTAAAAAAATACACCACGCGTACGCCCTAAGACCGACGATCTGAAGAACTAACCCAAGCTTTCTTGAGGAACCAACACGCACAGCGGTTGTAGACCTAACTGACACAACTCCATTATACCAAAAGGGTATATAAATTGCGGTTCTTATACCAATTTCGCAGTCAGAAAATTGCGAGATATTTTTAGCTCATTCAAATTTATTTGAAATGCATATTACCTATTTGAATATAGGGATTATTCAAAACGAAACATAAGCCACCTAAACTACTTCACCACGGAAACTTAAATGAACAACTCATGCCCAAACTGCAACTCATCTCGTATAACAACTAAAAACATCGGACGAAAGTCTGGCGGCTTTATTGGATCAATAGGTGGCGCCGCGAGTGGTGCCACGGGAGCGTTATCAGGTGCAGAGCTAGGGGCGACTTTAGGTCTAACTGGTGGCCCTATAGGCATTGCTATTGGGGGGATTGCTGGCGCTCTTATCGGCGGCCTATTCGGAGGAGTAGCAGGCGGCATTGCTGGCGCAGCTGTGGGGGAACAGGTCGACACAACAATACTTAACAACTTTGAGTGTTTAAGCTGCGGCCACTCTTTTATGTCCAGAAACTTATAAATCAAAACTCTTTTAACTTCATAAAATTTTGTCAGCGAGTTAAAAAAAAATGGCTCATCATATCGATCAAATGGCTTACGTCGGCGCTACTCCTTGGCATGGACTTGGCAACCAACTAACAAAAAAGCAACCTCTTGAAGTCTGGCGACAGGAAGCGGGCATGGACTGGCTGATACAGGAAAGTCCGGTCCACTACAAAGCCGGCTCTGTCGGCCACCTGGGAAGCATTCACACCTTTCCAGAGCAGAAAGTACTGTATCGCTCCGATACGAAAGTCGCCCTCTCAGTCGTATCTCAACGCTATCAGGTGGTGCAGCCCAGTGAGGTATTAGAGTTCTACAGAGACCTCACCGAGGTTTCTGGCTACGAGCTGGAAACGGCAGGGGTACTGAAAGGTGGTCGTAAGTTCTGGGCGCTGGCTCGAACTGGGCAAGGCACGACGCTCCGTGGTAACGACCAAGTGAATGGCTACCTGCTGCTTGCAACCTCCTGTGACGGTACGCTGGCCACGACGGCAACACCGACCACGGTGCGGGTGGTATGTAATAACACCTTGGCCATAGCCCTGAACGGCGTGGCCAATGCTATCAAAGTCCCGCACAGCACGCGGTTCGATTCACAAGCAGTGAAAAGGCAGCTCGGTATCGCCGTCTCTCAGTGGGACACTTTTATGAATCGAATGCGTATGCTGTCTGAACGCCGGGTTCAGTGGCACGAGGCAATGGGCTTCTTCATGAACGTACTTTGTGACACCAGCCCTGGTAGTCCGCTACCGCCAGTCCTTCCTAACGAGCGAGCGTTACGCAAGGTGCAGAGGCTATATGAGGGTCAGGGCAGAGGATCGACACTGGAGTCGGCTCAAGGTACCGCCTGGGGATTACTCAATGCTGTAACTGAGTATGTGGATCACGAGCGCAGGGCGCGTAGCAACGAGTACCGAATGGACTCCGCCTGGTTTGGGCAAGGGGCAGCACTCAAACAGAAAGCTCTTAAGTCCGCACTTCAGCTGGTGGCATAAGAAGTGGGCAGCCGGGACAACGGCTGCGCACTTAGATTATTTTCAGCGAAGCAGAATTTAATTTTTACAGGCCGGCCTCAATCAGCAGATCAGAAGGCTTGCACTGCACAGCCTTCGCAATTCGCACGATATTCAAAAACGTGACATTCCTTTCCCCTCGTTCGATTTTGCCCATGTGGGAACGGTCAATACCCGCAGCATCGGCCAGCGTCTCCTGGGACAAGGCTAGAGCCACACGACGAGCACGCACAGCAGCTCCCAGAGTGAGGAGGTCGCCGTTTTTATCGAGGATCGCTGAGATTCTTGCCATAGCGAAAATCGTGGCGTTATGATGCTTTAACGACCACGGTATTTACGACCCATTTGAAGCGCATTTGCGCTCGTATTGAAAGACGAGCAAGGGGTTGTTAGCGGTTAGCTCATGGTGTGACCGTCTTCTCAAATCCTGATGCCTATCCAATCTCCAGCTCGGTACCGACCCAATCCACCTTCCGACGGTCACGAGTCATGTAACGATTTGCATAACATCTGCCCGAATGAACCGTAGACAAAAAGCAAGGAGCAAAAAATGGCAGCTGGCGACATCCGAATTGACGCGCTGCTGGCGCTTCCCCAAAGCAGTCTGGCAGCGAATCACACCCAAGGTACACCGGTGGTAATCACCTACGACTTCATGGCAACACCAGCCATAGCAGTCACCGATTTCAAGCCCATGAGCCAAGCCCAGCAGGCGGCTATTGAATCTATGCTGGCCCAGATCTCATCCGTCGTCGGTATCACCTTCAAGCATGTCGATAACGGAGGCATATTGCGCTATGGGCTATTCACAGGTGGAGGAGCCCTTTCCGACGGGTCCGTCAGTAAGGGCGAAATGGACCTCAACACCGCCAGCGCCAATGTTTGGCTAAATTGGACCGTGCCAGAAGTCCAGAACCTAGACTCTGGTTACGGACGGCAGCTTGCCATCCATGAAACGGCACACGCCTTGGGGCTTAAACACCCAGGGCAATACAGCGAATGGGATACTGGCCCTTATCTACCCGCAGAGTTAGCGACAGCTAACCATACCGTCATGGCCTACAACGGCGGCAATTCAGACCATCTAGGTGATTTTGATGTCTTGGCTCTTCAGTACCTATACGGAGGCGCTGGAGGGCATCCATCTGCCAATGTCATCGCCGTCACCAACCTGAACACCAACGGTAGCTATTTCAATGATCAGCTCATTCTGGATGTCACTGCTCTCAACACATCGGTGCGCGTATCTGGTGGCGAAGGCGTTGATCAGCTGAATCTCAATACCGCCTCATCATCCGTCAAGATCCAGGGGCCAGCTCTCACCCAACTGGTTTATACCAAGCCCGACGGCAGCTTCTCAGGCATATTTCTGGATGGCGTGGAGCGGATTCAGTTCACCGACAAAAGCGTGGCAATCGATAACAACGCGGCACAGGCCTATCGCCTGTATGAAGCAGCGTTCAACCGCAAGCCGGATCTCAGTGGATTGGGATATTGGATCAAAGAACTGGATAAAGGTGTTTCCTTGAATGCGGTGTCCCAGAGTTTTATCAGCAGCACGGAGTTCAAAGGCTTGTATGGAGCTACGCACACCAGTGACACCTTTATAACGGCGCTGTATCAAAATATTCTCGACCGAGCGCCAGACAAGAGCGGCTTCAGCTACTGGAGTAACCAACTCCAAACCGGAGTGCTAAACGAAGCACAGGTGCTGGCTAGTTTTTCTGAATCCAATGAAAACAAAATCGCACTAATCGGAGCGATACAAGGGGGCATTGAATACATCGGATGACAATCATCATGGCAGACTACCTAGTAAGAACTATCCAACATCCACTATGAAATCTTGGCCGCAGCCGACCGACGCCGACCTAGCCGTCGGCTGACTAATTAACGGCCGGGTTAGATACTCGTCAGCTACCTATCAAAAAAACGCATACAACTGCTTAAGCGCTTTACAACTGGAGAAAGCATGAACAAGTTTTATACGATACTGAGTATCGCGTTAGCTTCATTTGGGGCAAACGCTGCGGACCTCTATGGCCAATTTCCAACTCCAAATTCAATAAAATGCACAGGGGCGCATAACAATGTATGTACCGACACTAGCCGGCCTGACGACATTGTAGTCCAGTACAAGGACGCCTATGGCCAGGTCACTATGCAAAGAGAGCCCTCGTTCGAAATCATTACGTGTATTGGTATTTCCGACAAATGTATTGACAAAGATCGTAATTACCGGGGCAAATCGGTTACTGGCCGCGACATTAAGTATGTAGTCTTCAAGGATTTCTACATCTATCCAGGTGGTGACGGTACTGACTGGGCATATAAGAACGGCACGGGGCCACTTTTTGGCGGAGCCGTTTCGTCTGCACCGGTGGCAGTATCGGCAACGGCATCTGTGAAAGTAACCCCGGATGAGGCTTGCTCCAGCAAGTGGGTTGATGCCTTCCACAAGGAAAACGGTGAGGACGCAATGATAACCAGCGATCAGATGGACGAGTGGGACCAGTGGTGTGCAAAGGGCAAACACCCTCACTAAAATATGCCATATCGAAAAGCCTCAGAGAAACACCCCAACAAGGGATAGTCATCTGAGGTTTTTTTGGTTTCTCACGGAATCCCATCGACTCGTCATCGAGCGCTTCGAGGTATTCACATACGGCGCGAGCACTGAGTGGCACGCCACTCCAGTTGACCTCTTCATCAGCAGATACACCGCGCTGTCGACTCGCATCCGCTTTAATGATGCTGGCATCCACGGCAAAGCCTTCACCCTTGACCACAGCCCAATTAAATTTTTGCCTACGGAAGCAAAGATGAGGGGACCAGCGTCGAGTACAATCCCCTCCCCGCCACAGCCCTAAGGTTCGCATGAAGCTACTGAATACCTACGACGACCGAGACGAGGCCGAGGAAGCTGCTGAAAAGCTGATCGGCGACAAGCGCTTAGCTAGCGAGCGTGACTCAACCGTGGTGATTTACAATCTATTTGGAATTCCTAGCTGGGGCAATTTTCATAAGCTCGGAATGTACAATCTCGCCGAGCTGAAAACCCTCCTTGAAAAACGCAGCAGTTGGCAAGACCCAGAGCTTGCGCGGCATGCAGCTATTCTCACCACGCTGCGTACCGTGAGTAAAAATTACGATATCGTTATTCCAGAACACTGGATCTAATCCCCCAGCTGAATACCGAGATACATCTCAGATCGACACACGGTGAGCATTTGAGCTCCCTTGCTGCAGGCTACGGTGTGGACGGCAATAAATCGATAAAGACCCGAACTACCTTCTCTGCATGCGTCCAGCACGCACCACCTCTGCCTTCAGCTCTGTAACCCGCGGTATCTGCACCTATCCCAGATGTCCTCAACACTGTCCATCCACCGGAAGCCGGTGGATCGGGTCGGAGTCAACCATGAACGCTGGAATCTACCCAACGTAATCTGCCACCAAAAGCGCTTCCAATCGGAAATTCGCGCCTCAGGCGAGATTTCGATGGCTCTGTACATCATGCAAAAATTATAATGAGGCGATATGAAACCAGATTTTGATCTATTCGCAGAAACAAAGCACACCTTGGCAGAGCAGCTTCCTAGGGACTCCAGGAATCGCTGTGATATTTTCGTGGGTGATGCTCGCAAAATCCTACAAGAAATGCCGGAATGCCACTTCGATTGCGCGGTGACATCCCCGCCCTACTGGGGGCTCCGGGACTACGGCATCGAAGGGCAAATAGGTGCAGAGCTCACCGTCGACGAGTACATCGCCGACCTTGTGAAGCTGTTCCGAGAAGTGCGCCGGACGCTAACCAATGACGGAACCCTTTGGTTGAACATTGGGGATAGCTATACCTCCGGGGGGCGTACCTGGAGAGGAGCTGACTCGAAAAACAAAGGGCGGGCAATGGATTACCGTGCTCCTACGCCAGAGGGGTTGAAACCTAAGGACTTGATCGGGGTACCTTGGCGGCTAGCATTCGCATTGCAGGCTGACGGCTGGTATCTGCGGACGGACATGATTTGGAACAAACCAAATTGCCAGCCGGAAAGCGTTAAGGATCGGCCAACTCGCTCTCACGAATACGTGTTCTTGTTTTCAAAGTCGGAAAAGTATTACTACGATTGGCAAGCGATTATGGAGCCGGCAGCTGATCCCAAGCAGAAGTCGAAAAATCGACGCACCGTTTGGAACATCAACACAGAACCATATCCTGGTAGCCACTTCGCAGTTTATCCGAGGGCATTGGTGCGCCTCTGCGTAGCAGCTGGGTCCCGTGAAAACGGGCGAGTCCTAGACCCATTTTTTGGGTCTGGGACTACAGGTGTGGTATGCAATGAGCTAGGGCGAGATAGCGTAGGCATTGAACTCAATGAGGAATATGCAAACCTCGCACGTGAACGCCTACTGCGTGGCCGCTGATCCGAAGGTCCATGTCGCATGGACCTTGCACTGATCCTTTCTTAGTGATTTTATCTGAAGTTTTCTCTCCGAGCCCCCATCAAAATAAAGAGCAAACAAGAGTCTCCCATTTACGTCTCGCACATAACCATACCCAGGTTTAGGGTTTTGCCGGCTATCTTCACGCACTTCAAGCACGCAATTAGTTGCCCGAAGGAAAAGCGCTTTGGGTATTTCGACCAGCTCGTACCGGGTCTTTTCAGGGGCAGTACTCAGGCACCGAAGTGTAAAAATTCGGTCGTAACTATTCATGTGCTCTAAAAATGCATCAAGCAGGAGAGGCAGATGCCATTCCCCTTTGCCTAACTCCATCCATTTACTGACGTGGATGATCTGCTCTTTAATGTTCGCCGCTGCTTCCGTCTTCAGCCCAACCGGAACGCCCGCAATGGTTATGTCGTGTCCGCGATTCGTTCGACTTTTGACGAGTTGAGCTGGTATGCCTGAATCGTTCAGGGCGGCCTCAAAGGCAAACTCAAATCTGTCCTTACTCAAAGCCTGGCGACTACCCGCATGATGGCTGAGCATACGGTCACCGAGATTTTGAAGCACAGCCTCCGACACTATGTCCGAGTCCGCAGCTCGCTCGAATGTGTGAGGGACCTTGAAGGCCAAAATGGCGCCTTTTATCCATTGAAGCTGGGCAGGCCGCAGTTCCTCCAGTGCTGTTAGTAAATCCGTTTTCTCTTGATCAGTAAGACTCACAGCTTCCTCCATTGACTAGGCTTTATGTCGGCGAAGAATATGTGGATGAACAGCTCTAGTCGAGAGAACAACCTATCAATATCCGTCGCGCACATGCGACGTCTGGCTTCCGCCTGCTGCGAGCAGAGACATTTATGCTTGGAGCTATAGAGGTCTAGCGCCGGCTGAGATTGGGGTCCTCTACTCAGCGCATCGGTTTAACAATCGCCCTGTTCATCAAATCAAATGACCGGTCCACATAGGCAGCGGAAAACTCGGGGGGCACCTTGGTCGCTCGCTGAAGATACTCCGCCGCCAAAAGCACAAATTTCGACGCGTAAGGGGACTCATTGGCAATATCCACTTGAAGCCCTGTTTCCTGCACGCTTTTTAAAAAACAGAACCCTAACTCTCTGGCTAGAAGCGCAGCAGGCAGGGCTTGCTGGGGCGCTTGCACAACCTCTCTGACCAGCTGTTCAAATCGCTCCACATCTGGAAATATGCTCACGGAATCGTCAGCCTGTCCGGTGGCCAGCTGTCGAATTTTTTTGGCGGATTGGAGGTTTTCATAGCCGCCATACACTGAAGCGAGCAGTGCAGAAGAGAATTCCTCAGCCGCAGACGGCCGCATCAGTAGCAGGAATAACCGGTTTGCAAGACTCGACAACGAGATCAAGAACAAACACAGGGCGTCTCCGAATACCGCCATGTGTTCCGCTTTCGATGGATCCAGCTCAGGTCTGAGCTTACGAAGCCTGGCCACGGTTTTGCGGCACTGCTCGCCGTAGTCCTTGATTGTCCAAAAGGTGCATGTCGCGTAACCCATGTACTCCGAGAAGGCCGGCGACCGTGATCGCAGGGCCAGAAAACTCTCCCATGCTTCGATGTCCGCAGCTAGGGAATAGTCGGGGCGCAAATCAATAGAACCCTGCAGACCTTGCGCCAAGTCCCTGAACTCAGTGTCATGCACGAGGGAAACCCCAAGTTCGGAGGCACTGATGCGGTGATCACGACTCAGCTTCAACTTGGAGTTCAGAACGACAAAGCCATGATCGGCGCCGACTTTGGTCATCACGCCGCGGAGCCAAAATGCTCTCCCAATCGCCGACTCGCGCATACCACTTTTGCAATCGAAAACGATTTTGCTGTGCATGCCCACCGGCGAGGAGCTAATGGACAGAACATCGAGATCGGTTAGAAGGTATCTGGATTGTTCTACGCGATTATTCGGCTCGATCTCAACCTCAAGCTGAGGAAGCCAGCGCTTCGAGACACAAAACTTCAGGGCAGTGGCCTTCTGGGCCCTGTCTTTGAGCATTAGATTCCCTCCAAGAGTAGCTGTGTGACCTCATTCTGAGTCTCTTCAGAAAGGGTAATTGTTTCCCGCTCTCGCAACAGCTTCGAGCTCACCAGCGACTCTACGTATTCCTGGCTTCCTGTCATTGCGGCTACGGCATCCTTGTCGATGTCCAGATCCGCAATTTTCTCACCCTGCACAAGGTTGTAAGCGATTCTAAGAGACTCCCGGTTTTCCGGGGTATCGATGATTTTGAGCTGATGCCAACCGGTGTTCAGTCTTTCGAGTTTTGCAATACGTAACACCACGAGATTTTGATACTGCTCGGCGTAATCGCTGGTGGGCTTGAGCTGAAGATCGGTCATCAACCGGTAGAGCAAAGCCCCAGGATTCCGGATACTGTACTTATTTGGCAGCAGCTCTCCCTGCCTGACCGCAGAAACAATTGCCAGAGCCCGCTCGTACTGTTCACGCTTTAGAGGGCTAACGTTCACCTGACCAGGAGTCGGCGTGAACATAAACATTGCCTGGCCAGCATGGGTTGTGAGGATAGAGGGGGGTTTCACCATCCCATCCTGAGCGAGACGTTTGAGCAACGCTACCTCATCAGCGGTGACTTTTTTGCCGCCAATCTCCAGCGTTTTCTCTATCAACGAAAGCGGCCACCCTTGAGCACGCTTAAGGAGGTCAAGCGTATGTTGGACGGTTTTCGCACCCACCTTGGCCACATGATCAGCAAAAATATCAGCATTCTCAGTAAAGTAAGTAGGGTTCATTAGAATATCGCGGCTGCGGTGTCGTTGAAGAATCAGAAAGCTGCTTTTGGTTCCGATTTCCACGCTATGATCGAAAGCCTTGCGATCTGCGCCCAATGACGAGGCAAGTGAGTCGACGTTATGTGGAGCTCCGGCAAGCCGGTCGACGATCTCCAACGTCAAGCTTTCAAACTCGTCCGGACAGGATTCCGTTTCGAAATACGCACCGAGCCCGTCATAGAGCTCCTCAAAATAAGGCACTGTCGGAAGCACCGACCTGATCGTCTTGCCTTCCTGACCTAGCCGAACGAACTCGATTTCTGCCAACAGTCTCGTGATCCTGTCAACTGCAAGCCGAGGGATTCCTATCAGGGTTGTAGCCACCAGCTTCACGAGCTCATAGTCGAGTAATGGCAGCCCACGAATGTGGAGCGCCAGTTGAACGGCCATACCAATCTCAGGGATACGCTCAAGCCGAGCAGCTTCTCTGTCTTTCATCGCCAGCTGGATTTCGTGGCAGCGCGCCACGGCTATTTTTCGATCCATGAGAAATACCGTCGTAAGTGGGACAGCTAGCCAACGTAGCAGCGCCTGCCGTAAAAAGCTTTGCTGCGGGCACAATCGAAATTAAGGGTGGCACATTGCTCTGAGTTATTTCAAGGTATAGACCATGTATGAACTGAAACCCGTGAGCAGTAGAGCAATGCAGCTGGCCTGTCTAGTCCAGGAGTTCCAACGATGTGAGCCGTCGAATGGCGCAAGGGTGCGGCTTCAATCAGCTTCTGACCGAAGTTTTAGCGCCCTGTCGACGCACGCCATCGAGAGATCCAAAGTCCATCGCTATGCTCAGGGGCATTCCAAAGGGGGCTAGGTATTCCAAAAGGTATTCCAAGTCAAAAACATATTTTTTCATACCGTTTAAAATCAATAGGTTACGAAATCAATTCAGATTACCCCGGCATCCCTCGCCAGCAACCTCACAACCTTCCAGCAATTTCCCTCCACACATAGTCATAGTTATACCTCAGCCAACGCACCAGCAACCTATCGCACAGCCTCCGTACCCAGCTACGCTCACGCTCTGCCAACCGTGCCTCAATCACTTCACTGAGTGAGTCAGGATCAAAGCCTGTCCAGACGGAGGGCACTGCTGCCGCGATGTTGGTGAAGCACACGGGAGCCACTTCTGAAAAAAATATCTCGTACAAGGTGTCTACATCGACGCCCTTGACCTCGTGCGCGATGTGGTCGTAATCGGTGGGTAAATCATTGAAGGCTTCGGAAAGCGCAGCTCTGACTGCCGTCAGTTCCGGCTTACTCAGAAAATATCCCAATGGGAAAACTCCTCAAGTTCTTCATCCTACGAGCCAGCTACAGCGCTGCCTGCAAACCTGCCCGCGATAGATCCAGCCAACTGATGACACCCATCGTCAAGATCGACCTTTCGTGCGGTCCAGCCTTGGTTATGAGTGGATGATGCGTCCTGAATTGCTCCGGTCAATTCTAGGATCGTAACAGGCCTGCTTGAGCCGAGACGGTCGCAGGAACGATCCATAAGATCGATGGCCAACTCAATCACGCTTTCCCATAGCGCTTTCCCGTTTCGCCCAGCAAAATACAATTCATCACCCGCCTCACTCCAGAGCAACCCATGCCCCAAGAAAAACTAGACCTCCTGCGACTCCAGAAACCCATCCGCGACCAGATGAACGACCTCCTCCGCGCCCTGAACGCCACCAGCACTCGCGAAGACCTGGAAGCCGAGCGCGCTATACAGATCGAGCTGATCCAGAGCCTGGAAAGCACACGAAAGCTGCGCTCGTCAGACGCCGAGGCGTTGTTCATCATTTTCGATGACGCGGTAGAGGCCAAGCTGGACG
>Ga0265798_10008346_pt1 | contig 13219 bp, 10 predicted proteins | sample P3T30metagenome_FD_192430 | JGI IMG/M metagenome (GOLD analysis project Ga0265798, IMG submission 192430) | Plant litter microbial communities from East Loma Ridge, Irvine, California - P3 T30 | ecosystem: Environmental > Terrestrial > Plant litter > Unclassified | place: USA: California...
CGGGAAGCTCCACAGTGACCGTCCGCTCAGGCTCAGCTCCACTGCCAGTGAGGAGCTCCTCCAGGGAGCCGTCCTCCGAAGCGCTCTCAGCAGAGTCAGCCTCAGCCTTCCCACCGTCAGTCCTAGCCATGGGGCTTCCTTCCGTCCGTCAACTCGTCAACCATCTCAGCGCCGAGGGGATACCTCAGCAAAAAATCAGAACCGGAGCCATCGGCTCCAGTCAGTGCTCGCAGTGCCAGCAGCCGCACCGTCAGCAGCAGCCGACACTGACCACAGCCCTAGAGGGCTCCGCAGTCAGCCTCGCAGCCCGGAGGCTCAGAGCACCTTCCGGAGCTCAGTCAGGAACTCCCTCGCCTCAGCCACCGCGCTCTTGTCCCGGCCGCCCTTGATCGCTGTCTGGATGATCCGGACCACCTCATCGCCGACCTCAGTCGGATCGCCAGCCAGCTCCACTCCTCCGAAGCAGCCGAAGCGATTCTCCACTCCCAGGGAAGCCGGACCGCCCTCCTCCAAGGGAGGGAAGAAGAACACCGTGAGCTCATCGCCCGTGGAGTCACCGCACTGCTCACAGGCTACGATCTCATCCGCGAGCTCCACCGAGAGCCCCAGCGCCTCCGGCAGCCCCTCGAGGAAGGCCACAGCAGACTGCTCGAACCTGCGAGGAACCCTCACTCCATAGGCTGCCTCGACCTCCTTCAGGAAGGGAGCAACCCGAGCAGGATCAGTGGACTCGAAGCGATGAGTGTAGCCTCCTCGATTCGTCCCGTAGTACTGCCGACCCGGCTCCTCGAAGTTCGGATCGTAGACGCTGAGCCCCATGGACAGGAACTCAGGATGGAAGTACATGGTCAGCGAAGCGCCCTTGCCCCACTCCACAGTGGGATCGAGCTCGAGGCTCTCCTCCCGGAAGCGCTGAGCAAAGGCAGTCGAGTGATCGGAATCCATGGGAGGACCTCCAGGGGTAGAGAGTGGGACGGGAATGAAGAGAGGAGAGGGAGTGAGCGCTGAGCAGAGCGAGGATCTCAGCGCCGGCCGGGAGAGTACTTCCTGCCGAGGCTGGGAAGACCCGCAGAGCTAGCGTAGGTCAGTCGGCTGTTATCGAAGGTCGTGTAGCTGCTACTCGCTGAGGGAATCGGCTCCCAGTCAGCATCCAGGATCCCGCTGAAGGCATCCTCGACTAGCCGGCGAAGCTGAACGGTTCGACCTCGCTCATCTTTGAAGTAGCGGTACTCGTAGACTGGACCCAGGCTACGCTCGCTCCTGGCTCGGCTCCGGCGACGACGAGCAGCCATCGATTCCTTAGCAGCAGCCTCCGAAGTCAGAGTGCTCTCAGCAGTGTGCATAGGTCGATCATACACCGACAGCAGCAGAGCCACAACAGAGCAGAGAGATGAGAGGGAGTGAGCGCTGAGCGTCTGCTGCCTAGCGCTCACTCCCAGGACGAGCCGAAGCTCAGGACAGGCCGAAGCTCAGAGCGAGCTCATCGTCAGGCTCTGGCCCGGCTCGAGCACCACCGTCTCCTGAGCGCCCTCCGGCGACTCCACTGAGTAGGATCGGAAGCCACCATCGAAGGACACAGCGACCTTCTGACCAGCCGGGATCAGGAGCTCCACCGAGTGCTCGGACTGGTTCGTGAAGAAGTCATCATTGAGGACCTGGATCTTAGCCATGGGAATCGAAGAGCCTTTCAGCACGGAGACGGAGTAAAGATTGGAAGTAGAGAGGACCGGAGCCAAGGAGTGGAATCGCAGTTCCTCTAGTAGGACCAACAATACACTACGGACTCTCCCCAGTCAATGCTCCAGACGGCTGCGCTCCATACAGCCTCACTTCCAGCATGGCTATTGACAGTGCTGCCTCCAGGGCATAGCATATACCCATGGGCCACGCAACCGCAGTCATCGAACTCAACCTCAACGAACTCCCCGAGCACCCCTCCGCTCGGACCATCATGGACACAGCCGTCCGCAAGTGGTACGACGAAGAGGCTGACCGCTACGACGACGCTCGCCAGAGCTACCCGGGCCTCCGGCCCATCGCCAGCAAGGAGGTCGCTCAGACCACCATCGAAGACCACGACAGCATCGGCGACCAGGTCTCCAAGATCATCCCCCTCACCACCGACCACACCGAGAAGACCTCCACCGTCCGCCTCACGGTCACCGGAAAGGAACTCGCCGACCTCCGCCGCGGCGCTCACTGGGCACTCCTCCAGTCAGGCCGCTTCGGCAGCGATGTGGTCGAAGTGAAGATCGACTCCCTCCCCAAGCCTCGAGCGCCCCGAGCCGAAGCCACCCCCGGCAAGACCATCACTGTCTACAGGCTCACCGACAAGAACGGCTACCCCTTCCGCCAGAACATCGGACAGAGCTCCGACGCACTCACCGCTCCCCACCCCACTCAGGCAGCAGCCCGAGCAGCAGCCATCGACTACATGGCAGCCAACCCCAAGTGCTCCCAGCTCGCAGTCCAGGCCTTCGTCCAGCGAGACACCGGCAGCAACGCTCTCGTCACCATCACCCGCCCCGAGCCCGAGACTTCCACTGCCAGCTTCAAGGTCACGACTCAGAAGCCGAAGCCCAACGCCAAGGTCACCGGCTACCTCGTCGCCTTCGACTACCACAGCTGAACGGCTCCACAGCACAGCGCAAAGGCTCCCAGCGCCCCAACCATAGAACGCTAACCACAGAGCCCAGCCTCGACCCAGCAGCAGAGAGCAACTGAACCCATGAGCTTCGACCCCGCACTCAAAGAGCGCTTCGGCACTTTCCTCCAGTCAGACTCAGCCCGCCAGGCTATGGGAGTCACTCAGGAGACTCTCGACAGTCTGACCCAGAGCCACTGCCTGCTCCGAGTCCAGACAGAGGACGGCATCGAGCTCTACCCCGAGCTCCAGTTCGACGATTCAGGCTCCATCGAACCCAGACTCACTCAGATCCTCCAGACACTCCTCCCCACAGCCACCGACAGCTGGACCGTGCTCTACTGGCTCACTACTCCCCTCGCTCTCTACGACGGCCGCACCCCCAGCGAACTGCTCAGAGAAGGAACAGCCGCCGAAGCCCAGGCCATGTTCACCATGGCTCAGCGGGACGCAGCAGCCTGGAAGTGGCTGAGCTGAGAGCCCACTGAGTCTAGCCCCGTCAGACCAGTCAGCCGAAGTACTACCCTCAGTCAGAGAGCTATCCCACTGACCAGAGGATCAGCGCTCACAGTCTGCCTCCACTCCTGCCTCCAACCCCACAGCAGACTCTGCCTCCAGCTTTAGTCAGCATGCTACGCATAGCATCAGTCGAGCCCACTCCCTCGCTCGCTACAGCTCAGCCGATCTCATTCGACTGACTAGTACCTCCCCGACAATCCAGTGACTCTGACAGACAGTGACTCACTGCCAGTTGCGGAACAATCCACCACCATGTAGCATAGACCCATGAACAAGATCGAAGTCTTCCTCCCCCTCCCCGGCATGACCGCAGCCATGGACAAGTACTTCACCGACCTCCAGGTGGTCTACCTCGCCGGCCTCCCCACCGGCCCCGAGCTCCCCTCCACAGCGCTCACCGAAGAGCAGCTCCTCGCCCACGGCCTCGACGCAGCCAAGGACGAGCTCGACCGACTCAGCCTCGACGGCTTCGGCGAAGCCCACACCGTGAGCCCCGACTCCCCCTTCATCACAGAGTTCACCGACAGCACCGGAGACCACATCGGCTGGGAGTTCGAGTTCCAGGTCAACACCGACTACTGAACAGCTCTCCCCACGCTCTCCCAGCAGCCTCCACCCAGAGAGTAGCTCCCCTCAGAGGAGCACCTCTAGATGGAGGCTGTTCCGCGCTCCCAGGAGCACTCCGACTCAGACAGCATCGCTCTCAGCGACTCTTCCTCCACAGTGACCCTTCCCACAGCCGCTCCACATCATAGGAAGACTCACTGTAGGTAGACTCACTCCCATCAGTCCCCCATCCCCAGACAGATCCCCTCCAGGGACTCAGAGTAGTAGCGCCGCTAGTAGTAGCACTACAACTCCAGCCCACTCCAATAGCGCTCCAGGTAGACCAGCAGCCGAAGCAACAGGGAAAGAGAGTAACGCTCACCCAAGAGAAGAGAGCATAGGTAGAGAGCCACTCAACATCACTCCCACTCTCCAGCTCGAACTGGGTCTCAGCACCATCAGCAAAAAAATGAGAAGCTGAGCTATCGCCGTCAGCTCACTCCTTCCCTCAGCCTCCGGCTCCAGGCTCGGGTTCAACCTCATGCTCCGGGATCCCCTCCTGATCACAGCCTCAAAAAATAAAAAGACCACCGGAGCTATGGCCCGCTCCTACCACTCCTCCCGCCTGCGGCTCCTCTCACTTCTCCTATGCTCAGACCCCCACCACTCGAGACTCCCTTCCCCCGCTTCTACCCACTGTCTCCAGCCTGCCTCCAGACTCCTCCGCTCCACTCCCACTCCAGATTCCCTCCATGTTCACCGTACGAGATTCCCTCCACTGCAGACCATGCAGACAGATTCCCTGCAGACAGAGAGCATCACTCCAGTGATGTCGCACACCTCCTCCCTCTCTCCCAGGAGAGTCCTCCCACCAGCCTGTCCCCAGGCTCCAGTCCCAGGGAGAGTCGAGCTCAGCCGCGCACACTCACTCCACTGCTCCTCCGAGCCTCCAGGCGAGCCTCCGTAGACAGTGCTGCAGACAGTAGTGATACGCACACCTCTCCCCCGGTCCTCCGAGTGCTCCTACAGTAGCGTCGCACACCACCTCGGCCCTCACCGAGCATCTCCCTCCGCTCCGGACTCACGGTCACGCGCACACCTCTGGGTCCCTCCCGGTCTCGCTCCAGTCCCCACTGTGGTGTCGCATCAGTGCAGTGCCTCCAGCTCTCGCTGTAGCCACGGGGTCTCCAGCTGCCGCTGTAGACCCAGGAGCCACAGCTCCCGCTGAGGCTCCGAAGCTCTCCGAGCTTCCAGGAGCATCGAGCCCAGGGAGCGCCGCACACCTGCTAGGCGCTCGCTCCATCGAGCCACAGCGAGCAGAGTGCCTGCACCTGCGAGCATCATCGAGGCAGACTGTCAGCACCCTGTCAGCAGTGACGCGCACACCTCTGGGTGGGGCTCCGAGCATCGGCACTCCAGGGGATCGCAGAGCAGGAGCAGTAGACTCCGGGCAGCGAGCGGAGCGAGCGAATCGTCAGCAGAATACCCACACTGAGCGCCGCATACCTCTGAGAAGGCGAAGCCTTCGTCACCTCCATCCTGCGGACAGCTGCCTCTCGGCAGATGGGCGCTGGCGACGGCTGCCTTCGGCAGACGGTGCCCGCAGGAGACAGCGGCAGCTGGCTACTGCCCGCGGCGGCTGCGCCAGCAGACGACGCGGCACCGAGGGGCGAGGAGGGCCAGGAAGAGCAGCCCTGGCTGCGCATTCCGGCCCGACGAGTCCCGAGGCTACAGCGCTACTGTGGTGACGCACACCGATGAGCCCCCAAGGCGAGTACGGGTGCGGCATCTTCAGAAGCGCAGGTGCTACCTCTGGGAGCACTAACGGTACCAATACCGGCGGCACTACTACCGATGGCATACCCACTACATAGAGCTGCACCTGCAGTCTCAGTGGTCTCGGTTTTCGTGTTCGGGGTTTCCTTCGATTCTATGGTCAATCTGACTGAGTCAGGAAAAGCGCATCCTAATGCGTATCCTAGTCAACCATAGACGGGAATAGAAGTGGGAATGGCGATCTGAGGGGCTGTGATATACCCCGTGACGGATGCGAGCGATTCCTTCTACGGTAGATTGATCTAATCGACGGATGGTCTGGGATCGAAGATCTCGGCACTCAGTCGCTCCAATCTTTCCCCGGATCGGTTGTTCCTTTCATACAATATGCTGCGCTCAGCAGCCCCGATGAGCTTCGGAGATAGCGCCTTGCCAGTACAGAACTTCCTGGAAGATGAAGAATATGAGTCCGAGAGCACAGCCTCTTCGGTGCCAGACTTCCTGCAGGATGAAGAATATGAGTCTGCCGATGGCGGTGAGTACTACGGCGGAGGCTTCGCTGAGGGAGCTGCTGCTGGAGCGGTCGAGGATGGGTTCTTCGGTTCCTATGGGGATGAGGACGACCTCGAGGAGACCGGGGAGGAAGAGCTCTTCGAGGGTGGCGAGCTCTTCGAGGACGATGCTGAGGCCGATGGACAGACTGCCGAAAGCTCTCCCTATGGGATCAGCGGAGTGAGCTTCAGGCCGAGCGGGACAGCTACTCCGAGTGCTACCCGGGGCGATTCTGGTAGTGCTTCCGGTGGCGAGGCTGCTCCGGTTCGGCGAGTGGATACTCCTGTTGTCACTATCTCCAGCCCTGGCTCCACTGTTGATCTTCCCACTGAGGCTGCTCTCACCACCGGCGGCACTACTACCGATGGCACCGTCTCCACCGGCAAATCCACTACCCCTACTACTCTCTTCCCCAATGGGGATTCCGGTTCCACTAGCTCCGTTCCCAACTTCCTCGAGGACGAAGATGATGAGCTCTCTCCCACTTCCGGTAGCGCTCCGAGTGAGTTCGGTGGCGCTACTCCCTATCCCGTTCCCCTCGAAAGCGCTCCAGCTCGGCCCAGGCGGGATCTTTCGAAGCGACCTCAGCAGGACAGAGTTCCCGCTCCAAGCGCTCCCACTCCCAGTGCTGGGCCAGTAGCCGCTGAGAGGACTACACCCTCTACTACCCCTCAGAGGGAATCCAGTGCTGGTAGCCAGAGAGCTAACCCCATCCCCGGAGCTCGACTCTCCCCCACTGTGGCGGTTGCCTTTGAGCCTGGAGCTGCTACCGAGGCACCCACTGAGAGGGAGCTCACTGAGCTCAAGTCACCATCCTCCTATGCTGCGAAGCGTGAGTCTCGGTTCACCGCACTGAAGCAGAGCGACGCCACCGTGAGGAAGGTCGGCGCCGATGGGCTCACCTCTGCGGAGCGGGGAAGGGCTGCTCGCACCACTCTCCCCTCTCAGATCCGTACCCCCAGCACTGGAAAGCTCTCCGAGGAGGAGATCCTCTTCTATGCTAATCTCGGTGCGAAGCGCAGTGGGGACTACGGTAGCGATTCGAAGAAGGAGCTCTTCCTTCCTCCCGCTCTGGCCGAGAGTGCTGAGCAGAGGAGGGAGAGGGAGGCTCGGATCAACCGCGCTCTGGCTGCTGGATCGGTGGCGCGAGGCACTCGTTCGAGGCTCACTGAGAAGGACTATCGAGTGCTTCGCTTCATTGCTCTCTTCAAGTTCAGCTCCGAGCGACAGATCGCTAAGCTCCTTCAGGTCGGTGAGCACAGTGCCTACAAGCGGCTCAATGAGCTCCGGAAGCACGGTCTCACCAAGGGTTTCAAGACTCTGGGAGTGAAGGGTTCAGTGTGGATGCTCACTGAGACTGGCATGGATCTCAGTGGCTTTGAGCTCCCTCGGGGCACCGAAGCTGCGCTCACTCTCTCCATGGTTTCCCACCAGTTCACGGTCAACCATGTGGCCGCGCATCTCTGGAGTGGCGGTGCCAATGTGCTCCGGGAGAAGAACTTCCCCCAGAGGAATCTCCCCGATGGCAGTGGTGGATTCGGCTTCGGCGAGCAGCTCATCTCCGAGCTTCAGATCCAGTCAGCCTTCGGAAAGGTCCGGGGAAGTAGCAAGGCCGATGCCTATGTGCCCCAGATCAAGAAGCATTTGGCCAACCAGTTTGACAACTGGCAGCGTGCTGGAGGGGTTGAGTTCGGCCCCTCTCCCGAGCTTCAGCGGGGCAATGAGTACATGTGGACTCTCTTCCCTCCTATCTCCAATCGGCTCAACTACCATGTCCCTGACCTCGTTGTGGCCCGGCCGAGGAGTGCCGATGGGAAGCCTCAGTCCATCGCGGTGGAGGTCGAGCTCAAGACCAAGGCGGACGATTCGAGCTATGAGAGGACTCTGGATGCGTACCGCTCGGATGACTCCATCTACCGGAAGGTTGTCTGGATCTGCCGACTGAAGGGCACAGCTGAGAAGCTCACTCGCATCGCTCAGAGGAATGGCCTTGCGGATCAGGGCAGAATAGCCATCGTCCCCATCTACCTCGAGGACGGTAGCCGGTTCACTGGGAAGGACACATGGTCTCTCTGAGCGGTAGGTTTGAGGCAGTAGCGAAGTCCCTCTCCGGGGCTTCGGACGATAGTGCTAGGGTTGTAGAACCCAGCGAAAGACAGGTATAGATGTATCCCAGAGATGGCAGTAGCGAAGGTCGATCCGGTGCTTCCCGCAGCTTCGGCGATGGCTTCCTCAGCGCCATGGAGGATGAGTTCGAGGTCGCTGAGCCTCGAGATGAGCCCTCGGATGATGAGGGTGGACTTCCCTCCATCGATGAGGAGATCTTGGATTCGGGTTCGGCTGTTCAGGACATCTACCTGAAGGAGGCCTCGATCGATGAGGCTCTGCCCAGCATGGAGAAGGTCCTCGTGCCCCGGGAGGAGGAGTGGGACTATGCTACTGCTGACTTCCACGGGAGCTATGAGGAGTCTGCTCGCCAGCTCAATGAGGCTCGCAGGGCTGAGAGGCAGGTGGAGACTCCAGTAGAGCCGGAGCCGATCTACGAGCCACAGACAGATGATGATGACACTCTAGCACTCCTCGGCATGCTCACTGGAAAGGTCACTGAGGCCGAAATCGACTACGGTCCCACTGGCTTTGAGTCCGAAGCTGTGGACACTGAGAGCGCCTTCGATGATGTGGAGGATCAGGATGAGGACGCCGATGACCTCGAGCACATGCTCTCCATCTTCCAGGAGAGGGAGTCTACCGAGGCCGAAGAGGAAGCTCCCAAGCACACTCTGGAGACTAACTTCAGGATCTCTGAGGAGGACGAGGAGCTCATGCAGGGCTTCGAGATCGACGAGATCATCTCCCTCGCTATCGACTCTGGAGCTTCGGATATCCACATCGATCCGGGTCAGCTCATCGCTTTCCGGATCAACGGATCCATCCATAAGGTCTCTCGCTACGATCCCATCCCCGGTGAGATCACTCGAAGGATTCAGCAGAAGATCGTCACCAATGTGGCCGATGACATCTTCCTCCAGAACTGGGAGCTCGATACTTCCTACACTGTGAGGACCGGTCAGCACCGAGGAAGGCGTGTCCGAGTCTCTGTGACCAAGAGCTTCGAGGAAGTCGTCATGGTCATGCGGATCATCTCTCAGACCATCCCTCTCCCCCACGAGCTTGAGATCGAGGACGAGCTCCTTGCGTGGTCCGAGCTCCCCAGCGGCCTCGTGCTGATGAATGGGCCTACTGGAACTGGCAAGTCCACCACCCTAGCGAGCATCGTTCAGAACATTCAGATGAGGCTCGATGGCGTCATCATCACCGTGGAGAAGCCCGTTGAGTACATGTATAAGGTCCAGGGGAAGGCTGTGGTCCACCAGCGCGAGGTCGGCCGGGACACTCTGAGCTTCTCTGCTGCTCTGGATTCCGCCATGCGAAGCGACCCGGATGTCATCCTCATCGGTGAGACGAGGAACTCCGTCGAGATGGATGCACTGCTCTATGCTGCTGATACTGGGCACCTTTCGCTATCCACTACCCACGCCAACAGCACCTCTGAGACGCTGAGCAGGATCAAGCGGATGTTCTCCGGCAACGAGCGCAGAGAGGCTCTGGAGTCGCTCTCAGCTGTGGCCCGGGGCTTTGCCTCGCAGGTTCTCTGCAAGACTGTGGATGGCAAGGGTCGCTTCGCTGTGCGGGAAATCCTCACTGTGGACCGGGAAATCTCGGATCTCATCCTCGATGGAGACAACCGGGGCATCCGGCGGCTTCAGGAAGAGCGAGGAACTACTCTGGATCACGCACTGGTGAAGGCTGTGAGGATCGGCAGAACTACTCCGGATGAGGCTCGGCTCAAGAGCCCCAACCCTCGCTACTTCGATGCGCTCCTGGCTGACTCTCCTCAGATCCTCTAGCGCTATCCAGCCCGAAACTGACTCCGCGGTCCGTGCTTTCTACTGTTGTGGAAGCACGGACCGCGGTGTTATGATAGGCGTATGGACACTGATCTTATCTCAAGCATCGCCGATGAGCTCATCGAGGCCGCCAAGGTCTACTATGAGGGCAAGAGCGATCCACTGCTCACCGACGCCGAGTTCGACGAGAAGCAGGCCTTCCTCGCCTCTGTCGTGGACTCCATCGAGGACCCCGAGCTCCTCACCAAGGTGCAGCTCATCCTCGAGGGTGACCTCAACCTCGGTGCTGTGCTGGAGATCTCCGACGAGGTGATCCACCACGCTCCCATGCTTTCGCTGACGAAGGCCAACACGGAGGAGCAGCTCCGCAAGTTCATCGTGAAGATGCTCGACAGCGGTGCTGAGAGCTTCAAGGTGCAGCTCAAGCTCGACGGATTCGCTCTCTCGGCTCGCTACGAGGATGGCGTGCTTCAGCAGCTCGCCACTCGAGGCACCGGCGAGGTCGGAGAGAACTCCAGCTTCCTCCTCACTGCCGATGGCGTCACCATCCTCGGTCTGCCCCGGGTCATCGATCAGAAGGGCACCGTGGAGCTCCGCGGCGAGCTCTTCTTCACCGAGGCTCAGTTCGCTGCTGTGGATGCGAAGCGCGTGGCGCTCACCGGCACTCCCTTCAAGAACTCCCGCAACGCTGTCGTGGGTCTCCGGCTCAAGGCCACCCGCGGCCTCGACTTCCCCGTGGAGTTCAGCTTCTCCGCCTACAGTGCCTGGGAGGGTAAGCACGCCATCGAGCTCTCCTCGATCAGTGCGGAGAACTTCGACACCGTTGAGGATCTCACTCTCCGGGAGCTCAACGGTAAGGCTGTGGAGCTCTCGAAGCTCTCCACCGTGGAGGATGTGCTTGCTTCGGTGGCCGCTCTGGAGCCTCTCATCGATCACTTCGAGGCACCCAACGATGGCGTCGTGGTGAAGCCCACCAACGAGGCTCAGCTCCTCGCAGAGCTCGGCAACAGCTCCCACAGCCCTGCCTCGCAGATCGCCTACAAGTACCCCACGCCTTCGGTTCCCACCGAGGTCATCGGCATCACCTTCTCGGTGGGCAAGACCGGCAAGATCACTCCCCGGGCTCAGCTTCGACCGGTGGAGGTCATGGGCACGCTGGTGGGTAGCGCCACCCTGAACAACTACGACTGGATCGCCAACAAGTACGCTCTGGATCTCCGTGTGGGCTCTCAGATCATGCTTACCCGGGCCAACAAGGTGATCCCCTTCATCAGCGCTGTGGTCCACAACTCCGAGGATACCTCTCCCGTTGAGGCTCCCCGGACCTGCCCCGGCTGTGGTGACGACCTCCACTCCGAGGACGGCACCTGGCCCCCGAAGACGCTGCGCTGCCTCAACCGAGACTGCCCTAGCCGGGATATCTTCAGCATCCTGAATGCTGTGAGCAAGGCCAGCCTGGACATCGACGGCATGAGTGGCGCCACTGTTGATTACCTCCACGAGGAGGGTAAGCTCAACAGCATGGCTGACCTCTACAGCCTCACCATGGAGGACCTGGCTGACTCCACCTTCGGCTACTCGAAGAACGGCACTCCCCGGAAGCTCGGCGAGACTCGCGCTCAGAACATCCTTGACCACATCGAGGCGTCGAAGGCGCTCCCCCTGGTTCGGATGCTCACTGCGCTCTCGATCCAGACTCTCGGTGGCCGCGCATCGAAGTCACTGGTTGCTCGCTTCGGCACCATCGAGGCCATCCGTGCTGCGACCGTCGAGGAGATCGCCACCATCGACAAGTTCGGAGAGAAGAAGGCTCAGCTCATCGTGGATGGTCTGGCGCACCGCTCGAAGGTCATCGACCAGATGATCGACGCTGGTGTGACATTCCCGGCTGCTGAGGCAGCTGCCAGCAGTGGTGACACGCTTTCGGGTCTCAGCTTCGCCATCAGTGGTCCGGTGCCCGCTCCCTTCCCCAACCGTGGGGCATGGGTCGAGTTCGTCGAGGCCAACGGAGGTGCGTTCCACTCCGGCCCCAAGGCCGCCACGAGCTACATGGTGGCTGACTCCGCTGGCAGCTCCTCAAAGGTCGTCAAGGCCCACGACCTGGGCGTGGCATTTATGACCGCCGAGGAGTTCACGGAGCGCTTTTCTGCATGATCCGCTGAGGCGGATTTCGCCAGGTAGCGACGGCGTCTAGAGGTTCGATGAGATCGGGGCTCTAGGCGCCGTTTCTCTGTATGCTGCGGGCCATCGGCGCTGTGGTGGCCGTTCTGTGTAACGATGTGGCTTCTGTGCTTTTCGGGCCAAAGTACCGGAGTGGAGCCACAGCGTAGCGCCGCACACTCAGACAGGTGTGCGCGTAACCACAGAGATATGCGCGCCACCGCTACAGGTGTGCGCCCATGTTCTCAGCATGTATCCAGATCCGAGGTGTGACACCACTACACAGGTGTGCGCGCAAGTTCTCTGGGCCAATCTGAGCCTGAAGTGTGACACCACCGTATAGGTGTGCGCGTGAGTTCTCAGGCCGATCAGAGGGTCTCAGTGTGTGACACCACGGTGAAGTGTGCGGCGCTATGCTCTCTGTTACTATTAGCTAAAGGTATGCGTCGATCTGCTAGAAACTTTAGAACTGTGGTGTCACCTACCTCTGAGACCGCACACTGATCGGATAGTCTTTCTATCGTGGGCTGGTGTGCGCGTATCCATTGGATGTGCGCGTACCGATTCGGTGTGCGTCACAGTGCTGAAGGTAACGGAAAGACTGGTGTGCGGCGTACTGCCCCACAGTAGCAGCCCGGAGGAGGCGATCTAAGCGCAGCGGACTCGGCGGCGTGCAACCCGACAGCAAAGCGGCCCAGGGCGCTTAGAATCGATCCTGTGCGCAGCCAGGGCTGCTTGAGCCTCCCTTAGACCCTGCGAAGGTTGAGCAGAGTGTCTCCATCTGATTCCACTGTCCAACCTGACTCCTCTGCGAGCTCCAGGATGAGGGGATTCGTAGTCAGCGTAGCCTGAGCCTCACTGCGGATCTCTCGCTGGATGGTGTAGGAGTCTTCGAGGAGGATCGAGGCATTGAGCCGCTTGCTCTCCCGGCCGGGGAAGACCGCCATCAGCCTGCGGGAATAGCGGTCCTGGAGCGATGCGGCCACTACCTTGCCGTTGCGGTGGAGGAAGCGGACGAGGTAGCGCTCCCCGTTATCGATGATCTCCTCAGCGTCATCCTGAGAGTAGCCCGATGATGACTGGAGCGCCTTCTCCATGAAGGAGACTTCGCTAT
>Ga0265798_10008347_pt1 | contig 13217 bp, 12 predicted proteins | sample P3T30metagenome_FD_192430 | JGI IMG/M metagenome (GOLD analysis project Ga0265798, IMG submission 192430) | Plant litter microbial communities from East Loma Ridge, Irvine, California - P3 T30 | ecosystem: Environmental > Terrestrial > Plant litter > Unclassified | place: USA: California...
TTCACTGTGTTCAACAATTGTCAAGACAATAGTTCGATTAAATCCATATTACCAGGTTTACAGACGAGATCCTTAGGGGTGTCGACTCTACCAGAGATATCCAAGAAACGCACACACACACTCTCTCTCTCTCTCCCTTTCTCCGCCATCGTCCAAACCCAACGTGTGTAGAAGCACGCACAAGTAATAGAGTGCCACCCATCCGTTCCCAGAACGAAGAGCGCCTCAATGGCAAAAAAAAGAAAAAAAAAGAACAAAGACAGAAACCAGAAAACCCCCACTGAAACTCCGAGTCGTCCACAACCACCCACAATCCTCACCTCCTTCCCACCCAAATAATCAACCCTTCTTCTCCTTCTCCCCAGACCACCCACCACACCCACAAACCCGCCCCACCCACCCCCAAACCCTCGTCCCAAACCCCGGACACGCCCTCTGCCTCCGGATCGCAGCATCCACAGCTTGCCATTCCACGCGGTCGAGCTCGGCTTTTTTCGCAGGCGAGATTTTGGTGATCGAAATCGGGCGCGAGGAGGAGAGGACTGGGCCGCCTGGGGGGTAGTGGTGGGGTGGGTTGGCGGGGAGGGTTGTGTGGGGGCTTGGGTTTGAGGTGCGGCGGCTTGGGGCGGAGGAGTGGTGAGGGGAGGGTGGGGTTTTTGGGTGTTGGAGTGGTGATGTTGGTGGAGGGCGAGGTTGGGGGGAGAGGATTGGGAGTGAGGCGGAGATTGGTGCTGGTTGCTGGGGCTGCTGCGGGGGCTGTGAGGTTGTCAAGACGCTGCCGCTGGGCTCTGATGCGTTGCCGTCGATTTGTCGGGTGGTGCTGTTGAGGTCGTGGTCTGGTGTTGCGAGGCGGATCTTGGGCAGTCCTTCGGTGACTTGGCGGCCAGAGTCGTTTGTAGAGCTACTACTACTCGAGGAGGAGGACGGCTGCAGCAGCGAGACTTCCGCACTGCGGCTGGTCTTCAACGAGTCGTTGCCGTCGAAGGAAACGATGTGGCTGGCCCCGTCGGAGCACCAACACTATTGTACTTTTTCAGGGGCGAAAGGTCCCAACCCTTTCTCTTCTTCGACGGTGAAGAAGACGTCCGCAGCTTCTTTGTCATTTCTGGCCCAGGAACCCCTGCGAGCTGTTGTGCCTTCGTCTTGGTTTAGGGAGTTCCACGAGCGCTCTGAGTGTGGAGTGGTGGCTGGAGTAGGTGTTCTAGAGTGGTGGTCGCTTCGACAGTGATATGAGGCTCCGGGATGGCGGCCGAAAAGGTCGCCGTGGACGCAGAAGGGGGTGTTTCGTTGGCTGTTGCCGCTACTGCGACTGTTGCTGTTGGTGAGATTGTAGCTATTGTTGTTGTTGTTTTGTGGAGCGTGGAGGATTGATCTGAGGTTTTCGATCTTTGGGAGATTGTTGGGCGTCGAAATGGGCATCTTTGCTACGTGTTTCTTTCTGATGATGAGTCGGTGTTTGGTAAGGAATGGAGTGGTCGTGAGTATCTTCTCCAATGGCAGAAGACAGACGCCTAAGGATACGAACGATGCTGGCAATGAGCTGCTTGGCCGGTGTCGTCCTCTTTCAGGCCAGACCATGGCTTATGGCTTTAGCGAGAGGCGTTCAGGCTCCTTCTGGCGGTTGGCAGAGTGATTCCATTGAGAAGCTGCTGTGGACACGACGGGAGTCGTCGTGGACGATGGTGCGAACGAAGATAGCGTGCTTACCGTGCCTCGTCACCAGTGAATGGAAGCTGGTTCGGATAGGAAAAGTATAGCGAGATGAGGACACAAAAGCACATTGTCCAAACAAGCCTTCCGTCAACATAACCACGGTCCCAGAACATATGCAAATGCAAGGTCGTACACATGTCTATTTTAGAAGCCCTCTTCAGGCAATGTCCATGTACACTAGCAGCAGCCTAGATCAGATGCTTCGACCTGAAGTACGCCCTGAGGTATACAATCTGCCAAGCACCCAATGCCATCAGCATGCCCATGGTGCAGATAGCAAACCACTTGACACGCTCGTTTGTGCTCTCATTCGTATCTCTCAGCTTGATTTCACGTCCTCTCAGGTAGTCCAGCTCAGCGACGATCTCCGACGCAACCTCGCTGACCCTTTTGAGCTCTGCTTCCACGGGCTTCAGCTTCTCGCCGGCTTGAATCGCGTTCCAGTCCTTGGCGTCGGCACCGATGTCGATGTCCAGCTCGATGTTGCGGTAAGGGTCTTGGATCGCGTGGGTTGCTGTCAGGATGTTCTCGAAGCATACGTCGAAGGCTGTGTCGGCGTGGGCGTGGAAGGCGTGTCGTGACTCGCCGACTACGTCGCGAGGGCGGCCGTAATCGTTTCCTACGGCATCTTTGATCTGAGGTAGCGTTCGTCAGCGTCTAGTCTGTAAACACTTTCTAGCGGTCCGTCAAGGAAGGTCGCAACATGATAGCTTGCATTGCTGCAACAACCAAGTGTTCGCCAACTGTCGCATGTCGTTCCTTGACACAAGACCCAGGCAAGCAACTTACGTGCATGTTCAATGTCTGTCCATCACCTCTGCTTCCGCTCGCAGTCGCTGTTACCACGACCAGCTGATCTTTGGCGACAAAGTTACGGATGCAGCGCTCTTTGCTTGCCGACTCGTGGCCAGGGTGGGCTTGGATGTCGAACTTGAGCGCTGCCACAAGAGGCAGGATGAATGCGAAGAGGAGCTCGAGTGCGAATAGCATGTTTGCGGGTTTCGCTTGGACGAGGCGATCCTTGCTTTGAGGTTGTGGTGGTGCTAACGATTGAGAGTGGCCTTCTGAGATGTGCTGCTGTGATGTTTAGGACACGCTGCTACTGGTGGAGTGAAGGGGTTTGGTTCGGAAAAGGTTCCGCGAGGTGGGAGGAGCGGCGATGGGATTGCATTTCTCTCTCACTTTTGACATCTGTGTATACAAACATATTTCAGACCGACCAGACCAAAAGAAACTGAGCTCTAATATTGCCATTTATCATGTTCATCACGCCACACTCTACCTAAAAGCGTGCGACAACCTACATAAGGTCGAGGTATAGACACCATTGTTCATCAATCGCGATCATCAATTGGAAACCGCACATCCCAATATAAACAATCAGCATTCGAGACGTACCCTCTCGCTGGTGCAGCTGAAGGTCCGGCGTGTGGAAGTTGCTGACTGACATAGATAGAGAACGAATGGCCAAGCTGATATCTCACTGTGCTGGTGAGTAACAACCTCCTGACAGACCACCAGCAACATCCTGACATACGAGCGACAATCCCCTGGCACATGAGCGGCATCCGTTTCGCGACCCTTGGACGCATCACTCGGATCACTTGGACAACACAACCTGTCCCGCTCAATCCACCCTTTCAATCTGATCCCGTACTGGCATAAGTCAAATACCATTCGTTGTGTGCAGGGACACATACGACGCGGGAATCCCTCGTATCATCAACAAGGCCGGCTGTGAGGAGCGACGAGAACACTAGGTTCAAGGACAATCAGGACCAGGTCTTTGATCACCAAGTCGAAAACAACGGAGAAACATCATCTCTCCGTGGCTCTGGATGTTTGTTCAGTTCGATAGCTGATGGTATCAGCACCACAAACGTATCGCACTGATGAGAGAAGCTAAACTTACAGGCGGTGTGTGCGTAGCGACTGGAGATTGTTGTGCTTGTACCACCGGCTTCTGGCCTGAGTAAAACATGGTAAGCCAACGGGAAGGGCGCCACATACAAGAGATCTCTCCGCGGGCCTCTGTGATCGTTCAGGTCGAGAGCCGATGGTAATAGCATCTTCATACACACCGCTAAACGTACATCTCGAGTCTATACCTCCTCAATACAGCTCGTGGAATACTCGACATTGACTCCGCACCAGGAATGTGGAGTATGCTCACATTTGATACGCCTCCCGGCCTGTCTTTCTGAGAAAATTACCGGCGCCACCCTCGAAGACCGGCAAAGGTAAATATGTCGTTTACTGTGTGGTTCGAGAGAAACACGGCTTTCTTCCACGCGTCTACATCGGATGTTCTCTCAACGAAAGCAACTTCACCATTCGTACTTTGTTGTATACGAACATGACAGGAGGTCTGCCATAGAAGATTCGCGATGGCAATTGCCTTGCTTGTACGCGCACCCACACTGGGATGCTCCTCACAATGGACAACCCACAGATGGCTCAGCTGAACGACATGGCGCGCATATTTGTCCTCGAACTCGAGGACCTTTCCCCTCGCGCTTTCTTTGGGCTTTCCAAAAATCTGACCGTGTTCCGCCATGATCTCGATATGGACTCTTGCATATTCGAGAACGGCGTGCCTAGTCTGATCTAATGGACGTCGGCAACCTGAGACGGTCTTTGCATCCATAGTCGCATCGGATATTCTGAGGCGTAGGTGTTTCTTCCATTTCTTTACATCGCTCATGGTACTGACGTTGTTCGATCCGGCCATGTAGCGGGTTGCATACCCATCTTTAACGTAGTGGTATCGGTGACTTTCGTGTATCGAATTATACGTCAGTTCTCTCAATGGACACCACGTCGGCGTGAAAAGGATTGACGGCAGGGGCGTCGATGGTGGACTCGTCCTGCTCGTTAGAGTCGACGGGGATGGTCTGTGGTGTTTTCTCGTACGCCGGCATGGTTTCGCGTTTTTGTCTTCTTGCAGACCGTGGAAGATCTTCGTTCGAATTGACAGCGATGGCACCCGGCGGGTTGTTAGCCTTTCTCTTACGCGCTGGCTGCTGTAGCGGCTCAATCTTGATGAACTGTAGCTCTTTACCGTCGCCATAGTAGACAGCGATGGCACCCGGCGGATTGTCAACCAATGTCGTGTGTGTTACACCAGCGAGATGCCATCAGATCGCGAAGGGTATCTCACGGGATCAAGCCACCGCATGCAACAATCCCATCGGCTTTGATATAGTACAAACTTGCTAGTGCCAGTGAGATGCTCACAATTTGCGGACAACGTCTCAACGGGTTGAGCCATCGCATGCAATGCTACCAGCAACTTTAGTGCAACGTAAATCTGACAGTGCCAGTAAGGTGATCTATGTTTGATAGACGCTAGAGTGACAAGCTTCATTAGGCTTAAAGTCTCGAATCGGACGAACCGATACATGTACTTCAACGACACGTCAGATACATGTAGAACAGCGACTGGAATGGTGGTATCAGCGACTCTCGTGTATCAGACTTATCTGGACGCCTGTGAGAGTCTGTGAGATGCTGACCAATTGCAACATCAGGACTCCGCTTTTCACCAGAATAGCCCTTCACATGCGGTTTTGTTAGCGACTCTCGTGTATTGTAAAATTGTCAGTGCCATTGAGACGCTGATGAATTGCTGAAGTCATGGCCTCTACATGCACGTTTCGCCAGATCGTGCCTTTAGATGCAGTGGTATCAGCGACTCTCGGATACCAAAGATATGCTGATACAAGTGAGTGTCTCGATATAGGTGATGAACGACATCGATTGCGGGTGCGTAGGGCCAGGATGTTCCTCTTCGCCACCCGTACGATTGAGCGATTGTTGTTGTCTGTCATGATCGAGCATTCAGCCAAGTGATTAGTGAGCGAGGCGGTCAAGCAGTTTGAAACTTGCAGGAGTGGCAAGCACGAAACTCGGACCTCCGAGAAAAAGAGACAAATCTCCTATCAGCCAGCTGCTTACTGAGCAAGCCACAAACACACACGCCCAGACTCGTCGTGTTTGAAGATCAGGACAACTTACACACCCTCGGCTTCGCATGCAGGAGACGCTCAAGCAGCCGTGCAAATTAGTGATCTCACAGATGCAGGCCTCATCCTGGGCATATGCCATCACGACACGTCTATGCGTAGTCAGCAAACTCCACCCGCACGTGGGCGATACAACTAATCCTTCAACACCCCAGCCTAGGCACATCTAGGGCTACCGTGGGCTACCTGGAGAAGATTAGAGTGCGAGGGAGCTTCCAGAAACACACCAAATCATGCGAATCGGTCATTGGTCCTTGGACTCTCACCGCTGGCGTTCAATCGGTGAATGAAAGTGCAAAGCATTGTTGGATGAGCTCGGCTGTCTCCGCCGGTGCTGCAATACGGTAATGTAATCCGCAGAAGGCCGCTGCAAGTCCGAGCACAGAGCGCACCTCAAATCACGTCTGGGGGTGGTAGAGGGCGAAAATTCGTGCATGAGCTCGATGAGGTGTCAAAAGTCATTTTGTGGTTGTGATAACACGTCATTGCTGCGGCCTTTCCGCGAGTTTCCAGATCTTTCACCAACGACTGCCGCGTTTGCGTGTTAGTCGTTACTAGGAGATCGGTGAGGCTATCCACTTAGAGCACCTTGGCCGTGGTGTGCACGTTGCCGAGATGCAGCCTTGCGCTAGGAAAACATTATTCACGTCTCCAATGCGCTGGGTGAGCCGGATCGCGTTTTGTAATCAACGCTGCGAGAAATCGCCCTGCGCTCTGTGATCGTGTTGTGGCAACCTGGTGTGGCATGGCGTGGTCTGCTGGTGTTCACGGTCCCATTCTTTCACATGCTGCCCTAACGTCATCGCCGCATCGCTGATAGTATAATCGCTCTAGTATATAGGATGTCGTGGCCCATCGCACCTTCCCTTTCAACTCCTCATCAAACATCTCCAACAACCACATCTCTCCCACTTGATACCCCAACGACTTACGACTCTCCCACCTAATACCCAAACAAACACATCAAACAACCACCAAGATGCCTTCTTTCGTCGTCTACAAGGGCTCCGAGTCCGGCAAGGTCGTCAAGTCCACCACTGAGAAGCCCGCCCTCAAGGGCGACCAGGTCCTCCTCCGCGTCACCGCCTCCGGTCTCTGCGGTACTGACCTTCACTACAACAAGGCCGCCATGGGTCTCGGCCACGAGGGTGTCGGTGTCGTGGAGGAGCTTGGCCCCAACTGCTCCATCCTCAAGAAGGGTGACCGCGTCGGCTGGGGTTACGAGCACGACTCGTGCCGTCACTGCCAGCAGTGCCTCCGCGGCAACGAGACCTTCTGCGCTGAGCGTCAGATGTACGGCATGGCTGACCTCGACCAGGGCAGCATGGCCGAGGGTGCCGTCTGGAGCGAGGCTTTCCTTTTCAAGATCCCCGACTCTATGTCTGATGAGGTCGCCGCCCCTCTCATGTGCGGTGGTGCCACTGTCTTCAACGCCCTCCACATGTACAACGTCCAGCCGACTGATGTCGTTGGTGTCATCGGTGTTGGTGGCCTTGGTCACCTCGCCATCCAGTACGCCGCTAAGATGGGCTGCCGCGTCGTTGTCCTCTCCGGTACCGACAGCAAGAAGGACGAGGCCATGCGTCTCGGTGCCAGCGAGTTCATCGCCATGAAGGGCCTCAAGGAGCTCAAGACCGAGCGCCCCATCGACAAGCTCCTCGTCACCACCTCTGCCCAGCCCGACTGGAAGCTCCTCATCCCCACCCTCGCCCCCTGCGCGACCGTCTTCCCTCTCTCCGTTGCCGGTGGTGACTTCTCCATCCCCTACATGGACTTCCTCATCAACGGCCTCACCGTTCAGGCTTCCCTCGTTGCCTCCAGGTACATCCAGAACCGCATGCTCGAGTTCTCCGCCCAGCACAAGATCGAGCCGATCATCGAGAAGTTCCCCTTGACCGAGGAGGGCTGCAACCAGGCCATCGAGAAGCTCGCCGCCGGTAACATGCGCTACCGCGGTGTCCTCGTCCGTCAGTAGACGGTCGTCAACTTAAGGAATGGATTTGTTTTTTTCATGATGATATTAGCAGGCATAGCGTAATATCGCTCTCCAAAAGCGATGAGATAAAATAATAGATCTTATGACCAGAAGCACTCGATTTCATTTTTCGTTCTTTCCATTCCTTTTATCATTCGAGTAGTGACGCTGGCAGTTCAAATGTCTTGTGTACATGGCCCTTGAGCACAGTATCGCCTTCTTCCGGCGGCTGCAAGCCAGAAGGATTGTTGTCGACCGGAGGGTTGGAGTCGATTTCGATGGTGACCTGATAATGCGTTAGCGTCCACGTGAAGTACAGAATCGAGTATGATTACCGCCTCGTCTATGCAGCGGAAGTCAACACCTACTGGTCCATCGTTGACCAGTCCTACGTCCATCATCGCTTGGAAGACGCCGTCCTTGACACGGTCTTCGCGGTATAGGGAGCGGACCTGGGCAAAGAAGCTGTCGTATAGCTCCTTAGCTTTGGTCGGCTGGGCCGACTGGTGGAAGCTGGGCTTGTTTCCCTTTTTCGTCGATGCAAGGAGAGTGAATTGTGAGACTGGGAAAAAAGAAGGTACGCGTTAGTATTGAGAGCTGGGGTGTGGAAAAAACGCTTTTCGCTCGATGGCACCATGATGGTTGGGCATGACGTGAGATGAGACGAGAACATGTGGACATCTTTGAACGGGGGGAAAACGCACCACACAGTATTTCGCCTTCGATGTCGCTCACGTTGCACTTCCACTTCTTGCCGTCTTCGCCATCCCATAGTTTCACTTTGAGCACTTTACTGGCCATGGACTCGACTTCTTTGATCGTGTCATCTTTGCCAATTGCGGCGAAAATAAGCAGACCTTTGCCGATGGTCGAGATAAGGTTGCCGTCTACTGTGACCGATGCAGACTTGACTCTTTGTATGACGGCTGGTAATGGTCAGCTATTGATGGCAGCTTGATGGTCGGATTGTCTGTCTCACTCTTCATGCTGTTAAGCGCCAGCCGGGTCGCTGGGTGGCGGAGAGAGTGGGCTCGTGCTTGGGTGTATGCGCTTTAGTATTGCTGAGAGCTATTATAATTGTCGGTGTGAACAATAAAAGTTGTGTCGAATCAATAGAATAGGCATGTACACTTAAGATAGGTACACGTCGAGCACAGTTGGCTGCATCAAAAGCAAGAAACCGTTGCCGATGATGCTCCCTCGTCTTGACTGGCCAAACGGATTACCCGGCACGGCGTAGCTAGACTTTCGGGAGTGTCCCGAACCTCCACGAAGGTCTACAACTGACCCGGATCCAAACCACCCTGCGCGACCACAGCGAAGCACTCGACCTCCCTTCGTCACACGAAACATATTCCTCGGCCCTCTGGAGCTCCCACCGAACCACACCGCACCCTTGAAGTCCGCCGACTGCGGCCACACAACGCATTCATATTCCACCGATAAGGCCGAACCGTCAACACACCTCGCCGCCGGCCACCTGTCACGATGGCGGCACGAAAGCTCCAGCAGGAGATTGACAAGGTCCGGCCCTCGCTGCGGCAGATGTGAGTGACGCGCGAGCTAACACCGCAGCAGGAGACGAAGCGCATAGCAGAAGGCGTGGTAGCTTTCCAGGGCATCCACGAGAAGCTTGTGCTCTCGACAAATTCCTCTCAGAAGGAGAAGCTGGAAGACTCATTGAAAAAGGAGATCAAGAAGCTTCAACGATCGCGAGACAAGGTGAAGGCATGGATAAGCTCCAATGAAATCAAGGACAAGAAACCGTTGATGGATCAACGGAAGCTTATAGAAACGGTATGTTTGCTTCATGGCGGGTTGTTTGCGCGGGTGCTGACAGGATGCGACAGCAAATGGAAACGTTCAAGGCAGTTGAGAAGGAGATGAAAACGAAGGCCTTTTCGAAAGAGGGCTTATCGGCCGCCGCCAAGCTGGATCCAAAAGAGAAGGAGAAGGTGGAAATGTGTAATTTCCTAGGCGACATGGTCGACGAATTGAGCCGGCAAATCGAAAGCGCAGAAGCTGAGCAAGACACGGTGCAAGCAACAATGAAGAAGAGCAAAAAGGACACCGCTAAGCATGATCGTGTCGCGGAGCTGGAGCGAATACTCGAGCGACATAAGTGGCATGTGAGCAAGCTCGAAGTGCTACTAAGGACGGTGGAGAACGGATCTGCCGAAGTCGATCAAGTGAAGGAGATCGAGGATGGAATCCGGTACTACGTGGAACAGAACCAGGAGGTCGATTTCATGGAGGACGACAGCTTGTACGACGACTTCAACTTGAACGAGGAGGAGGACTTCTACGGCGTCGGTGCTGATGGCGACAAGATGTCAAGTCAAGATGCACAAAGTACAACCGATGAACCTCCTGAAAATGATCTACCACGAAGTTCAAGCATTGGCGGAAAGGGCAAATCTGTGTCAGTTTCAGAAGCACCAGCTCCTCCTCGGAGACCGAGCGTGCAGATGAAGTCGCCGTTACCTGCGCTCTCGACATTACACTCAAGCTTGCCCGGCAATACCAATGGCAAACCGGAGTCAAGCATGAAGCCTGCGCCTCTGCCGACTATTCCCACAGGACAACCACTCAAGTATGCGTCCGCTGCTGCAGCCGCTGCGGCGAGCGACAAGAGTGGCGTCGGCATCGTGCCTCTGCCACCTCCACCTGGACTCAGCAAGGCGAGTGAGAACAGCTCTCCATCAGTGTCAGCATCACAGCCTGCAGTCGGCACTCCTTCACCATCGCAACCGATTTCACAACCAGCAAAGGCACAGGAGCCTGCAGCAAAGCAACCACTGCCTACACCGCCTATAGAGGAGGTCAAGGCTGCCGAGCCGGCTTCGGTCAAGCCATCACCTGCGGCGCCCAAAGCACAGCCTTTGAAGACAAAAGCACAGCAAAGCGCAAAGCCAGCTCAGGCGCCAACCCCCGATTCAGGCGTGGCCGGTGTTGCGTCGTCGAACGGAGAGCCCGCTGCCGAGGAGGAGGAGGAGGAGGAAGAAGAGTCGATCTATCATCTGCCATCATCGCTCTCGGACCTGCTTGGATCGTTCGAAGAGACGAAGAAGCGGGCAATGTCCAACTCCGTGGACCTCAACATGCTCCATGCATCGAGAGTCAACTGCCCAATTCCCATGGATGCTGAAAAGCCCAATCACTACAAGCCACAATCGCCATACGCGTACACTCCCTCTCATTACCCTCAAGAACCCTTGGGAATCTTTGACGATCCTCGACTGTACAGCAGGATCGATACCGACAGCTTGTTCTACGCCTTCTACTACAAGCAAGGGACATACCAGCAGTACCTCGCGGCGAAGGCGTTGAAGAGCCAAAGCTGGCGCTTCCACAAGCAATACCAAACATGGTTCCAGAGGCACGAGGAGCCCAAGACCATCACCGAGGAGTTCGAGCAGGGCACTTACCGGTTCTTTGATTATGAGAGCACTTGGTGAGTTCACGCTGCTACCCCTAAACCATCACTTTCGAACAATTGCTAACATTTTCTCTCAGGATGAACCGCAGGAAGGCAGATTTCAAGTTCGCATACAAGTTCCTTGAAGACGACTTGTAGAGCGAGTCGCATTTGGCTTGACCGTATGTGCATATCTTGCATGCCTTGGAACAATGCGTGTAAGACTACTAGACTAGCGCCCAGACGGGGGGTCGTTTGGCGCGTTTAAAGGCCTGGGCACATACCAATCGAACATGCTTTCGAGGGCGCCCTTTTGTAATCAGGGCGCTCATGATCACATTCTCTGCACAACCATTTGGATCACTACCCGTGTGGGAGTTGTTCGCTCATGTGATCGTGTTGCTGACAGCTTGTTCTTCAGTGCATATGTGGCCATGTGGAGGCTTTGGCCGCTTCTTCGCATCTTGACTGAGTCCGCGGAATTGTTGAAGACTAACTACATTAGACCACCCACTTACCCCTGATGGCCGACTACTAACGCTGTCAGAATCTTGCTGCCTTTCCGCCTCACTTTTGCCGACCAGTCAGCGCCTTGAACCAGCTTTCGAAGGAGAAAAAGAAAAAGAAAAAGGCAGATGTAACTTGTATATTTGCAGCCTTGGAGCTGTGCCGTGCCAGCGCTCGTCGTCGTACTGACATCCAGTTCACTCACAGCCGTGCAAATTCGCTCATTCGCGTGCGCTGTGACTCACTGCGCGGAGTGCTCGCTTCTCGTGTTGCCTGCTCGTCTATCGTCTGGGCTCATGAACATGAATTGGTTGTGAGGTAAGAATGCCGGTCAGTGGTAGTGGTCCAGCATCGAGTTTTTTGGACACTGTTACCACGCTTGGTATTGATCTTACTCTTGCGGGAGAGATCTTCGTAAGATGGTCTAGGCTCTTTTACATGGGCGACCTTATGAGGCTAAGTAGGGAAGATCTGAAAGATGTTAGGCTCCTTGACGAGCTGGTGATGTATCTCAGGGTTAGGGTTGGGGTTGGTCTGACTTGACATGCATCATTCACAATAGACAACGATAATCACAGTGTACATTTTGAGTCACCAGTTGATGCTTAGTATCCGCCTTTATGTTGTGGATCATAAGAGGCCGCTCGCGAAGTTGGCTGTTGCTATCAGCGTGTTTACTTGAAATCCAAATGAGGCCGCCTTGGAAAAGGGAGGTAGGTGTCTGCCTCTTTTTCCCTGTTGAAATTGAAGAGGGTTTCAAGCCTCGTATATTGAATGGTTGACGGCAGTGGCATTAATGACAGTGAGATCAGACTAATGTCGTCGGCGGCTTTACTCCCAGAGGCTTTGCGTTCGCATGCGTGCTACCGTCCAACTGAATTCCAATCAGAAAAAGCTGTGATATGAGGCTCTGGAAAAGAGGCTGTACCTCTCGCGATACAAGTCAGAGGGCAAGAAAGAGGCCGGCCTACTACGTGAACAACATAAGTAAAGACTGGCTTGCTTGCCGTGTCCCATACTCTCTGCTTGCAACACTGTGCAACAGTCAACAGCAATCATGTCTTCACGCTATCCCCCGAACACATACAGTAATACTCCAGCCTATACACCTGTACGTTCTGGCTATGCTCCGAGTCATGATCCACGAGCAGATAGATCAGCAGCCTCGGGATCATACATGCCAGCGACGCAGTATAGGATCGACGAGTACGGCAGACAACAACAACAACAACAGCCTAGACATGCACTACCTCACGGCGGCAATGTGATCAGTCCTCTACAGCCCGGATACCAACAGCGTTTGCCCGACCGTACCATTCACCCGTACCAACCCAGTGGACAATATCGACAAGACGTCAACACCAGCCCCGATAGCCCGTACGCGCCAGCAATGACAAGGGGATCCTCGTCGGGATCCTATGGCACAGAGGGCGGCTCACCGCAATCGCATAGTTCATCAGAAGGTCCGAAGGAGTGAGTTGGTGCTTCCCAAGAGAGTATCTATCCTGGCGAGTCTAGCTGACTGTTGTCTCTCCAGAAGGCCTTGGATCTGCTTGTATCCCGGCTGCCTGAACAACGG
>Ga0265798_10008349_pt1 | contig 13214 bp, 10 predicted proteins | sample P3T30metagenome_FD_192430 | JGI IMG/M metagenome (GOLD analysis project Ga0265798, IMG submission 192430) | Plant litter microbial communities from East Loma Ridge, Irvine, California - P3 T30 | ecosystem: Environmental > Terrestrial > Plant litter > Unclassified | place: USA: California...
GTGCCGAGGCCCTGCATGGCCGCGCATGGCGCGCCCTTCTCCCCACCACCGTCCATGCCGACCTCGATGCCGCGATCGCGACCGCGCGTGCAGGCAACGTCGGCCGCTTCACCGGCAGCATGCCGGATCCGCAGGGCGGCGCCGGCTGGTGGGAAGTCACGGTCAGCCCGATCGACGGCGGCCTGCTGGCGACCTCGCGCAACGTCACCGCACGGGTGGTGGCGGAACTCGAGCGCGAGCGCCTGCTGGCCCAGCTGCGCACCGCCAACGAACGCATGGAAGACGTGTTCCGCCAGGCGCCCGCCTTCATGTGCGTGTTCAGCGGCCCCGACCTGGTGTTCGAACTGGTCAACCAGCGCTACCTGCAGCTGGTGGGCGGCCGCGACCCGGTTGGATTGCGTTTGCGCGAGGCCTTGCCGGAACTGGCCGGCCAGGGCTTCGTCGAACTGCTCGAAGGCGTGTACCACAGCGGCGAGCCGGTGTTCGGCACCGACGTATCGGTGATGCTGCAGCGCCGCGCCGACGGTCCGCTCGAGCGCCGCTTCGTCGACCAGGTCTACATGCCGCTGCGCGATCCCGACGGCGCGGTCAGCGGGATCCTGGTGCACGGCATCGACGTCACCGAGCGCAAGCTGGCGGAGATCGCGCTGTTCGAGAGCCGCGAACGGTTCCAGAAGATCGTCAGCCAGGCCGCCACCGGCGTGGTGCAGACGGATCCCGAGGGCCGCATCACGCTGGTCAACCAGAAGTACTGCGAGATGCTCGGCCGCCCGGAATCCGAACTGCTCGGCCTCAACGTGCGCGAGGTGACCGCTCCCGGTTCGCTACCGATCACCGTCAACGCCATGCAGCGCCTGGCCGGCGGCGAGCAGGGCGTGGTGATCGACAAGGAATACCTGCGCCGCGACGGCACCCTGATGCCGGCCACCAGCAGCGTCAATGCCCTGCGCGGCCCTGAAGGCGAATTCCAGGGCCTGGTCGCGATCGTGGTCGACACCACCGAAAAGCGGCGCGCCGACGAACAGCTGCGCGCCAGCGAGGAGCGCTACCGCACCCTGTTCGAGTCGGTCGACCAGGGCTTCTGCATCCTCGAGATGATCTTCGACGCGGCCAATCGCCCGGTCGACTACCGCTTCGTCGAGATGAACCGCATGTTCGAGCTGCACACCGGCCTGGTGGGTGGCGCCGGCAAGACCGCGCGCGAGATGGTGCCGACCCTCGACAGCTTCTGGTTCGAGACCTACGGCCGCGTCGTGCTCACCGGCGAACCGGTGCGCTTCGAGAGCGAGGCGCCGGCGATGGAACGCTGGTTCGATGTCTACGCCACCCGCATCGGCGGCGCCGGCAGCGCGCGCGTCGCCCTGCTGTTCAGCGACATCTCCAAGCGCAAGGAATCCGAAGCGACGCTGCGCAAGCTCGCCAGCGACCTGGCCGAAGCCGACCGCCGCAAGACCGAATTCCTGGCCACGCTGGCGCACGAGCTGCGCAACCCGCTGGCGCCGATCCGCAGCGGCTTGGGCGTGATGCGCCTGAAGGGCGACAGCCCGGCCGCGGTGGCGCGGGTGCGCGAGATGATGGAGCGCCAGGTCGGCAATATGGTGCACCTGATCGACGACCTGCTCGACATCGCGCGCATCAGCGGCGGCAAGCTGGAACTGAAAAAGGAACGCGCCGACCTGCGCGCGGTGCTGGCGAGCGCGGTCGAGACCAGCCTGCCGCTGGTCGAGAACGGCCGCCACCAACTGGCGGTCGACCTGCCGGAAGTGGAGGTCGCGGTCGAGGCGGACGTCACCCGCATCGCCCAGGTGGTGTCGAACCTGCTCAACAACGCCGCCAAGTACACGCCGGCGGGCGGGCGCATCGGCCTGGGATTGCGCGTCGAGGACGGCCAGGCCGTGATCGCGGTGTCGGACAACGGCATCGGCATCCCGCAAGACCAGCTGGCCTCGGTGTTCGAGATGTTCAGCCAGGTCGGCCAGCATACCGAGCGCTCGCAAGGGGGACTCGGGATCGGCCTGTCGCTGGTACAGCGCCTGGTGAACATGCATGGCGGCGAAGTGAGCGCGCAAAGCGGTGGAGCCAACGCCGGCAGCGTGTTCACGGTGCGCCTGCCGCTGGCCGGCAGCGTGGGGGCATCAGGCGACCCGCAAGCGCCAGGCCTGGACGACGATCGCGCCGGGGCCGGGGGCGTCCATGTGCTGGTGGTGGACGACAACGTCGACGCCGCCGTCACGCTGTCGATGATCCTCGACGCCTGCGGCTACACCACGCAGGTGGCGCACGACGGCGCCAGCGCGCTGGAGCTGGCCGCGCGCTTCCGCCCACAGGTCGCCTTCCTCGACATCGGCATGCCCGGCATGGACGGCTACCAGACCGCGCGTGCGATGCGCGGCGTGGCCGGCCTGGAGAAGATCATCCTGGTGGCGCTGACCGGCTGGGGCGCCGACAGCGACCGCCAGAAGTCGAGCGAGGCCGGGTTCGACCACCACTTGACCAAGCCGGTGCAGCTGGATGTGGTGCAGGACCTGCTGGCCCGCGTCACGTCGTAGTCATCACCCCTGGCGCTGGCCAAGCGCGATCGAGGCGGCGCCGGCCAGCGCCAGCGCCACCCCAAGGTAGTCGCTCCACACCGGCTTGACGCCGTCCACCACGTACAGCCAGCCCAGCGCGGTCGCGATATAGACCGCGCCGTAGGCGGCGTACACGCGCCCGCTGGCGGCCGGGTGCAGGGTGAGCAGCCACACGAAGACCATCAGGCTGAGGGCCGCCGGCAGCAGCAGCCAGGCGCCGCCCTTCCCGGTCAGCCATAGGAGCGGCAGGTAGCAGCCGAGCAGCTCGGCGATCGCGGTGAGGAAGTACAGGCCGGCGGTGCGGCCGAAGGGCAGGAGGTCGAAGGGCATGCGTGGGAGCGGCTTGTGGAAAACCGCCATCTTATCCTCAGGCCTGGGCCTGGGCCTGGAACCAGCGCCGGCTCGCTTCATCCGCCGGGAAGAAGGATTCCAGGCGCAGCTCGTGCACGGTGACGTCGTGCGGCGTGCCAAGCGTGGTGATGGTGGTGAACAGGTTCAGTTCGATGTCGTCCTTCGCCAAGGTGAGCGGCAGGAAGGGCAGCGCGCGCCGTTCCAGGTTCGGCTGGCCGCTGGCACCGGCGACGCCGGGCAGCGCCAGCAACTCGTCCAGCAGGGCGGTCGCTTCGCTGCCGGGACCATCGCCCATCGCCTCGCGCTGGACCCACTGCAGCAGGTCGGCGCAGACGTCTTCCCAGTTCACCAGGCAGGGGCGCAGGCCGTCCGGGTCGAGCATCAGTTTCAACACATTCACCGAGCCGTCGCGTGGGATCGGCGCCGCGGCCGGCATGCCGAGGAACAGGCGCATCATGGTGGCCGCCGGGGCGTTGGCCATCACCAGGTTCCACAAGCGGTCGACCACCAGGGCCGGATACGGCGCCTGCTGCGCCAGCATGAACTCGAGCGCCTGCGTCACGGCGCTGAGTTCCGGATCGAGCAGGCTGCGCTCGCGGTAGGCCGGGGCGAAGCCGGCCGCCAGTAACATCGCATTGCGTTGGCGCAGCGGGACGTCGAGCACCAGGCCGAGCTTCAGGACCAGCTCGCGGCTGGGGACAGCACGGCCGGTTTCGAGAAAGCTCAGGTGGCGCTGCGAGATGCCGGCGTCCATCGACAGGCGCAGCTGGCTGATGCCGCGCTTGCCGCGCCAGTAGCGCAGGGCGGCGCCGAAATCGCTGAAGTAACGGTGTTCGGCTGCGTCCATGCCTGCCTCCTCGGGAATGCGCCGATTGTACGTCGCCTTGATCGTGCCTGCGCCACCGAATGACGATGTGGCGTATCCTGCCCTGGCACCGACAAAGGAAACCATCTTGAGCGAGCAGACTCTTTCAGCAATCAAGCAGGGCGCCCAGCAGTTGGCCGACGTCGTCACCCTGCCCGCCACGGGGCGCTACCAGCGCTTCGTGGAAGGCGTGGCCGCGAGCGGCGAAGTCTGGGGCCTGTACCGCGACGGCTGGGCGCTGGCCAAGACCGACGACGGCACCCTGGTGTTCGCCATGTGGCCGGCCAGCGAGTTCGCCGACCTGTGCGCGGAGTTCGAGTGGGACGGCTACGAACCGCAGGCGTTTCCGCTGGACGAGCTGCTGAACGACCTGCTGCCGCAGCTGGAGGAAGACGGTGTACTGCCGGGAGTGTTCTACACGCCGGGAGACAAGGGCTTGACGCCCACCGCCTACATGCTGCGCGTCGACCTGGAACGCGCCCTCAAGGCATAACCCCGTTATAACAAGGCGTAACGCACGTCGCGCCGGTCTTCGGTCTGCAAACCTTCGACCAGGTAGGCATCCCACCCGAGCCGCCCATCGGCGCCATCGAGCCGTACGTTGTGCACGTCGGCCGCCAGCAGCACCAGTTCGACCTCATACTCCAGCGTCAGGCCGGTGAACATCAATAGCATGCTGCGCAGTGCGCGCGCCGCCAGGCCGCCGGGAAGGAAGCCGTTGAAGCCGGCGCGGTCGAGCGGCCCCACCACCAGGCGCAGGCGCAGGTCGCGTTGCCAGACGCGAGCGCCGGCGATGGTCCCGACCCCGAGCACGGCGCGCTCGCTGCCGAGCAGGGTCTGCTGCGCCAGCGGCACTTCGTACCAGGCGCCGACGAACTGCTCGGCCACCACCTGCTGCCCGAAATATTCGGACAAGACCCGCGCCAGCTGCACGCTGGAGGCCGGGCGCTGGCGCATCGAGGCGGCAAAATAGGCGATCGATTCGTCCAGCACCGCGCCGTCCTCGCTGCCGCTGAAGCGCCGCCGCAGCGCCTTGCTGCCCAGGCCGGCGAGGCTGAGCAGGATCGTCATGAAGCCGTCCTCGCCGCCCTGCTGGTACTGCATCGCCAGCCGGTACTTGCGCCAGGCCTCGTAGACCAGCGCCAGCGAACGGTTCGAGAAGGTGTCCAGGAAGGCGCGCGCGCCTTCCGCCTCCGGTTCGCCCCTGGCCTGGGCCAGGTGCTCGGCGAGACGTTCGGTATAGTGCAGCGGCAGCACGCCCTGGGCGCCCAGCAACCCCATGAAGGCTGGGGTGACGCGCAGGTATTTGAGGCTGCCGTCCTGCAGCGCGGCGCCGAGTGCCAGTGTGCTGGTGTCCAGCGCGCGCGGTTCCGGCACGATGGCTTCCACTTCGCTGGGCGGGAAGCCGAGCGAGAGCGAGTTCTGGAAGCGCAGGTAGTCCGCCACCAGCCCTTTTCCCGGTTTGCCGCGGCGGCGCAGCCACAGCTCCAGCATGCGCACCGCCTGGAAGTACTCGAAGCGGTAGGGCTCGCGGAACAGGCGCTCGATTACAGCAGGCGCAAATCGCCGCTGCGGGGTTCGCATGTCAATAGCGCTTCTCCGGTTTTGTGGGACACGATCACCAGCTGGGTAAAGCTGTTCGCATGCACGTAGAGGGCGAGGAAGCGCGCGATCACCTGGGCAAACGCGTGGATGCCGCTGCCGATGAAGGCTTCCTCGTCGATCCCGATGCGCACCTCGACCCCGCGCACCAGGCAAGTGAAGGGATTCCCGTCGAGCCAGGCGGTGGTGGGTTTCTGGGCGATGGATTTGATGCCGCCGACCTGGCGCTGCGACGATGGGGAACGCGGCAGGTCGTACAGCGCCAGCATCTCGCGGAAGGCCTCGACGCCACCCTCGGCCAGCGACAGGTGGTTCAGCGCCAGGTGCGACACCAGGCGCCAGTGCGCGCCGCGGCCGCGCGCGAAGCGGTACGAACTTGATGGTTTGCGTAAAAACGAGATCGCGCGCACGCTGGAGCCGCCCGGCAGGAACAGGTCGCCGCCCGGCTGGCCGTAGCTCAGGGTCGAGGGCAGGTCGCGGTTGGTGCAGGTCAGCTCGAGGTTCAGGGTATCGGTCTCGATCTCGGCGGGGTCGAAGTCGATGTCGACGATCGAGACCTGGGTCTCGAAACCGGGGCTGCGCTCGGCCATCGCTTCGTCGCGGCGCAAGCAATAATAGTGGCCAGCATCCTCCGGCGTCTGCGCATGGTGCAGCGCGTAGAACGGACGGAAGGCGACCACCGATTCGCCCTGCGGCGTCTGGCGCACCAGGTTCAGCGATTCGATCGCATACACCTCGTAGGCATAGGCGCGGCGCGCATCGCCCAGCACCGGATAGCTGGCGCTGGTGTGCGTGACCCGGATCGGCTCCCCGCGCTGGCGGAACAGGTTGATCACCGGCGTGCAGCCCAGCAGCACGTTGTTCAGCGACAGGGTGCCGAGCATGCGCGCCAGGTTCGAGTCGGAGCGGATGCCGGACAAGGCCAGGTGCAAGGTGATGCTGCGCGTGCCCGGCGGGACGCTGGCGGCCAGTGCGGCCAGGTCGATGTCGACGAAGTTGAACTTCTCGGGGAAGCAGAAGTACTCGGTCAGCAGACGGTAGGCGGCGTGCGAGCGCGCCGGGAAGTCGATCAGCGACTCGCCTTCCTCGAAGCCGGCCGGCTGCACGGGAATCGCAGCCAATGGCCGCCACACGCCGCTGCTCCCGGCCTCGACCCAGGCGCCGACGGTGCGCATGAACAGCGCGTCGCGCAGGGCCGCGCAGAACGATGGTTCGCCGTCGAGGAAGACGCGGAGTGTTTGTGTCCCGCTGCTTCCCAGCGAACCCTGCTCGCCGGTGCAGGCGATGCTCAGGCTGATGCTGGACGAGGCATTGCCCGGCAGGCGCGCCGCATCGGGCGCCTCGATGACGGCGGCGAAGCGCGCGGCGCTCAGGGCCAGTGGCGCGACGTTCACCGGATAAACGGTGCGGAAGATGCAGTCGGCGCCGCGCATCGCTTTTGTCGTCAGTTGGGTGCCGCGCGCGATCGTGCCGGGCCCCGCTTGCGCGGCCGCGCCACCCAGGTCCATGCGCGCGATCGAGCACGAAGGGAAGGGCCGCAGGTAATGCGGATACAGCACCTCGAACAGGGCTTCGGTGAACTCGGGATAGTCGTCGTCGAGCCGGCGCGCGATGCGCGCATTGAGCAGCGCGAAGGATTCGATCATGCGCTCGGTGTGCGGGTCTTCGCACACTTCGCCGCTGATCAGGAGGCGTCCGGCGATACGCGGATAGCGTTCGGCGAACTCACGCAGGTCGCGCCGCAGGTAAGCCAGTTCGCTTTCGTAATAGGGCAGCAGCTGATCGACGCTCATGCCGCGCCTCCCGTCGCGCGGCCTGGTTTACCGGCCTTGCTGATGCTGTACTGCAGGGTCGAGGGCGTCAGCACGGCGTCGAAGTTGACCGGCTCCTGCGAAGTGCTGGCCACGATCACCGCGGTGATCGAGAAGTTCAAGCGGTTGACCGAGTCGCCCTGCAGATCGAGGCTGGCGCGCACCTCGCGCAGGCGTGGCTCGTGGCGGGCGATGGTCTTCTCGATGCTGGCGCAGATGTCGGCGCGATCGCTGGGACTGGACAGGCAGCGGTCGGCGAAGTCCGAGAGGCCGTAGGTGACCATCGAGCGGCTGCACTCGGGATAGCCTGCCAGCTCGCCGTCCTGCAGGGTCGAGCGCGTGTTCAGCAGGGACTCGAGGTCGCGCGCCACCGCGTCCTTCAGCTCCTCGGCCGTCAAGCGCTGCGCCTGATGGCTGGCGGGTCCACGGTTCGGCAGTCCCAGCAGGCGGTCGAACAAGCCCGGTGTGTATCCCTTCATCCCGCTCTCCTCACTGTCGCATTCGTGAACACGAAACGCGATGTTGCCACGCGAACTCGTACCAACGTTTGATCAAGTTCACATGCGAAAGCCTTGCTCGTTGTTATGTTTCTTCGAGGCGTTTGATTAAACATACGGGAGGGCACATGACGAGCAAGGTTCTCTGGGGCGAAGGCCTGTTGTTGCGGCCGCAGCACTTCCAGCGGCAAGACCATTACCACGAGCAGTGTTTATACCGGGGCATCAAGGCGGTCCATCCCTACGCATGGGGCGTCGACAACCTGAAGGTGGATACGGAAGCGCTGGCAAGCGGCGTGCTGCGCCTGTTGGGGCTGTCGGTGCGCTTCCAGGATGGCGAGCTGGTCGACGCGCCCGACATTGACGCCCTGCCCGAGACGGTCGACCTGAGCCTCTTGCCGCCGACCCAGCAAGCCATCACCTATTACATCGCCCTGCCCGGCATGAAACCGTTCAGCGGCAACTTCACGCCGCCCGGACAAGCCTCGAACACGGCACGCTTCGTGCAAGCTAACCTGGACACGCCCGACCTCTACACCCAGGCGGCGCCGGTGCAGCTGGCCTACCTCAAGAAATCCTTGCGGCTGATGTCCGAGGCCGAGCCGCGCGATTCGTTTATCCACTTCCCACTGCTGCGCGTGCGCCGCGTCTCCACCGGTGGCTTTGAGCTGGACGACGCCTTCGTGCCACCGACCCTGTCGGTGGGCGCGGCGCCGGCGCTGTTCCAGGGGCTACGCCGCCTGCTCGATGCGCTACAGGCCAAGGTAGCGGCGCTGTACGGGCACCAGCGCGAGCCGAGCCGCAACGTGGTCGAATTTCGCTCGGGCGACATGGCCTCGTTCTGGCTGCTGCACACGGCCAGTTCCGCCTGCGCGGCCCTGAACCACAACTTCCAGCATCCGGCACTGCATCCGGAACGCCTGTTCCAGCAATTGCTCGACGTCGCCGGCGGCTTGATGACGTTCTCGAAAAGCTGGCAACTGAGCGACCTGCCGGCCTACCAGCACGGCGACCCCGGGCCCTGTTTCGCCAAGCTGCACGCGATCATCCGCGAACTGCTCGACACGGTGATTTCCTCGAAATACTTCGCCATCGCGCTGTCGGAAGTGCGGCCGTCCTACCACATCGGGGCGCTGGATTCGGGCAAGATCGACGAAAAAACGAGCTTCTATATCGCAGTCTCGGCCGCCATTCCCGCAGTGGAACTGGTCGACGTGGTGCCGCTGCGCTTCAAGGTCGGCGCCCCCGACGACGTCGAGAAATTCGTGCTCTCGGCCCTGCCGGGCGTGCGGCTGCAGTATGCGCCGCAACTGCCGGCGGCGGTGCCGGTGCGGCCCGAGACCTGCTACTTCGTGCTGGAAGCGAAAGGGCCGATGTATGAACGCATGCTCAAGGCGCAATCGATCTCGATCTATGTCCCGGCCGGCATGAAGGAACTGCGGCTGGAATTGCTGGCCGTCGCGGCATGACTGATCGCAACTCGCCCAGCGAGCATCGACATTCCTTGAATGCCTACCATGACAACTGTTTCGACAACACCGACACGCCATGCGATCGAATGGCTCAAATATGGCGCAGTGACCCTGACGGTCTTCGTGGTCTGCTGGACCATCGTGCTCTGGTATTGGCGCAAGAGCCACAGCGATCCTGGAACGGGCGAACTGACGCTGACGCTGCTTGTCCTGCCGCTGGTCCTGCTGCTTGGCATCTGGAAAACGAGCAAGGTGGTCGCCGCCAGGGATGCGGCGTATATCCACGGTGGCGCCAGGCCGGCGCCGTCGGCTGCAGAAGCCGTTGCCGAGACCATTGCGTCGGCGCCGGTGCTGGCCATCGTCGCGACGGCGCTGCGCTCGCCGCACGGACGCTCCGCTGAGGAACTTGCCGGCGCTATCGTCGACAATGAAGCACGGGCGGAGCTGGACCAGGAAATGGTCGACGACAATGGCTTCCCGGTCATGACTGCGCGTAGCGACGATGCGCTCGACGAATCGCTGCAGGATGAGATCACGGAATGGCTGTCCGCCCAGGGAATGGCACAGCTGTACATCAGCGAGGAACAATGGCGCGCCCTCATTCTTGCGACTGGCGTAGCAGGTGAGCTCGGCTGCCGTGCGGGCGAGCTGATGCCGGAGGAAGGAACGCCGCCCCTGCTTCAGCTGCGCCTGCTGCTCCCGCAGGAATGGCCGGCCGACGTGCGGCCCGCGGCCGCAATGTGGCTCAGGCATGCCATCAGCCAGTATGGCTGGCCTGTGGATAAGATTGCGTTGCCCGACATGCTCGAGCAGGCACCAGCGCTCATGCCCGCGGCACTGCTCGCGCAACTCATGCCTGCGGTACCGAAGCCAGCGCCCATCGTGGCCATCGTCATTGCCTGCGCGTCCTTGATCGGACAGGAAAGCGTGGATCGCCTGGCGGCAAGTGAATCGCTATTCACCTCGTCGTCCCAGGCGCGCGGACAGATTCCGGGCGAGGGTGCGGCCGGACTCCTGTTGACGGATGCCGGCCAGGCGCAGCGAGTCGATTTCAGCGACATCGCGTATCTCGGCCCAATTGGCGAGAAGCGTCGCGACAGCTCCGCCGACGAAACGCGCGGCAATGACGTGGCGGTGCTGTTGGCATTGACGGAACAGACCGCCAAGGCCGGCGGCATCGAGCTGGCGCAGATTGACATGATCTTGGCCGACACCGCCCACCGGGCGAACCGGGTGCTGGAGCTGATGGCCCTGGCCGCACCGACCATCCCGAAGCTCGATGCGGCCGACGACGTGATCCGCATCGGGCTGGGCAGCGGCAGTTGCGGCGCCGTGCCCTTCATGACGGTGCTGGTGCTGGCGCAGCACTATGCGCGCGAGCGTGGAGCGCCCGTTCTGTGCATCAGCAATGAGGATCCGATCCTGCGCGCAGCCGCCCTGATCCGCCCGATGCAATGAAGTTCAGGCAGCGAGTGCACTCACCACCAGCTTGCGCTTGCCGTTCGGTGCCAGCGGAATGTCCTGCTCCTCCTGCAGCGAAATATCGAAGAAGCCGCCCCAGCGGCGCAGTTGAGCGTCGAGCACGAAGGCTTTTTGCTCGTCGTTCAGGCTGCCGTGGCGCGGCACTACGGCCAGCGTGATCGCGCCGGCCTTGATCTGGCGCACCTGGTACAGCCGAACGAAATCCCAAGTCACTTCGTCGATCACGATCGACAGCCCCGGAATCCGCTTGCCGCTGCGATCGACCAGGAATTCGTGGCCGCGGCCTTCGATCGCCGCGCAGCGTCCGTCCGCATCGATCAGCCCGTAATCGTTGGTCCGGTAGCGGATCAGCGGCATGACATCGTTCCACAGCGAGGTGCCGACGATTTCGGGACGGTCGCCATCCATGCGGTTCTCATTCCAGCCGTATAGAAAGTCGAAGCCGTAGTCCGAAGTGCCTGTGTCGTCGACCGTCAGGAAAGCCAGGTTCGTCCGCTCCGACAGGCCATAGTTCAGAGAAACCGGCACATGGAACAGGCGGCGGATCGCAGCGAGCTGGTCCAGCGTCGCCGGCTCAGAGGCCAACAGCACCCCCTTGAGCTGCACGTCGAGTTCGCCGGGCTGCAGCAGCTCGGATAGTGCCGCCGCGGAACTCGGGTAAGCATGCACGTACTCGGGGCGGAAGCGATGAATGGCCTCGACGATGGCAGCCTTGTGCTGTGCATGCACGTGATAGGGCGAGAGCATCAGGCGGTTGCCGACCTCGCGCACCGGCGCTTCGTGCGCCAGGCGGCGTGCGTCGGCGCCGATGCGCAGGATGCGCGACTTGTCGAAGGAGAAGCCGAGCTTGCCCCATGCGTGGGCAAAGAAGGCTTTTTCGATATCGGCCAAGCGCTTGGTGCGCCACAGGCCGATGCCCTGGCCGGAAGAACCACCGCTGGTGGCATACATCAATTTATTGGGGTCGAGCCGGCGGTCGAGAAAGTCGCGCTGCTGCGACATTACTTCCTCCTTGCACAGATAGGGAAAGGCGGCGAGCACCTCGTGCAGCGGCTCGTGCGCAGCCGCGCGCGCGTCGACCCTGACCGTGCGCTGGTAGAAGGGCACGTGTTCGAGCGCATGCACGAGGACATGGCGCAGGCGCTGGTGCGCATGCGCAGCGATGGCGGCCTTGTCCTGCTTCAGCAGCGCGCAGACGCGGAAGAAATCCGGGTGATACAGCACCCGGCTCGGAATGTACTGGCGCCAGGTGTAATAGGGCTTGACGAGAAGATCGTGCAGGCCCACATCGTCACCCGTTCAGGATGCGTTTGAATGCTTCCGGATTCACGTCTCCCAGCCCCAGCGCCTCCAGCGTGCGGGCTTCCCTGGCGAAATCGCGGTCGAGCAAGGCGCTGGCGATGCAGATCAGCGCGTCCGCCGTCGGTGTCGGCACGCTCATCAGGCGACCGACCGAGGACAGCAGCGCCAGCCCCATAGGCACGTCTTCGGTGATGAAGCGCGTCTGCAGACTCGCCGGCCCCTTGGGCCCGCCTTCGCGCGCATAGCGGCGGAACACCGAGATCGACTCCTGCGACAGGTCTTCCTCGTTGCGGAACTTGCACTCGTCGAAGTAGGGCGAGGGCTTGCCGCCGGTGGCGTCGATGACGGCGTTCTTTTCCGCGTCGAGCTTGTATAGCAGGTTCAGCACGCATGGCGTGAAGCCTTCGCGGTACATCCAGAATTCGCCCTGGGCATACTCGATGCGACTGGCCGACATCAGCGAGCCGACCGTGTGCACGATCAGGTTCGGGTTGTGCATGGCCGATTCGAGCACGTTGCTGCGGACCGCGACGTAGGTCGGGAACAGGCGCGCGGCGCGCTCCAGCCCCTCGTCGGCGCGCTCGCGCGGCAGGAAGGCCAGGGCGTTGCGGGTATTCTTGAACAGCACGTTGACGATCCCGGGCTCGGTGATGCGCGCGTCGTAGGGCAGGCTTTCGCCTTCGGCCAGCAGGAAGGCTTCCTGCTCCTGGTAGGGCAGGAAATAGCAGGAGCCCATATAGCCGGGCGCGATCAGCACCAGCTGGTGCGCCTGCAGGAAGGGGCCGATCAGGGCTGCGAGCTCGGCGTGGCACTGGGTCTGGGTGCTGACGATGACGGCGTCGGGCGTGACTGCGAACGCTTCCCCGACATCGCGGGTGGCCAGCGCCAGGGTCGCGGTGCTGGTGTTGCCGCCCTCCGGATTGCTGACGATCCGGATGGTACGCGTTTCGCGGACGTGCTCGAAGTTCTCGTCGTGCAGCGAATGCGAGGTCTTGAACAGCACTACCCGGTGACCATCCTGCGCGAGGAGGGCGCCAAGCGCACACCCGGCGTTGCCGGCACCAACCATCAGCACATTCATCCGTCCTCCCATCGATAGCCAGGGATCTGCGGGAAACGCGAGCGTTTGCCTCTCCAATCGACGAAATGACGATAATTTTGTTCGACGGGTAAGTCAACCGACTCCCGGCGCTACATGATGGGACTTTGAGCAAAGATAAGCCCTGGATATTAACTTTTGAATGCTTTTAATTGTTCGACGT
>Ga0265798_10008350_pt1 | contig 13214 bp, 13 predicted proteins | sample P3T30metagenome_FD_192430 | JGI IMG/M metagenome (GOLD analysis project Ga0265798, IMG submission 192430) | Plant litter microbial communities from East Loma Ridge, Irvine, California - P3 T30 | ecosystem: Environmental > Terrestrial > Plant litter > Unclassified | place: USA: California...
CTTTTGTGCCGTGCAGATTAAGACATAGTGCATGTGCCGATGCGGCTGGAGGGTTGAGTGTCGGCTGTTAGGATGCAGTGTCACCTTCCGGTTGCTGTGTGGCCTCGTGGGTTGGGATGTGGGCAGGTGATTTCATGGGAGAGAGATGGCACTTTTGCATGTGGAAATACGTCAGGCAACAATGTGTACTCAACGAGGTAGATGCAGCTTGTAATAGATGTACTTGTATTTCGCAGTGTATAGATCTGAGTAAGACAGAATGTGCAGTGAATGGACTACAAACAAACATATCCAAATCATCTTTCATCCTTCATCTCCACCCTCAAGCCTCGCCCTATCTGCGTCGCAGTCAATCTCCCCAGCGCAACCTCCTTCGTACACAGCATAGATGATGAAACGTCTTCGTAGAGAAGAAATCGGGGTTCATGCAGACCCCAGCCTGGGGACAGGTTTTCCGGAACGCCATGTTTCATTCCTTCCGACCGCCCAGCAGACAAAATGAAATAATAACATTACGGTCAATGACAGTGGTGTGGCTGGAAGCCAGTAAATATGTACAGTGAAAAGAGATCTTGCACCATCGTCTATGGTATCGAGTGCATAAAGGGAAAGCGTGATAGTGTCAAGGGACGGCTATATCCAAGCCATCGGTGGCGCCTGCTGTGCGAGTTCGAACCGCGTGCTGAAGAGTGGTCGGATTTCTGCAAGGTAGTCGGCGGCGCAAAACGCAGCCAGGTTCCTTGATCGCATTGCTGTCAAATCTGCTTGCGCCTCTGCGTCGCGCACAACGCCTCCGAACTCCTCGACAATCTCGTTGAGCTGCTCCAGTTCGCGGCCAAATGGATGGACTTCTTCCGCGATCGTCGCGCTAAACATGTCGGCGGAAGAGCGCTGCTCTCGGGAATTTCGTTGTGAGCCCGTGCTGCCGCGCGAGTTCATGTTCTGGAGAGAGCGCTTTGCTGCTAACCGCTCATGGGCGCGCTTGCTGTGCGAGATGGCCCGTTGCGGGATCGCTGGAGTAGATTCTGACTCTGCGATCTCCTCCTTGACCCGATGGAGACTGGTGGCTGATGCTGACTTGCGTACTTGCTTGCCGCCAGAAGGGAAGTATCCAGATAGGTGGTTTGGCGCTGGCGAAGTAGGCGAAGATTCCACAGATGAGGCATCGGTCAGAGTGGTGTCTCGCGATCCAACGGTTGATGCGCGAGACCGGCTGGTCGAAGCGCTGTGGTCTGAATCATCCGCCGAAGAGTGAGTTGACGCGGTTGACGAAGAGACATGTCGCATGTTTGGCAGATCCGGCGCGTTGTAGCTGAGCATGTTGGTTGTCGATACCAAGGCCACAGGTAGAGAGATTTTCGCACGATCAATCTGCGCAGTGGGATTCTTGACACTCTGCGCCCGATTTGGTGGCGCCGCCGGCACATCGCGCTTCATGCGCCTAGTCATAGCACGCGCGAGCGACATGTTGATGGTGGGCTAATTCGTGAAGAAATTAGGATATAGTAGAAAGAGGGTCCAGTGCGTGGATCTAGGGCCGGTAATTCCTGAGCTGATCGCAGTTGGTCGAGAGTCTGACAGACAGCTGCAAGATTGCGGGGTACGCCTTGGATAAAGTGCTCGTCTGAGGGCACGAGGTCAGACAGGTCGATTGGTGAATTTCCACGAGAGCACCTCGAATCGTTTGTCGCACTGCGATGGAAAGGGTTCGGAAGGCCGATCACGCCGTGCTGTGTGACGATGCGTCGGGGGATGTGGTGGTGTAACGGAGTCTTACTCGGAGTTGTACGTGTGATACCGAGTGCTGCAGGTGAAATGTCTTGTGATCCGGACCAGTCCGATGCGGTTGAAGGAGTCCTTGAGATGGTCGCAAGTTCCGTTGATGATTGATGTTGTTGTTTTTATTGTCACTGAGCTCGCAGCGCACGGAAGAAAAGGTAATGAGTAGTGGTGAAGTCGAATAACGGTCGTCTGTCAAAGAGCGTGTGTGACGTCCAGCTGTCGTAAGGAGCGAACAACCAGGTCCTGGTGGAGGGAGTGTGAATGTTGCAGTGAAGCAAACAGGCGCGTAAGGTGCAGGAACGGAGGAAGGCCTGGTGAAATGGGTAAACGAAAAGATGGACTTGTTGAAAAGCCGGGCTCCCCTGGGCTGAAGCTAGTCAAGCCGCGTCGACCTGTCTCTGAAAGATTGGACCGGGGCAGTCAGGAACAAGATATGACCAGCGAATCACATAGCGAGGAGAGACAGGCCGCATGTCAAGTGGCGTCAAAACGGCCAGGCCGAGTTTAGCGGGCAGTGAGTTTTCAGCAGCTGGCGAATCGGGCGAAGACGCATGGGACTGTTGTTGGCGCCAGCACGTCGCAGATTCAACCGGGGCTTTGTGCTTGTTTGCCTGATCCGCACCTCTTGTTGGGTATCTATTAACCCAGTTGTTTCAACACACTCTGGAGAAGACATGGTAACCTTATCTCTACACAGAAGCGCCTGAGGCCACGGCATTGACGTCGCTAATGACGCGCGAGGGCGACTGGAGTGCGTCAGAAGTATGGCGAAAGTTTGCGACTGTCTTCAGGTACCGGCGCAGACAGAAATTGGGTTCGAACTGTGCGCTCTGCCGTCATCCATCGTTCTGGACTTTGAGCTAAATTGGGGCCAAAAGCAGATCGCTCACTCGCCGTCACACGGCGTACCTTGCAGCTGCGCGCATGAACTGTTTCTTTTCGCAGACTCGCTGTAGAAATGCAGCTTACCGGCGCAGTTGGAATGGAATCAATGACCTGGTGAGTTTCAAAACATGCAAGAACATGCGAGGTCGATCGTACACCGTAGGAGCGAAAAGAAGTTTGCGCCTCGCCAGATCGAGACCTGAAGCAGTTTTGCGCTCCAGCTCCACTCTTTTGCAGGCGCCGGTCGATCATCGCTTCCATACGTCCCCGCAATCGGGTGCGCCGTAAGTTACCAGAGAATGCCTCTTCGTAATCTCAAGTGACAGATGTCGTCTTTGTTCGGTCCCAAATTGTGATGGTGGTCGCTTGGTGGGCAACGTTTCTGGAAGGTTGGAAAGGAAGATGTCGCGAATAGACGACGTCAGGCGAAATGAAGGGGCTCCAAAAGCAAGGGCGCGGAGGATTCGTGAAACAGTTGCGGCGGCGCGGCGCAGACCGTCAAGCTGATGTCTGTCAGATTTAGGACGAGTACTCTACTTGACACTGACAACTCCACTCTGATCTATCTTTGTTCATGGAGACAGGTGCGATGATCGGCGCAGTCTCTCCATCGTGGGTTGTAGTCATACGTATATCCTTTTCATGGCTGAGAAGCGACGGTACTACATACCACCGTAACTTGTTCTTCCATACTCTCGAGTCAGCTTCATGCGACTCGTTAAGAAGTCCAAATATCCATGCTCTGCACTTCGCATGCTGCCGTGGACATGTTCCCTTATTCCTCCATAGATTCCCAACCTTTCTCTTCACCTCCTCCCTCGCCATCATCGCTCTCGCCTTCCTCGGTATCTGAGTCAGTTTCTGGCTCGTCCAGACCCACCAGGCGCTCCTTGCCGTCTCCCTTGATCTCGGGTACCTTACTAGCGAAGGCCGCACGCACTGCGGCGTTTGTGCTTGTATCCCAAATCTGAACCGCACCTTTGCTTCCTGCGACAGCGAGGCGGAAGCCGACTTCTTGATCGGGTGCGAAAGACGTCGAGAAGACTCGTCCCACACCAAGATCCCGCGACACGACCATGCTCGGGCCGCTCTCCTGGATGTTCCACAGCTTCGTCTGCTTGTCCGTCGAGCCTGTGACCAGGTAGCCGGGGATCACTGGATTGATGTCGAAAGAGGAGATAGATTGGTCGTGCGCTTGCAGAACCCAGACAGGCTTCGACGCAGCTGGATCCGATGGCGCATTCCGCGTATCGTGGTAGTGTATCATACCATTCTCGGTGGAGACCTGTTTCTGTTAACAACGCTTTGTGTAGCCTTCTGGTACAGCACTTACGTAGAAGAAGTTCGGATCGTGAGGATTCCATCGCACAGTCTCAACATCGCTCTCTACTCCCCATCGCGGTACCTTCGCGTCGGGTGCTCGCATGTCGGATGCCACCACTGTGCGGTCGTAGCTCCCGCTCAGTAGCACGGTCGACTCGACCGGGTGCCATGCCACCGAGCACACCTTGTCTGTATGGTACGAGTATGATTTTGCGCATTTGGTCGTGTTCAGGTCCCAGAGCTTGATTGTCTTGTCCGCGGACGAGGAAGCGAGAAGATTTCGGTGTTGACGGTTGGCGGCGAGGGAGAGTACTGAGTCTACATGGAAGTCGTCGTTGGCCTTCTTGGACTTCTTCTTCTTCTTTTTCGGCTTGCCAGCGTTCGCCGCGTCTTCGGCGCCCTGGCCAAGCACAGCGTCCGGGTACATGCTGTCCACTACGTCCAAGTTCCAGATCTCAATGTCCGGGTCCATTGTGCCTATCGCGACAAAGTTGCCCTTGCCGTCAGCTTGTGCCGCGGTCTTGCCGACTGGAAGATCCAGCCATTCTACGGCGAGTGGAATTGCAGGCAGCATGATGTCGTGGTGTACGTAGAGGTTGTCATCCTCGTCCTCGTAGACGTAGACCTCCAGATGCGCAACCTCGTCTTCTATCCGCCCAGCCAGCACTAGGTTGTCTGTAGCCAGAATCTGAAGCTCTTCCCGCTCTTCATCGTCCTCCTCGTCTCCACCCTGCATTGTGATGTACGGGTCCTCCTCGTCATTCTCGTGGAAGACTAGATTTTTGACGTTGCCGAACATGGCCATGGTATCGCCCGCGTCTTCTCCATCGTCGTCATCGTAGTGTTCTAGGTCGTACTCTTTGAGGTCGTCGTCGTCTTCCCTGTAGCTAATTAGAGTTGCAATAATGCTTGGCGCTCTCTAGACATACTCATCGTCCTTTTTCTTCGAGGACTTCCCAGCTGTGCCATTGCTTTTGCTTTTTGCCTCAGCTTGCGCCTCTTCCAGATCTTCTTTTGCGTCCTCTAACTGCAGGTTCGCGAGCTTCGATATGCGGTCGTACTCGTCCTCGTCGAACTGATATTTGGAGGGAAAGGGCGCCGCAAAGCCGCGCGGCACCCACGTCGTCGCTGTGATCATAGACATTGTGGTAATCTCAAAGTAATAATCGGGTGCAGTGAGGGCGCATGCGACTGGTGGGGACGAACTTTTTAACATTTTTAGCGCGCCTGCCCTTCTTATCGATACGGCGAATCTGCGGACTCCCGAAGGGCATTTCACCGTCAACACTCACCTACCATCTTCTTTCGCACAATTATCTCCACCATGGACCGAGGACAGAGCCCAAAGAGGCGGAAGCTGGACCCTGAGGAGTACTCGATTGCCCCGCGACCGAAGTTCCGCAAGCCAAACAACCCTGCATCGTCTCGAGCGCAGACGCCGCGAACACACGAGAATGGCTCAGGGACCCACCAGAAGTCCTCCAACGCGCCGGAACCGCTGGTGGAGGATTTCGATGACATGCAGCTAGACCGCGACTGGTATGGCGGCGAGGAGAATGGGCACACATATGGCGACGACTCGCACAACCCTTTTGGCGGCGCTGAGAGCATGTGGATAGACGCGCAAAGAGAGGCTGCTTTGACTGAAAAGAAGCAAAACAACCGCGCCAGTATGAGGGCTCAGCAGAAGCAAAAAGATGTAGATGCATGGGAAACAAATCGCATGCTGCAGTCTGGCGTTGCGCAAAGACGGCATCTTGACGATGACTTCAACGACGACGATGAAGGCACACGAATCCACATCCTTGTCCACGACCTCAAGCCACCATTCTTGGACGGAAAGACTGTCTTCACGAAGCAGATTGAACCTGTACCCGCCGTTCTAGATCCGCAGAGCGACATGGCTGTTTTCAGTCGCCGAGGCTCTAAAGTTGTGAAGGATAAGAGGCAGCAGAAGGAACGGCAAAAGCACGCTCAGGAGGCCACTAGCGCAAAGGGCACAACTCTGGGGAACATCATGGGTGTCAAAGAAGACGATGCCGACAGCGCTGCACCCCTAGGAGAAGAGGGCGAAAAGCAAGGAGGAAGCAAGTTCGCCACTCATCTCAGCAAGCAAGAAGGACAGAGTGCATTCAGTAAAAGCAAGTCACTAAGCGAACAGAGGCAATATCTTCCGGCCTTTGCAGTACGCGAAGATCTCCTGCGCGTCATTCGAGACAACCAGGTCGTCATTGTCGTTGGACAAACAGGTTCTGGAAAGACTACGCAGTTGACTCAGTTCCTATACGAAGATGGCTACAGTCAGAGAGGCTTGATTGGGTGCACGCAGCCACGCCGTGTCGCAGCCATGAGTGTAGCAAAGCGTGTAAGTGAAGAGATGGCGGTCAAGCTCGGTGGCTTGGTTGGGTATGCAATTCGATTCGAGGACTGCACCAGCAGCGAGACCAAGATCAAGTATATGACGGATGGGGTTCTGCTTCGAGAGTCGCTGAACGAATCCGATCTCGATAGGTATTCATGCATCATCATGGACGAGGCTCACGAGCGAGCTTTGAATACTGATGTGCTGATGGGCCTCATCAAGAAGGTTTTAGCGCGAAGACGAGACCTCAAGCTGATTGTCACATCTGCAACAATGAATTCGGACCGGTTTTCCCGATTCTACGGCGGTGCTCCAGAGTTCATCATCCCGGGACGAACATTCCCTGTGGACATTCAGTACTCGCGATCACCATGCGAGGATTATGTCGATGCCGCAGTCAAGCAGGTCTTGGCTATTCACGTCTCACAAGGTCCAGGTGACATCTTGGTCTTCATGACAGGTCAAGAAGACATTGAGATCACCTGCGAGCTGGTGGCTGAGCGTCTGAAGCTCTTGAACGACCCACCAAAGCTTAGTATCTTGCCAATCTACAGTCAGATGCCGGCAGACTTGCAAGCCAAGATTTTCGAGCGAGCTGCACCTGGTGTGCGCAAGGTCATCGTGGCCACCAACATTGCTGAGACCAGTCTGACTGTTGACGGTATCATGTATGTGGTGGACTCCGGATTTTCGAAGCTGAAGGTGTACAACCCAAAGATGGGTATGGATACCCTGCAGATCACACCAATCTCGCAGGCGAACGCGTCTCAGCGTGCAGGTCGTGCTGGGCGAACAGGGCCAGGGAAGTGCTTCCATCTTTACACTGAAAGAGCGTTTCGAGACGAGTTTTATATCCAGACAATTCCTGAGATCCAGCGGACGAATCTGGCCAACACTGTACTTTTGCTCAAGTCGCTCGGTGTCAAAGACTTGCTGGACTTTGACTTTATGGACCCTCCACCTCAGGACACGATCACGACCTCGCTCTTCGACCTGTGGGCGCTTGGTGCGCTCGACAATATTGGCGATCTTACTTCACTTGGTCGCACAATGACAGCCTTTCCTATGGACCCGTCGCTCGCGAAACTCATCATCACAGCAGTAGACTACGAGTGCAGCGAAGAAATGCTCACAATCGTCGCCATGCTCTCAGTCCCCAGCGTCTTCTACCGCCCCAAAGAACGCCAGGAAGAATCCGATGCAGCACGCGAGAAGTTTTTCGTCCCCGAATCGGACCACCTCACACTCCTGCACGTCTACACGCAATGGAAAGTCAACGGCCATTCCGACGGTTGGTGCGTGCGCCACTTCCTGCATCCCAAGGCGCTACGTCGAGCAAAGGAGATTCGCGACCAAATCCGCGACATCATGGAGAAGCAGAAAATGGCGCTCATCAGCTGCGGTACCGACTGGGACGTCATCCGCAAATGCATATGCTCTGGCTACTACCACCAAGCCGCTAAAGTCAAAGGCATCGGCGAGTACATCAATTTGCGAACCAGCGTCACCATACAGCTGCACCCGACCAGCGCTCTCTACGGTCTCGGATACCTCCCAGACTACGTCGTCTACCACGAACTCATCCTCACGTCCAAGGAGTACATGTCCTGCGTCACATCCGTTGACCCGCACTGGCTCGCTGATCTTGGCGCCGTGTTCTACAGCATCAAGGAGAAGGGTTACTCAGCGCGAGACAAGCGCGTAACGGAGGTGGAGTTCAATCGCAAGGCTGAGCTGGAGGCGAAGATGGCGGAGGATAAGGCGAGGGAGGAGAGGAGGATTGCGGAGGAGGAGAATGGGCCGTTGATTAAGAAGGCTGTGTTGGGGAAGAAGAAGGAGGTTGAGGATGGGGTGGTGAAGAGGCCGATTATTGGGAAGTCGAAGTTCAGGCGGCGTTGAGACGGCTGCAGCAAAATGTTATGATTTCGGACGGTTCTTGGACGTGAACTATGGTGCAAGAAGACCCAATATTTTCGTGGCCTGTCTTGTGGGACTGCGGAATGTGCTGGGAACTCTTTGTCACCACTACCGACCCGAAGGTGGCGTTCCCATAAAGATCGTACTACTGACATGTAAGGCTGTAGTAATTCACGTCCGCAAGAAGGTCTCGTCATAGGCCTTTCACAGGCCGGCTTCCTTCCCCGCGCAAAGAAATTTCAATGAGAATTCGCCAAACTCCACGGGGACTATGCGTCCTTACCAAGCGGATTATGACTGTGTCCCGAGCTGCGGTCTGTCATCTCAATAAGCTTCTTCAGCTCTGGTATTCTTTGTTGCACCCTCAACCGGATCCTATGCCGCATACCGGCGCCCTGACCGCCGATATGAGCCAGTCCAGCCTGGAACTCCTCACATATGTATAGAGCTTCCTTGTACTTCCCCTGCTCGTCCAAGCATTGCTCCAGGAGCCAGAGATTCGATAGACGATCAGGGTGATCCCCATCCTCGTCCGCAAGTCGAGAATATTTATCTTTGTCGATCAGGTCGTAAAAGATCTTCTCCGCTTCAGCGTACTTCCTACCTTGCGCAAGGACTTGAGCGTAAACGGTTCTTGCGAAGAGGAGTGCAATATGCTCCTTGGGAATGTTGCGCTCGGCGACCTTCAAGCCCTCCGCCATCATGGTCTCGGCTTCGGTGTGTAGTCCCATCTCGGACTTGGTGCGGGCGAAGTAAAGTACGGCCAATAGTGTATAGTGGTGCTCCGGGCCGAGTTGCTTCTTCCGCTCCTCATAGACGAAACTCATGTACCTGTGACTCAGCGATAGTTGCTCCTCTCGATTCGTGTACGCATTTCCTCCAATACGCACAAAGCTCATAGCAAGATCTTCCTGGCTGAAAAGGGTCTCCAAGTGAGTCTCACCCCTGATTTCCTTCATGTCCTCCCAAGCGAACTGGTAGAGCTCCGTCGCCTTGTCATATTCCATACATCGGTAATGCAGCCGCGCCGAATTACGGATAGACTTGAGCGTCTTCTCGTCCTTCTCTCCGTAAAGTTTTTTCAGCTTTTTTGTATTGTCAAGGTGAAGAGCCTGTGCTTCGAGCCATCTGCCTTTGAAATACAAAGCCGACCAAGTATGTCGGTAATGTCCAAAGTCAGAGGATGACTATCTCCCCACGTGTCAATGCAGAGCTGGCGTGCTTGTCGTTGGCGTTGGGCAGCCTGATCCATCTCAGACATTTCCCAAAGCGACTGGCTCACGAGCAGCGACACACCAAGCGCGATGGGGTGATCAGGTCCAAGTCGGGTGGACACAAATGCCAGCGCTCTCTCCTGAAGCTTCAGAGCGTTGTCCCAGTGTCCTGTCTCTGCAAATACACGTGCAAAACGCACATCCTGCTCTGCCTCGAGTCTTCCGTAGCTCTTCGCGACCAACCAGCGGCGCCCTGACTGCGAGGAATTCTCTTCCAAGTGAAGTTCTATTACCCTCTGATGTTCGCAAACGTGTCTAACATGGGGTAATAGATCGCGTCTCGAGCGGCTCTCCGCCTCGGTGTCTCCGTGTGGGGGACGACGAACACTAAAGGCTAGAGTGGTCATGGATATCTGGCACCGCAAGGCCTGATGTGAGGTAGACATTTCAGGCCGTTCTCTGACCCACTTGTGGACGAGTCGGTGCATGCTGTAGAGGCCTGTCGCTCTATCCTGTCTCATCACCGAAGATCTTTCTATGAGCACTCCTAGCGCTTCGCGAAGCCGGACCTGCACTTCATCCTCCAACGCTTTCAAACTCAACCGTTCCCTGTTTCTTAGCACTTCCGGTAGTGGCATTGGTGTAGCCATCTGCATTCTTGCGAAAGCTTTCAATTCGCGAAAAGAACATACCCCAAGGTGTACGTGGTTGTTTGTCCAAATTAGCTAGAGCTTTCTTCATCTGCTCTTCGTCGATCTTTCGCTGATCTTCTTCCCTCAGTGAGTTCGTGGCCGAATTGATCAAGATGTCCAGCCGGATGTTTTGGAAATGGAAGTAAGAGAAGACGTGCAGCAGCTCTACTGCATCCCGGTATTTCTCTTTTCGCGACGACTGCAGTGACTCGTACAGAATCTCGTTTGTAGAGAAGACGTTGATGCTATGCTCGTCCTCCTGGGCGAATCTTTGACCCCTTGATCTGCTTTGGTCCCGACCGTGCATGTTACGGCGCACTCGCCTGAGCTGCCGGTCAAAGTAGATTAAGTACTCCGCCCAGTTGCAGATCTCGTGTCGGACGGCTTTGGCGGCCTGGTCCAAGGCGAGCGGGAGGTAGCCCAAAGCGTGGCATATAGCCTTTGCTGATTCCATGACTAGGACGGGCCACGGTCTAGGTTCTTCTGCAGCTTTGATGATGAGATTTTCAGCTTCTTCGGGCGCCATCGGTAGTAATTCAAGGTATCTGCCGCCTGCGTTCCTGTGCGTGATGTGCGCAGGGTTTCGCGTCGTGATGATACAGCAACCTTTCGCGCCCTGGGGCAACAGCTCTCGTATGCTGATTTTCTCCTCGTCCATGTTGTCAACTAAAAGTAACCACGGAAGGGTGACAACGCTAATTAACTAGTGTTTGGCTGCTCTTTCGTTGGGCGCGACGCCTCCGATGCCTGCAATCTGCACTTAACTGGCAGTTGCAGTTCTCTCCGAAGTCCCATCAATGTAGAAGACACCCCAAAAGAGATGACGGTATTCTTCGGCGAATCGGAGTGCTAATTCTGTCTTTCCAGACCCACTCAGGCCATATATGACGAAGACTTGTTGAGTAGGCAAGGTTGGGTTGTGAAAAGCGAATTCGAGCTCCGCAACCTGGGCTGCTCTGCCCGTGAAGTAGGTTCTGACCGGCCTTGGGACGACAAAATCTTGATTAGGCGTCGGAGGTACGAAGACCGTCACCGCCTTGATTGCTCTGAGAGCCTCTCGAAGCTGAGGGAGTGATTAGTGATCTGTAAAGTTAAACAAGGGAAATGATCGTACTTCAACTGAGCTATGCTGATCGTCACCATGTAGCCTTTGCTCCACCACGCCCAGCTGGTAGTGCAGCTGGTTTGCCTTAAAGTCCTCGCTTTGGAGCACTGCACATCTTCGTTGCTATCGTCTTGGTACTGCAGCAGTTCAATGGCCGTGTATAAGGCACGTAGAACTTCTTTAAAGAGCCGCAAGGCTTCGAAGGTCTCCCCGTACCATGCCTGGTCCTCGAGGTGATGGTCGATCCCCGTATGTCTGGTTGTCTCTACTTCCCGGTCGAAAGCTTTGAGGCTGGACTGCAGGAGCCGTGCGAATGGAAGGCATTCGTATATGATGGCCGCTGTACTGTCGAGAACCGTCCGAAGATGTAATAAGGCGATTGGAGATCTAATTTGTAGATGTACTGAAGGGTGTCGCCTTTCTTGTGTAGCAAGACGATCGAATGATTGACAAATATCAACGAGATCACTCACCTGTTCGACGAGGCTAGTCACTCCAGCCCCGTCGCAAGAAACATCAATGTTCTCGAGGACGGTGGTAATAGCGTGGAGGCCCCTAAGCAGATCGCTTGCGCCGAGGCTATCGAATAATTCTGACATTGCGGCAAAGGAGCAGTGCTCTAGTTAGATTTCTAGAGATAACCAACGGCTTCGTACGCTCCCGTTCCTTCGTTGTTGTCTCAATGAGAGTACGTAGGGGCAAAGTCAGAAAAGTTCGCCGTAGCTGACACAACACAGTTCTACGATTGTATCCGACTCTACCTCTGAACATCCGGTTCGCGAACAAATCTACCATACTACCCCGCGGTGGCGGCCCAGATGGCAGATCGCCAGTACTTCTGTCCAAAGGCGCAGGCATCGCCTTCTCGGTCTACCATCTACATCGGCTCGAGGAAACATACGGAGAGGATTCAAGGATGTTTCGCCCTGGAAGATGGGAAAATGGAGAGTTTATCAAGAAAGCGCGTCAAGGTTCTGGATACGTTTATTTCAACGGCGGTCCAAGAACGTGCTTAGGCAGTCGGTGAATCCCATCTTATCTTACTTGTATAATGGCTGACATCAAACAGAGGACTACGCCCTCATGGAGGCAAGCTATGCGCTCATCAAGATAATCCAGACATATCCTGGTATAAGGCTTGCATCTGGGGTGGCCAACGAGCCAGTCGGCAAAGAGAAGCAGTCGTACACCATTGGACTGTATCCTTCAGAAGGAGTCTGTGTAGAACTGATCTAAAGATGTGTTTCATCTCAATCGCAAATAGTGGGAGGATGGCGGTTTTTCCAGAGTCGAATCTAACTATCTAAGCGCGATTTCTCCTTCATCAATAGTACTCACCATGCGCATTATCTAGGTGCTGTAGTGAAGTAATACATCACCATATCCAGTTGAGCCAAGACATGAACACCATACCTGCAGTCCAGGACGGTCAAGCAATTACGGCTTCCACCATGCTGCAAGCTTCCCCTTTGGTCGTAGAAATGCACGTGGACGGCCTATCAATAGCTCGACCTTGCCCCGCCCTGATTTTCAAGCCATTTCTTGTTTACTACTTCTTGGTCATTCTGCACCAACGACAGCGACTGCTTTCGCACACGTCTCAGCTCGAGTTAATTTTTGTTTCAACGCAGAGATGCCGTTCTCCCATCCTGTCCTTGCTGCAAATATCGATGCGATCCGGATCTTGGAACTCGCGCCTGGAGACTTCCTAAACCCGCTCGTTGGCGTTCTCAGATCCGTAGCTTTCAGCGACAAACCCAGGTATATTGCATTACCTTACACGTGGAAGAGCTCGTATCCAGACAATTAAAAGCTACCAATTGCTCCCATTGACCCCAAGTCCACAGCCTGTTCCCCGAGCAGATCACCAGACAGATACCGTGGGAACTTGCTGCCGGAGCTCCATTGTTCATCGCGTGACAGGCAACTTTCTC
>Ga0265798_10008356_pt1 | contig 13205 bp, 12 predicted proteins | sample P3T30metagenome_FD_192430 | JGI IMG/M metagenome (GOLD analysis project Ga0265798, IMG submission 192430) | Plant litter microbial communities from East Loma Ridge, Irvine, California - P3 T30 | ecosystem: Environmental > Terrestrial > Plant litter > Unclassified | place: USA: California...
GGCCATCACCAGCCCCAGGCGCATATTGGGCGTGAAGAAGTAACCCTGCGGGGTTTCCTCGAACCGGGTCAGCTTGATGCCCCAGACGCCATAGCCGATGCCGCCGACGGCGCCGACCAGCAGCGCCGCCAGGTTGTAGGGGGTATCGAACAGCTGCGTCAGCGGCACCAGGATCATGGCGCCGAACACCAGCACGCCGGTAAAGTGGCGCGAGCCGATCGAGCGCTGGCGCAGCATCTGGGTCTTGAGGCGGCGGTAGATGCGCCACACCAGCAGCGGAGTCAGGACCAGCAGGGCCAGGGTGGTGATCGTTAATTCCATATGCGGCAAGTGGCTGTGTTCAGGAAAGGCGCATTGTAGCCCACTGCCGGCGCGCGCCGCGCTGTCGGGCAGCATGCTAAGGTAGGCCGTTCCGCATTCCAGCAAGGAGAACGCACCATGCATGCTGCTCATCCAACGCACCAGGTCCCACCGCGCGCGCCTATCCACGCCCACCGCGCCCCCGATCCGGCGCCGATCGAAGAACCGGCGCCAGAGCCGTTCGATACCCCGCATCCGCACCACCAGCCGGTGCACCTGCCGCACGACGAGGAACCGGTTCCCGATCCCAAGCCGAGCTGAGTGGTCCCCGGCACATCCGGGATGAGCGTGCTACCATGAAGTAACAGTTGCACTCTCTTCCCGACGTAAATGAAACACCGACTTTTCCTGTTCGACCTCGACGACACCCTGCTCGATTTCCGCGCCTCCGAACAGCGCTCCTTCATGCGCACCATGGCGCAACTCAATGTGCGCGACGGGGTCGACGAGCTGTTTCGCCAGTACCAGGTGACCAATCTCGCCCTGTGGCGCCATTTTGAACAAGGCACCGTCACCAAGGACTTCCTCAAGGTCGAGCGCTTCCGCAAGACCTTCGCCGACAACGGCATCGAGATCGATCCGGAGCGCGCCAGCGACCTGTATGTCGAATCGCTGGCCGACACCGTGGTGCTGGTCGACGGCGCCACCGAGCTGTGCGAAACCCTGGCCGGCATCGGCGAAGTGGGCATCATCACCAACGGCGCCCACCAGATCCAGCACCGCCGCATCGCCAGCTCGGGGCTCAAAAATCACCTGTCCTTCGTCGCGACCTCCGAAGCCTGCGGCTTCGCCAAGCCGGACAGCCGCTTCTTCGAATACACCAGCAAGATGGCGCGCAGCTTCGCCAGGCACGAAACCGTGATCGTCGGCGACCGCCTGGATGCCGACATCCTCGGCGCCAATCGCTTCGGCATCGAGAGCTGCTGGTTCAATCCCGGCCGCCTGCCCAACGACTCGCAGGCGATCCCGAGCTGCGAGGTCGCCAGCCTGCACGACATCGTCGCCTCACTGCGCGGCCTGGCCGCCTGAGCGGTTCAGTGCCCGGCGACGGCCGGGCCCGAGCGAGCGCCAGGCCGGAAGCCATGCGTCCTGCTCGACCACGCAATCGCGAAGCCGATCGCCGCCAGGATGGCGGTCGCCCATGGGAAGGACGCCGCGCCCCACAGGTCGAGCAGGTAACCACCGAGCAGGCCGCCGCCCGCGATTGCGCCATTCCAGGCCACCACATTCATCGACAGCGCCACGTCGGCGCCATCGCCCGCAGCGTCGGCCAATGCGGTCTGCAGCAAGGTGGCTGCGCCGCCGAAGCTGAGACCCCACATGGCGACGCCCCCGTACACGGCCAGCGGCGCCGCCGATAGCCAGGCGAACAGCAGGGACAGGATGAAGAAGCCGCCCAGGCTGGCCAGGACGGTGGCGCGCAGGTGACTGTCCACCAGCCGGCCGGCGATCCAGATCCCGCCCAGCGCGGCGACACCGAAGACCAGCAGGACCAGGTCCACGCGCCCGGCCAGCCCGGCCTGCGCCACGAAGGGCGCGATATAGGTGTACAGGATGTTATGCGCCAGCATCCACGCGACCACGGTCGCCAGTACCGGGCGCACACCCGGCGTGGTGAGCACCCTGCGCAGCGGCAGGCCTTCCCGGCCGGCCTGCCCTGGGTAATCGGGCACCTTGGCCACCACCCACACCACCAGCACCACGCACAGCGCCGACATGAGGCCGAACGCCGTGCGCCAGCCGACCGCGCCGCCAAGCCAGGCGCCGAGAGGCACGCCGAGCGACAGCGCGATCGGCGTGCCGACCATGGCGATGGCCATGGCCTGTCCCTGCTGGTGGACGGCGACCATCCGGCGCGCATAGCCGGCCAGCAGGCTCCAGGCGAGACCCGCAGCCATCCCGGCGCAGAAGCGCGCCGCCAGTGTGAGCGCGAAATCGGATGACAGCGCGGTCAGCGTATTGAAGACCAGGAAGCCCGCGATGGTCAGCAACAAGACACTGCGGCGGCGCCAATTGCGGGTGGCAATCGTGAGCGGAATGGCGGCCAGCACCGAGCCGAGGGCATATGCGGTGACCGTCTGTCCGGCCATCGAACTGGTCACGCCGAGACCCTGGGCGACCAGCGGCAACAGGCCGGCCGGGAGGGTTTCGGTGGCGATGCAGATGAATCCGGTCATGGCCAGGGCCAGCAGTGCCGACACCGGCAAGCTGCTCGCGCCGGCGGTCGAACGGTGTGTATGTGTCGCTTCCATCAAGACTCCTGTGACGAACCGGCCAGGGTGGACGGCTACTTTTGTATCGATCGGTACAAATGTAAATGCAGCAAGCATGGCTTGTCAACGACTTTTGTACCGATTAGTATTTAAGTCGGACAGAGGAGAATGACATGGCGAAAATGGGCCGCCCCCGGCAATTCGATCGCAGCGCGGCGATCACCACTGCAATGCACCTGTTCTGGGAGCATGGCTATGAATCGACTTCGCTCAGCCAGCTCAAGGCGGGCCTGGGCATTTCAGCGCCGAGCTTCTACGCGGCCTTCTCGTCGAAGGAGGCGCTGTTCCAGGAAGCGGCGGCGTGCTACCTCGCCTCCCATGGACGGGTAACCGAGTGCCTGTGGGATGCAGGGCTAGAGCCGCGCGCCGCCATTGAACTGGCGCTCAGGCAGTCGGCGGCGATGCAGTGCGAAGAGGGTCACCCCAAAGGATGCATGGTGTCGCTTGGTGTAATGAGCGCGAGTGGCGCCGGAAGCGCCGGGGTGACGGCCGCCCTGGACGCGTCACGCGCGCGCACGCGCGCGGGCCTCGTCGCCTGCGTCGAGCGTGGCATCGCGCGCGGACAACTCGCCGCCGGGACCGATGCGGCGGCGCTGGCCACGGTCTTCGACAGCTTCCTGACCGGATTGTCGACGCTGGCGCGCGACGGTGCGACGCATGAAGCGCTGGGAGCGGCCATCACCCAGGTGATGGCATTGTGGGACGCTGCGGCGCGCTAGCGCGGCTTCATGCCGTCAGGCCGCCAGCGACCCGGTTGCGGCCTGCATGCTTCGCCTGGTACAGGTACCGATCGGCATGCATGACCATGTCGCCCGGGGCAGGCTCAGAAGCCGGGATAAGGGCGGTCACGCCGATGCTGGCCGTGACGACGCCGAATGGCGACTCCTGGTGCGGCAGTTGCAGGCCCTGGATCTCATGGCGCACCCTTTCCGCCACCGCCGTCGCACCAGCCAGGTCGGTATGCGGCAGGACGATGGCGAATTCTTCGCCGCCATAGCGCGCCGCCAGGTCGTCGTTGCGGTTGATCTGCCTGGCCAGCAGGCGGCCAACCTCCTGCAGGCAGGCGTCGCCGGCCGGATGGCCGTAGTGGTCGTTGAATTTCTTGAAGTAGTCGACGTCCAGCAGGATCAGCGCCAGCGGCGTGTTGCCGCGCGCCGCGCGCGCCAGCTCGTGGGCCAGCACGTCGTCGAAGCGGCGCCGGTTGGCCAGCCCCGTCAGCGTGTCGGTATGGGCCAGCTCCTGCAGGCCGAGGTTGTCGCGCCGTAGGTCTTGCGAATAGGCGCGCAGCTTCTGGTCGAGCCGGTCGCGGATGAGGAATTGCCGCACCAGCTTGCGGGCGAAGAGCGCGAACATGGCGGCGATCAGGAAGACCGCCACGCCGATCAGGATGCTGGCGCGCTTCCACGGGGCGAGCAGCTCGTCCTTGGTCTGGCCGACGGCGATCACGAAGGCGAAATCGTCGACCCGGCGGTAGCTGTACAGCCGCTCGATATTGTCGATCCGGGCCACCAGAAAATCCGAGCCGGCCGCATTGTCCCTGATGGCCTGGAACACCACGCCGCCCGCCAGGTTGGTGCCGATCAGCCGGTCGTCGAAGGGGCGGCGGTAGACCACCGTGCCGTCCTGCAGGGCCAGCAGCACCGTGCCGGTCTCGCCGACATCCAGCTCCTCGTAGATGCGCTCGAAGAAATTCACCTTCAGGGTCACCAGCGCCACGCCGGCGAAGCTGCCGTCGGCATTGTCGATGCGACGCGAGATCGGCAGCACCCAGACCCCGGTGGAACGACTCCGGACCGGATGGCCCACATAGATGTCGCGGCTGGCGTGGGTGCGGTGGTGCTGGAAATAGGCGCGGTCCGAGTTATCGCCCTGGCGCGTTCCGGTCAGCGAGGACGCGAGCCAGCGGCCGTCGGCGGCATACACGAAGATCCCGTGCAGCTCGGGCGTGGTCCGGGTCAGCACAATCAGGTGGGCCTGCAGCCGCTTCATCGCGGCCGCATCGGCGCCATCATGTTCCACCCGCTCGACCACGTTCGCCAGGGCCATGGTGGTGGCCTTCATCGCGGTCTCGACCTGGGCCCCAACCATGCGCGCCACGTTCGAGGTGGCCACTTCGGTCTGCTGGATCTGGGTATGCCGCGACGACCAGATGAACCAGGCCGCGAACGCGACCAGCAGGCTGCAGCCCAGGGCGGTGGCGGCCACCACCAGGCGCACGACCGGGCGCCGCTTGCCGCTCAGGCGCTCGACGTGGTTATCCAGGTTGTCGGTGGATGAATTCAATGCGCCTCACCAGAATGGGTTGCGATTCTTGTGAAAAAATTGTGCCATTAGAAAGAAAACCGTGTCGCAGGACTGCGCCGGTGCGCCCCCGCTTGCCTGATCCTGCACAGTTGTTGCCTTTTCTACTGGCATGGCTCGTGCATGGAGAAAGCTTGGTCTACATTCTCGGCATTACCCCATTCCAGACAGAAGGAGTTCGCCATGACGAGCGGTCACTATCCATCCTGCCCGGCGCCCGAGGGGGCCCAGGTCAACCGGCGCGAATTCGTCCTGTCGGTGCTGTCGGTTGCCGCGGCGACCGGGGCTGCCAACCCGGCCCCGGCCCAGGCTCAAACCCAGCATGCCGCGCCAGAGGTGCATGCCGGCGGCGTGCCGCTCACCTTCATCGTCAACGGCCAGCAGCGCGCGCTGACGGTCGACCCCAGGACGTCGGCGCTCGACCTGCTGCGCGAGCGGCTGGCGCTGACCGGCGCCAAGAAAGGCTGCGACCATGGCCAGTGCGGCGCCTGCACCATCCACGTCGATGGCCGCCGCGTGGTGGCGTGCCTGACGCCGGCGCTGCAGCTTGAAGGCCGCCGGGTCGACACCATCGAAGGCCTGCAAGAAGCCGACGGCAGCCTGCACCCGATGCAGCAAGCCTTCATCGACCACGACGCCCTGCAGTGCGGCTACTGCACGCCGGGCCAGATCATGGCGGCGATCGCCTGCGTCCGCGAAGGCAACGCAGGTTCGCCCGAGCGGATCAAGGAATACATGAGCGGTAACCTGTGCCGCTGCGGCGCCTACAACGGCATCGTGGCCGCCATTGGGCAGGCCGCCGGCCAGATGGGAAAGGGGTGAGCCATGCGTGAATTCACCCTGATCCGTGCCCGCTCGGCCGCGCAGGCCGTGCAGGCCATGGCCACCTATCCGGAAGCGCGCCTGATGGCCGGCGGCACCACCCTGTACGACTTGATGAAGCTGGGCGTCGAGCGTCCACCGGCCATCGTCGACATCAACGCGATCGAGGAATTGCGTGCCTTCGACACCGGCGGCGCGCGCGAACTGGTGTTCGGCAGCCTGGCGCGCATGAGCGACGTGGCGGCCGACCCGCGCCTGGTCAAGGATTACCCGGCGCTGTCGGAATCGCTGTGGCGCGCGGCCTCCCAGCAGCTGCGCAATATGGCGAGCCTGGGCGGCAACGTGCTGCAGCGCACGCGCTGCGCTTATTTTCGCGGCGGCGAACCGTTCGCCTGCAACAAGCGGCAGCCGGGCAGCGGCTGCGCGGCCCTTGATGGCATCGACCGCGGCCACGCCCTGCTGGGCACGAGCCCCAGCTGCATCGCGACCTATCCCGGCGACTTCGCCGTGGCGCTGGTCGCCTTCGACGCCATCATCGACGTGCTGGGGCCGAACGGGGTGCGCAGCATCCCGATGGAGGCGCTGCACCGGCTGCCGGGCGACCGGCCCGACCTCGAGACCACCCTGGCGCCGGGCGAGATCATCACCCGCATCCGGGTGCCGGTCACGCCCCTCGGGCGCGCCTCGACCTACCACAAGATCCGCGACCGCGAATCGTATGCCTTCGCCCTCAGCTCGGCCGCCGTGGCCGTGACGATGAACGGCAAGCGGGTCGAACAGGCGCGCATCGCGCTGGGCGGCGTCGCCACCAAGCCGTGGCGCGCACGCCTGGCAGAGCAGGGCCTGGTGGGCCGCGAACTGACCATCGAGACCGCGCTGGCGGCCGGCTTCGCCGCCTTCGCGGACGCCAGGCCCGGTCACCACAACGCCTTTCGCATCGAGCTCGGCGCCCGCACCGTCGCCGACGCCCTGTTGACCGCCGCTCAAAGGACCTGAGATGAACGATTCGGCATTCCCCAAACAGCCGCGCATCGATGCGCGCGACAAGGTCCGCGGCGCCGCGCTGTACGCGGCCGACCAGGCGCTGCCCGGCATGCTGCATGCGGCGCTGGCGGTATCCACCATCAACCGCGGCGAAGTGCTGTCCATCGATACCCGGGCCGCGCGTGCGCACGGCGGCGTGCGGCTGGTGCTGACCCACGCCGACATGGGCGAGTACAAGCCGCCCGGCCATGTGCTGGCCGGCGGCTTCGGTTTCCAGAGCATGCAGCCGATGCTGGCGCCGAACATCGCCTACCGCGGCCAGCCGATCGCGCTGGTGGTGGCCGACACGCTGGAAGCGGCGCTCGAAGCGGCTGCGCTGATCCGCGCGAAGTACGACGAACAGCCATTCCAGGTGACCCTGGACGCGCCGGCCAAGGACATCGTGCCGCAACAGGGTTCGCCCTTGCCGCAGCAGATGTTCGCCGACAAGGTGGCGGGCGACGCCGACGCCGCCTATGCCGGCGCGGCGCACAAGATCGATGCCGAGTACCTGCATCCGCCCCAGCACCAGAATCCGATCGAGCTGGTGTCCACCGTCGCCGAGTGGCGCAAGGGCACGCTCGTCATCCACGAGGGCACGCAGAACAGCGGTGCGATCCGCCACGGCCTGGCGCGCCAGCTGGGTCTCGATCCGACGCGCATCGAGGTGATCTCGCCGCAGTGCGGCGGCGGCTTCGGCCTCAAGAACTCGCTGCAGATGCAGACCCTGCTGGCGGCGGTGGCGGCGCGCAAGCTCGGCCAGCCGGTCAAGCTGGTGGTGCCGCGCAGCCAGCTGTTCCACGACGCCAGCTTCCGCCCGGCCAGCCGCCATCACATCCAGCTGGGCGCCGACGCCACCGGCAAGATCCTGGCCGCGATCCATGAAGCCGACCAGCAGACCTCGCGCCACGACCTGTTCCCGGCGTCGTACGCCGACATGAGCGCGCGCCTGTACGGCATCGAGAATTTCCGCGGGCGCGAGCGGCTGGTGCGCACCGACGTGCAGACGCCGGGCTATATGCGCGCGCCGTTCGAACATCCGGCGGCGTTCGCCTTCGAATCGGCGGTGGATGAACTGGCCCAGCAACTGGGCATCGACCCGGTGGAGCTCAGGCTGCGCAACGATACCCAGACCGATGCACTGTCCGGCATGCCGCTGTCCTCGCGCTTCATGGCCGAATGCCTGCGCGAAGGCGCGCGCCGCTTCGGCTGGAGCCGGCGCGATGCGCGGCCGGCGTCGATGAAGGCGGCGGACGGCGCGGCGATCGGCTGGGGCGTGGCCTGCGGCGCCTACAAGGCCGCGACCAGCCCGGCGATCGCGCGCATTGCCGCCACCCGCGACGGCCGCATCCTCTTCACGGTGGCCGGCCACGAGATGGGGCAGGGGATGCGCACCGCGATTGCCAACGTGCTGGTGCGCCGGCTGCGGGTCGATCCGCAGGCGCTGGTGATCCAGATCGGCGACACGCGCGGGGCGCCGCAGCACCTGACCGCCGGTTCATGGGGCACGGCCAGCGTGGTGCCGGCGGCGGACGACGCCGCGCAGGCGCTGCTGGACGCACTGGCCCAGATGGCGCCCGGCCACGACCCGGCCTTGAAGCCGGCCGCGGTGCTGGCGCTGGCGGGGCGCGAGCGCATCGAGGCCGAGGTGCGGCGCAAGGCGCCGGGCCAGCCGGACGCGGTCTACGGCCGCCTGCAGGGCGGCATGCCGGCGCCGGCCGGGCCGGTGTACCCGGAGTTCGTGTCGATGAGCTATGCGGTCCACTTCGTCGAGGTCAACGTGGAACCGGTGACGCGCCGCATCCGCGTGCCGCGCGTGGTGAGCATGATCGATTGCGGCCGCGTGGTCAGCCCGGTGACGGCCGACAGCCAGGTGCGCGGCGGCGTGGTGTGGGGTATCGGCGCCGCCCTGCGCGAGATCAGCGAAGTCGATCCGCGCTACGGCGGCTTCCTGAACGCCGACCTGGCCGAGTACGTGCTGCCGGTGCACGCCGACATCGGGCATATCGACGTTGGCTTCATCGACCGGCCCGACCCGCTGCTCAATGCGAGCGGCGTCAAGGGACTGGGCGAAGTGGCGATGGTGGGCGTGGCGGCGGCGATCGCCAATGCGGTCCAGCATGCGACCGGCAAACGCATCCGCCGGCTGCCGATCCGGATCGAAGACGTTCTATAAATACATCTAAGCGACCAGCTCCGGCGCCGCAACGGTGGCCGGACGCCGCGCATCGCGCCGCGGCGGCGCGCCGAACAGGCGCGCATACTCGCGCGTAAACTGCGAGCTGCTTTCGTAGCCGACCTCGAACGCCGCCTTGTTGGCGGTGGCTCCTTCGTACAGCATCAGGCGCCGCGCCTCGATCAGGCGCAGGCGCTTCTGGTACTGCACCGGCGTGAGCGAGGTATAGTCCTTGAAGTGCTTGTGGAAGGCCGACACGCTCATCGACGCGGCCCCGGCCAGTTCCTCGACCCGCAGCTTCTGGTGGTAGGACAGGCGCAGCATCGCCACCGCGCGGTTCAGCCGCACCGGATGCGCTTCCGGCGCCATGGATGAGCGCAACTGTCGGCCATGCGCGCCGTTCAGCAGCCAGAAATGCAGCTCGCGCATCAGGCCGGGATGGAGGATGGCCACCGCCTCGGGATGCGCGAGCAGTCGCATCAGGCGCGAGGCGCAATCGAGGATCGCCGCGTCGGCGTCCTGCACCAGCATCGTGGCTGCCGGATCGGGTGGCGGGGGCGCGACTTCGCGTAGCTGGTCGGCCAATTCGGACAGCAAGGCCATATCGAGTTCGATCGCCAGCGCGATATAGGGGCGCTCTTTGGATGCGGTGACCACCTGGCCCGTCACCGGCAGGTCGGCGCTGACGACGATCGCCTGGCCTTCGGCGCACAGCTTTTCCTGGCGCCCGGCCAGCAAGTGCTTTTCGCCCTGCAGCACAAGGCAGACCAGCGGCCGGTAGGTCGATTCGAGCTTGTCGCCCGGCTGGTCGAGACACATCATGCGCAGGCCCGGAATGGGCGTGAGCGCCAGCCCGTCGCGGTCGGCGTGGGCTCGGGCGTAGGTCGCCACGGCGTCGAGTAATTCCTGGTTCATGGCCAATAGTGTGCCGCCGGTTGGCGAGGCTGTCCAGCGCAGCACATTCATGAGCCACGTTCATAAGCCCAGTCAAATTCGGGTCCGTTCAAGACATGGGTTTGCGACTACCATGCTCCCCTGACAAATCGCGCCACGCCGCCTGCGGCCGTGAGCGCGGCATAACGAATAGTGAACGATACGGAAAACCTCATGACCATCAAAGCCTACGGCGCGCATGCCGCCGACAAACCCCTTGAATCCATGGACATCGTCCGCCGCGCCCCGGGCGCCCACGACGTCCAGGTCGACATCGACTTCTGCGGCGTCTGCCACTCCGACCTGCACACGGTACGCGCCGAATGGGCCGGCACCCTGTATCCCTGCGTGCCGGGCCACGAGATCGTCGGCCGCGTGGCGGCGGTCGGCGCCCACGTCACCGGCCACAAGGTCGGCGACCTGGTCGGCGTGGGCTGCATGGTCGACAGCTGCAAGGCATGCGCGGACTGCGGCGAAGGCCTCGAGAATTATTGCGACAATATGGTCGGCACCTATAACGGCCCGACCGCGGATGCGCCGGGCCACACGCTGGGCGGCTATTCGCAGCAGATCGTGGTCAACGAGCGCTTCGTGCTGCGCGTGAGCCATCCGCAAGAGCAGCTGGCCGCCGTGGCGCCGCTGCTGTGCGCCGGCATCACCACCTGGTCGCCGCTGCGCCACTGGAACGCCGGTCCCGGCAAGCGCGTCGGCATCGTCGGCATCGGTGGCCTGGGCCATATGGGCATCAAGCTGGCGCACGCGCTGGGCGCCCACGTGGTCGCCTTCACCACCTCGGAATCGAAGCGCCAGGACGCCCTGACCCTGGGCGCCGACGAAGTCGTGGTCTCGAAGGATGTGGCCGCGATGGCGGCCCAGGCCCAGACCCTGGACCTGATCATCAACACGGTCGCCGCGCCGCATGACCTGGACGCCTTCCTCAAGCTGCTCAAGCGCGACGGCACCATGGTGCTGGTCGGCGCTCCCGAGTCGCCGCATCCGTCGCCGCAGGTGTTCAACCTGATCGCCAAGCGCCGCGCGATCGCCGGCTCGATGATCGGCGGCATCCCGGAAACCCAGGAGATGCTCGACTTCTGCGCCGAGCACGGCATCGTGGCCGACATCGAGATGATCCGCGCCGACGACATCAACGGCGCCTACGAGCGCATGCTCAAGGGCGACGTCAAGTACCGCTTCGTGATCGATAACGCCACCCTGGCTGCGTAAGCCATCCTCCGGGCGGCGCCTGCGCCGCCCGTCCCGCATCAACCTCGCATTTACCCGCCTCGCTCAACAATGAATCCAACCATTTCCGCCGCTTGCGACAGCAAGCCGGCCCAGCCTGCGGCGTGGGGCGCCGTGATGGCGATGTCGCTTGCCGCCTTCGCCCTGGTCGCCTCCGAATTCATGCCGGTCAGCCTGCTCACGCCGCTGGCCGCCGAGCTGCGCATCAGCGAAGGCCAGGCCGGCCAGTCGATCGCGATCTCGGGCGCCTTCGCCCTGGTCACCAGCCTGCTGCTCGGCGCCGTCGTCGGGCGGCTCGACCGCAAGATCCTGCTGATGGGCCTGACCTTCCTGATGGTTGTCTCCGGCACTGTCGCCGCGTTCGCGCCCAACTACTTCCTGTTCATGGTCGGCCGCGCGCTGATCGGCGTCGCCATCGGCGGCTTCTGGTCCCTGTCGGCGGCGACCGTGATGCGCCTGGTGCCGGCGCGCGACGTGCCGCGTGCGCTGGCGCTGCTCAACGGCGGCAATGCGCTGGCGACCGTCATCGCCGCGCCGGCCGGCAGCTACCTGGGCGCCATCATCGGCTGGCGCGGCGCCTTCTTTTGCCTGGTGCCGGTGGCGGCGATCGCGCTTGCCTGGCTGATGTTCAGCCTTCCCGCGCTGCGCGCCAGCGAAGCCTCGACGGCGGGCGGCATCCTGCGCCTGTTGCGGCGGCCGGCGGTGGTCCTTGGCATGGCGGCGGTGAGCCTGCTGTTCATGGGGCAGTTCGCGCTGTTTACCTATCTGCGCCCGTTCCTGGAGGGCGTTACCGGCGTGAGCGCCGCGACCCTGTCGCTGATGCTGCTGGTGCTGGGCGTGGCCGGCTTCGTCGGCACCACCCTGATCGGCGCCGTACTCAAGGACCGGCTGTACCGGGTGCTGGTGGCGATGCCGCTGGTGATGGCGATCGTGGCCGGCGCGCTGGTCGCCTTCGGCCATTCGGCAGCGGCAGTGACGGTGCTGCTCGCGCTGTGGGGACTGGTTGGAACGTCGGCGCCGGTCGGCTGGTGGACCTGGCTGGCGCAGACCTTGCCAAACGACGCCGAGGCCGGCGGCGGGCTGATGGTGGCCGTGATCCAGCTGGCGATCATGCTTGGCGCGACCCTGGGCGGCCTGCTGTTCGACGCCAGCGGCTACCGCGCGACCTTCCACCTGAGCGCGGGCCTGCTGGTCGCCGCTGCCGTGCTGGCACTGCTGGCCGGACGCGCGGCGCGTCCCCACCATTCATGAACAGGAAACATAAGCCTATGCCGTGTCCTTCATGAATCCCGGGAAGGGCTTGCCGTAACATCAATCGTTTTTGTTAACCGCTGACAGAAGGAAGCATACCTGATGGACGACTCCACCAATATCAACCAGACCCGGCGCGGTGTCCTGATCGGCGGCGCGCTCGGCGCGACGGCGGCGGCATTGCCATTGGCCGGCGCCCAGGCGGCGGGGCAGGGCGCCAGCACGGCCCAGACGCCGGCGCCAGTGACCAGCAAGGTCACCCTGCGCGTGAACGGCCAGCCGCGCGAACTGACGCTCGACACCCGCACCACGCTGCTCGACGCGCTGCGCGAAAACCTGCACCTGACCGGCACCAAGAAGGGCTGCGACCAGGGCCAGTGCGGCGCCTGCACGGTGCTGGTCGACGGCCGCCGCATCAATTCCTGCCTGAGCCTCGCGATCATGCACGACGGCGCCGAAGTCACCACCATCGAAGGCATGGGCACGCCCGACAAGCTGCATCCGATGCAGGCGGCCTTCGTCAAGCACGACGGCTTCCAGTGCGGCTACTGTACCCCGGGGCAGATCTGTTCGGCCGTGGCGGTGATCGACGAGATCCGCCAGGGCATCCCGAGCCATGTGACCGGTGACCTGAACGTCAAACCGCTGCTGTCGGTCGACGAGATCCGCGAGCGCATGAGCGGCAATATCTGCCGCTGCGGCGCCTATTCGAACATCATCGACGCGATCAAGGAAGTCGGAGGAGTCAAGGCATGAAGGCATTCAGCTACCAGAAGGCCGCGACCCCGGCCGAAGCGGCGGCGGCTGCCGCCAGGACGCCCAAT
>Ga0265798_10008357_pt1 | contig 13203 bp, 14 predicted proteins | sample P3T30metagenome_FD_192430 | JGI IMG/M metagenome (GOLD analysis project Ga0265798, IMG submission 192430) | Plant litter microbial communities from East Loma Ridge, Irvine, California - P3 T30 | ecosystem: Environmental > Terrestrial > Plant litter > Unclassified | place: USA: California...
CCACCGCCAGCCGCACGAGCTCGTGGCCCGCCACCTGCCGGACAGCGAGATTCTGTTCGAGGACGCGGGCGACTGCAGCTTCTCCCTGTTCCCCGAGAGCCCGCAGCAGCAGCAGCAGCAGCAGCAACACAGCGCCATGGCCCAGATGGCCGCGCCCATGGACTTTGAGGCGCGGGGACGGCCCCGCTCCAACTCGCCGCAGAACCAGACATCCAACCTCACGTCGGCGTTAAGAGAGGCGGAGGCGAACCGTGACACATCCGCCACACCCAGTCAGCTGACCCCGAACGGCCTCGACTTCCAGCGGCCGGGCATGGGCGAGCGCCACCCCTCCATCAGCATGCTGGGGTCCTCGCTCTACGGCAGCGGCGCGCGCCCCATCTCCATGAAGGACCGCGCGCGCCGCGAAAGCAACCAGATGGGCAGCTTCGCCGGCGGCATGAGCTGGGGCGCCGTCTCGGTCGGCTCGTGGATCCGCGATGAGTAAGTACCACCAAGTTTGCCTGAGCACAAGAGAGGCCGCCAGGGCTAATACACCATGCGCACAGCATCATGATGGGCACCTCGCCTGCACCCGCCTTCGCCAGTGGACAGTCGCCCTCGTTCCACTCGTCGTCGTACCTGCCCAAGATGGAGGCCAACTTCATGAAGGACTTCACGTGCTGCGGCCTGACCCTCCCCTCGCTGCACGATCTGCTCCAGCACTTCGAGGAGACCCACGCGAATGCCCCCGCTGCACGCCAGTCACAGCCCGCCCAGGGCGGCTTCCCTCCCACCTCCGGCGCCCCCATCACGTCCATTGCCCCCGGCCAGACCCAGGGCGAGCCTGCGATGAACACACAGCACGGCTTCCAGCCGCGCTCAGGCTCAGTGGGCGGCCAGCGGCAGCGACTCAACTCGGTGAGCCGGTCGAACTTGTCCACAGTGCAGGACATGGACACGCTCGACGACATGGAGATGGACGACATCAGCTTCGACAACCTCGCGCCCATTGAGGAGGCACCCACACAGTACCCCGTTCAGCAGAACCAGTTCAATCAGAGCCAGAACCAGCTGCCGCAATTGAACGTCAACCTGGCCAACAACATGCAGAACCACCAGGGTCTGAGGACGTCGACGCCCACCACACCATCCGCGTCCCAGCAGTTCAATCTCCAGAACAATCCGACAGTGTCTTCCGTCAACACGCCCACGCTCGGCAATGTGTCTATGCAGATGACTTCGCCCGACTCATCGCACCCTGGCACTCCGGCCGAGCTGGACATGGACTTTGCGGGCTTCAACCCCATGATGGGCATGGGCGACATGGGCATGAACATGAATATGAACATGAACATGAACTTCAACAATGGCAACTTTGGCATGAACGGCTTCGACAACAACAACAACGGCACAATCGACCAGCCTGGAAAGCGACTGTTCAGCAAGCAGGGAGGCGGTCTTAGCCAGGCACAGCTGAATGCGGCGCTGAAGAACTACCAACTCGGCGGTAACGACCAGAGCGAGTTTGCACGGAGGCTACGCGAGCAACAGCTGCTCAACGGCGCCAGCATACCTCAGTTCCCCTTCCCGGAAGAAGTCAAGCCATTCCGATGCCCGGTCATTGGCTGCGAGAAGGCGTACAAGAACCAGAACGGCCTCAAGTACCACAAGCAGCACGGTCACCAGAACCAGCAGCTCAAGGAGAACGAAGACGGCTCCTTCTCCATCGTGGACCCGCTGACTAGCATTCCTTATCCCGGCACAATTGGCATGGAGAAGGAGAAGCCCTATCGATGCGAAGTCTGCGGCAAACGCTACAAGAACCTCAACGGCCTCAAGTACCACCGGTCGCACGCTCCCCACTGCAACCCCGAGCTCGCTTTGCAGAAGCTCGGCCTGACTGGCAACCTGCAGAACCTCCAGAACATGCAAAACGCAAATGTGGCTGGTGCCGGCATGGGCGTTGACCCCTCCATGTTCTAGTGGCGCTACATGTCTTCACTCTTCGACCGGCGTCCTTCTTCTGGAACACATTCTTCACGATACCCAACTCTTCGAACACTTCGCTTCCACGTACACATTTTTGCTACGTCTAATGGCTCGATGCCATGTTTCCACACTCACACACAAAAAGTTACGATACATCCCATGCATACTGTACCGGCGTTCTACACACGTTTTCGCTTCCCTTGTACATTTCCTTGGGACTGATTGGTACGATTGAATAGTTGATGTGCATTAGACTGGTGTTACTCGGTGGTCTTGTTGTTCTTTGCCTTTTTCCGCTTTCGATATCCCTGGGACCGTCCGTTTTTCGACTCTCGCTAGACTTTGGTCTTCTTTCCTTGGGGCGGCGCGCAAAAGTTTTGTTGGGCTTGGTAGGTAAATTTCTGGGAATGCTACGGCGGCTATAGGAGTTGGTTGGTTTAGAGTAATACCACGCTTTTCAAACATGACGTTCGATTGAGAGCTTCTTCCAATTTGAAATTGGGACCTAATCGCACCATGCCCAATAGCTCGGATGTACCGTACCACGAAATGAAATGGCATCGCCATCGCCACGTGAGCGTCAGCTAGGCCATCGGCTTTCCACGTGGTCGTGTCGCAACGCCACAGCCAGTGCGTGGCCCGTGACACATTGCTCCCGGACTGCTGTTTACGGCCAGGTGTGGTGTCGCGTGCCCACAATCACATGTGTCAACGTCCGAGTCCGAGTGCATGTGGTGACAGTCTTTTGCCGGGGTTTGCCGCGAACTATTGGAGACGGGCGTTGGTTGCAGAGCAGAGCCGCACTACTAGGTATCCGAAGCTATTGAAAGGAAGCTTCTAGCGCGCTGCATGGAAGAGTGGCGGTGTGTTACTTCAGTATGTAAGGTGGATTTATGGGGTAATGGATACTACGACGTGATGCGCTATGGGGGATGTTGGGAGATTGCATTTGCGATGGTGGTGGTGAGGTGGGGTGTGAGCGGTGGTTGCGTGTGGGGCGTTGTTATTGGTTGGTTGGTAGGTGGGTTGAATGTGCCGTTGGATAGGTACTTGGACGGTCACTACAAGGGAAGTTATTACTCTCACTTGTCTCCCATCTGAGGACAAGATGAATTGCTCACTCGAGGATTTGTAGCTATGCGGCGAATCGAATGTGTGATTGTGGAATGTAAAGGTACCAAGAAGCACATGCACATGCTTTCCACCTCGGTCACGGCGTTGCTCGCTTGCGGATAGCCGCTGCGATTTTCTAGGTAGGTATCCCTCGTGTCTGTCGTCGAAAATCTTCTTTTGTCTTTCCAGTCCCAGCAATTTTCATCTTTACAATCTCTCTAGTCTGAAGCTCTTGCCATTGCATTGCCTCTCTCGGCGAACCCGTGGAACGTACGTACGTACGCCACACCCGCCGCACGAAACCCACTCCCGACAAGCACACTCGGCCGAATAACAACCACCACCACTCACCACACAATGACCCCCCTCCAGCCTGAACCCCCCCTCCACCCCGTCCCCCGCTCCCCAGCCCCATGGACCCTCAAAGCCCAAAGCTACCTCCTCTTCCTGCGCCTCCCCTCCCTGCCCCCCGGCGCCTACGACCCCGTACACGCATGCTGGTCCGCGCCCAAGAACGGCACTTTCACAGGCGGTCTCGGGGCTATTATGATTGTGCGGTATACGGACACGCCTGTGGGGCCGTACGATGAGTTGATGCTCATCCCGGGCAATTTTAGCGTCCCAGGGGAAGGATTGGGAGTTGGTGGTATCCCGAAGAAGGCGCTGCGCATTACGAGGATTTATGTGAGTCAGCGGACGACGGTGTATAATGGGCGTCTGAACTGGAATATTCCGAAGCATTTGGCGCGGTTTGAGTTTTCGGCTGGGGTCGGGGAGACGCCTGAGATACTTGGGGTGAAGGTGTATCCTCCGCTCGGTGGTGGTGGTGACGAGAAGCCGTTTTTCAGCTGTACGTTGAAGCCTTGGAGGTGGATGCCCGCGCTGCCGACGAATACGGCGTACGTGCCGATGAGCTTGATGAATGTGCAGCCGCCATTGCCTGAGCCTGCGGGGCGCATGGCGGCTGCGAGATTAGAGGCTGAGCGTGAGGAGAAGGTTGGTGAGTATGATGTAAGTAGGAAGAATGAGGACGCGTTGTTGGTGGGGACGGAGAGGTGGGCTGCGTTTGAGCTGGAGGCGAGGTGTAAGGCGAGGGGGTGTTGGGTGGAGATGCATGATGGTGGGGGGGAGGAGGGGAGGGAGGAGGGAGAGTGGTGGCCGAGGGGCTTGAAGCCGTGGAGTGTTGGGGCTTGGATGGAAGATGGGGACTTTGGGATTCGGGAGGCGGTTGAGTGGAAGTTGTAGTGGGGAGGGGCGGTGTCGGAGATGAAGTAATTACGATAGAATGCATGAGATGTTTTTACGAAATGTGTGTAAATTGTTAGACTGAAGTTGTGTGTGGCCGTTCGGAGCACCGTTCGCGCGTGTCGTGGCTGGTCGCGTGGTACGACAATGTGGTCTGATGCTACAAACCGGCAAACGTCTGACCACGTGCTTGGCTTCAGCGACATCGGGAGGTCCAATGACTTCCAACATGACGACCGTGTAGGTCCTCACAATATCTCTACCGTGCCATTACTCTTACATTCTCCCACCGTAGCCATTAACCTCTTCTGGGTCAGTGAAAGCGACGTCGACCTCGATGTCGCGCTTTCACTCCTCACAGAGAGCTCCTCATTGATCACCTCGACAGGGGTAAGGTGACCGCCCCTGGATAAACTCATAAATACACTTCCTCCTCTCCTCTTTCCTTCTCCTTCCGGCCTTTCAGCAGCCAGAGTCAACATCTTGATGCTTACATCTTGAACTACCAGCTAACAAGACCAACCAGACACCAGCAAGATGCCATCACTCCTCCGCCGCCTCAAGGCCCTCTTGTCCCACAAGACCGCGAAGCACACCAGCTCGACATCTGTAGGAGACATCGACCTCGCCGGGTGGGAGCAGGGCCCTCCTGGTAGCTTCCCAGATGCCTTCTCGACAATGGCCACCACGGTGAGTGACTCCAGCCTCACATATGTTTCACTGATCTGATCTCGCTCTAAAGACCGTCTACGACAACTGCGCAAGCAGTCTGAAGCGAGTCTGGAAGTCCCGCACGCGCGACTTCACCATGTCGCATGAAGAGCGCTGGATCCTGCGCGGATCCTTCCTCGTCCTCTGGATGGCAATCCAGGCATTGCCGTCCAACGATTGCTACACCATCTGGAGCCGCGAGGAAGACGATGATGAGACGAGGGGAGAAATGCTGGCGTCCGGCGTGGTAAGTGCCTCCGGCCCAGCAGGTCGCGAGCGCATCGACTCCGTGGCCAATACGGAATCCTCCAGGTCGGCCACTGCGTCGCTGTGGTTCATGGTCATGCAAGGCGCCATGGACATGGAGAAGATGCGCTCGGCTGCTGAGGCTCTGGTGGAGCAGGTTTGGCCAGAGGAAGACGCTTGCTCGATCCTGGTCGAGGTCGGCCATCCCAAGCCATTCACCCACAACGACGAACTCCGCCTCCGGATCCGAGATCTTCTCTTTCCCGGCTACGAAACCCTCACTTCATTGTAAAAGCATCTTGTCGCTGGCATCCTTTTCCGCCGGGAAGGAAAGCCACTTATGTAACGTATCGGGGTCCGACCAATCACACTGGACTCCGGAAAACGATATCTTCTGCGGCTCTCTTCTTCGGCAGCGGCCGCGACCGTTTCGCGGGCTATTTAACCCCGCGATATCCTGCTTTACTTGCAGCGTTTTTCTGTACCATACCGCTCGGGGAACTCTGTTGTTGTTCTCTTACCTCTCGGGGACATCTGGCTGTCGTCATCGATTATTGTATGGGAGCTTAAGAGCGGCGCTGCGAACGCAAATCCTGGCGACTGTTGTGGACGACGAAAACTCTTCGACCGACCTACACATCAACCTCGACATCATCTCCCCGCGCCCAAATAGCGCGTCTTCATCCCTTTCAGATTACACGGCCCAAGTATCGTATGCAACACGAAGTCAACGGCAGCACGCCAGGACACCCATCACCAACCAATCAGCTCATACGCGTGAACACCTACCCCAACGCCGAGTTCACCATTCCACCTGAAGACACTCTCAAACCATGCCCAAGTGCCCAAACTCCCACCGCCGCTGCCCCGGTCTCGCCGCATGCGACGGAGAATCACCAAAGCTCCACTGCAACTGGCCACGATGAAGAAAAGGTAGCCTCGATCAGCACTCACCATTCCAACGATGAAGTGACCTACCCCGAAGGCGGTCTAGGCGCCTGGTCCGTTGTCCTCGGATCCTTCATGGGCCTCGTCGCAGCGCTGGGTATGATGAACACCGTCGGCGTGTATCATGCCTATATCGCAGAGCACCAGCTCGCCAATTACAGCGAGAGCAGCATCAGCTGGATCTTCTCGATGTACGTGTTCCTCTCGTTCTTCTGTGGCCTACAGATCGGACCCATCTTCGACGCCCACGGCCCCAAGCTGCTTGTCATCGCCGGAAGCATCCTACTCTGCGCAAGCATGTTCCTACTCGGCCTGTGCACACTGTACTGGCACTTCTTCCTGGTCTTCGGTGTGCTAGGCGGTCTCGGGACGAGTCTCATCTTCACGCCCGCATTCGCAGCCGTCTCTCACTTTTTCCTCGAAGGACGAGGCAACGCAACAGGCATCGCAGCAGCCGGAGGCAGTCTCGGCGGCGTCATCTTCCCACTCGCACTGCAGCGCCTCCTACCTTCCGTCGGCTTCGCATGGGCAACCCGCATCATCGGCTTCATCGACGTCTTCTGCTGCATCATCCTCTGCACCCTCATCCGCTCGCGCCTGCCCCCCAAGCCCGGCCAATCCGTCATGCCCGACTTCCGCATCTTCCGCCACAAATCCTACCTCCTGCTTACAGTCGGCATCTTCGCAATGGAATGGGCGCTCTTCGTACCAATCACGTACCTCACCACCTTCGCGACATCGACAGGCGCGCTCAGCCCCGCCTTCAGCTACCAGCTCCTCGCCATCTTCAACGCCGGAAGTTGCGTCGGCCGCTGGGTCCCTGGCTTTCTCGCTGACAAACTCGGCCGCTTCAACAGCATGATTGCCGCGCTGGCTATCTGCTCCGCTACATCGCTCACCTTCTGGCTCCCCGCCTCGCTCCTCGAACCAACTACCCCACAAGCCGCCAGCGCCATCAAAGCGCTGTCTATTGTGTACGCAATTACATTCGGCTTCGCATCCGGGTCAAATATCAGCCTGACGCCCGTGTGCGTGGGCCAGCTGTGCGACACGAATCAGTACGGACGGTACTATGCGACGTGCTACACGGTCGTCAGCTTCTCGACGCTCACGGGCATCCCGATTGCGGGCAGCTTGATTCAGGCCGCGGGAGGTCAGTACTGGGGTATTGTGGTGTGGACTGCGTTGTGCTATGTTGTTGCGAGTGGGTGCTTTGTGTGGTCGAGAGCGCTGCAGGTTGGGTGGAAGATGGGCGTTAAGTTTTGAGCGTGGCGTGTGGTGAGTCGTGTGGATGGTTGTGGTGGTGATTGGTATTGGTGAGAAAGGGATTGGTGGCTGAAGTGGCGGTTGCGAGTTTGTGGTTGCGAGTTTGTGGTTGCGAGTTTGTGGTTGCGAGTTTGTGGTTGCGAGTTTGTGGTTGCGAGTTTGTGGTTGCGAGTTTGTGGTTGCGAGTTTGAGGGTGCGAGTGGTGAGTCATCGAGGGAGACGGCGATTAAAAGTTCAAGAGGAAGATGAGATTGTTGTTGTTGATTTGCTTTTGTTTATCGTATGTTGTTTCGATCCGAAGACGATCTTGTTGCCACGCTATGTACAGCGAAGCACATCCATTAGCTATTAGTCGCTCAGTCGACAACCTTGACAACTTCACACAGCTCATTATACGTTCGTGATGCTTGGGTTCTCCTCACCCGCTGCCTTCTGGTGAACACAAGCGAAGATGCTAAGACAGCACACTACTTGGAAGAGTTTCGAGTTTTTCACAATTGACAACATGCCGTGAAGATGATCGACGTCCGAATCCCAATCAAGAAGCCCGGAGTTATCACTGACTACATGCAAGATTAACACTCCTCTAATTGCCATGCTTATCATGGGCTCCAAACCTTATGCATGCGAAATATTGGATCTTCCCGGGAAAAGGTACGCCACGGCTAGTGGTATCCCTAGCGTCGTGTGACATTTGCGAACATGCTAACGTGCTTTACAAGCGAGGCGTTCATACAAGCGAGGCGTTCACCCCACCAACTTTGCGCACCTCTACAACTTCAGTTAGCTATGCCTCCACCAAAACAAGCTCAACTACCTTCTCGTGAAGCTGATGTACAGCTATCTATATCATTTCTTAGCAGAGGTCAGATTAAAGCTGAGAGAGCCGCCGCTCGAATGTTCAACGTCTCTCAAACAACGCTACGCGACCGACGCGCTGGCAAGCCTGCCCGACGCGATTGCCAGCCTAACTCAAAGAAGCTTACTGGGCTAGAAGAGGAGGTGATTGTGAGACACATACTCGACTTGGATCAACGCGGATTCGCGCCTACGTACGCGGCTGTACGTGATATGGCTGATAAGCTGCTGGCAGCGCGCGGCGGAGGCCAGGTTGGCGTCCACTGGCCGCGCAACTTCGTCAAGCGTACAGACTCTCTTACGACGCGTTTCAATCGACCGTACGACAGGCAGAGAGCTCTCTGCGAGGATTCAGGCTTGATAAGGAGCTGGTTTGAGCTTGTTGAGCAGACAAAGGCCAAGTACGGCATCCTTGACGAGGACGTCCACAACTTCGACGAGGCTGGCTTTATGATGGGCAAGATCACAACCCAGCTCGTCGTGACAGGATCAGAGAGGAGAGGCCGGCCAAAGGCTATCCAGCCTGGCAATCGCGAGTGGGTCACGGTGATCCAGGGAATTAATGCTGCTGGCTGGGCGATCCCACCGTTCCTCATCTTTGCTGGCCAGTATGATCTATCAGCCTGGTACGAGGAAGAGGATATCCCACGCGATTGGGCTATCGCAGTCAGCGACAACGGCTGGACAACTAACGAGCTTGGAGTTGAGTGGCTAAAGCACTTCATCAAGCATACAGATGGCAAGGTGGTTGGAGCGCGTCGGCTGCTTATCCTGGATGGCCATGAGAGCCACCAGTCTCTGGAATTCCAGGAGCTCTGCAAGGAGAACAATATTTACACGCTCTGTATGCCGCCTCACTCATCCCACCTGCTGCAGCCGCTTGACGTTGGCTGCTTCTCGCCGTTGAAGCGCGCGTATAGCCGCGAGATTGAGGCGCTGATCCGCCACCACATCAACCACATCACGAAGCTTGAGTTCCTGCCAGCCTTTAAAGCAGCCTTTGAGCGATCATTCACGTCAGCTAATATCTGCTCAGCCTTTCAAGGCGCAGGCCTTGTTCCACTCCAGCCAGACGTTGTCCTGTCAATGCTGGATGTGCAGCTCCGTACACCTGCACCAGTCGCTCTGCCAGAGGCTCTCTGGGAAGCCAAAACGCCGAGCAACGTACGTGAGCTTGAGGCTCAATCAACGTTGATACGTGATCGCATACAGCGGCACAAGAGCTCATCACCTGCCTCAATCATTCAAGCGATTGGCCAGCTTAAGAAGGGGGCAGAGGTAATAATGCTCTCAGCTGAGCTGATGCGCGATCGGATTACCAGCCTTGAGAGAGCCAATGAGGCAGCATCAAAGCGGAGGCAGCGCAAAAAGAAGCGCATACAGCAGCGCGGAGTATTAACAAAGGGAGATGGAGAGGACATACTAGCTCAAAAGGAGACTGAGCAGCAGATAGAGCGTGAACAGCGTCAAGGTGGTGAGCGATCAGGCCTCAGCCGCCAGGCTCTGGCGCGCTGCAAGAGGTGCAGAGAGACTGGGCATAACTCAAGAACGTGTAAAAAGGATACTCTAGATACTACTTGATCTACTACAGTAATATCTATCTATTTTATCCTAATGTGGTTGAGGTGTGCAGCTTTAGAGGTGCGCAAAGTTGGTGGGGTGAACGCCTCGCTTGTATGAACGCCTCGCTTGTAAAGCACGTTATACATATTGAGGAACCATGGTATCATATCACTTTGGATTTAACGTTCGTCTGCATGTATGAAGGTGTTCGTAGTTGATGGCTCAACCTTCAGGAATCACTGGACGCCAAAGCTGTTGGCGTGGAAGATACGACCTGATATTGGTCCGGTATCTAAGCCAATAGTGCAAACAGCAGATAGGTCTTCTTCGCGTAATCCGCCGCATTCTTTCTGAGTCTAGTCATCGCGGCCTCGTCGATACCCTCAATCTCTGTCTTGTCCGCCAGGTCTGACAGCCGCCCTTTGCCGTGGTCCTCCGCCGTACTTATAAAGCGTTGAACATATAAAGCGTCGAAGAGCACCTGCTTGAGCTTTCGTTGTCGCAGCTCGCTCGAGTCGTCAGATTCGTCGTGGTCGTTGTCGCCATTGACCACAGGCTCCGGATTGTCGGCTTCTTCAGCCTTCTCACGTTGTGCACCCGTTTTGCTTGATTTGACAGTCTCAATATGCTCGCCGAGGAGTTTTGCAATGTCCTCCTCTATGCTTCCCTTAAGTACTGCAACAGCCGAAGTCGCCCACAAGTCACTGCCGACGCTTGCCATGCTATTGTTCAATTCTCTCAGAAACCTAAACGCGCTAGGGGATGGCTGACTCGGTAGCGGTGGGTTTCCCTCCCAAAGGATGTGAGTGCTCGTTCGTCTCTTGCTAGCGCTAGACAGCGAAGCTGTGTACGCTTCCATAGTTGGCGGAGCAACATGTGCAACGAGTGCTTTATGTAGTGTTTGAAGCGTCTCAGCTTGGAACGGTGAGGTGAGTGATGTTGACTTCTCCTGAAGCTTGAGGCGTGGTATGCGGTCGCCAAATTCTCGTATGACCCTTGAGATGAAGACAGTCTTGTGTATGGCGGCTTCTCCGTTGAGATTTTCTGCGATCTTCGCGAAGGCCTTGCCGAGATGTTGCATGGCCTCAGCTAGCGCTTCCTGCGTGACATCATCGAGCAAGCGCGGGTCGTCGTTGCTGAGTAGGGTTTGCTTGGAGTCGCCTAGGTCGTCGTCTGAGTCGTCCTCTACGTCGTCCGCGAATGTGTCGTCCCATCGTGCTTCCTTCATGCTCTTCACGATGCCTTTGACCTCTAATACAGACTCCATCCATTTGTCGAACGCTGTGGTGACGTTGATGACTGCAGGGTCACGGCCTTGGTAGGTGTTGAGTATCGTGCTCTTGAAAGTCTGAGCGCCGTTACTCAGACTCGGCGCGCTGGCTGTGTGGTGCCATAGCGACACTGCTGATGTACTGGGAGACGGATGCTCGAGCTGCGACGAGAGCTCAAACACTACGCCTTGCAGTTCCTGCGTGCGACCTCGGACGATAACCTCCAGCTTTTCATTCATGGTGTCGCGTAAGTCATCAAGCACATTCGTTGACTTGACGCCCGCCATACGCGAGCCAGACAAGATCCAGGTCTCTATCAGCTCTTGCCGCAAGTGCGCCACTTCTTTGAGCCTATCCTCGCCACCGAGCGCCTTCTTGATGCCCTTTAGATACGACGCAATTGCATCTTTCGACCAGCGATGCAATGTCTTCTCTGCCTCTGGGCGTTGCAGCTCATCGTGACGCGGCCACGGTGTGTAATTTCGTGCCTCGTCGCCAATCCACCGGTCATGCACGTCGAGGTTGAGTTCGTACAGCCCTCTGACGTCTGCATCCTGGATCAATGGGTGTGCCTTCAGCTTTGTGAGAGCCTCCGCAAGTCGTCGAGGAAAGATGGTCTGCGTGTCGAGACATGTCTGTATGCAGAGCTTGAGAGCGCTGATGCCGTGCTTGGCCAGCTCATCGTCTCCTTGCTTCAATTTGGTGACTACCTTCTCCATGCGCACCTTGTGAAAGTGCTGCAGGACATCTGAGGGCGCTGAACTCGTGGCGAGAGCATACGCGCACATGCTCTCTACCAAAGTCACTGTTCCGCCGGACGTGCTCGCCAATCGCTTGTCGATCCTACGCAACAGCTTCCTCCGCATAGAAAGCAGTTTCTCCCATAGCTGGTCTACAATGGGTGGCTTGTTGTTCGCCTGGCTGAGGGCCTTATGCAGAAGCCGTGATATGACCAGCACCTTGGCGATGAGGAGGTACGAGCCGTCTCTTTTCATCAGTCGTGCCATGACGGTGGGTGCATTGCGTAGGACCGAAAGCTGGGATGCGAATGTGTATCGCTCCACGTCTGTACCGTCCGTCAACTGGCTGCCCTGCCTCAGCTCGCGGAGAGAGACTGACCGCAACTCCGAGTGTGTGTTTCCATGTTGAGCGCATTCTTTGATATCCTTTCCAGGCCCCGCGAGTTGCAGCTTTGCCCTACTCTTGCGAGCTTGGACTCGACCTGCTCCATGCGCACTTCCATGTCGATGATCGTTTCGGCCGTGTCGAGGAGGTTACGGTAGCTCGTACTATTACATCGTCAATGTCATATGCTTATAATAAGGCGAGTAACTCATACCCCACGAGCGACCGGAGCTTCTCCCTGTTGTCGTCGGCATTGTTGCGGAGCTGCTGTTCAAGCTTACGCACTACCGGTATGGGATATTGGAACGCATCCTCCCACGATTGGAATGTCCGAGGATCCGGTGCCTCAGCCGACATAGCAATTACTGCTCGGTATGGTGAGTGGTGTACATGTCGAGATTGGCGATGCGTCGGTACTACGCTCACAGTAGCTTCGCTTAGTCATCATTACTCTACTAACGTGTTCCACCACTCATCCGCCAACACCAGTCATCCGCCAGCGCCGAAAACCACCAAAAATAATGAAAATTGCAACTCGAGATCTCAACAACACCTAGGCGGAAAGGTCTAACACTGTGATATTAGCTTTTTATGCCTCTTGCGAGAGCTACATTAGAGCCCTAGGCTTTGCACTCAAGCTATTGTTGAAATATAGAGACTTGGGGGCCAAAATTGTGTCTAAATCACATCTCTCAAGAATCACAATACAGGCTCCTTCTATACTTATAGAGTGTACTCTAGGGAGGCTAAAAAGACTATATTCAAATTCTCGGGTTTCCTTCTGAAGGTCTTGCTGAGATCCTAAGGTGCAATTTTCGTTATTTTTGGTGGTTTTCGGCGCTGGCGGATGACTGGTGTTGGCGGATGAGTGGTAGAACACGTTAAG
>Ga0265798_10008358_pt1 | contig 13201 bp, 9 predicted proteins | sample P3T30metagenome_FD_192430 | JGI IMG/M metagenome (GOLD analysis project Ga0265798, IMG submission 192430) | Plant litter microbial communities from East Loma Ridge, Irvine, California - P3 T30 | ecosystem: Environmental > Terrestrial > Plant litter > Unclassified | place: USA: California...
GATCGCCTTCTCTTTCATGCCGTGCGACAGCGCCGCCTGTTCGTCGACGCCTTGCTGCGCAGCGTAGTCGCGCACGTCCTGCGTGATCTTCATGCTGCAGAAATGCGGACCGCACATCGAGCAGAAGTGCGCGGCCTTCATCGAGTCCTTGGGCAGGGTCTCGTCGTGGAACTCGCGTGCGGTGTCCGGGTCCAGACCGATGTTGAACTGGTCGTCCCAGCGGAACTCGAAACGCGCTTTCGACAGCGCATTGTCGCGCACTTGGGCGCCCGGGTGTCCCTTGGCCAGATCGGCCGCGTGTGCGGCGATCTTGTAGGTGATGATGCCGTCCTTCACATCCTTCTTGTTCGGCAGGCCCAGGTGCTCCTTCGGCGTCACGTAGCACAGCATGGCCGTGCCGTACCAGCCGATCATCGCCGCGCCGATGCCGGACGTGATGTGGTCGTAGCCGGGTGCAATGTCGGTGGTCAGCGGGCCCAGGGTGTAGAAGGGCGCTTCCTTGCAGTGTTCCAGCTGCAAGTCCATGTTCTCCTTGATCAGGTGCATGGGCACGTGACCCGGGCCTTCCACCATCACCTGCACGTCGTGCTGCCAGGCCACCTGGGTAAGTTCACCCAGGGTCTTCAGTTCTGCAAACTGCGCTTCGTCGTTGGCGTCGTAGATCGAGCCCGGACGCAGCCCGTCGCCCAGCGAGAAGGACACGTCGTAGGCCTTCATGATCTCGCAGATGTCTTCGAAGTGCTCGTAGATGAAGCTTTCGCGGTGGTGCGACAGACACCACTTGGCCATGATCGACCCGCCGCGCGACACGATGCCCGTCATGCGCTTGGCCGTCATCGGGATGAAAGGCAGGCGCACGCCCGCGTGGATGGTGAAGTAGTCCACGCCTTGTTCGGCTTGCTCGATCAGCGTGTCGCGGAAGATTTCCCAGGTCAGGTCTTCCGCCTTGCCGTTGACCTTTTCCAGCGCCTGATACAGCGGCACGGTGCCGATCGGCACCGGCGAATTGCGCAGAATCCACTCGCGGGTTTCGTGGATGTGCTTGCCGGTCGACAAGTCCATCACATTGTCCGCACCCCAGCGGATCGCCCAGGTCATTTTCTCGACTTCTTCACCAATCGAAGACGTCACCGCCGAGTTGCCGATGTTGGCGTTGATCTTCACCAGGAAATTGCGCCCGATCGCCATCGGTTCGCTTTCCGGGTGGTTGATGTTGTTCGGGATGATCGCGCGGCCACGGGCGATTTCCTCGCGCACGAATTCCGGCGTGATCGCGCCGGGCAAGGATGCACCGAAGGACTCGCCGCGATGCTGGCGCATCAGCAGCTCGGCCATCTTCTGGCCGGTGGCGCCGCTGTCGCGCAGGGACTGCACATATTCTTCACGACGCAGATTCTCGCGGATGGCGACGAACTCCATTTCCGGCGTGATGATGCCCTGGCGGGCGTAGTGCATCTGCGTCACGTTCTTGCCTGCGCGGGCGCGGCGCGGCGTGCGCTGCAGGTTGAAGCGCAGTTCCGCCAGCTTCGGGTCGTCCAGGCGTTCGCGGCCGAAGGCGCTGCTCGGGCCGTCCAGGAATTCGGTGTCACCACGTTCATCCAGCCAGGCTGCGCGCAGCGGTGCCAGGCCCGAGCGGATGTCGATCTGCGCGGTCGGATCGGTGTAGGGGCCGCTGGTGTCGTACACCGTGATGGGCGGGTTCTTCTCGCCGCCGAACATGGTCGGCGTGTCGTCCTGCGAAATCTCGCGGAAGGGCACACGAATGTCGGGACGGGAGCCGGTCTGGTAGACCTTGCGGGACTGCGGCAAAGGCTTGACGGCGGCTTCATCAACCAGTGCAGTTGATGCGAGAAACTTGGGATTGGCGTTCATGGAAGCTCCAGGACAGAAAAGTTGTCGGAGCCGAACTGGGAAGGGACTTCCCGGCCAGGAGAAGGGAGAAAACAATGATGGACGACGCACGGCCGCAGGCCGGCCGTGAGCCGGGTGCGACCGGACCTCACCCATCTTGGGCGGCCGGGAAACGCTCCCTGCATCGGCATTATCCGTACAGGTTCGAAGGGACTTTCTCACCCCGCGCAAGCCTTGAAGATTCAGGCTTTTGCAAAGGACCCCTGCGTTTTGCGCGCCCAGTATATCGGCAGCAAGCCGTCTGCAAGCTGATCCCATACCCTTGCTTCTTAACTAGGGTTATCCCTAGTTTGTGCCGAAATGAGTGCTCAATAGAATACGTATTCAATAAGAACGCACATTCGAGACAACTTGCCTAAGCCAGAACTTTTTGCTGGCAAGACCTATGCGACCGACTCATGGCGCATTTTTTTGCACCGTGATTGAATACGTATTCAAGGGGCGGTATGTCTGCATTGCTCAAGCAACCAATCGGCATTTCCGTGCCGGTGGTGGACCACGCGCAAGGCGTTTTCATCTACGGCAAGGATGGGCGCAACTATCTGGACGGCTCGGGCGGGGCGATGACGGTGTCGATCGGTCATGGCGTGCCTGAGGTCTTGGCCGCGATGTCCGCCCAGGCTGCGCAGGTCTGCTTCACCTATCGGACCCACTTCACCAGTGAGGCCGCTGAAACCTTGGCAGACCTGATGGTGGCGCTGGCGCCCGGGGACATCGCACACTGCTTCTTCGTCAACAGCGGGTCCGAGGCCACCGAGCTGGCCATGCGGGCCGCCATTCAGTATTGGCGCGACCGCGGGCGCGAGGGCAAGACCCACATCCTGGGTCGCCAGTTGAGTTATCACGGCATGACCATGGGTTCGCTGTCGATGTCCGGCCATGCCGCGCGCCGGGCGGACTACGGCAACCTGTTGCACACGTTTGCGCTTGCACCGCCGCCGTATCCCTACCGATTTCCGCAGATCGGTCCCGACGCCGAGCAGCACGGTGCAGCCGTCTGGGACCGCATCCTGCGCGAGCACGGTGCGGACAAAGTGGCGGCCATCATCGTCGAGCCGGTGGTGGGCGCAGCGGGTGGCGCGCTTGCGCCGCCCATCGGCTACCTGAAAGCCCTGCGCGAAATCTGTGACCGCCACGACGTCCTGCTGATCTCGGACGAAGTCATCACCGGCATGGGGCGGACCGGTCGTTGGTTCGCCTGCGAGCACGACGACGTGGTGCCCGACATGATCGCCACCGGCAAAGGCATGACCTCGGGCTATACGCCGATGGGAGCGGTGCTGTTTCGCGGACATATGTTCGATCGCACGGTTGGCAATGTCGCAGCCCGCGCCGCGCCATTCGGTCACACCTTCAGCGCCAATCCGCTCAGTGCTGCGACCTGCCTGGCGGTGGTTCGCTACCTGCAGGATCACGACATCCTGGCCCGCATGGCGCCGCGCGCGGTCCAGCTCGAAGCCGGCCTGCGCGGCTTGTCGGCGCGTTATCCGTGGATGGCCGACGTACGAGGCCGTGGACTGCTATGGGGCTTCGAGTTCATTGAAGACCCTGCCACCTGTCAGCCGATTGCCGCCGCTCGTCAGGCCAGCGCACGCTTCGTCGCCCATTGTTTCGACGCCGGCCTGATCGTGTATGGCGCAGGCATCGCCCCTTACAACAACGCCGCACTGCTCGCGCCGCCGTTGGTCATCACGGCAGACGAAATCGACATCCTGCTCACGCGTCTGGAGCAAGGCCTGCAAGGCTTCGGACGCGAGATGGGCTTGCCGGTCTGAGCCGCGCACCGCCGCGCCCTGCATTCGTTCTGCCCTGGTTTGTCACCCCCACAAGCACAAAGGAACTCGCATGGAATCGCTAGAAAATCCGCTTCGCCGTGCCTTGCTCAAGGCCGGTACCGCTGCCTTGGGCACTTCCATCACCGGCTTGTCGTGGGCGCAGTCGTCCGGCGATGCGCTGACCATGGGGGTGCTGTCGCAAAACACCGGCACCTTTGCCTATACCGGCGACCTGGTCCTGAAAGGCGCCAAGCTTGCCATCGAAGAACGCGGCGGCAGCATCCAGGGCCGCAAGATCAACCTGATCGTGCGTGACGACGAAGGCAAGCCGGCGGTCGGCGTGCGCCGCCTGACCGAGGCCGTGGCCAGCGACAAGCTGAAGTACTTCGGCGGCAATTTCTCCAGCGCCGTCGGCCTGGCCGAACTGGAAGTCGCCAAGACGGAAAAGGTGGTGCAGTTCGCCGCTGGCGGTTCCGAGGACTTCACCGGTTCGCGCTGCAGCCCTTACACCTTCCAGTGGTCCGCCCACGCCTATACCGCCTTGCGCGCAACACTGGAATACGTGAGGCAGCGCATGCCCGACAAGAAGAAGATCTACACCATTACCGCCGATTACGTGTTCGGCCAATCGCTGCTGCACTACACCCAGGTGGCCGCCAAGGAACTGGGGTTGGAACTGGTTGGCAACGACAATCACCCATCCGGCGAGCGTCAGTACACGCAGTACTTCACCAAGGCCTTGTCGACCCGCCCGGACATCATCTGCCTGCTGACCTCGGGTGCCGATGCGGTGTCGGCGGTGCGCCAGTTCAACAGCTTCGGTGCGAAGAACGTGCAGCTGGTCGGCCCCTGGACCCTGGAGGTCGAGCAGATGCGCGAGCTGTCGCCGGCCATGCGCACCGGCATGATCCTGGGCCTGAACTACTACCACGAGATCGACTCGCCGGTGAACAAGGCCTTTGTGCAGGCATACACCAAGGCCTACAAGGCCGTTCCTTCCTACGCCTCGGCCTACGGCTACGACTCTTTCCGCACCTTGCTGCTGGCCATGGACAAGGCCAAGAGCGTCGAGGTCGACGCAGTGGTGAAAGCGCTCGAGGGCATGCAGTACGACAGCGTGTTCGGCCCGACCACCATGGACGCGCGCACTCATCAGAGCATTCGGCCGTACTACGTCATCGAGTGCAAGGCGCCCGAGGCCATGAAGGACGAGTCCGACTTCGCCACCATTGTCGCCACCGGCACCACGCCGCAGCCGCCCGAACTCAACGAGTGCAAGCGCACGGCCTGATCCGCACCCGTCCCAAGAGTCCCCCATGACCTCACTCATTGCGGCCCAGTTGATCAATGGCGTGGCGATCGGCATGTTGTATGCGCTGACCGCCTTCGGCCTGTCGATCATCAAGGGTTTGTTGAATGTGCCGAACTTCGCGCACGGCGCGTTCTTCGCCGTCGGCGCCTACGTCTGCTATGCCGCAGACAGGGCGGGCATGCCCTTCGCTGTGTCGCTGTTGCTGGCTTTTCTGGTGCCGGCTGTGCTGGGCGTGCTGGTCGAGCGATTGGGGGTGTCTCGCCTGATGAATTCGCCCTATCTGTACCAGTTGCTGTTTCTGTTCGGGACAGCGCTGGTGATGGAACAACTGATCATCATCATCTGGGGAAGCGTGGGCTTGAGCATGAGCCCACCCGCCTTCCTGGAAGGCGCTTTCGACCTGGGCTTCACCTACCTGCCCAGGTACTTGGTATTCAACGGTTGCATGGCGGCGCTGACCATCATGGCTGTTTATCTGCTGATCGAGCGTACGCGAATTGGTTCGCAGATCCGCGCCGGCATCGACAAGCGTGAAATGGCGCAATGCCTGGGCATCGACGTGGGACGCCTGATCACTGCTGGCTTCGGCCTGGGGTCGGGGCTGGCCGGCCTGTCGGGCGGACTGGTGCTGCCGCTGCTGGGCGCCAACGCCACCATGGGCGCCGACATGATGGCGATCGCCTTCGTGGTGCTGGTGATCGGCGGTCTGGGCTCGATCTACGGCGCGATTGCGGCCGGCATCCTGGTAGGGGTGATCCAGAGTGTGTCCACGGTATTCGTGCCTGCCGCCAGCACGGTGCTGATCTACGTGGCGATGATCGTCACCCTGACCATCCGGCCGCAAGGCCTGTTTGGAGAGCGATGATGCTGCGCACGCAATCCACCGTGCTGATCGCGGCAAGCACCGTGATCATCGCTGCACTGGCCCCGCTTGTCATGCCGATCAACATCGCCACCGAAATCCTGATCTTCGGCATTTTCGCGATGTCGACCAATCTGCTGATCGGCGTGTCTGGCTTGTACTCCTTCGGCCAGGCGGCATTCTTCGGGGTAGGCGGCTACGTGGCGGGCTACTGCTTTGTGCACACCAACCTGCCGCTCTCGGCGGGCCTCGTGCTGGCCATGCTGGGATCAGCGCTGGTCGCAGGCCTGGTCGGCGCCTTCAGCATTCGCCGCACCGGCATCTATTTCATGATGCTGACCTTCGCCTTCAACCAGATGATCTATTACCTGGCCTATAGCTGGCGCGCGGTCACGGGCGGGGAAGATGGCATGGGCGGTATCCGTCGGCCCGCGCTCGACATGCCCCTGGTCGGCAACATCGACCTGGGCAACCATCTGAACTTTTACATGCTTGCCGCAGCCTTGTTCGTGGCGAGTTCGATCCTGCTGTTTCGCTTGGCGCGCAGCCCGCTGGGCTTGGTGCTGGACGCCGCCAAGCAGAACCCGCGCCGTACCGCCTCGCTGGGTTTCTCGGTGTACCGCGCGCAATGGATCGCCTTTGTCGTGGCCGGTGCCATTGCAGGCTTGGCCGGTGCCTTGTTCGCGCTGCTCTATCGCATCATGCCCATCGACGCGATCTCGTGGACCAGCTCGGGCAACGTGGTGTTCATGGTGGTGATCGGCGGCATGAGCTCCGTCCTGGGCCCGGTGCTGGGGGCCGCCATATTCATCTGGCTGCAGGGCTTCTTCAGCCTGATCTGGGCGCGCTGGCCGCTGCTCTTCGGCGTGTTCATCATCCTGGTGGTGCTGTTCCTGCGTGGCGGGGTGGCCGAACTCTTCGATCGGGCGCGGCAGGCATTCACCCGCAAGACGCCCACGCCTGCGGTGCAGGGAGGCAGCCATGAGTGAAGTGGCCATGGGTGACGCGGCAATGACCAATCTGGCAATGCAGCAAGTCGCCACGCCTTCGGCAACCCATCTGCTCGAAGCCGTTGGTGTCACCAAGAAGTTCGGCGCCAACGTCGTGATCGAAAACCTGTCGATCGGGTTTGCGCCGGGCATGCTGCACAGCATCCTCGGCCCCAATGGCGCGGGCAAGACCACGCTGTTCAATCTGCTGACCCGCGACCTGCCGGTGACCGCTGGCGAGATCCTGCTGCGCGGCGAGCGCATCACTGCCATGAAACCGCACCAGATCGCGCGCCTGGGCGTCGGCCGTTCATACCAGATATCCAGCGTTTACCTCGACCTGAGCTTCCTGGATAACGTATGGCTGGCCGCCTATCGGGCCAGGCATGGCGGTCGCATGGGGTGGTGGAAGCGCGTCGGCAGTTATGGCGAGATCCGTGATCAAGCCTGCGAGGTCCTGGAAAAGCTTGGCTTGATCGGCTTTCGCGACCTGCCTGCGAAGGCCGTGTCCTATGGCGACCAGCGCCTGCTGGAAATCGCCGTCACACTGGCTACCAACCCGGACATCCTGCTGCTGGACGAACCCACGGCCGGTCTGTCGCAGCGGGAAACCGAGCGGGTAAAGCGCTTCATCGAATCGATCAAGCAGCAGTACCTGATCGTGATGATCGAACACAAGATGAATGTGGTGATGGAAATCTCCGACCGCGTTCATGTGATGAATCGCGGCACCTTGATCGCCAGCGGCACGGCGGCGGAAATCTCGCGCGACGAGGCCGTTCATCGCGCCTACTTCGGACTCTGACCATGCTGCTGACTGTGGATGCCATCGACACTTTCTATGGGCCAAGCCAGGCCGTGCACGGCGTGTCTTTCGAGGTCGCCGATCGCGAAGTCGTGGCCTTGCTCGGGCGCAACGGCGCGGGCAAGACCACCTGCCTGCGCTCGATCATGGCGCTCAGCCCGGTGGCCAAGGGCCGCATTCGTTTCGACGGCGCCGATATCTCGGCCCATGCGCCGCATGCGATCTCGCAGCTTGGCGTTACCCTGGTGCCCGAGACGCGCGACCCCTTCGTACTGTTGACGGTGCGCGAGAACATCATGCTGGGCTATCGCAAAGGATCGCCGTACACGCTGGACCGGCTGATGCACCTGTTTCCACTGCTGGAAGAACTGCTGCGCAAGAAGGGCGGCGAGCTGTCGGGTGGCCAGCAGCAGATGATGGTGATGGCGCGCGGCTTGGCGATGGGGCCGCGATTGTTGCTTCTGGACGAACCTTCGCAAGGGCTGGCACCGATCATGGTCAAGGCGGTAGCGAGTGTGTTGTCCGCGCTCAAGCAGGACGGCCTTACCATCGTGTTGGTGGAGCAGAATCTGAAGATGGCGCTTGAGCTGGCCGACCGAGTGGTTGTGCTGGAGAACGGCGCGGTTGCCGACGCCTTCGCCGCCCATGAAGGTCTGGCGCAGCCCGAACGCCTGGAACGTTATTTGGCGGTGCACTGATCCTGCGCGCACCTGCGTTATCCCTTTCCTTCTCTAGAGTCGACCATGCCCCAGAACCTCGGTCCGTTTCCTCCGATCACCGGTTATGTGACGCCTTTTAGCGGCAGACCCGGTGGCACGCTGGCTTTCAAGATCAGCTCGCAGGACAACGCCGACTTCAGCGCATCCGTGGTGCGCATCGATTGCGCCGATCCCAATCCTGCCGGGCCAGGCATGAAGCTGGTGCCGGTTCCGGTGCCACTGGCGGCGCGTTATCCGGGGCGGGCGCAATCGGTCTATTCCGGTTCGTGTGCATGGGGACTGCTGCCGGCCTTGACGGGGCCGATCGCCATCAGCGTCACATTGAGCCTCAGGCCCACGCTGATCGACGATAGCTGCCAGACTCTCTTCAGCCTGCAGGACCAGACGGGCAAGCAAGGCATTTCCCTGGCGCTGTGCAAAGGCGAATTGCTGGTCTTGCAGAGCTCGCCGGCCGGCGTCGAGCAACACGCCACGGGGTTGCAGCTTGCACTGCGCCACTGGGTGCGTCTGCGGGTGGACATCGACCGCGCCACCGGCCACGTGACACTGACGGTCGACAGCATCGATGCGCGCAGCCGCCACCTCGACGCAATCGCCGCCCATGTCGACATTGCCGCGTCCGCTGCCGCGCTGGACACCATCTGCTTCGGCGCCCGCTGGATGGATCATCCGGCCGATGTCTTCAACGGCCAGATCGAGGCCCCCGCGGTGCAGGGCGACGGGCAACTGCTTGCCGCCTGGGATTTCTCCCGCGACATGATGCACACCTGGGTGACAGACAGCGTGGATGCCAGCCGCCGCCTGGAACTCGTCAACCTGCCGGGCCGCGCAGTGCGCAGCTCGTCCTGGACCGGCCGGCACATGGACTGGAAGGTTGCACCGCAGGACTACGCGGCAATTCATTTCCATGCCGACGATCTGATTGACTGCGGCTGGGACACCAGCCTGAGCTTCACCATTCCCGAGGACATGCCCTCGGGCGTATATGGCTTGGTATTGAAGAATGCGGCCGGCAGCGACACCATCCCCTTCTACGTGATTCCACCCAAGTCCGGCCCCAAGGCCCGCATTTTGGTGTTGGCATCCACGCTGACCTACGTTGCCTACGCAAATCATGCACGCGGCAATTTTGCCGGCGAACTTGCCGAGCGCGCCCAGCAGTGGGGCGCCTATCCGCACAACCCGGACGTGATCACGGCTTTCGGCGCATCGACCTACAACCGCCACGCAGACGGCTCGGGCATCAGCCTGTCGTCGCGCTTGCGACCGATGCTTACCATGCGTCCCGGCTATCTGACCTTTCCCGATCCACGGGGCTCCGGCATGCGCCATTTCAGCGCCGACTCGCACCTGACCGACTGGCTGCGTCATCAGGGCTACGACTTCGATGTGATCACCGACGAAGACCTGGATGACGAAGGCCTGGAGATATTGAAAGGCTATGACGTGGTGATGACCGGTTCGCACCCGGAATATCACACGCGGCGCATGCTCGATGCGCTGATCGACTACCGCGAACAAGGCGGCAAGCTGATGTACCTGGGCGGCAACGGCTTCTACTGGAAGATCGCCCGGACTGCCGAGCTGCCGCACGTGCTGGAAATCCGCCGCGCGGAAGGCGGCATTCGAGCCTGGGCAAGCGAGCCGGGTGAGTATTACCACCAACTCGATGGCGAGTACGGCGGCATGTGGCGCCGCAACGGCGTGCCGCCCCAGGCGGTGGGCGCGGTCGGCTTCTGTGTGCAAGGCCTGTTCGAAGGCAGCTACTACACCCGCACGCCGGATTCGGCCGACCCGGAGGTGTCCTGGATCTTCGACGGCGTCACCGAAGAAAGGATCGGCGACTATGGGCTGGCGGGGGGCGGCGCGGCCGGGTTCGAGCTGGACCAGGCGGCGTCCGACCTGGGCACGCCCGACTACGTGAAGGTGATTGCCGTGTCCGAAAGACATGGACCGACCTTCAAGACCGTGCCCGAGGAAATCCTGACCTGGACCTTGTCGGCCGGTTCGGCACGCCCCCATGAAGGCGTGTGCGGACACATGGTGTATGGTGCGGCTCCCGGTGGCGGTGCGTTGTTCGCCGTCGGGTCCATCACTTTCCTTGGCAGCCTGTCTCACAAGGGCTACCGGAACGACGTGTCCCGCATTCTCGACAATTGTCTGCGCCGGTTCACCGCCATGGAATGAAGACCGACGACTGACCGGAACCATAAGAAAAACCCAGCGTGAAAAAGAAAGCTCCCACCCAGAAAGACGTCGCCCGGTTCGCGGGGGTTTCACAGGCCGCCGTATCGCGCTTCATTTCGGGCAAAGGCAGCCTGTCGGCGGAGGTGCGCGAGCGCATCCTGAATGCCGTCACCATGGTGGATTACCGGCCCGATGCGCTGGGCCGGGCACTCAGCAACGGCAAGGTCGACATCGTGGCCATCGTGATGGCCAACATCACCAACCCCTGGTACCCGGTGGTGCTGGAGCGCATCACGCGCGAGTTGCATGCGCGCGGCCTGCAGGCCTTGCTGTTCAACGCCGCCCCGCCGCTGACGGTCGACGACCTGATGCCGCTGGTGATGCAATACCGCGTGCGCGGCGTGATCATCACCACCGCGTCACTGTCGTCCCACGGCGCCGACATGTGCGTGAAGCAGGGCGTGCCGGTGGTGATGTTCAACCGCTACTCGCAGGTGGGCGCCGCCCACGCGGTGTCCTGCGACAACGTGGGGGGCGGTCGCCTGGCGGCCGACATCCTGATGCAGGCCGGTGCGCGCGAGTATGGGTTCATTGGCGGTACGCCCGAGGTGTCGACCAACCGCGACCGCAAGCAGGGCTTTGTCGATCGCCTGTTCGAGCGCGGCATCGTTCCCACGCTGGTCGAGCGCGAATACACCTATGACTGGGGTTATGAGGCCTGCCTGGCGCTGCTGCGTCAACATCCCGAGATCGACAGCCTGTTCTGCGCGGATGACGAGATCGCATCCGGCGCGATCGATGCGGTGCGCTTCGGCCTGGGCAAACGAGTGCCGGAAGACGTGCGCGTACTGGGTTTCGACGATCATCCGGTGGCGTCGAATGCGGCCTATCAACTGACCACGATTGCGCAGCCGGTCGATGCGATGATCGAGGCCGCGTTGGCACTGTTGCTGGGCGACGAGCAGGCACCGGTCACGAAGGTGTTTCCCGGCCTGCTGAGGCAGCGACAATCGGTGCCGCCGACCTGATCTGCGGCGCCTGCGTGCAGCAGGGTCGCCGTGACCATCAAGACACCTTCGGGCCAGGCAATCGCGACCTTATCCACGCCACAAAAGTCTGGATCTTCATCTGCCCCGCCCGATCGCGTGGCATGCACAGGTGATGCCCGGGCGCATCCACGCCTGCATCCCCGAACGGCAATACCAGGCTGCCGCGCTGCAGATGTTCATGCGCCAGCAGCGTGCTGTCCAGGCACATGCCCAGGCCATCGGCCACCGCATTGAACATCATGAAGGACCGGTCAAAGCGCAGGCCGCGATCCACGTTGGCGGGGCGATCCAGGTAACGCGTTGCCCAGTCGCGCCACGACACCGCCGTTTGCTGGTTGTGGATCAGCAGATAGTCTTGCAGCGTGTCGACAGCCAAAGGCAGCGTCTTGCCGCCAAGCAGCGCCGGGCTGCACATGGGTACGTAGCGCTCCACCGGTGTCAGTGGCTCCACCAACATTTCAGGGTCGGCGACAGGCACGCCGTAAACAATCGCCAAGTCCAGACCGCCATGCTGAAAGTCAGGGGTCTCGTGCACCGCCGACAAACGCAGGTCGATATGCGGATGCGCCTTCAGAAACTCGGGCAGGCCCGGCATCAACCAGATCGCGGCGAAGCTGGGCGCGCATTGCACACTGATGGTGTGCACGTCGCCCTTGCTTGTGCCCGCCATGATCTCGCTCAGTTCCAGATCCAGATCGGTGAACGCCCGGCGCACGACCTCAAACAGGCGGCTGCCCGCCTGGGTCGGCACGATGCTGCGCTTGCGTCGTTCGAACAGCAGTGTGCCCAGGCTGGTCTCCAGCGACTGGATGGCGTGGCTGACGGCCGACGCGGTCACGCACAATTCCTGCGCAGCAGCGGCGAAGCTGCCATGCAAGTACGCGGCCTCGAAGGCGTGCAGGTGCCTGATCGAGGTTTTGCGCAGTGCAGCATAGCGGTGAATCGATTTCATCGATGATTGAATTTATGTACGTATGCAGCGCGTGGCGTGGTCGCTAGGATGATGTCTGTACGGTACCCGGCGCCGAGACGCCCGGACCGCAGAACATAAAAAGGATAGCGGAGATCATGTCCACACCCACTACTGCGCCGGATCTGCCGACGCGCGCATTCAATATCCGTCGCCATGCCCTGCGCATGGGCGCGGTTCAAGGCCAGGGCTACATCGGCCAGGCGCTCGGCGTGGCCGATGTGCTGGCCGTGTCCTATTTCCACGCCATGAATTATCGGCCGGCCGACCCGCACTGGGAGCCGCGCGACCGCTTTCTGCTGTCGATCGGCCACTACGCGATTGCGCTGTATGCGGCGCTGATCGAAGCCGGTGTGATCCCGGAAGACGAGCTCGATACCTATGGCAGCGACGACAGCCGCTTGCCCATGTCGGGCATGGCCGCCTACACGCCCGGCATGGAAATCACTGGCGGTTCGCTGGGGCAAGGTCTGGGCATTGCCGTGGGCATGTGCCTGGGTCTGAAACGCAAGGCTTCATCATCCTTCGTCTACAACCTGCTGTCCGATGGCGAACTGAATGAAGGCTCGACCTGGGAGGCGGTGATGTCTGCCAGCAGCTGGAAATTGAACAACCTGATCGC
>Ga0265798_10008359_pt1 | contig 13201 bp, 16 predicted proteins | sample P3T30metagenome_FD_192430 | JGI IMG/M metagenome (GOLD analysis project Ga0265798, IMG submission 192430) | Plant litter microbial communities from East Loma Ridge, Irvine, California - P3 T30 | ecosystem: Environmental > Terrestrial > Plant litter > Unclassified | place: USA: California...
TTTCCCTAGTGATGAGGTTGCTGAGGATATTTATGGGATTATGATGGGACAAGCCGAGATGGCAGATGGGTGCCAAGTCATCTTCGTGGATCAGAGTACTCTTCAGCCGACTACTTCTGGTAAGCTTGCTATTTTCTTGACGAGAGCTCTGACATTCGATAGCTCGTATCGCTCAGACTATGTATAGAAGGGCAGTCTACCTCGCATCGCCTGTCATTGGTCAGCCAGCTGCGGCGGCGGCCAAGCAGCTCGTATCTGTCATCGCCGGCGACTTAGAGGCCATCGAGTACATCAAGCCGATCCTCGACTTCATTGGGCGGGGAACTATCGTCGTCGGCGATGATGTAGCACAAGGTAAGTCTTCAATGGCGTTCGTGAGCTCACGTGTTAGCTTCGAAGATGAAGCTGTTTGTGAATATGATGCTATATGGGAGTATGCAGGTATTCTCGGAGGTGTACGCTCTGGCAGAAGCGACTGGCTTCCCACAGGACAAGCTACATGAAGTTTTTGGTACGTTCCTCCTTCCCGATTGAGCTTTTGTGCACTGATCGGCAGAGGTCGTCATTCCCGCCCCGCCTCTGATCAACTACAGCAATAAGATCAGTAAGGGTCTTTTCGATGGATCCGCAGGTTTCAAGATTGATGGTGGATTGAAAGGTGATCATTCAGAATGACTCCACCCTAACGAGCAGACATTCGAAATATCCTTTCGATGACCGATGGTTTGAGTCAGCCTCTTCCGCTTCCAACCCTTTCACGCGTGCAGGCGAGCCTTGAACAAGTCAAGGTACTGTCCCAAGGAGGCGGAACCGGAATGTCAGTGGAGTCTATTAGTCTCATTACCAAGTTAGAAGGCGGAATGGCGCCGTTTAACGACATATAACTGTGTACTTTATGGTAGTTGAGAAATATACGATTCAGCGCTCAGATTTCTGTCTGTAATGTATGCAGTCTAAGCAACTTTCGTTCGCAACCCATCAAGCCGTATTACCTTCTATCTACCCTGACCATGACAAGATATTTGTTGATACACATCTCCTTTGAAACCAATATCCTATCTCGTCGTAGTGCGCTAGGGGTGAAAATTGCTTATGAGGTGTATAGCCCTGAGCTACGATACGATGAGTACACCATCTACTCTTATGAGATAGGCAAAAAGTGGACTTGGTACAGCATTATCCTTTTGACCGTACCCAACAACACTGAAGCCAGAGACGACCTTTGTTCATCAATGACAAGATCAACATTGACCAAACTTCACTCGCGCAACAACCAGCAAAAGTATGCCTGTCTATGCATGGTGTGATGATACATATGATATTCGTCCAAAGTCCCCTCTCCAGCACCGAGCAATGCGAAACAAACGACATCGTTTCACAGGGAGTAGTGAGATCCTTCCCAATCTACATATCTAAGCCCTCAATTTCGCCTCGCTCATCTGCTTTTGGCCTTTCGACCAATAGTCGCTGAACGATCAAGTCGGCTACTGCTTTGCCAGCTACCCGTCAGCACTACTCGTGCAACATTGCTGATGGACTCACTCAATGGAATCTCGTTCCCCTGGAATCCATCGGGGTAAGCGACGGGAGGAATATCAGGCGATGTGAACACCTGATCGTCCCAGACCCCATAATGTCTTATTCCAAGTGCTCTTGATGTGAATTCGTAATCTTCTGCGAATCCACCTGGGTAAAAGAATTCGATAACGGTACTGCGTGGGTTTTGGGTGTTCATCCATAATAAATGGGTTAAACCGTTTCCGTGAACTCCCATCATTATCTGTTGATCAGCTTTTGAATATCGAAGAGACGTTGGGAGGAGCTTACCGTTGTTCTAGCTGCTAATCTGATCTGCTCGTCTCGTGAAAGTTTGTCCATGGATACGATGTTGATCTTTCATTAGTCCCAGACTGACCAACCACCAGAGAATACTCACCTCCCACCCGTACTTCTTCTCCAGCTCGTTCAGCTCATGAACCAGACTATCATGTCCCTTTGGCAACAACATTCTTCGGCCCCATTCCTGCCTGGAAACATAGGTGATCACTGGTTTCCCGGCCTTCTCCTGTTTGACCGCTTTCTGGTGATTCAGTCTCTGCTCCTCCTCCTCTTCCTGCTCCCCTTCTTCAGCTTCCAGAGCGATCAGATCAATCTCAGGTGTCTCAGCCTCTTCATGTCCGACACCCATGATCTCGTCAATTGTCGATGTGGGACTGGCACCGACGAATTCCAGTAAAGCTTTACGGATAGGCGTCCACCAGTATCGGCTGGCTTTTAAGGTGACAGCTTCCGAAGCCGTACGCCATGTCTGTTGAAACACTGGTCCTCGGAAAGCTGCTGCTCTGTCGGCGAAGATGACTCGGTCGTAAACGAATGCACGGGCTGTATCGACTCGGTCGGCGAAGTCGGATTCGTACTCATAGGACATTGAGGGGAAGATTGCTCGAGACAGGAAAGAATTCATTTTGGCGTAATCGTTCCATTTTCCAGCGGGCACATTGGGGAAGACCATACGTGTTGGCGAGGGGAGTTTGGTCATACCACTGTGGTTGATACTAGGGTCAAGAGAGGCGTATGTCCGCCAAAGACCTACCAGCAGCTCTGCTGCGAAACTGGAATTAGCTTAAGATCTGGACAGATGAAATTAGCTCACTGGTAGTAATGGTCAAGAAATTGAGGTGGATCGTTGATCAGGAAAGTCGCGCCTGAAACTATACTGGCGGAGTCTCCCCACAGCTTCCTAGCTTCACTAGGGAAGATGATTCTCATATCGTTCTCGGTTGGTTCACTACTAATAAGCTGGATCTGACGCGCAAGACAGCAGACTTACCGTCCCTGTATCGATTCCTCGTCATTCCATATCTCTTTCCCCGTGCTCGTCATCATTCTCAGCAGAGGGATCGATGAAGGATTGTCCGTCACCAAGAACCAAGTCCCGTTAAACAGGTACATTGAGTCAAATACCGTCCACCCTACGAGTCAGCTCTAACCTCCAATGGGCGGATGCTAGAGACGTACCAGGAGCATGAGCCATGACTTGTGTACGTGCTGGTCCCTCCTGTCCCCAACGTAGCTTTGAGTCCGACATGCTCGTTACCACCTTCCCCTTTTGAACCACTGGATCCACCTCATCCTCATCTCCTAACCAAGATTCACGCTGCGGACGCGTCCATTCCTCCTTTCCACGCCCATAGCCCAGTTTCAGATTTGGCAGGTAGTCTGATTTCGGTGATTCCGTTAATCGTACTGATAAATCGAATTGTAGGAACAGTCCCAATATGACTGTGAGGATAATCACGAGTAAAATCTCGCGACGCGTGGGATGAATTGACATCCCTTGTACTCGTATCTATGTATATATATCGAAAACCTGCAATGTAGTGGTTGATTGCGATGATCGAGATCTGAAGAGCCGTATAGTCGTGACAAGTGGTCGTCAAAGGTAGAAAGAAGCGATAAAAAGTAGATTGATGACGAAGAGTGAAAATGCGGTGAGAGCGAGAAGGAGATTCACGCGTCGAAGTAATGTCTAATGTTCTGATTGATTTCAAGGGTTTATTTCGGGTTTACTACTACTTGCTAAGGGGGATGAAAGGTGGATATGGGATTGCAAGTGGATAGATATGCTACAATATACTGATAGTTGACGTACTTACCCGCCGGCATCACCTACACGCCTCCCATCACTGTTCACTGAAAAAGAAGGAGACAGGCACACGACTCCTCAGGGAAAGATCAGCCCGAGACATCTGTGACCCAGGCCTCTGGTTCTCATAAAGTTCTGTCCGTCTGCCTGTGAACTTTGGTTCCAGTCTCTGATACAATGCGCCCGCTCGAAGCTTGACACTCGCCAAGTGGCAAAGTATAATACATATGGGCTCTCGGCAGATCTGACGAGTTCGGCGCGCTATTTGAACACGTTCGGCCGCGAGAAAGGAGGAGTCTTGATTTATCGTCGTCATGCGGATACTGAAGGAGCGCCATTCCAGGATTTCCTCAGATCTTCCTATCCAGCGTCGGCTATAGAAAATCACATGTCCGGCATCTTCGACCTCCCGGTCAAAGTGAAACAGATAGCTGATCACATGGTCAATACACTATTTTAGTCGCAAGAAACATTCCCAGAACACCACTTCGGCCTACTTGGCGACAACCTGATTCCTCCACCGTCACTCAAGAAGTTTACATTGTAGCCTATCACTTCAGATAACTAGCAGGAACCAAGCCCCTCTTTCCACTCCCATCTTCACAAGTCCACCCTAATTGATCAGCTTCCAGGTATAATAGGTACGAAGAAGCTTACAGTCGTCCGAAGTCTTTTCAATCACATTAACAACCTGACCAGACTGAACACTTAGATCACCAGAGTCCGCACCTGCGTAATCGTAAACCGCAGTTGCTTGGCCTGAAGATACATTCACTTGAGTTGTTTGGACGACTCTGCGGGCTGGAGGATTGGAGATTGTTGTTGTTCTCTGTGTCATTGTTGCTGTTGGGGAGGTTGCTATTTGTCAGAGATAGTGCCTTCGAGATGTCCTTTGGGGATCAGAAGGGGACGTACGGCTCTGCATCTCCTGCTGTTGCTGTTGCTGCTGTCCACCACCCAAGCCAGATTGAGCACTTCTTATCATGCCCTGAGCCCCGGCCCGTCCTAACGCATCCATAGCTTGTTGATTATTCGCCAACATCCCTAATCCCTTCCTAGCTCCACTCGACCCAAGTTTCAATCCACTCATAACCATTCGAGTGGCCATATCTGGTTTCTCGTAAGGCCCATTCTGACCAGGAGGGGGAGATTGAATAGGAGGTGGCCGGGAATTGGATGCCGGTGCAGGTGGTGGTAGGGATCTACCACCTGATGCCGTCCGTATTGGAGCTGGAGGAGATGTGGGAGAAGAATAGGCTTGTCTTGATGAGTTACCTCCACCACCTTGCAGTAGGTGAGGGCGGGAAGCAAAGTACTCGTCTAGGAGAGAGAAGAAGCCTTCCTAAATGGTTAGCGATGGCGGTCTTTGTAGATTGTTTGCTAACTTTGTCTGTCAACAGTCAGTGTTTGTCCCTCAACAGGATAGTATACTCACCTTCATAGCTTAGATTACTGAACATGTCAGCTTGTGCAGTCGTACAGGTATGAGATAAGGTGGAGTGACTGTTGATGATCCCATCGACCGGACAACGCCGTGCCTGATAATACTTGGCAGAAGGGGCACACCAGCCCCACTCGAGATATCACTTATACGTTCGCAAGCAGCATCAAAGCCAGGCCATCGAGATGCATATCTAATTCTATGCTGTACCCGCTACCGATTCTATTTCTACGTTTACTCGGTCTTTGCGCCCAAAACACGCAGAGTCCTGTCCATACCACCAACAACAATCTCGCTTCCCAATTTCCCAAATCTAGCTCCAGTCAATTCACCAGCATTCTCTTCGAATTTAAGCAACTCATCCCAAGTCTTGTTCTTGTATACTCGTAGATCTGTACCAGCGACCGAAAGGAATTGAGCAGAGGTATCGAATCGGACCTCTGAAATGACATTTTCACTTGGTAGTGCCCAAGAGTTGAGGACGGACAGTTTTCGTAGATCGATGATGTTGACTGTTGGGTCGGTTTTAGAGGCTGTCGCGAGGTAGTAACCATTTTCAGAGAAAGAGAGGGAAGTGACGGGAGAACTGTGAGACTGCAGGCTAGCAGCGAGAGATGATGGGTCTCGGGCATCCCAGACTCGAACGGTTCCCTCCTTGGTACCACCTCCGTGAAGGATACCATCGGGGTGAACGCTGAATGACGAGTATGCGAATGATCCCTCGTCTCCGGCGATAGGCTGGTAGGTGTAGACTTCCTTACCCTCGGCGATATCGTATAGCGACCAAGTCGAGTCGGCGGAAGCGGCAGAGACGAATGCTTTGGAAGGGTGAACGGCAAGTCCAGTGATCTCCCCCTTGTGGTTGTCGAATTTGGATCGAGCAGCCCATTTTCCATCCGTCTCCCCCCAGATCCTGACGGTCTTGTCGGCACTCGCACTGACTGCCAACCTGTCCTGACCATCCTTCTCGATGAATGCAACGTCCGTGACCGGCTTGGTGTGTCCCTTGAGCGTACCGAGGACTTTCTTGGCTTCAAGATCGTAGACCTGAACAGCCTTGTCGGCACCACCGGATACGACGACATTTCCGTCGGCTGCGACATCGAGAGCAGTGATACCAGCGGGTTTAGTGGCGTGCATGGAAGGTTCGTGGCTGATTTGAGTGTATCCCTTGACAGCCTCGGCATCGGCATAACCAGGTGCGGGCTTTCTCTTCTTTCGGACAGAAGACAGGCTGTCATCAGTACGATGAAGCGGAAAAGACAAAAGCATACCTGGCGTTGGTGTCGTTCAAGATGGCCTCGACAGCAGATCCAATGGCAGACGTAGCTCCCATGTCGACATCCTCAGCGGCCTCCTGGGCTTGGGGAGCAAGACCAATAGAGCTCTGGATAGAATTCAATGCCCTACATGTCAGCTTTTTTCTCACGGTTAAAAAGTTGAGCATACTCTCGAGCCTCATCCCTCTCCTTCATCAGCCTGGCAATGACCCTAGTAGCGGCGTCCTCCCGGTAAAGAGCATTGGCCAATTCCTGTCTGTACAAGTCAGCTATTACATCTCTATCCCCTGCATGTTGACTTACCTAGAGCTCTGGAAAGCCTTTTTGATCTCCAAAGATTCCAGCATGATAGCATCGTACTCCGACTGAAGAGAAGTAAGCAAAGCCGGAATAGAAGTCTGGTTTGCCGGTCTAGGAGGTAGAGTAGATGGCTCTGTCCATAAGCGTTATTCCTGAAATGGTTATACGTAAACGTACTAGCGACAACATCGATCAAGTCTTCCTTGGTCAATGCCTCTCCAGAGATAGGATCGGTTCCGTTCTGCTCTACATATCGCTCGATTAGAGCTTTTTCGTATACTGTTCCTGATGTCCTGGAGACAACAGGAGCGGTAGGAGGTGAACCCGAGACTGGATGTTAGCTTTTCTTTCTAGCTTCCTAGCCTCTCCTCCTTCAACCGATCCATCGCGTGCATCCAAAGCTTCCCCCCTGTGGTTGAGAGTGTATTGAGTACTTACTAGCACAGAAGAACATGCTGTATATGGGTTTGAATGTATACAATAGTAGAGTTAAAGGGGTTGAGCGAGACAGAATGGAGAACTGATAACGTGGCATTGATGACACAAATGCCACGTCATCTTGATTCAACCCAGTCTGACTCTCAACTACTAAATGTAATATCTAACTACTCGAGTCAATAGTCTTGTACTTCTACCTTCCATATACCCGTATCCTGTATCATCATGGACGTCAAGACGTACATCTCCGATAACGTCGTCAGGCTGCTTGGCTCAGCGGACAGCGCTATCGTCGATTATGTCGAGCAACTCGCGACCAAGTCCAAGACTACTGTCGACTTGTATAACGCCTTGATCAGTAATGGAGTAGCCGAGGGCCCAGATGCTCAATCTTTCGCGATTCAGCTACATGATCTCATCCCTCGCAAAGTCAAAGTCAAGACGCCCAAATCGACGGCATCTGCTGCTTCCCAGCGATTTGCATTGTTGGCCGAAGACAACGATGCGCCTCGTCGCGAAAGGAAGAGGTCAAAGGTCAAAGGCAAGGAGAACGATCGGGCCGGCAAAGTCAAGCTGGAACGGTCGTCCAGGAAGAGGGACACTGAGGGGAATTGGGACGACGAACCCGAGGATTTGGATGAGGAAGAAGTGGATGTGAAGCGGGCCAGATTTGAGTCGCCACCGCGTGACGAGAGTTCGCCTCAGCGTGAGGAAACGGAGGAGGAAAGAAGGGAACGGGAGGCAGAGGAAGATCGTAGAGAAAGGGACGCATTCGCCGAGAGAATGAGGAACAGAGACAGCGATCGTACCAAGGGCCTCGTGACGGACCGAACCACGCGAGGGGAAGGCGGACTAGAAGCCGAGCGCCGCGCTCATTTGGCGAATGACAAAGAAGCTAGGAAGGCGGAAATGGAGAACATACGACAGCACTCTCGACGAGCCTACCTTTCTAAGCGAGAAGAACAGCAGTTGGATCTCCTCAAGCTCGAGATTGAAGATGAGAAGATTCTGTTTCGAAATCAGAAGATGTCCAAACGAGAGTTGGCCGAATCCGAACGTAAAAAGGAGTTGATTCGAATCATGGAAGCTCGTCGCAAGATTGACGACGGCATGGACGGGTACATGCTACCCGACGACTACATCACCGAGCAAGGAAAGATGGACAAGAAGAAACGCCAAAACGCTCTTTACGCTCGATACACGGAAAATAAGCCTGCCGATGGGCAATTTGTCACCGATACCGACCAGTGGGAAGATCGTCAGCGGGAAAGTGCAAGTTTGAGGACAGGAGCGATGGATAAAGAATTTCTTGAGGAGGAATACGAATACGTCTTTGACGACGCTCAAAAAATTGAATTCTTGCAAGACGAACGCATGGGAGGAACATTGACCAAGGATGCTCAGGATATGATGGCGCGTATCGACGAGCTTGAGAAGAAGGGTAAGTCTTCCACTTTCTGTCAATGTACTTCAGCTAATTATCAGCCATGTCCATACAGGAGGTCCGAAATTCTCTACCAGTTTACGAACACCGCGACGGTCTACTGCAAGCCATATTCGATCATCCGGTCCTTATCGTCTCCGCCGAGACTGGATCCGGCAAAACTACGCAAATCCCTCAATATCTTCACGAAGCAGGCTTCACCAAGAATGGCATGAAAGTCGGATGTACCCAACCTCGTCGAGTCGCTGCCATGTCTGTTGCTGCTCGAGTCTCGGAAGAGATGGGCTGCAGGCTAGGTCAAGAAGTTGGTTACTCGATCCGATTCGAAGACATGACTTCCGACAAGACGGTCATCAAGTACATGACGGATGGTATGCTTTTGCGAGAGTTCATGACGGATCCTGAGCTCTCGACCTACTCGGCTCTAGTCATTGACGAAGCGCACGAGCGGACCCTCAGCACGGATATCCTATTTGGTCTTGTCAAGGTGAGTCTTTTTTTCAGACAAGTTTCGGCCAAAGCTGACGTTCAGGATATCGTGCGTGCCCGACCGGACTTCCGTCTCATCATTTCTTCCGCGACCCTCAATGCCCAAAAGTTTGCCGAGTTCTTTGACGAGGCTCCCGTATACGATGGTAAGTCTCCCTTAGATCCGGCAGAGAAGTGTTAATCTTTTCAGTTCCTGGTCGTCGTTTCCCTGTCGACATGTTCTACACCCAACAGCCGGAGGCAAGTTACACTCACGCCGCCGTCACTACAATCCTCCAAATCCATACTACCCAACCCAAAGGTGATATCCTACTTTTCCTCACCGGTCAAGACGAGATCGAGACATGTGAAGAAAATCTCAAAGAGACCATGTTTGCCCTCGGCGACAAGGTACCCGACTTGATCATAGCGCCAATCTACGCCAACTTGCCAAGTGAATTGCAATCCAAGATCTTCGAGCCGACGCCTGAAGGATCGAGAAAAGTCGTCTTGGCTACCAACATCGCCGAAACGTCAATCACTATCGACGGAGTTGTCTATGTTATCGATCCCGGATTCGTCAAGCAAAACAACTTCAATCCCAAGACTGGAATGTCATCACTCGTCGTCGAACCCATCTCTCGAGCCTCGGCCAATCAACGAGCAGGTCGAGCTGGTCGTGTAGGTCCTGGTAAAGCATTCAGGCTTTACACCAAATGGGCATACAACAACGAGCTGCTTGAGGACACGATTCCCGAAATTCAGAGGACGAATTTGGCCATGGTCGTGTTGATGTTGAAATCATTGGGTATCAATGATGTTCTCAACTTCGATTTCTTGGATCGGCCTCCGGCAGATACAATCATGCGGTCTTTCGAGATGTTGTATGCGCTCGGAGCTTTGAATCACAAGGGTGAATTGACACGACTGGGACGTAGAATGGCGGAATTCCCGGTGGACCCAATGTTGTCAAAGGCAATCATTAATTCGGAAGTCTTCAAGTGTACACATGAGGTAAGTTTCTCTTTGCTTTCAGGTCCGAGTCAGTGCTAACTTGCAGGTCCTTACGATCATTTCAATGTTGCAAGAATCCGGCTCGCTCCTCTACCGACCCAAGGACAAGAAGGTCCACGCCGAACAAGCTCACAAGACATTTGTCAAACCCGGCGGAGACCACTTTACCCTTCTCAATATATTCGAACAATGGTCTGAAGCTGGTTATTCTCAACAATGGTGCATGGAGAATTTCGTCCAATTCAAATCGATCTCGCGAGTCCGCGACATCCGAGATCAATTGGCACAATTGTGTGATCGAGTCGAAGTCATCATCGAAAGTACGCCCAATGAAGTTGTGCCTGTCCAAAAAGCAATGACCGCCGGATACTTCTACAATACCGCCCGAATCGACAAGGGAGGTGGATATAGGACGACAAAGAACAATCATACGGTATACATGCACCCCTCCTCCGGTCTTATCGGGATGCAACCCCCACCTCGATTCATCTTGTACTACGAGCTCGTCCTTACATCAAAGGAGTACATGCGACAATGTATGCCAATTGAAGGAAGTTGGTTATCAGAGTGTAAGTCCATCCTATATGCCAATTTGGACCCAAGGCTGATGAACAGTGGCTCCTCATTACTTCAACAAGAAAGAGATCGATCAAATTATGGGAAGCGCGAGTAAGGTCAAGATGCCCAATGAGCGTGTTGCTCAGCCAAAGGTAGGGCCCGTTCAGTAGTTTAGTAATTTGGCGTGGAGAATCAGTTCAGGATCCCATGTAGTATCGTAGCGTCCTTTGACGTATGTTTGTAAATTTCCCGTAGTGTGCCATACCCTACGTAGTGTACTTTTGTGACATTATCATGCATAGCAACCAGACACCCATTAGACCTCAGCACATCACGCAAACCTGATCAGTACCGCTGATTGTGAGTCTACTGGATGACCAATACTTGTCTCCTTCCGATTCCAGTCCATCCCAGATGATCTGAGAGGCTGAGCAGGGAAGTCATAGGAGCGAGAAATCTATATGCGTTTGCAATATGCGTCTCCTATACATTAGGACGACGTTATGTTATACAATGATCAACAAGACCATACTCCGATCCTCCGTACGATATAGACTCCAATGGACATCAATCGAACCCACCTGCGTCCTGAATCCCGGAAGATGCATCGTGGTGATCCACCTTCAGGTAAACATGTATCAAGGGTTACGGTTCGGCATCTCCCCTCGAATCACATGAGCGCGCAGCGATCAGTAGTGAACATCCAGCTTTGTTACTTCTGCATTCTTTACATCTTCGCTACTTTGTCAAATGTTTTCTACTGCTTGTCCTTGATGGGAACATCCTTTCCGGTAGCCTACATATTAGCTTTGTCGGATCAAACCCGGGACAGCTTACCTTCTTGAAAGCAGACCTGATACCATCAGAGATCTTCTCGGTAGTTCCAGCGTTCTGCTTGTGGCCAGCCTTGCCGAGGATAGCGTCAACACCCTTGTCTACCAGTCAATATACATTCCTGGTAATATCAAAGAGGCGGGGATGACTGACCTAGACCATCCTGCTGTCCGGTAGCTCCAGGAGCTGCGGTGTTTCCGGTAGTGTTCTGTCCGTTGAGTCCTTGCATTGTTGTGATGTTGTTAGATGATTGATGAAAGATAGATAGCGTGAGAACGGTTCCCTATTATTTATAACTTGATACCCGACGATCACTCTGATAATCTGCGCCACCACTCTAAATTAATCATGACGTCATGGTCACATGTATTACGCAGCTAGCCTACCGATATATCCCTAATCTTGACAGAGGGAAGCCCTTGGTAGGCAAGTACTGATGATACCTTACTCCTCTCCGTAGGCACCTGACCCCCCGCTCCCCGTTGATGTCGTATCTGAGCGTCTATGCATTCCTGAATGCTTGAAATGTTACAGACTGTATCCACTTTTGGTGATCAGAGTTTTACAGACTGTGATCGCTCTTGGCTTCTGGCGTCACACGAGAATGCTCGTTGGCCTGGAGCGCATGTTACTCATGCTCGCGAATCGCTCCTGTACATCTGTGCATATCACTCTCATTACTCATCGACACGTCTACTCGCATGTCACCTATGTACTCATATTCCTACAACATTTCCATATCTATGCACATGCTCGCTCATCTCCTCTTCTTCTTCTTACCGCCGTCGTCGGAATCATCACCTCCACCTTCTTTTCGTCGTTCATCAGCTGTCCGGTCAGCTCATCCGCTTTCAACGTGAAGTGTCAGCTTACCTCGTTTAGCCTTTGCTTCGAGTTCATCCCAGTCTTCTCCTTCTTCATCTTCTTCTCCGTCGAATGAGCCTGATCCTTCTGAATCACTATCTCCATCTCCGACTGCGGTGTCAGCTTAACTCGCGAGTTCTCGAGGCAGAAAGCTTACAATCAGAAGCACTCTCCGAGTCTTCACTACTAGCGACTGATGAGGCGGCATCACTACCTGCCCCACCACCTCCGAATTCGGAGCCTTCCGATGACTCGCTTGATCCGTCGTCCTGGCTGATTAGCTCTGCATGACGATCAGGTCAGATACTCACACTTCCAGTTCCAGTGAGGAACGACCATCCTCCTTCCTCGTAGAAACCGTAGGTATCATCGTTAACAGTCTTCATGATTTGTGGCCACGACAGATTGACAGGTCCTTCAGATAGAGGAACATCACACGAGCTATTATCAGTACTTGTCAACCCGACGGGTGGCAGACTCACTCTAGCCACTCTTTGACATTATCGAGGTGAACGACCGGAACGTTATTGATATGAATGGGTGTCTTCTTGAAATCACTGAGGACAAAGACCATATCGAAATTCTTGAGCCCAAATTGAACTCGCTCGAGATGTACGATCTCGACATCCGATAATGTAATGACACAGAATGGGAATTCAGAGAGGTGGACCAAACAATTCGTGGTCGGTAGGAGGAGGACATTTGATCGATGGGGTACACCACTGAATCCAAGTTCTCTAAATGGCATGTCGACTTCCAACTCATACGATTGAGTGGTTGCGGCTGCTTCGATTCGTTTAGCGAAATCAGAGAATACTTTGTCGAGTTCTCGTCTTCTGCGTCGGTCTTCTTGTTCCTGCTCTATCTCGTCTTCGTCTCCGTATCGCGATTTCCTCTTTTTACCACCAGTCTCA
>Ga0265798_10008360_pt1 | contig 13200 bp, 7 predicted proteins | sample P3T30metagenome_FD_192430 | JGI IMG/M metagenome (GOLD analysis project Ga0265798, IMG submission 192430) | Plant litter microbial communities from East Loma Ridge, Irvine, California - P3 T30 | ecosystem: Environmental > Terrestrial > Plant litter > Unclassified | place: USA: California...
GGCAGACGCCAAATGGCGATCTTCACTAGGAGGGGTCCGGTGATGCAGTTGCGAACCTGCGGAGTGGGTCGTCGCTTCCGCCTGTCAACGGGCGTGGATATGCAGGGTTCGTTCTTGGCGCGCCGCCGCGCCGTCGAACCACCGAAGAGTCAAAGTCGATTACATGTACACTCGCTGCCCTTGAAACTTCCTCCTTTCTCCCCAGATGTCGCTGTAATGGCTTCAATATTCCAGGCATTTCCGCAGCTGCGGACTGCTGCTCCACGCCTCTCACGACGCCTCTTCGTATGCAGGCCATGCCTCAATTCGCCGATTCGAGCCGCCGTCTCCGCTTCACGATCTTCATCCCGACCCTCCGTCCTGCAATCGGTGAGGTGGAAATCCACCCAGCCTCTCCGCAGTACCGCGACCATCGAGGGATCGAATGCGGGACGGGCGATACTCGCGGAAGCTGCGACCAAGACTGAGAGCCAGTCGAGCAGCTTCCCCAAGACAACCTCCAAGAGCGTCGCATACTGGCTGCTGGGCAGTGCTGCGAGCGTTTTCGGTATAGTCGTGTTTGGTGGTCTGACTCGTCTCACAGAGTCTGGGTAGGCACCGACGTCACCTCCTCCACCGCACCTGCTAAGTTGAACAGGCTGAGCATCACCGAATGGCGCCCTGTCACCGGCTCCCTCTGGCCCATGAGCCAGGCCGAATGGGACAGCGAGTTCACCAAGTACAAAGCATCACCTGAATTTGCCCAGCTCAACTCGAGTATGGACATGGCCGACTTCAAACAAATCTACTTTATGGAATGGGCTCATCGGCTCTGGGGCCGCGTCATTGGCATCACGATGCTCGTACCAACCGCTTACTTCATCGCACGTCGCAGGGTAGCACCCTCAATGGCCTGGAAGCTCGTCGGCATCTGTGGCATGGTCGGCTTCCAGGGTGTGATCGGCTGGTGGATGGTCAAGAGTGGGCTCAAGGACGACCTCTTTGAACCTGGTAGCCACCCCCGTGTTAGCCAGTACCGCCTGACTGCCCATCTGGGCGCTGCATTCACCGTCTACTGCTCAATGGTATACACTGGTCTCTCTATTCTCAAAGAGAATCGCATGCTGGCCGACCCAGTCAAGGCGGCAGAGACCATCAAGACTCTGCAGCACCCTGCACTCCGCATCTTCAGACGCTCTGTCTTCGGTCTTACTCTTCTCGTCTTCACTACTGCCATGTCAGGTGCCCTTGTCGCTGGTCTCGATGCCGGTCTCATCTATAACGAGTTCCCGTGGATGGGTATGGGTCTCACCCCACCCAGGAAAGAACTATTCGACCCCTTCTACAGCCACGTCCCAGACCAATCAGACCTATGGTGGCGCAACATGCTCGAGAACCCGTCTCTCGTTCAGCTTGATCACCGCATGCTCGCAACAACTACCTTCACTGCCATCATGAGTCTCTTCGCATACACTCGCTTCGGCAAGAGTGTGCGGACTAAGCTTACCAAGGATGCCCACAAGGGCGTCCAAGGCATGGTCCATCTCGTCACTCTCCAGGTCACCCTCGGCATCAGCACGCTGATCTACATGGTCCCTACGTGGTTGGCTTCCGCACATCAAGCTGGAGCTCTTGCTTTGTTGACTGGAGCGGTCGTTCTCTGCAGCAGAATTACCATGCCACGTCGCGCTATCCTTCGCCAGATCATGAAGCCGCAGAGCGCGGGATCCCACACTGCTCCTCATATGAGGTCACGACTCGAGGCCGCCAAGGTTGCCGAGAAGTCATTGTAGTATACATCACCACCTTGTACGATATGTAGGTTCGCACATCATATAGACTATATCACCTTTCCTTGGTTCTACGTTCGCTTTCTCATTCGCTTGTCTTTTGTCTCTTGACCGCAATGCATGCGGATGCTTGATATAGACATCAATCCATCGCATTGATCAAAGGTGAGTATGATGACTGATACCAAGTACTCGATGGTGTAGGAGCGCAGTCACATCGTCCTAGTTGGAATGCCAATGAGGACTAGTGCACCTTGTGCTCTGCCTTCTCCGTCGTGTGTCCGGCCTTATTACCGCTGGACACACTACCCGTCTCCACCATAGTCGCAGGATCGGTGCCAACCGCTTGTTCCCATCCTTCCTTCGCAATACGTCGGCTTCGCTTCACGACATCGCCTTCGTAAAATAGCCAGTCGACCTCTTCCAGCGTAAGATTGGCAGTTTCAGGATAGCAGAAATACTACACAACACGTTAGCGAATAGAGGTTGCGGTATCGTTTCGAATACATACGATTAGCGGTATGAACGCAAAGTTCAGCGCCATGAAGATAAGGTAGCCCTTCCACGCCAAGCTATCGAGAAGCGTAGGCGTGACCATGACGACGAAGAAGTTCCAAATCCAGTTCGCTGAGATCCCGACAGCTGTACCTTTCGCTCGTACATGTAGCGGTAGGATCTCGGGAACATAGACCCAAGGAATGCAGTTCATTGTCATACCGAACGCCAGCATGTACTAAAATTTGTTAGCTTCTCATTCCTAATGCGACGCATTTCTGCTTACAGTGAAAAAGAAAGCGACACTGGCGGACGCAGTGGCTTGCGACACGTCGCCTCCCTCTGACCGGAAGCTCAAGAGGATGGCTATCATCATCATGGATAAGCCGAGCCCGAGAGAGCCCCACATCATGGGTTTCCGCCGGCCGGTGCGGTCCAGTGTGAAGGTTGGGAAGAGGGAGCCGATCGGGAACATTAGGTTGATCACGCCTCCCATGAGGAGGGCGAGGTTTCTGTCAAGGCCGACGTTGTCTTCTAGGACGGAGGTGATGTAGTTGTTGGATGAAACCAGAAGCTTCTAGTTGGAGGGTAGGTTTGTGTTATGGCAAACACAAACACCACTTCCTAGGTACATAAGAGAGGTAGGGCTTTACCCTACTCTATTATCTTATTCTATATTAATTTATTAAGTTAAATAGGTTATAAGCCTAGGAGTTTCTACTATACTAATTATGTCTAATAGAAACCCTCTTAATAAGGTTACTACTAACCTTACTATTAAAGACATGTCCTTATATAAGATTACTAAGCTTATTAGATAAACTAACTTCACTAAATAGAAACGAGACATTAAGATTATCGCCTAATACCTTAACCTCTAGGATATTCTTAACAGCAATAATATAAACATTAATAAATCTAATATTCTTATATACCTATAAGCTATATATAAGAAAGTTAAACTTAATACTTAACCTACTCTAGATAAGTATAAAAACTTTATTATAGACGTAGAGGTTAATAAGAATAACTCTAAGTTCTACTAGAATATTATAATTAAAGAAGCTAAGAAGTAATACAAGAGTACTCTATATAACTATAATAAACGTAATAAGAAGACTAATTAAGTACTTACACTTCTTAGACTCTATATCTTAGACTCTATCTAATTAGTCTTAAATAAGTACACTAATTCTATAGATATCTAGATATATCTTAAGAAATAATATTAACTTAGTAACTACTAAAATAAGTAAATTCTTTATAAGACTATTAAATTACTCTATCTAAAGAACTATAAAGACCTTAATAACTTCTTTAGTTAGCTAGAAGAGAATATTATCTATCTTTAAGAACTAGAGAGTATATATAATATAAGCGCTCTTTAAGCTAAGATCTTTTATTCTCTTACTCTAGAGTTTAATAAAACTATTTAATTTATAAATATACTATATAATAGATAAGATATTAAATAGCCTTATCTTAATAACATTAAATAATAACTCTAAGACGCCGAAATCGATATCTATTAAAATAAGAAAGATTAGAAAGAATAAAGGTCTAATAATAAGAAGAATAATAAAGATTGCTATAATAAGAAGAATCGAGGCAAAAAATACCTTATATAAGAATATAGAGGATATAATTACTCTTAAGACAAGTGCTTTATTAAGTATCTAGAACTTAAACTAGATTAGATAAAGCTAAAGAATAAAGTAAACGAATAAGAAAACTAGAATAAGATATTTAATAAATAAATTAGTCTTATATCTTACTCTACTAAGATTACTAAGATTACAAAAGTCTAAAGCTTCTACACTAACTATTACTCGTCTAACTAGCTAGATAACCTAAACTAAGTAAAAGCTTAATTTACTATAGATAAGGTCGCTTATAATAGTACTAAGAATTATAGTAAAAATTAAAGTAGCTAATTAAAGCGCTTAGAGGTCTTAGATAACTATAATAACGATAAACTAGTTACTATTAATTACTACTAAAGCTACTATATTAATAGTTACTTCTTAGACTAGTCTAACTATTATTAAAATTATAATTAATCTAGTATATAATCTACTCTCTATTCTTACTCCTTAACTAACTCTTAAAAGATTAGTATTAATATAGAGTATAGAAATAAGAGAAGAATAGTACTAAGAGATTATATATCTACGAAGATAAATATAGTTATAGAAGCTATACTTATACTTAAGAAAGACGAATTATTAATAAATAAATAGATTATTAACTCTAGAGCTAGCATATATCTATATAATAATTAAAACTAATTTATAGATTTAAATAATATTAAACTAAGATCTATATAAATTACTAATACTAACGCTATATTAGAAATAGTTAGAATTAGTATAGTATACTTAGATATCGACCTAGATAATAGAACTTAGAACTGTATCACTTTATCTAACGTTATATACTTACTAGATACTATTTATAGTTTAGTATTAGTCTTATAGATTATAAAGCGAAAGATTAATAGATTAGTAAATAAATCTATCTTTTAATTCTAGTACGCTAAAACTAACAAAACTATTATAATCGCGCTAGAAAATAATAGTCTCTATTAACTAAAGCTTATTAAACTTATAGATACTACTACTCTATAAGATACTACTACGCCTTTATATATATTTCTAGCGATTAATTAAGATAGAACTTTAGAAGATAATTCTATATATATAGATTTCTTATTTAATAATAAAGTTTAGAAATATTATTAAAACCTAGAATATATAACTCTTAAGAATATATAAAAGTTACTTAAAATAGAAGTTAAGCTTACTATTATCTATATATAGATTAAAGTAAGAATAGAATAACGCTATTCTATCTGCGCTGCTATAAAGAATATTATTAAGATACTCTAAGATCTAGTAAGCTATACTATAAGCAAATCTAGAGATCTTCTTTATATTAATATCTAGAGTCTATACGAATTAACTAGTTACGATAGTACTCGAAGTATACTAAATATTCTAGATAATACAACTTAATACTAGTAGATAAAAAACCTAAAGACTATAAAGACTAATAACGCTATTATATAATATATTAAAGAGCTAAAGATTACTAACAAAATTATTATTTAAAGAATACGCTATAATAATAGAATTATTATAAATAAATTTACCGTCTTCTATAAAGAAAAGAGTATTTATCTTAAGACTATTACTCTATATTAATATTATATAGAAGAAGTAATTAAATACGCAAATTAAACTATACGAGATTAAACTACTATTATTCTTAGAGATAGATAGCTAGACGCTAAAAAACCTATTATGCGAACTATTCTTAGAATACTTAATACGAAAACATAAGAATTATTAGAAAATATAACTCTACTAGAAAAACTATAGCCTAAAGTATATTACTATACTATATATCTTAAGAATTATATACTAACTAGAGCCTTAAAATTAGATAAAATACTATATAAAGCACTCTATAGTAGAAAACTAGATATATCTATTCTATAATTATAGAGAGCAAGAGCTTTTATTTTAATTCTATAGTTATAATATATAGGCACTATAATATATTAAATAAAGAAGCTTAACGCCTAAGCATAGATAGATTACCTTATCGGTATTTAAGAAGTATCGAAAATAAAGATATAGAATTCTAATTCTAGAAAGATTTATCTTACTAATATTATAGATATTAAAAGTAGAGAAGCATTTTAAGATCTATAAGATATAATATATAGAAGATCTGCACTAGCACGTTCTCGCGATATTAACGCTAACGATAATATAGAATAGTTAGATAGTAGAAGTAAGAATAAGAAGCCTAAACTACTATTCTAGAAATAAAATAAACTATCTATAGTACTTATACTATAAAAAGACACTAGATATTAAGCTTATACTAAATAACCTAGAGTCTATAACGAAGTTCCTTCTTTTAATAAAAAATGCACTTCTTATAAGAAGAAGAAATATAGATATATTTCTTAAGGTATACTAAAAATTCTAAAACTAAGTAGAGAATTTCTAAGAAGTAAATACTATAAACTTTGTCGCTAAAACAACTATATATATTATAGTATACCTTCTTTTATTAAATCTTATCTAATATATAAAGAATAAAATATTTTCTATATAAACAAACTAGTAGCTCTACTCTATAAACTAGAAGTTATAAAAGAAAAGAAATGCTTAGAATATATAGCTACGCAGCTCGCGTACGATAGAGAATCTTCTTATTTAATATATATATATAAAGAGAAATAAAAAGTATATATCTAAGTATATTAAAAAGGCGCTAAAATAGAAATAATATATATATTATAGCTATTATAAGCTTATCTACAACCTAGACTAACTCTATATATATTATATATAGAAAGGCTATAAATAGTGTATCTATCTAAATAATAATAATATCTCTACTATAAAGTATTATTATCTAGACTTAATAGATATAATAATATAGTAATATAAAGACAGCAATAGTAGATCTACTTATAACTTATACAAAATATAGAACGAAGATTATTCTTATAACCTATAAGACTATAATAGAGAACTACCTTATAATTACTATAATTAATCTATAGTATATAGTATAATAGGTAGTTAATCTTACGCTTAACGTAGTTATTATTTCTATAATCTTAAGAAGAGAGTTAGATAGGTACTACTTAATAGTTACTACAAAAACGTATAATATATTTCTAATAATTATATTATTAGTATAGAGGTAAAATTACTAAGAATAGAGTTAAAATTTAATAAGACACTTACGCGTAAGAAGAAGTAACTTAACGTTAGTAATAAAGAAGAGAAGCTTTTAGAGTTTTCTAACACTAATAATAATAAAGAGAATCTAGAGTCTTTTATTAATAATAATAAAGAGAAGAATATAAAATCTCTTATTAATAATAGTAGTAAAGAAGAGAAGGTTTTAGAATCTTCTAATAGCGAAAATAAAGAGAAGATTTTAGAGTCTAAATTATCTAATAATAAAGAAGAAAATAATTTAGATTATAAACTAAGTAATAAAGAAATAAAGAATATAGACTCTAATAATAGCGATAGTAGTAATAATAATAATAGTAGCAATAATAGCAACGATAGAGAAGAAGATACTAAGAATTACAGCGAAAATTAAGATAGCTAATTATATTGCTTAGAGGCCTTAGATAATTAGAATAACTTTTAAGAATACTAAATAATAATACTAATAATCTATAATAACGTAGAAGTTTTAGAAGACCTATCTAAAGTTATAAGCCTTAAAGTTACTATACAATCCTCTAAATAGCTCTTATAGAAAAAGGCTATAGATAAAGAATATAACTTACTCTAGAAGTATAAAGTATAGATCTATATTAAACGTTAATAAAACTAAAAACTACTTATAGAAAAATAGATACTAAAATATAAACTTAACTCTAATAGCATAATTAATATATATAAAGCTTAATATATAGTATAAGGTTTTTAATAATATTATAGTTTAGACTATAATAAAATATTTACTACTATTCTAAAGATATTATCTTATCGCCTACTATTTATATTAGCTACTTAATATAGATAGTATATCTATTAAATAGATATTAAAATAGCTTTTCTATATAGAGATATTAAAGAAGATATCTATATAGAATAACCTAAATACTTTATTAAAGGAGACACTATCCTAAAACTATAAAAAGTACTATATAGTCTAAAGTAAGCTCCTTAATAATAGTATCGAAAGCTTATAGACTATTTAGTCTCTATAGAATAGAAAGTATCTATATATAATCTTTTATTATACTTTTACACTAATAAGAAGTTAATTATAGAAATCTACGTAGATAATATTCTACTTATAGAAGATTCTTTAGATAATATTAGCGTCTAGAAGAGAACTTTATTAGACCGCTTTACTCTAATAGATATAGATCTATACTAGTATTATCTTAGTATTAAAGTGCATTAAATAGATAATAGAATTTATCTTTACTAACAAGAATATATTAGAAAACTACTAGAAAGATACTAACTAGAAAATATTAGCACTACTTCGACACTATACTTCGCTAATCTATTAGAAATTAAAAAGAATACTAATTAGGTATTAAAGAATTTTATTAAGAGATACTAGTCTATAGTAGAAGCACTACTATACTTATTAATTATTACACGACCTAATATAGCCTTTGTAGTAAGAGTAGTATTACGCTATTACTTAAACCTATTATAGAATTATATAGACGTAGTAATTTAGATCTTCTAATATCTAAAGAGTATAATAATAATAGGATTATTCTATAATACTTATAATAAAACCTAGATAATTAGATATACTAATAGCGACTAGGTAATATACAAAGATACACGACGCTCTACTATAGGCTAGGTTGTTATATTTAGCATATCTCTAATTATATATGCTTTAAGGAGATAAAAGATCGCAGCTTAGTTAACTTAGAAAGTAGAGTATATTATAGTAGTAGATCTATTAAACAAAGTTATATAGATATAGAATATTACGCAAGAAATTCTAATAAGTCTAGATATTTAAGAGGATATTAGATAAAAGAAAACTAAGATACTTATTAACAACAACAGCGCTCGCATCCTCGCTAATAACTCTAAATATTATCGAAGAGCAAAGCATATTAAGATATAATACTATATGCTTAGAGATTATATATAGAAAGGAAAATAACTACTAAAGAGAGTAAGTAGTAAAGAGAATATAGTAGACGTGTTTATAAAGGTATTTACAAAGGAGAGGTTCTTATTACTTTAAGACATATTAGGTATAAAGTTAATAGAGCGATAGCCTCTAGTTAGTAAGAGTATTAGATAAAACTAGAAGCTTCTAGTTAGAGGGTAGGTTTGTGTTATAGCAAATATAAACACTACTTCTTAGGTATATAAGGGGGGTAGGGCTTCACCCTACTCCATCATCTCATTCTACATCAATTCATTGAGTTAAACAGTAGTAGACCACCAAATTGATACCGCCCATCTGGTTCATGAACTGCGCGCCGTAGGCAAGCAATACACGACGTCCAGTCTGTACACGATCTTTTTTGAGAAGTTGCGACCATTTGTACTCCCCATGCTCTCTTTCGACTTGCAAAGCCTCAAGCACTTCTCTGTTCTCTTTCTCAATCTTCGGATCATCGGGCGTACCATCGTAGACATCGCAAAGGATTTGGAGCGCTTCTTCGTGGCGACCATGCGCATACAAGTACCGGGGCGACTCAGGGAGGCCAAAAACCAGCACGATGACGATGATCGCGAAGATAACCTGGCATGCAATTGGTAGACGCCACGCAATCGATCCTTCCGTAAAAGACATCCCATAGTCGAACCAGTACGCCAGCTCGATCCCCACGCCGACGAAAAGCGGTTCCGACGCGACGAGACGACCGCGCTTATTCGCCTCGCAGAGTTCAGATTGGTACATAGGCACAGTTGATGTCTCGATGCCCGTCCCAATTCCTGTTAAGAACCGCGCAACCATCATATGCGGCACCGAGTACGCACTCGCTTGGAGCGCGCCGCCGACCTGTTCTCATTAGCCGTAATCTCCACACCACCGGCCATGCATCACCTACGATAATCCAAACCATAGCAATCCACATAGCCAGCCTCCGTCCCGTCTTCTCGCAAAACATAAAGCTGAGAATACATCCGGTAAAACAACCAAGATTATATATCGACACGATGATACCTTCAAGACCGGGTGAGGGGTGATCAAAAGTGTTCAGGAAGTCTTCGTTGCCGACGATGCCGCTGAAGACGCCTTGGTCGTAGCCGAAAAGAACGAAGGCGAGTTGGCAGGCGATTGTTATGGCGGCGCGGAGTTTAAAGCCGCGACCGTACCAGTTGAAATGGGGGGTGTGAAACATCGTGGACGGGGTCTTGTCACGTCCACTGGAATTGAGTGGCGGGATGCCACGCGCGCAATGGAGGTGATGGGGTATGCAAAGAAGACTGGAGTACCTTGTGCGCCGGGCCCATGCATCTATACCTACATCTTCATACCTCACCGCTCGCTACCCGGATCATATCACCCGAATAGACGCAGCATGCTAGATCTGACCCCGACGTCACAAAAGATGGTCAGTCGGCAAAATCGCCGTTATCACAAGTTGCCTGCGCGCATAATTGACGGAGTAATTGCGGGGCAAGGGTTATTGAAGAGGCTCTGGCGAATGATTAAGACGCAATGGTACCGTTGGAAGCCTTGCCGAGCTATTGGTGGCGTTGTATGGTCGCGTAGATATGCGCGTCTGGGGTAGGATGGGGTGATCTGCAGGTGCGGAGGTGGACAAGGGGGGATGACGTCGCGAGGAAGGCACGGTTTGGGAAAGCCGGCGATGATGCAGCAAGGGCGGCTGGTAGGAGCAACAAGAGCTTATTTGATCGAGGCGCGAGATCTCCATAATTATCCCGCGATCAATGCTATGGGGCCTATAACTCATGGATGCTGTAGTGCTGCGAAGTCCAGGTTGCTGGTGTGCTTATCTCCGCGCCATCTCCGGAGCGATCCTGCCAAATCTCAGCCTTCACTCCATCTCCATTCATCAATCTACTATCGCTGATTGCAATATCCCCTGCAACAACGACGAGATGTCCATTGATGATTACTCATACGACTGGAGCACACGAGCGGCACTCCTATACGGTGAACGCTAACTTAGGCTGCGGATCAAAACAATGGATACACCTGTGTGGCGAACGCTGTTGAGACATGTCTAACGACATGGGCCAAACGCGATGTACGCCAACTCGGTCTTTACCATTCTATACCACCTGGTCAAACAACCTCAACAAGCGCACGTGGATTTAGATCGATACAAGGAAACACTCGATGAACAAACAATGGGGGGACTTCATTAAGTGAAATCTCTTGCTTCGCATTTCACGCTTCTGCCTACGGAGGAGAAAAGCTTTCTGGTGCCTTCCTCTAACCTTGCGCCAGCATTTTATCAACCGGCTTCCAACTCGATACACAGCCTAGCTTCAGATCAGAAGTACACCAAATATGGCGGCTCCAATGGGTACAACGACCAACCAACCCACCTCTAATCAAGGTCATCTACAGTCTTTGATAGCCAAAATCCGTAAAGAAGTCCGACGACCGACACAGATAGAGATCTCATATGCAAACAATCTCACCCAGGCTGTCGAAAAGGAAGCTTGGAAAGAGTCTCAGGAAGTTCGCAACAGCATGTTGGGCGTCGCTCAAGATGCTCGGAGGATGTTTGGCCTTCGACCTTTCGATATGTCATTAGGTGGGGAGAACGAAGCCGATGGCAAAGAGATGGTTTTGCGAAACGGTGGGAAGCGATCAAGTTCTACGGCACCAGCCCCGAATCCATCAAAGCGCCAACAGCGTGAGCCTATTCAACCACCACCACCGCCTTCCAGGAAGATAGAACAGAAAGCCGAGGCTGTGGATCAGTCTGGTCGTGTCCGTCACATTAAAGAGGAAAACACCGTCACTAACTCCCAGAATGGTCCACACGGCCATGGCCATTCTCAGTCGATCGAGGCTCCATTCGCCACTAGCTTCCTCACCAACAGCGCGCCAATCTACAACCAAAACATCAACAGCGGGTCTGGCCAGCAGAACATCAACGTCTATGGCGTATTTGAACCTCCGCCACCCTCAGCTACCGGCGCTGCGCCAACCGAGTACGAGATCCCTACCGGGCCAGAGCATCGTCTAAACCGAGAGGCTGGACAGCAGAAGTTCTCGATCAATGATACTGTTACCAACAAGACGGCCGGCGATGGTAAGCCCGGTAGTCGCAGTCAGACATTGAAGGGCCCACATGGCAATACGCACATGCGCATGACAGCGCCAGTGTACAACCAGAACGTCAACACTGGGAGTGGACAGCAGAACATCGACGTCATCGGAAAGATGGACTTTGGGGAAAAGGAGCGGAAAGACCGACCACGTCAAGATCTCGCAGTCCCAGTCGCACAGCCTGCGAACCCACAAACACAGTGGCGCGACGATCAGGGACCAGGTAACCCACACTACGGTCACAGTCCTTCTTACCGGCCAACTTTACCTCAAGGCCTTGCAGTTGCAACCGGGCAGAACGCAATTCCACTACCACAGCGACGCGACAATGAAGCACCTCGTAGTCCATTCTATCGGCCAGCTTCGTCTCACTATCGACCAACCTCACCTCAGTATGGACCAACTTCGCTTCACCGTCGATCTCGCTCACCTCGCCGCCGCGTCGCCCCGCATAGTGACAGTGGCGCTATGGATGAGTACCGGGATCGTTCGTACGGGAGGCGTGATGGTCTTCCATATGAGGATGCTCCGTATGATTCAGAAGATGATTGGTCGAGACCAGGTGGCGTGGATCGTTCTGGTCCAAGGACTCCGCGTCGCGAACGCTGAGACGAGTGGCATGATAGCCGACGGGGATTAGTATAGAAGACTAGATCACAGTCAGACGTGTGTATGACCGGTATAGTCAACAGGTAAATATATCTAAGCAATGTGTTAGAGACTGCGATAGCACAATGCACTACAAAGATCACCAAGCTCTTGTACTTATCCGTTAAACCATTCTTCTTCTACGTGAACGTGATTATGATGGTCTGACGCCTGTTGCAGCTCTAGCCTGGCTTCATCACCAGACTAGTCTACAGCGAGGGAATCCCTAATCGCGTTCTTCATTTCCTCCTGGATTTCCCCCGGGGTTCGCTTCCTGGTTTGCTTCCCGGATCTCTCCCTCATTTCCTTCATCACCCTCGCGGACGACGTGTCTAGGCGAATCATGTGGTTCTGCGATCGGCACCCCTCTTTCTTCATCGCTGGGTTGGTCTTCATCATCAAATTCGACACTCTCAGTGCTCGTGGTTTCGATAGTCGACATTGAGTCACCTTCCTCGCTAGGGTGATCGGTATGGTCAGAGTTATCAGATTTAGG
>Ga0265798_10008363_pt1 | contig 13198 bp, 13 predicted proteins | sample P3T30metagenome_FD_192430 | JGI IMG/M metagenome (GOLD analysis project Ga0265798, IMG submission 192430) | Plant litter microbial communities from East Loma Ridge, Irvine, California - P3 T30 | ecosystem: Environmental > Terrestrial > Plant litter > Unclassified | place: USA: California...
TCTGTGGCTCGGTTCGCAACTTCTCTGAGTCTCAATTCTGAGTTGAGCGGTATCGCCGGGCTGTAAGATACTCGAAGCCCGGGTTCCTGGTCGAAGCTGACTTCCATCTATATTTGGGTCAGTTTGACTGGACAAGCCTGCAGATGTACTTCATGTTGCGTTTGCGATGCAATGCCATTGTAGCCTGATCAAAAAACTAGCACGTAGCAGAGTAGACGTCGCTGTTCTGACAAGGACTCCAAGAAACATAAGAAAGATTCAAAGAAGTGAAACTCCGTAGGACCTGACGCGCTAATCTAGAACCCACGGTCTGGGTTACCCTGTAGGTACCATAGCCCCAAAGCTATCTGTTCGGACGGCGATTATGAGGATGGTGAGGATCGACTCCCTAAGTCCGCTGCCGAAATCCGTGCAAGGGGATGGTTATCGGTACGCTAGCGCTGTATATGGTTAGCGTATACTTCAGCCTCACTCAAACGCTGTACGCATGCGACACAATGTCAATGCTGTTCGATAGCCCTAAGGTTCCTGCTCCTACGAGCGTGTCCTTGGCTATCTAGCCTATTTGGGCTCAGTCTGTTTCCACCTCAGGATGCTCTTACTCTGTACCGTAGCACACAACAATACAACAAGCACCTTACCTAACATTACATGGACGCCTCTACCGTACAATCCATCAAATGCCCCACGACTCGAAGCACGTTAAGTCCATTAATCCAGGACTGAGGCTGATCAGCTCCTTCACGGTATCGCTCAAGCGCCCAATCTGACTGCGTCAACAGGCCGGTCAGAATCCTTCGCGCCGCATTTCACACATGTTTTCAGCGAGTTGCGGCTCTTGTGCTCCCGTCACGAGTATATCAGACTCACAATGATCAGTGGCGAGGGCACTTTGCTTGACCTTTACATATTCCAATCACACCTTTGTCTCAATGTCCACAGAAGAGGAGATGGCTTCAGGGAATCGTCTGATCCCAGAAATGAGCCAAGACAACCGAAGACCGGGCCCGATTGACTATGAGCAGATGCAAGCTCACGCGCGACCTGGCTCTACTACCAGCGAAGAAATGAAGCACAGCCATGAACACCAATCAAAGCACCTGAACCGGAAGCCTCGAAAGCCTAGATGGATATATTCGCAAAGACTACGAGGGTACTAGAGTAACAACTGGATTCCTGAGATGCTGTCTTGTAGCGTGAGCCTCGTCTCTTTTATTTGTCTCGTTGTGGTGCTCCACTACTTCGACGGCCATGTTGTGACTGACATCCCACTGTCGCTATCCATCAACACGCTGGTTGCGATTTTTGCGGCCATATCGAAATCTGCTTTGATGTTTTCGGTCGCGGAATGTGGGTGCGTGGGACAGCCTGGAGGGCCAGTTCATTGATGACTGCTAGGTATTGGCCAACTCAAGTGGCTTTGGTTCCGACATAGCAAGCCATTGATTGACTTTGGTAATCCTGTCCAATATCCATGCGACCTACGATAAATTCCGCTGACCTTCGGTTTGCTTACTCTCAGATAAGTTCGATATCGCTAGTAGAGGCCCATGGGGATCTTTGTTGCTGATATTTCACCTCAGGATCCGGTATGTATGCGAGAGACGACAAGTGGCAACGGACTAACACACTGTAGTCACCTGGCTGTTTTAGGCGCGCTCATTACCATCGCCGCAATTGCCATAGATCCTTTTACTCAACGACTCATACATCCAGTGTTATGCGACCGAGTCACACTTAACTCGGGCGCCAGTATCCCGCGCGCGCAGAACCTCACTGGGGGATACAGTATGGTATCTGTTATGTCGGATGCATTCGTCGCCGGGCTTCTGACCGACCAGCAGCTTCTAAGCTACGATTGCCCGACGGGAAACTGCACGTATCCATCTATGTCGGGATCCACAAAACTCTTCCAGACTTTGGGCTTTGACTCTGCATGCGTCGACATATCAGAGGAAATTGTGAAGAGAGACGAGCAGGGGAAGGCTTGGCAATGGTCTATGCCCAGGCTCGAGCCGGACTCCATGTCCGTGTCGTTTGATAACATCACGCGCACCCTCAGAGGCTACAGTAAGTTGCTGGACAGGATTGGTGGCCGAACCTATTACAACAAAACTGTTCTCCTGAAGTACTGGCCTGAAGAGGGAGGTGCGGACGACTTGTACCGCTTCGCTTTACTGACGACTACACTGGACTGGCATTGTCTCAAAAATTCGGTTCCAGATGTGGATGTAACTCGGAGTTGTCAGTCAGCGGTTGCTGCTGAGTGTCGCCTATGGCCCACGGTTCACACTTTGAAAGCACGCGTCAGACTCGGAACTCTCGAAGAGGAAGTAGTAAGATCCGAGAACTGGCTTTTGCATCAAGATATAAGCGACTTCAACCCCGCCGTATTTGTCTTGCCGCAGATACTTCGAGACGGGAATCAGGTCGCATGTGTTCCATCCACAGCACCGCAGACCGACACTTCCGTTGCAGTTGCGGTCGACAAAGGAGCTTTGTGGCGAGGGCAAGAATACGAAAAAACGACGGTAGTCCGCTGGTACCCCCAAGACTGTGTATGGGTCGTGGACTACGATACACGCTTCGCCCTTGGCTGGGTACTTGATAACCTCTTCAACCGCAACGTGTTGACACGATACGACAACTTTGACATGGACATTACGCAAGCGTTGATTGGCGATCCGTGGATGAGGAAGCTAACTCACAATAGCACAGCGACTCTTGCAACTGTCGAAACGTTTGTCGCACGACTGGCGGAATCCATGACCGCATACGCACGTGCCAACTCTAAGCGCGATCAGAATCCAGCGTACACTGACGGTGTCGCAACGCGTACCGAGACTTGCATCCATGTGCGCTGGACGTGGATCTCCTTCCCGGCAAGTCTGGTCGCATCAACGTTCCTGTTCCTCATTTTGACAATCTGCCGAACACACAGACAGCGGCACGATCATTCTTCGTCTGAACGTGGAGCCTGGAAGTCGTCAAGTTTGGCAGTGCTCTTCTCTGGACTAGATGAGAGCGTATATTGCGCTGACATGAGGATCGATACGATGAGCGACATGGTTCGTCGCGCGGAAACCACGCGTGTCTCATTGGGCTTGACGGATGACGGTTGGCGTTTGGGAGGTACTCAAAACATGTGACTGGAACGTGCGCGGCGCCTGAATCGCTCCAGCATCACTTTAATATTGGCATCTCTTCCTCAAGCCAGATCATCACGATCACGTCTCAATGAAAAGAAGGACACTCGGACACAAACTGAATCGTCGGCCAGGCGCTGCGCAGACGTGAACAAGCCACGCCCATGACAACGACCATGGAGGGGTACCTCCCATCCATACCCAAGTGCGATGCACGTTCGAGGACGGCGTATCGCAGCGCAAAAACGAGCCAGCTCATTCGTGCGCCCCAGAAGACGAGACGACAGGCAAGGGCTCGCCGAGGCAACTCAGCGATGAGGATCTGGGGAAGGACCTGCCAACCGACCAGTCTCACCGGCGGGCTTGTTGAACGTGCTCTATTTGCGCGTCAACTTCCCGCTCACTCAATCACGTTGGAGAGGACACGTCGCGACTAGCGCAAGCGGTGACTTCCATATGATGCAGCATCGCTCTGACTCGATGGTGCCACCAAGGCGAGCCCGGAAGCAACGAATTGCGGCCTACTCGTTCCGAGATGTGAATGCTGCATTGGAAATTGGAAAATTGAGTAATAGACTCGGAGTGCAGGGTGCTATTTGATTGTCCGTTGGTGGAGTTGTCAGGGCAAGAGTGATTTACGTCGGTAAGGGAGTGGTGACGGCGCTAAGAGATGGCCCGTGCTGCACCCACCCATAGGTGAAGGTGGCTAAGTCGTTTTGTGGGAGCCGTCGACGTCGACGATGATACATCCGAGCTCGGGTCCGAAAGAATTGGCCTTGAATGATGCGCCTTACATACTGTCCATTGATCGGCCGCGTTTGCGGTCGCGCTCGTACTCAAGCCATGATAGTTAGCTGCTGCAATACATAATTTCTGCAGGCCAGATCGTACGATGGGAACTGGCGAGGACTTCTAACGAAGTCTTGGCTTAATGCGAGCTACGAAGTACGAAGTAGTGTTTCCCGTTACCTTACTCGTTGTATACATCAACTTGATGATCTATGAGCTTCCCTGCAAATTCTGTTGTATGCGGCAGCCCGTAATACGGATCACTGTAACGCAAGGTAGGAGTAAGTTGAGAAGTAATTAGATACTAGAGATTTTGCTAACAGATGGAAAGCATGCTCGACCGACTGGCGCTGAAGACTGATGTTGGATCGAACATCCTCATGCACCCAGCTGTACATTACATTGAAAAATTGAACAAAAAGTCTATCCTCCTCTTACACCAGCACACCCTTTCCAAATAAGTCTTCCCGTTCTGAGCCCGCAATCCTGGCCCTAAGACCTGTAGCAACCCCAATCATACATTCCCTTCTCGCACCACGCATACACTCCCTGACCATACCTTCTTGCACAAGCCGCCGGCATATCCACATTCAGGTATTGTTGATTGAAGTGGCCATTAGTGCAGGACCAAGCGCCGCAGGTCAAGTCGTATTGCTTCACATATGACTCCGAATTAGAGCCGTACTGGTCGCGGCAGACCTTGGGCATGTCGAGGCCGCCGAGATATGTGGCACGGGCTGCGACGGCTGGTGCAGCCTCTGGGATAGTTACGGCTTCTGTGGCGGGAGCAGCGAGAACGCAAGTGGTGAAGGCTAGGAAGGCGATAAGGAGGGTCTTGGAAAGCATGGTCGTGGTTTGCTAGGAATTGCGGTGAGTATAGTGCTCTATCAATGGGTAAATCGAAATGCTCGCGGGCCATGTGAACAGCCAAGAAGAGGGGACTTCGACTTTCTTACGTACCCAAGCGAGATTGAGTTGTGGTAAGTTAGAAGATGGTCGGGTTCGTGGGAAAGTATTGGGGTCGATGAGCGAGGAAAGGAACGTTCAGAAACCAGATTTTATAATGTTTCGTTCACAGTTGAGCCGGTCGGACTTCTCGGACTTCGTGCAATTGATGCGTAGTTGTTCTTGTCATCATTAACTATAAGGACGTGCGCTGTAAGTTATATGTCGCGGCTGCCTGATATTCCTCAATCCTTCGTAAAACATTAGGTCCACGGATGAGTAGCCTTGCTCACCTGTCATCAACTGCAAACCACGTTCAGTCGTGCCAGCTTCAGCAGTTATGCCAAGGAAGGATTGCACTAGCTCTTACTACGACTCAATTGTGCCACATGGCAGCATAAGTGGCATGGAGAAGACCGAGAAGTCCTAAGAGATGTCCGACGAATCTGAAAGGAGATCCGAAAAGCGTTAGAAATAACGTGACCCCGCTACCGTTTACAAGCTCACATCACAGTGATGCCTCTTCCTCTTCCTCCAACGCGATTGCCGGAAATTCTTCCACGAGCCAGCCAGCTAAGTGTCTGTGTTATGTCCACTGATCATCTTTCGAACGATGTCGGAAAAACCTCCTACTTGTCCGAAAAACCATTGGGTACGCTGTCTCCGGGAACATACGAGGGATAGGAGGCTTGCCAAACGAAAGCAGCCAGCGATGGCTACGTTAAGGCACAGTGGGCGCGATGTCTTCGTTGAGATACGACGGGGCACTTTTCGGACATGTTTCAATATTCACTCGTCGGAAGAGACCATTGACGCTTAAACCGTAGACCCCATTAAGCCGCTTCACGGAAACTTGCGAGTGTACACAATCTGGAGGAGGGGAATGTATGGACCATGATACCCCGAGAAAAGAAAGTCCTCGCGATGTTGTCCCGAGCACATCCAGCGAGTTCGAGAAGTGCATCGGCCAGCGAGAGGTTCCACGGAGGACTTGATGTCGTTATAAGTTTAGCCGAACGAAGCGTTTTCGGCGCACATCTTCAATCAAAGCTCACTTAACAACTAAAATTACTCACCTGCGCGATTTGTGATTTCCTCCCATGCATCCTACACCCCACCCCCACACCTCCTTGCTGAGTAACCGCGCAAAACCATGAGTGACCCAGCCCGACGAATTCTCGGGCAAATTCTGATTGGCAAGGTCTCATGTACCTGAGCGAAAGCAAGGAAGATCTGCGTCGGAGAAAATGTCGATGCGCGATATACGGGCGGTTCACGCAAGTGCGCGGGCCGAAGCATCGGCTTTGAACAACATGTGAAACACCATTGGAAGAAGAAGTCTTTTTGGTCGTGAATTATCGGTATCTAGAAGGAGGAAATGGTCAGGTTCTTACTTGCACTGCCTCGACGCCCGAAAATTGTTGAAGGGGCCTGCTCTACGTCTTTTGGCGACGTCTCTTGCTCCATTTGGGTATTCGTAATCGTAAAATTCATGAGCTGAGTGTTTGGCAGCTCCGTTGGTGGATAGTAAACATGTGTCTGGCTGTTCGGCAGCTCGCCTTTCGCTGTGGTATTCGACTAATCATGACGCCGGTGTGGTCTTACCAAGAACCGAAAGCGGCAAGAGATAGATGTAATAGGAGAATGGTTTCATCTAGGCAGTGGCGAGAAGTCACTCAATGTCCTTGGTGTTGACCGTTCAGACCTCTGTACCACGGAGACGGCTGATGTGGCCCTGCGTGCGCGCCAAGAACGTCAGCATTTATCAGCAAAGCTAGTGCGGGTGCTGGGCGGGCTCATCTGACATCTGGAAACGATTCACTCACATTCAAATCCGTATCCGAATCCAATATCATATAAGTGGTCGTCCGTTGCTCCTATGTTCGGCGACGAAAACTGCGTTGATAGACCTGCATCCGGAGTGACGTCGACCCCGTTACTCCCAGGAGTGAACACTCCATTCGGCGAATCCGCTCCTAAGTTTATTGCCGACCAATCAATATTCTCCCACTCGACGAGGTCAGGCTCTGCGACATGGTGCTGCAATGGGCCCACGGGACTGTTTGCGTCTTCAGCTTTTGAGGGCGGTTCGAAGTATGGCTCTTGCCTACGTACAAGCGTTAAGCAAATAAGCATGATTGCGGGAAGATGCAGTTCTCTAACCTGAGATTAACAATGCGTCCCCACAGGAAACGTACTGCCTCGTTCAGCTTGTAGCTGACCCAGCCACAGAGATGGAGGCGCGCGAGCAGCGCTTCCGCCGAAGTGATGCCAAACTCGCCGCAGGCCAAAGAGGCCTGATATATAAACCAAGTGCTCTCGACCGAGCCTTCCGCTGAGATGGCGCCGATGGAAAGGATCCATAGGAGGAGGTCGGGACAGTATTGCCACTGAGGACGGGTGGTGCAGTTGAGTGCTTTTTCAAGTCGTTTGCTGGCTTGCAAATGCAGAAGATGGACGTCAGCTCTACGTTGGAGCGCCTCTGTAGTCCGTACAGTGAATATCAGAAGCGCGACGCACAAAGCATCTTCCAAGGGCGATATGTGGGTCTCGTTCTCGCGCAGCCACTTCAGCAGCATACACTCAAGAACACACGAGAAGTTCTGTATGTCCAACGGATCAAGCGGAGCGCTAGGATCGCTAAACCATACGTTGAGATCGGCGATTAGTGTGAGCACCAGCTCTACATGTTCTGTGAGAGTGTCTTGGACGCCGGCATGCCGGCAGTAGTCCATCAGATGCTGTGAAATTTTGGATTGGTAGCCAGGTGGGTGGCGAGGAAAGGTAGCGTTGCTGATGTAATGCATTGCCGTCGGATTTGGTGTGTCCAAGTTAGCGATGGCGTGAGCAGTGGAATGCCTGATGCTCAGTAAGCGAATGCCAAACCGGTTCGGGCCGGGGTGCGTGGGGAAATCATGTTACACACCAAAGTATAAAAGCTTGCAAGATGCGATTTGAATTGATCGCTTGTAGTCCACCTCGAAGCTGGACCATTCGTCGCAGCCCGTTATCGTGTATCGCATACTGGTTGGGTTGGTCCTCATCCAGCCTCTCCCGATCGAATTGTGGCAAACACAGGCTTTCTTCAACTGTGAGAAGGTTGAAGACCGCACCGATGTTCGCGTCCGATATGCCCACACTCACATCGGGGTGTGAGATTGCTGCGTTGATGGCCGCGATTGCCTGAGCTCGATGGTGGAGGATGGTGTCGACCGAGCATCTGCCCACGATGTAAAGATGCAACGCTGCAGTACAAAGTAAGCTGTGCATGAACCCAGGATTACTTATTGCTGTGCCAAACCAGTCGGACTTCATCAGTGTTGACCGATTTCTGATATCCACAGCAATAATTCCAGGGGCCATCTGAACAACAACTGCGTGGTTCCTGTCAGCCTTCGATCATTTCCAACGTAATCATATTCCAAGACCAGCCCGACGGAATTGCCGAGGCGGCAGATCCATTCTCGCTAGAGACTGTTGTGGTGTTCGCTCGCACAGCCGTATACTAGGATAAGTTCCACAGACTCGGTACTTTGCAAGATTTTACAAATGGAAACGCAGGGTCTCAGACTTACAGTGTTCCAAAAGCTCCGATACACTTCCGTTCATCTCGACAGATGATGCCCGGAATGGATCGAACAAGCTGCTGCTCGGCTCTTCGTCGGGCGAAGGGGGTTTCAGTAGGAGACATCTCGGACACACTTTTTGTCCCGGCCGACACAATAAGATTTGGCACTCCGGACATATCTCGCCTTTGACGGCGTAGTGTTGAGATTCCACGTATGGAAAGTAATCGGGTCTGTTGAGCAGAATTGGAGGGCTCGGCGTTGCCGTGTTGGACGTAAGTAACGAGTCGGGAGTACCCGCACTTCTTGGGCTTGTGCTTTCTTCGCTTTTCCTTTGCTTTGCTGCGTTCTTGCTGGTGGACCATGGGCGCTCTCTCCGCGCTTTCTGCATAACAAAGGAGCGAGCATTCCGACGACCTTGACGAGATGTCTTTGCCTGCGCCGCATCGACAAAAAGGAAGTCTTGCTGGACAGGCACGGTTGGCTGTTGGCGCGGTCTTCCCTGATTGCTATCCCTCTGACTATCCATCCTTCACCCCCAGCGCAGGACCAGCGGAGTGCCGTGCTGTTGCCTGTATCAGAGAGGGTTGATGATGGGCCTTAGAGGTACGATGGGTAGGATATTGCGAGCAGTGATGAGGCCAAAACTTCCTAATCGATGCTCAATCGCCACCATTTTGCTTTGCACATTTGCCGGAATGCCTTGGGCTGCGGTTGCTGGGTACCCTGAGGTGCAACTTGATGCCTTGGAGGGGCTCGAGACGTGAAACTATCAAAGACCCGATTCGTATTAGAGGCTGCAGAAGCGAGCTCGGGAGTTACAGGGTGTCTGCTGCCGATGTCAACCTCTCGCATGCCTATGTATTGGTGTTGTGGCTCCAAACACGGTCGTAGAAGGCTTCCAGAACGTCTGTGAATGTAGCAGGACAGCAGAGGTATATGTAGGCTATGACCATGCGGCTTGCCTCTACCGGAGCTGCACGAAAATGGTATCGCTGGGGAACTATGGTTGGCGCTGTATGGAAATAATCTGCTGTCCGTTCTGAGAGGCGGGCTGACAGATGAGGCGATGTCATCATGTCAGAGAATTTGAAGTTCTTGAGGCGGATCAAACGTCATGTTAGACATGAAGATGGCCAGTTCGAGAGCCTCCCTCCCTTGGTTGGTACCACCGAATCGGAGCTCGCGACCAGATGCTCGGCAACCACCAACGCCTTCGAAACCGCAGCAGATCTTCGACATCTGCGCTGATAACAATTATTGTGCGAGCGCGCAACCTGTGCATACATCAGAAGCTGTTTTCCACGGGACCATCCGTATCTTCTTCCGGTATACCTATTTTGAGCCGCCTCTTGCCTTCGTGTCGGCGAACTATTGTTACTAAAGATGTGGTGTGGTCTTGCAGCTCTCGGACCAGCTGCAGGGGTCGTGAAGGACCCTTAGCTTTTGCGCGACATCGCACGCGGAGGCATCACAATGTTGCGAACGCGTCAATTGCGCGAGACGAGTGAAGCTGTTGTTGTTATGGAGACTCGCCGGTGCGTCAACGTCGGTTGAGTGGAACAAAGCCGCTCCGATCCGGTGACGTCGTTTTAAGAACCGCCGACTACACCACTACATCGCCGCAGAGCCGTTCTACTCTCGCGATGACAGATCGACACGGTCTCGCAGGCAAGTCGCCTTTATGGAATTGGAATTGATAGTGGCGCTCAAGGACTGACTGGGATGCGCGGACTTAGGCCTCTCGTATACAGATTTTCCTACGCACTTGCTTCGAGCCGAGCTGCACCGGAGACAGCAAGAGCAAGATGGGCGACCAGCTTGCGGCACTAAAGGCGGTAGAGGCCATTACAATACGCCGCTGCACGTGTTTGCGCTATTTCTAATACTCACGCTGAGTACAGCAGGTACGTTGGGTGGTTGGAAGGTATTCATGGCTCGACGCGCAAAGCTGACCTTCATCACCAGCATGTAGCTTTCCCATCATCGTCAAACGCTTCCCAGGGATTTCAGTGCCCCATCAGTTCCTGTTTCTGTCCAGACACTTCGGCACCGGTGTTCTCATCGCGACAGCATTCGTCCACCTCCTACCGACCGCGTTCGAATCACTCACGGACCCATGCCTTCCATACTTCTGGAACCAAGGCTACTCAGCCATGCCAGGCCTCTTAGCAATGACGTCAGTATTCATTGTGGTTGGCATTGAGATGATCTTTGCCTCGAAAGGGGCAGGACACTCGCACTCGATCGACTATGAGAGCCTTGGTTTGGACGACCACAGCGATCATGCGCGCCCAACCCATAAGAGAAGTCACAGCTACGGACGGTATAGCGACGGCACTTCTGGAGCCAATGGCCATGTGCCAGACATTGTGCTGCATGACTTGCCCTCCTCGGAACGCTTGATGGACGGACGATCGCCCTCGCTGGCATCTCCAATGACGCCACATGCATCCCAAGCCAACGGACGCGTCTTGCGGCAATCACTAGATGACGATAACGACTCGGATCTCGACATAAGCCCAGAAGAGCTTGATACGCAAGCAGCTGCCGAGGACTCCGAAGACGAGCAGCACCTACTTCCCCACTCAAATACCCGCAAACCGTCCCGTCTCCCCCGCTCCCACTCTCCAACCCCAGCCGATAATTCTGAAAAAACCGAAGCTCAAAATCAAAAACTCCTCCTCCAATGTCTCCTTCTCGAAGCCGGCATCCTGTTCCACTCCGTCTTCATAGGCATGGCCCTCTCCGTCGCAACCGGGACTTCTTTCGCCGTGCTCCTCGTTGCCATCTCCTTCCACCAGACCTTTGAAGGTTTCGCACTGGGATCTCGCATTTCTGCCATTCGCTTTCCAGCCGGATCCACGAAACCGTGGCTCATGGCGCTGGCATACGGGACTACGACGCCGATTGGCCAGGCGATCGGGCTCGCGATACACACTTTGTATGACCCGGCGAGTCAAACGGGCTTACTGATGGTTGGCTTCATGAATGCGATAAGTAGCGGGTTGTTGCTGTTTGCGGGTCTGGTGGAGCTTCTCGCCGAGGATTTCCTGTCCGACGAGAGCTATATTACCTTACATGGGAAACGACGGTTGCAGGCTTGCGCAAGTGTTGTGAGTGGTGCAGCTTTGATGGCGCTTGTCGGCGCATGGGCATAGGTGCCGTGAATATGAGCACTATTTCAGAAAGTTTTTGGGTCTGTGGCTGATTCAATGCAGAGACGTTGCTTCCTAATCATAAGTAGTACGGGGCACGGACCTGAATCTCCTGATGTATCGCGTATCGGCAGGGCACGATGCAGTGATACTCTGCGTAGTCACAGTGACGGAGGGCCTAGATCTTTGAGACTGACCCTTTTCTAGCCGCTGACCTGGGCAGAATCGGTACATTATAAGCTTACATGAGGCTGCGAGGCTGCACTGCTATTTTGGAAATGTGGAGATGACGATTGCTTCCTTGCATTCTCGAATTTTCGATGCATACCGGACGGCCATGGACGACTGAAGCAAGCACCATTGCATCTCATTCTTTGATGTTGTAGTCTAGGATCCAGCTTGCTACGACCTACTTCATTACAAGCGTGGCGGTAGACTCGAGGAGGGTCCATTCTCCAATAGTGTCGTGGAAGAGCTATATTCAGGCTCGGCAAGCCAAGCGACATGCAGTCCATCCTCCAGTCGCTCTCCGTTTTCTCAATCGGTCTTCCTTTGATTGTTCTTCGGCAACAGCAGAATCCAAACGGTTGATCAAGAAAGTCAATGGGATGCAAACATCGCGAGAGGGCAAAGTTTGCATCGTAGCCGTGGTGCTTGCTACAAGCGGTATGCACAAAGCGGATTGCAAACGTTGGTGCTTACTGTCAGCTACTCGTTCATAACCCGCCACGCCCCGGATTCTCAGTCGCCGCGGCCGCCAAAACACGATGGATCCAATCGCACTGCGCCTTCGTATCGATGCGTGCAACGACAGTGATATCACCAATCTACTCTAGCCGTGGCCCCAGTTTCTTCTCCGTGGACTGACAGTCACGTTGTTAACAGTTGACGATGGCTACATTAACACCATGCTTCAGAGCCACCTTGCTTTTGCACAAACGACGCTAACTGACTTGAGCCGAGACATGCAACCTGCGTATGAATGGGTGACTGAGCTTGTACATCCCGTCCGTGGCTTACACAGCCTGAGGGAAGTCGAGATTGTGGAGGATCTTCACAGCTTGGCAAGGCATGTCATGGTCTGGCGTGTTCCGCCTCGACTTGTGGATGCGTTTCGAGTCGCTGGTGTGGACTTTAGACTTCAGCTGAGAGCCCGGGTACGTCGTCAGTGAACCGGACGGTGCGCTCAGGCAATATGAATAGACGACGGATGATGTGATTTGGAAGGCTGTTTGAAGGCAAGGTGGTAAAGCAGCATGAGGGTCTTTAGTACCCCAAATTTGGCATAGTCTACCAGTGGATAGAGCAGGCAGTGATCCGATTGGTCCGTAGTAGTATTCGGGTCGGTTGTAGTAGTATTTAGACCGGACAACATGTCAACTAGAGACGCCTACCCGGTATGATCGCTGCAGAGAAAGTGATTTGTGCGCTTTGTGGACTACGTGGAACTTAAAGGGTTGGGGGGTTCACAACTTATGAGAAGCACCGATACCTAGCCAAAGAAACAAAGAGTACAAAAAACATGACGCAGTAGACGATGTGACGTCAATTTCAAGTTCATAGCCTATAATCGGAGACTTGAGGGCATCCTCGT
>Ga0265798_10008364_pt1 | contig 13197 bp, 7 predicted proteins | sample P3T30metagenome_FD_192430 | JGI IMG/M metagenome (GOLD analysis project Ga0265798, IMG submission 192430) | Plant litter microbial communities from East Loma Ridge, Irvine, California - P3 T30 | ecosystem: Environmental > Terrestrial > Plant litter > Unclassified | place: USA: California...
AGACATATTTCGAAACTCCATTATGGATCCATTTTGCTTCATTCTGGGTGAACCGATGTATCGGCACCGAAACAGGGGGAAACATGATCAAGCTTCTCTGGAAGGAACCGGACGGCGTAGCCGACGTCCAGGCGCTGGTGCAGGGCGCGATCGACATAGAGTTCGCGACACTGCCGCCCTATCTCTACGCGTCGCTCACCATCCTGCCCGATACCAATGCGCCGGCGAAGTCGCGGATGCAGTCGGTGATCATGCAGGAAATGATTCACATGTGTCTGGCGAGCAACATCATGAACGCGATCGGCGGCACGGTCATGATCACGCCGCCGCATTATCCCGGCTCGCTTCCGCATGACGTGGGCGGAAGCTTGATCGTCCATCTCTATCCCTTTTCCGAGCAAGCGATGGCGCAGGGCATGGCGATCGAGGCGCCGCTCGAGCCAATCGATCCACGCGTGCTCAGAGCGACCCCGGGTGACCAGACGGTCACGATCGGCGAATATTACGAGCGGCTAAAGGCGGTACTGGCGACGCTCCCTGAATCGGCCTGGACGCCCGACAGAAACCAGATCGACGACGCACAATTCTTCCAGGGCCAGATCTTCGCGGTGAACACGTGCGCGGATGCCTGCACTGCCATCGACCAGATCGTCTCCGAAGGCGAAGGTACGCCGAAGACGCCCGAAAATCAGGGTAGTCCGCTCGATTTCCAGAACATGCTCGCCCATTATTACCGCTTCTGGGAGATGCAGCGGAACCAGGTGCTCGAAAAGGACACATCGTCCGAGCACAACGACTCCGGCTACATGTGGGGTGGATCCCTCGGCATCGACTGGGGCGCGGTGTATCCCGCGATCGCCGATCCCGAAGAGTACGACTTCAGCACGGAATCCGAGGCGGTCCAAATCGCCCAAGCCCAATGCAATGCGGCCTATAGCGCGATGGTGGCGGCGCTGTGCGCTGCGTTCGGCGGCGCACCCGGGCAGCTTGGCGTGGCGGTTCGCGCGATGTTCGACCTGCGCATGGCTGCGATCCATGCGCTCAACACGCCGCTCACCAATGGCATGGTCGCGGGACCCGCCTTCGTTTGTGACCAGATCATCGCGGCAAAAACACTTGCCATGGGAGACGCGGCATGAGCATCCTCGAATTTCCCCGCGTCTATTTCAGTGGCGAGATCAGCTGGGACCCGGTCACCACAAACAACAACACCTTCCAGGCCTGGACCGCGAATTACGACGAGGTCGGTGCCGACCCGCAGCTCAACGGCAGTCCAGTCCTGGCCGGCCAGGTCAGTACCTATCGCAAGGCGGCGATCGACCAGATCCCGGCGCAGAACTGGAACCCGGCGGGCACCTATCGTTCGGTCTTCTACGATTGCCGCGTATCGGGCGTGGATATCGGCGCAGGCCTCGACACGACCGATCCCTTCGTCCGCGCACCGGTCAATTTCGCGGGCATGCTCATCGATGCCGAGCCCTATGGCCCCTATTCCTCGCAGCTTTTCTTCGACTCGATCCAGCTCGGCATTGATGGCGGCTGCCGTATCCTCGGCGCACCGGTGCGCCGCTCGAGTGACCGCTACATCAACTTCTACGCCAACCGGGCGAACGCGATGATCGCCGGCGTCGCATCGGTCCTGTGGCAGGCATGCTATGCCTGGGACCCGGCCACGCTCAAGATCAATGCGTACGATTCGCCCGCGCTGCAGGCGCTGCTCGACTGCATGGCGGAGCCGGGGGTGAAGGGCGTGATGACGCGCTTCTGTACCTATCGGACGATCTATTACGACGACCTGAACCTCGCCAACGGCTCGCAAGAAGAGGTGGAAGCGCAGGCCAAAGCCCTGGTCGAAAAATTCGCGGCGGGCGGCTTCCAGCCCAATCCGGCGCGCAGCCTGCTGGTCGGGACTGCCGGCATCTGGCGCGAGGGCGATCCGATGCACGAACCGGGCGATCGCGCGCTGGTGACCAACAACACCGTGGTGGCGATCGGCAACGGGCTGCCCCCGGTGCCGTTTGGGACCGCCTGGGCGCGCATCGATGACGGCCGCATCGCGCTCGACCTCAGCAATGCCGTCCCCTGGAACACGACCGCCCCGGACAAGGCAAATGTCGGCAATCTGACGCTGTTGGCCGGCACAGTGCCGATCGCGACGCTCACGCCCGACCAATATGACCAGCCCACCTATCTCGCGACCTCGGGGATCGTCGATGTGCCGCTACCGACCGCGCAGGTCGCGCTCGACCTCAGCGCACTGACCCTATCGGTGGAGATCGACGGCACGCTTACCCCCTTGCTCGTCGAGCAGCCGCTGCGCGCAATCCCGCTCGAGCCCAATCTCTATGTCAATCAAGGCGATCCCGCGCAGGGGCAGGCCCAGGTTTACGCATGCGGTGTACCTGCCGGGGCAGGTATCACCGTCACGATGACCGAGGTCGGATCGACCGAAAATAACCCGCTGATCGCAACGACCGACGCCAACGGTCTCGTCAGCTTCCCACTCAAGACCTCGGCGGCCACGGTCACCGGTCTGGTCTTCCAGCCGGGTGACGATCCCACGCTGCCGGTCACGCCGAACACCTTCAATCCGCAGGTCTTCACCTATATGTATCTGCGCGTACTGCCCAATGACGATGCGCTCGCCACGCTGGAGCCGAGCTGGGACAATGTCTATGCCAATGTCCTCGCCTATTGGGACGCGATCGCGCCTTGCATGGACAATTGGCTGCAACTCGACGACGAGGCGCAAGTCCGTGCCTATGCCCCGGTCATAAAGAAGCTCACCGACCCGGACTATTTCGAACGCTTCCGCTACATGCCGGTGACGCGCGACCTGACGCGCGGTCAGCGCGCGCTGCTCTATAATTTTCTCGACGGCACCGCACCGCCAGCCAGGCTGATGGCAACCGTGGGGGCGGCATCCGGGACCGAGGTCGCACAGCCCGATTTCGCCGTGCTCGCCCGCGACATGCGCTAGGGGCGCCGCGCTTGCGCCCCGGGACGCCGCTGTCGGCGCTTGTCGCCCTCCTCGCCATGCCTGCCGCACAGGCCCAGACACAGACATCCGCACCTGACCCCGGGGACAGTATCGTCGTGACCGCCTCGCGGACCGGAGCGGATGCGGGCGTGTTCATTGCCGGACGCGAGGCGATTGCACGCCGTCAGCCAGCCACGCTGCTCGACATCCTCGACGAGGTGCCCGGCGTGAACGCGTTCCAGACCGGTGGACCTGCCGGCGGCAGCTTCCTGACCGTGCGCGGCGGCGAACCGAATTTTACCGCCGTGCTGATCGATGGCGTACGCCTCAACGATCCGACCAACAGCGCCGGTGGCGCCTTCGACTTCACGCTGCTCGATCCGCTTGTCGTCGAACGGATCGAGATCGCCCCTACCGCTGCCTCGGCGATCCATGGCTCGGATGCGCTCTCGGGCGTCGTACAAATCGTCACGCGCGACCCCGCCGACGCGGGTGCTCGCCTTGGCGCGCAAGGCTGGATCGACAGCCGCTTTGGCGGCGCGGCATCGACGAGCCTGTCGACCGGCTGGAATAGCGGCGGGCTGATCGCCGCGGGCGGGCGTTACGACAGCGGCGACGGCGATCCGGCCGGCACGTTGCGCCGCGACCAGCTGTTCGGCCGCGCGCGCCAGACGGTCGGCAGCTTCCGCGTCGCGGCGCTGGGGCTGTATGCAACCCGGCGCGGCACCGGCTTTCCCCAGGATAGCGGCGGTCCGCTGCTGGCGGTCGAGCGCCGTCAGGAACGCAGCAGCGGCGACCTCAGCCTGGCGGCGGTGTCGTTCGACCGTGACCCCGTCGCCAAACTGCGCCCGAGCCTGTCGCTTGCCTGGTCGGTGCAACATGCCGACAGCGATGCCCCGGCGATCGCGCCCGGTGTCTTCGATGGCGTCCCTGCCACGACGGTGCACGACCGCTTTGCCCGGCTCGAGGGCATTGCCGCGCTTGCCGGCGAGATCGGGCTCGCGACGCTGTCCGCCGGCGGCGCGGTGCTGCGCGAGGACGGGCGCAGTATCGGCGCGCTCGATTTCGGCTTCCCGTTCCCCGTCGCCTTCGCGCTGACGCGCGTGACGCATAGCGGTTTTGCTGAGACAACCTTGCGCGGCCCGGTCGGACTGACGCTGGACGGCGCGGCGCGCTACGACAAGCTTCAAGGCGGAAGCGGTAACTGGACCGGACGCGGAGGCCTACGCTGGCTGGTCGGGTCGAACGGCCCGCGCCTGTTCGCGCATATCGCCAGTGGCTACAAGCGGCCAAGCCTCTATTCCCTCGGCCACCCGCTGATCGGCGATCCGGCACTCGCGTCGGAGACAAGTCGCAGTATCGACGGCGGTCTTGAGATCCCGCTGCGCCGCGGGCAGGCCCGGATCACGCTCTTCGACAATCGCTTCCGCAACCTGATCGATTTCGACGCAGCTTCCTTTCGTCTGGTCAATCGCGCCAGCGTTGGTGCCAGCGGCGTCGAGGGTGCAGTGTCGCTTGGCCTGGGTGGAAGCTGGTCGATCGCCGGCGCGCTGACCTATCTGTCGCTCGACCGCGCCACGCCGCTGCGCGGTCGACCTGAATGGAGCGGCAATCTGCGCTTGCTTTGGGTCCGCGGTCCCTGGCGTGTGGACGCGATGCTCCGCGGTAACAGCAATGTCGCTGACAGCTCCATCCCCACGGGCGCGCGAACCACACCCGGCCATATCGAAGGGGACACCGGCCTGAGCTACAAAGCAGCTGACCATTTTTCGATACGGCTGGGCTTGCGAAATATTGGTGATAATCGAAGTTGGAACGCGATCGGTACCAATGCGCCCAGGCGCAGTGTCCGGCTATTGCTCCTGAGGGAATAAGCGCCCGGCAGGGCTAGGCCAGACCATATCTTGACGGTGCTGGCATTGCACGTGAGCCGGTTATACGTCCTCCTGACCGGCTCGAACGATCGGTTTGCAAGTTTGATCACGTCGAAGTTCAGCTGCGCGAGCGCGAGCGCGTGCGCGGGGAAAGGTGTATCCACGCGCCCGTCTGAAAACGATCAAGTAAGGGAGTCGATCGCTCCAGGTCAGGACGCTGGAAAAGTTGGTTCTCCGGGGGATTCTATATGCCGGGCTGCCCAAGACGCTCGAGGCGGCGACCCGTGGAGCGAGACGTCTTGGCTATAGAACTTGGATTCCCCGGGTATGCGGCACAATCGACAATGCCGCCCTCACGGGCGGCGTTGTCGTTTAGCGTTTGGTTGCAGGGACGTGCAGCCACTTTGATTTGCTGACCTGCTGTCATGTTAAACCGACCTCCAAATGGCTGGAGAGGACGGTGATACCACGGGCAGGTTTAGGCGACCATTGATGGAATAGCCTCGGTCACCGCGGTCGCGCATCCGGCTGGTGTCGACCAAAGCGCATCGGCATATACAGTTGTTGCAACAAGAGCACACGCGCAACATTAGATTACAATGTGACTGCGGATGTATTGACAAGGGCTGATGCTCTGATAGCGATACCACCGGACCGGCACTAAATTCCAACAGGAAGTAGGCACCGGACGGCGAGAGCCGCGATACAACTAGGGGGGATACCATGAAAGCTACCCGTTTTCTCGTCACACTTGGTCGCTCGACGTCCGGGCTTGCGCTCGCCGCGGGTTTTGCCCTGCCGGCCGCAGCGCAGACTGCACCCGCCGACACCACAACCAGTGCGCAGACCGCTCCATCGCCGGGTGCCCCCGCTGAGGTGGCAACGGAAGATCAGGACATCGTCGTCACCGGCATTCGCGCCAGTCTCAACCGCGCGATCGACATCAAGCGCACTTCTGCCGGCGTCGTCGATGCCATCTCCGCCGAAGACATCGGCAAATTCCCCGATACCAACCTCGCGGAATCGTTGCAGCGCATTACCGGTGTGTCAATCACGCGCGCCAATGGCGAAGGCTCGCAGGTCGCAGTTCGCGGGTTCAGCGGCGGCTTCAACCTGGTGACGCTTAATGGCCGTCAGCTTGCCTCGACCAGCATCGATACCAGCACTGGCAACGCCTTTGCGGTGGGTACCGGCCGCTCGTTCGACTTCCAGAACCTGGCGTCGGAAGGCGTCGCGACGCTGGAAGTCTACAAGACCGGCCGCGCCAACATCCCGTCGGGTGGTATCGGTGCAGCGATCAACGTCGTCACCCGTCGCCCGCTCGAGTCGCGCGAGGCCGGCCTGTCCGGCTCGTTCGGTGCCAAGGCGCTGTATGACAGTTCCGTCGAGAAGGCCGAAGCGGATCTCTCGAAGGTTACGCCGGAACTGTCAGGCCTGATCAACTGGAAGAACACCGACGAGACGTTCGGCATCAACCTGTTCGGAAGCTACCAGCTGCGTGAATCGGCGTCGGTTCAGTCGAACCCGAACTATTGGAACATCGTTCCTTTGGCTGATTTCCTGAACCCCGCGGGGACCTACGTTACGGCGGCGACGAACATCACCAATCGTCCCACCACGCCTTACGTGCAAATTCCGAACGACAGCCGGTATCAGTTCTCCGAGAACCGTCGCGAACGCCTCAACGGCCAGGCCAGCATCCAGTTCAAGCCGACCGACCGTCTGGAACTGACGTTGGACGGCCTGTATGCGCGCAACAAGCTGAGCGACGAGCGGAGCGAACAGACCAACTGGTTCCAGCGCCCGTTCAGCGACGTTACCTTCGACGATAACAAGCAGATGCAATCCGCGATCGTTCTGGCCGAGGCCAAACAGGCGGACAAGGGGTATGAACAGCAGCGTTTCGCTACCAAGACCGAACTGTACTCGGTCGGCGGCAACCTAAAGTGGAATTTTACCGACGCCCTGTCGCTGAAGCTCGACGCGAACCATTCGAAGTCGACCACCAACCCGGATAATTCGAACGGTACTTCGGCGACGACGATCTCTATCGGCGCCCCCGTCCGCGCGACCCACCGCGTCGATTTCTCGAGCGGCTTTCCACAACAGTCCGAAACGCTGAACGACTGCACCGCCACGAATGGCGGCCGCGGCGGCAATTGCAACAATCAGCTCGATATCGGCGACATGGGTACGCAGATCGCGCGGCAGATTTTCTCGCGGCAGGAAGCCAAGGTCGATCAGTTCAATGCTGAACTCGGCTGGGACCTTGGCAACAGAAGCCGGTTCGTGGTCGGCGGCAACTATGTGGATGCAAAGACTCGCTCGGCGAGTTCGAACACGCAGCAGCTTCTGGGCGACTGGGGCATTACGGACACCGGCCTCGTCAATCAGCTCGCCGGCAATCTAGTCGACACCTTCTGTCTGACCTGCAAATTCGATCGGTATAACCCCAATTCGACCGGTTCGGCGCTGGTCGCATTCCGGGGGGATGCGGTCGACTTGCTGAACGTGTTCGGGCCCTATTATGCCAACAACCCGAACTTTACGAACCGCGGCAACGTGTTGCAGGGCTCCTCTGACGATACGGTGGGCGAGAAGACGTGGGCGGTCTACGGACAGCTGGCCTGGGGCGGCGAGCTCGCCGGACGCCGTGCCAACGCGCTGATCGGGGTCCGCTACGAGAAGACCAGGGTCAATTCGATCGCGCTTCAGTCGGTCCCGACCGCGCTGGAATGGCAGTCGGACAACGACTTCGCCATCATAGGCGGACCGGCCGGCGGCGCGGTGAATGTCAAAGCGGACTACGACAATCTGTTGCCGTCGCTCGATTTGAACGTCGAAGTCCATGATAATGTGGTGGCACGCACATCGTTCAGTCGAACGCTGGCGCGCGCGGACTATGGCAACCTGTTCGCTTCGGTAACGGCCAACGCACCGAACCGTCCGACCGCACTGGGGGCGGCACCCGCTCCCGCGTCGCGCCAGGATCCGGGGCTGTTGCCACTGCTATCGGACAATTTCGACGTCTCGATCGAATGGTACTACAAGCCCACGAGCTTCGTATCGGTCGGCTTCTTCAACAAGAACGTCCGCAACTTCGTCGGCAACCAGATCACCAACGGCACCCTGTTCGGACTGCGGGATCCGGGCGCCGGGACGCCTGGTTCGCGGTCCGGCACTGCACTCGCCTATCTGCGAACCAACGGGATCTCTCAGACGGACCGCAACCTGTTCGCCTACACCGCACTTCTGCAGCAAAATGGCGGCAATCAGGCAGCGGCGACGGCGGCCTTCAGGGGCGCGCTTGACCCCGCTACGGGTGAAGTGAACGAAGCGTTGTACGGTCCACTCGCGGCCGCCGTGAACCTTCAGGGCGATGCTGCCGATCCGCTCGTCAACTTCGCGATCAGTGGGCCGGTCAACAACCGCGAGGGTAACATCCACGGCTTCGAATTCGCCTGGACCAACTTCTTCGGCAGAACCGGCTTCGGGTTCGCGGTGTCGTACACCAAGGTCAGCGGCGACGTGAATGTCGATCCCTATGCCGATCCGAACGTGAATATCTTCGCACTGACCGGCCTGGGCGACAGCGCCAACCTGACCGGCATCTATGACAAGAACGGCATCTCGGCGCGGGTTTCGTACAACTGGCGCGACAAGTATCTCGCCGGCACGAACCAGGGTGGCAACCGTAACCCGCTGTTCACCGCGGCGTTCGGGACGCTCGATGCCAGCATCAGCTACGACATCCGGTCGAACATCTCGGTGTCGCTGGAAGCGGTCAATCTGACGAGCGAACCGTTCCGTCAGTATGCCCGTACCGAGACCAATCTGGTCTATGTCCAGGAGCTCAAGCCACGCTTCTATGTCGGCGCGCGCTACCGCTTCTGATCGCATGCGGGAGTGGGCTTCGGTCCACTCCTGGCAAGGAAGGAAGGCCGCCGCGCATCGAGCGGCGGCCTTTTCCTTTGTCCTTCGCCGCCGCGCTGATAGACCTGACGCCTTAACAGGACCGGAGCGGATGACCCCCGTACAGATCAACAATATCGACCATGCTTCATTGCGCGTCAGCCACCGCGCGGGCCCGGCATTCGGCGACGCAGCCAATCAGGCGCTGGTGTTTCCGGCGGAGTTTGAAGAACTGCAGCGCGAATTCGCCATCGTCTTCCGCCGCCGCGACGAAGGCCTGCAGGCCTATGCCTTGCTGGGACTGGACCGCGACGAGAACCTGTTCCTGTCCGGCGACTATTGGACGAGCCGATATGTGCCCGCCAGTCACCAGCGCGGCCCCTTCTCTATCGGTATGGTTCGCGGCGCGGACGATGCCGTCAGCCAGCCGATGCTCCATGTCGATCGTGACGACCCGCGGGTCGGGGACGAGGACGGCTTGCCGCTGTTCCTGGAACATGGCGGTAACACCCCGTATCTCGAGCATGTCACCGGCGTGCTGCGGCTCCTGTACGAGGGGATGGAAAGTGCGCCTGCCGCTTATGCAGCGCTTGACGACGCAGGCTTGCTCACCCTCGTAACGCTGACCATCGATGTCAGCGAGGAGCGCCGCTACACCGTGCCCGACGTGCTCGTGGTGGACGTCGAACGGCTCGCCGCGCTGACGGGCGAACCGCTCGAGCGGCTGCATCACTCGGGCATTCTCCGGCTTGCGATCCTTGCCGCAGCGTCGCTCGGCAATGTCCAGCAACTGATTGCCCGGAAGCAACGGCTCCTCGGCACGGCCGCGTGACTGCGATGCGGCTCATCTCGCGCCGCACACGCGTGATCGAAGCTGCAGACGCGCGGACACTGCCGATAGCCGCGCTGATCGCCGAGGGTCGCCCCGCGATCCTGCGTGGCATTGCCGCGGATGTTCCGCTGGTGAAAGCCGGGCGGCACGGTGCCGCCGCGGCAATTGGCTGGCTCAAGCAATTCGACGGCGGCCAACCGGTCACGGCCTATATCGGCGATCCGTCCATCGCCGGCCGCTTCGGCTATACCGCTGACGGCACCGCGCTGAATTTCGCGCGCGAACGCGGATCGCTGTCGGCGTATCTCGACCAGTTGCTGGCGAGCGTGCGCGATCCGGCCGCGCCCGCCATCTATATCGGCTCCACCGATATCGACCAGTATTTGCCCGGGCTCCGGGCCGAGGCAGCCCTCCCTTTCGGCGATCCCGAACTGCTGGAGCATCCGCCGCTGGTGAGCATCTGGATCGGCAACCGCACCACGGCAGCGGCGCATTACGATATGTCGAACAACATCGCCGTCACGCTGGTAGGGCGGCGGCGCTTCACCCTCTTCCCGCCCGATCAGGTCGCCAACCTCTATCCAGGGCCGCTCGATCCGACGCCCGCCGGTCAAGTCGTCTCGATGGTCGATTTCGATGCCCCCGATCTGGACCGGTATCCCGGCTTCGTCGACGCGCTGGCCGCCGCCGAAATTGCGGAGATGGAGCCTGGCGACGCGCTGATCTATCCCGCATTGTGGTGGCATCAGGTCGAGGCGCTCGATCCGTTCAACGCGATGATCAATTATTGGTGGAATACGGTGCCGCGCTTCATGGATACGCCGCAGAATACGCTGCTGCACGGCCTGCTGAGCCTCCGCGATCGCCCGGCGCACGAAAAGGCAGGGTGGCAAGCGTTGTTTGACTATTATGTCTTCGGCGATGCGACACGCGCGGGCGCGCATCTGCCCGCCGCCGCGCGCGGTGCGCTGGCACCGCTGGATGCCACCGCGGCGCGCCGGTTGCGCGCCACGCTGCTGCAACGGCTCAATCGCTGACAAAGGACGGTCGATGAACACCTTGCCCAAGACCCGCGTGGTCATCGCCGGTGGCGGCACGGCCGGCTGGCTTGCCGCGGCGCTGCTGACTCGCCAGCTGGGCCAGCTGGTCGACGTCACGCTTGTCGAATCCGACGAGATTGGCACGGTCGGCGTCGGCGAAGCCACGATCCCCACCATCCGGGGGTTCCATGCCCTGCTCGGGCTGGACGAGGACGATTTCGTCCGCGCCACGGGCGCGACATTCAAACTGGGCATCGCCTTCGAGGGCTGGACGAGGCCAGGCTCCCGTTATCTCCATTCCTTCGGCGACGTCGGCAAATCGACCTGGATGGGCGATTTTCAGCATTTCTGGCTGGCGGCGCGTGCGGATGGGAATGCCGGACCGCTCGAGGACTATTGTTACGAGGCACAAGCCGCCGAAGCGGGTCGCTTTGCCACCGGCACAAAGGCGCAACTCAATTACGCCTATCATTTCGATGCCGGGCGGTATGTGGGCTATCTGCGCGGCCGCTGCGAGGCAGCCGGGTTGCGTCGGGTCGAGGGACGTATCGCGCGGGTCGAGCAGAATGCCGAGAGCGGGGATCTAGTTGCGCTGATGCTCGAATCGGGGGAGCGGGTCGAAGGCGATTTGTTCCTCGATTGCACCGGGTTCCGCGCCTTGTTGATCGGCGAGACCCTTGGGGTGGGCTATGAGGATTGGAGCCACTGGCTGCCGATGAATCGAGCGCTGGCGGTGCAGACCGCCGCCGTCGGCCCTGCATTGCCCTACACGCGCGCGATCGCGCATGAAGCGGGTTGGCAATGGCGCATTCCGTTGCAGCACCGCGTCGGGAACGGCATCGTCTATGCCGCCGAGCATCTCGGCGATGAGGCGGCGCGCGCGCTGCTGATCGGGTCCGTGGCAGGCAATACGCTGACCGAGCCCCGGTTGATCCGCTTCACGACCGGCCGCCGCAAGCGCGCGTGGGAAAAGAACTGCGTCGCGCTCAGCCTGTCGTCGGGCTTCATCGAGCCGCTCGAATCGACCAGTATCCATTTGATGATGATTGCGCTGACGCGCCTGTTGCAGCTTTTTCCGTTCGGGGGTGCGACGGCGGCGGTGGCGGATCGGTTCAACGCCATGGCGCAGCGCGAAATGGAAGGCGTGCGCGATTTCGTGATCCTGCATTATCACCTCAACGCACGCGACGAGCCGTTCTGGCGCCAATGCCGCGAGATGAGCATCCCCGACACGCTGGCAGCGCGGCTCGCGCTGTTCGCCGAGGAAGCGCAGGCCTATCAAGGTGCGGACGAGCTGTTCCGCGTCAGCTCGTGGCTGCAAGTCATGCTGGGACAAGGGCTTACGCCGCATCGCCACCACTTGATGGCGCGGATGATGCCGCCCGGTCAGTTGGCGGAGGCGCTAAGAAATCTTTCCCACGGGATCGCGGCGCGTGTCGCCACGCTGCCGCCGCATCAGCAGTTCGTCGACACGCTTGCTGGTGCCCGAACGTAGGTCTCCTCTACGCGCCAAGCGGATCGTCCAAGCTAGCGTCGATCTTTCACTGGTCCTGGAGACGGGGATGGTACGACCGTATGCGAATGGTTGCGCGCGCGTACGGCGATGCGTGCGATGGGCCGAAATCGTCACAAGCATCCCTGGTCAGAGAAAGCGTCGCTGGCGTTGGCCAACAGGCACGCGCCAGCGGGCGTCGCCGTCAAGAGCACGACCATTGGCTCCGAATACTCATTTACGAGCTACTTAGTTTCTGACCATTTCGCGTCCGCGCGCTCACGTTCAGCATCGCAGTCGGTTCGAAGCGTGGCGGCTTGCGCACGAGCAATTCGACGAGGCAAGAGTAGGCCGCCTGGGGTTTGTACACGACTTGCCCGAGCTGCGAGGTCATGCTGATGACCAACGGCTTGCGCCGATACTGATCACCGCTTGTTTGATCCGCGCCAGCCGCTGTTGCTGCGGGTCAAGGTGGGTCCATCAGGTGGTGAACTATCTATCTGAGCGGAACTGGTGCCCATCGGTCATCGAGGTCGCCAGCGCGGTGCCGACCGGGCCAATGCTGGGGATAGTCATCAGGCGTTCGGTAACGTCTTTGCGAGATTTCCGGACGGGCAGATCGCAATTAATCTGCGAACCCGCAGGTGGAGGTCGCGCGCCTGCTGCAACGACGTGGGAAGGATCCGGCACATCCAACAGGCGACCTTCTTCAATTTCCAGAGGTGTGATTAGCGCGCATAGAACCCACACCGGACGCCGACCCTGACCTCGGTCAGAAGCTCGCGCATCATCGTAACCAGCTTGGTCCGTTGCCTGACCGGCAGGCCGCGTGTTTGATGCTCTGAGAACGGGCCAGTTGTAAGAGCTAATTAGAAGAATCGTCCGTGCATCGATGTCCGAGTCCATTAGGCTGATGAAGCTGAGGTGGTGGCGAAAGTTTCTGAGCTAGTTGCCTTCGCCACAAACGACAACGCCGCCCGTGAGGGCGGCGTTGTCGTTTAGCGTTTGGTTGCGGGGACAGGATTTGAACCTGTGACCTTCAGGTTATGAGCCTGACGAGCTACCGG
>Ga0265798_10008365_pt1 | contig 13196 bp, 14 predicted proteins | sample P3T30metagenome_FD_192430 | JGI IMG/M metagenome (GOLD analysis project Ga0265798, IMG submission 192430) | Plant litter microbial communities from East Loma Ridge, Irvine, California - P3 T30 | ecosystem: Environmental > Terrestrial > Plant litter > Unclassified | place: USA: California...
CTCCTTTAATTGAATCTGACTCAGATAAAAAGCCGCCAGCGCCAGATCTTCTGGCCGGGTGACTTTGATGTTATCACTGCGTCCGCTGACTAACAGCGGGTGGTAGCCGCAATACTCCAGCGCCGATGCTTCATCGGTGATGGTCGCGCCTTCTGCCAGCGCCCGCGTCAGGCAGGCGGTGAGCAGCGCATGAGGGAAAAATTGCGGCGTTAAGGCGTGCCAGAGATCGTCGCGCTCTACGGTATGGGCCACCGCGGCTTTGCCCGGTTCGCCCCGTTTCATGGTGTCACGCACTGGCGCGGCCAGAATCCCGCCAACGTGGCTCTGTTCACGCACGTTGAGCAGTTGCTGGAGATCGTCGGGATGCAGACAGGGACGCGCCGCATCATGGACCAGCACCCAGGCGGAACCCTGTGCGGCCTGCAATCCGGCCAGCACCGATTCGGCGCGGGTCTCTCCGCCTGTCACCCTGAGCACGCGCGGATCGCGTGCCAGCGGCAGTGAAGCGAAGTGCTGGTCATCAGGGCTGAGGGCGACAATCACCTGTTTGATAGCGGGATGGGAAAACAGACGCGCAATGCTGTGTTCCAGAAGGGTGTGCTGACCAATCGTCAGATACTGCTTAGGACAGGTTGCCTGCATGCGGCTGCCGATCCCGGCAGCGGGCACCACGGCAATCACATCCGTAAGGGAGGCCAGAGTGTTCATGTTTTATCGTTGTTGGTTTTGCGCTGCTTGTTGCGCGTTGCGTTTGTTCTGGTCAGGCACCAGACGATAGAAAGTCTCACCGGGCTTAATCATGCCCAGTTCATTGCGTGCACGCTCCTCGATCGCTTCCGAGCCGCCATTGAGATCGTCAATTTCGGCAAACAGCTGATCGTTTCGCGATTTCAGTTTGGCATTGTTTGCCTGTTGCACCGCGACATCATCATTGACACGCGTGTAGTCATGGATACCATTTTTCCCCAGCCACAACGAATATTGCAGCCAGCCAAGCAGCACCAATAACAGTAACGTCAGTTTTCCCATCCCGCCCCCTAAAAACGGCCCAATCATCCCATAACTTTGCACAGGACTCCACACCAGCGGAGAAAATGGCGCGCTTTGCTGCGCGTCTGCGCAAAATATGAATCAGTACCGATTCAGGCGGGAAAAGATTTGTAACCTGCCGATGCGTTTGCACATCAGCACGGGCGCAATGACGGCTTACCAGCCAGAGAGAAAAGAGAACATTAACCAGAAGAGCGTGACCACCATGATCACCGTGGCGAGCGCGGCCCACAGCCACTGTCCACTCAGCAGCGTATTCAGCGCGATGCCCGTGACCACCGCAACCGGCAGCAGCGCCAGAAAGAATGGCCAGGTATAAAGAAAGAAGAACAGCGTGTTAGAGCCGAACAGCAGGAAAGGAATCGCCAGCGCGCACCAGTAAGCGAGAAAGCCGATAACGCCGCCCGGCAGCAATGAGCGCGGCTCATCCGGGGAGGAGTCATCTTTTCGGGCGAGCATTGGGGTAATGTTCTGCATAGGCATCCTGTTGGCGCGAGGGCGGCAAATCAGAAACGATTTGCCGCTGTCTCTTCAGGATCTGATGATATCGCGGTCACGCAGCAGGTCTAACAATTGGGCGGCCAGTTTTGTAACCAATTGTTCGCCATCCAGCTGGATTTCCGGGCTTTCGGGCGCCTCATAGACGCTGTCGATACCGGTGAAATTACGCAGTTCACCGGCGCGTGCTTTGCGGTACAACCCTTTCGGGTCACGCGCTTCACACACGGCTAACGGTGTATCGACAAAGACCTCGTTAAACTGTCCCGGCTCCAGCAGATCGCGCACCATCTGACGCTCGGCGCGATGCGGCGAAATAAAGGCAGTGAGCACCACGAGTCCGGCATCCACCATCAGTTTCGCCACTTCACCGACGCGACGGATATTCTCTTTACGGTCATCATCGCTGAAACCGAGGTCACGACAGAGGCCGTGACGCACATTGTCACCATCCAGCAGATAGGTGCTGACGCCGATGCGGTGCAGCGCCTGCTCCAGCGCACCGGCAACGGTGGATTTCCCTGAGCCCGAAAGCCCGGTGAACCACAGTACCACGCCCTGATGGCCATGCTGCTGTTCGCGAGAGGCACGTGTCACCGGATGATCATGCCACACCACGTTATCGTCGTGCTGAGCCATTACTGACCGCCCAGCAGGTCGCGCGCATTCCAGTGTGGGAAGTGGCGGCGCACCAGCGCATTCAGTTCCAGCTCAAACGCGCTGAACTCGCCGGTATTAACCGGGGCATCATGGTTTGGCTGATGGATCATGCCGGCACCCACGGTGACGTTGCTCAGGCGATCGATAAAGATCATGCCGCCGGTCACCGGGTTCTGCTGATAGCTGTCGAGCACCATCGGTTCGTCAAAGGTGATCTCAATGCGACCGATACCGTTCAGCGGCAGCGTATCGACCTGATGCGTCTCCAGCGAGTTGATCTCGACCTGATGCAGCACCTTCTCTACCCGGCCACGGGTTTTTTTACCGGCGATTTTCAGGTCATAGCTCTGACCGGCCTGCAGCGGCTGTTCTGCCATCCAGACCACGTCAACGCTGGCAGACTGAACCGCTGCCAGATCTTCGCTGGCATCCACCAGCAGATCGCCACGGCTGATATCAATCTCATCCTGCAGCACCAGTGTAATCGCTTCGCCTGCACCCGCTTCCTGCAGATCGCCATCAAAGGTCACAATGCGGGCAATGGTCGACTCCACGCCAGAGGGCAGCACTTTAACGCGCTGGCCTACCTGCACGCTGCCCGACGCCAGGGTACCGGCATAGCCACGAAAATCGAGGTTCGGACGGTTGACATACTGCACCGGGAAACGCATCGGCTGGTGATCGACTACGCGCTTCAGCTCCACGGTCTCCAGCACATCCAGCAGCGTCGGGCCGCTATACCATGGCATGGTCTGGCTGGCAGAGGCGACGTTATCCCCTTCCAGCGCCGACATCGGCACAAAGCGGATATCGAGGTCTTCCGGCAGTTGCGCAGCAAAGTCGAGGTAATCCTGTTTAATCTGCTCGAAGCGCTCCTGGTTGTACTCCACCAGATCCATTTTATTGATCGCCACCACCAGGTGTTTGATCCCCAGCAGCGTCGAGATAAAGCTGTGGCGGCGGGTCTGATCCAGCACGCCTTTACGCGCATCGATCAGCAGGATCGCCAGATCGCAGGTTGACGCGCCGGTCGCCATGTTACGGGTGTACTGCTCATGCCCCGGCGTGTCAGCGATAATAAATTTACGCTTTTCGGTCGAGAAGTAGCGGTAGGCCACATCAATGGTAATGCCCTGCTCACGCTCAGCCTGCAGACCATCCACCAGCAGCGCCAGATCGAGCTTCTCGCCCTGGGTGCCGTGACGTTTGCTGTCGTTGTGCAGCGATGAGAGCTGATCTTCATAGATCTGACGGGTGTCGTGTAGCAGACGCCCAATCAGGGTACTTTTTCCGTCGTCCACGCTGCCGCAGGTCAGAAAACGCAGCAGGCTCTTGTGCTGTTGAGTGGTCAGCCAGGCTTCAACGCCGCCCTGGTCGGCAATCTGTTGTGCAATTACGGTATTCATCTGGCGTCTCCTTAGAAATAACCCTGACGTTTTTTCAGTTCCATCGAACCGGACTGATCGCGATCGATCATGCGGCCCTGACGCTCGCTGGTGGTGGAAACCAGCATCTCTTCGATGATCTCCGGCAGCGTCTGCGCCTCGGACTCTACCGCGCCCGTCAGCGGCCAGCAGCCGAGCGTACGGAAACGGACCATCCGTTCGGTGATCTCTTCACCCGGCTGCAGGTTGATGCGATCGTCATCGATCATCATCAGCATGCCATCACGCTCCAGCACCGGGCGCGGTGCGGCGAGATAGAGCGGCACGATCTCGATATTTTCCAGGAAGATGTACTGCCAGATATCCAGTTCAGTCCAGTTTGACAGCGGGAAGACGCGGATGCTTTCACCTTTGTTGATCTGGCCGTTGTAGTTGTGCCACAGCTCAGGGCGCTGGTTTTTCGGATCCCAGCGATGGAAGCGATCACGGAATGAGTAGATACGCTCTTTGGCGCGTGACTTCTCTTCATCACGACGTGCACCGCCAAAGGCCGCATCAAAACCATATTTGTTCAGCGCCTGCTTCAGCCCTTCGGTTTTCATGATGTCAGTGTGTTTGGCACTGCCGTGAACAAAGGGGTTGATCCCCATCGCCACGCCTTCCGGGTTGCGGTGAACCAGCAACTCTGCGCCCATCGCTTTCACGGTGCGGTCGCGAAATTCGTACATTTCACGGAATTTCCAGCCGGTATCCACATGCAGCAACGGGAAGGGGAGCGTGCCAGGGTAGAAGGCTTTGCGCGCCAGATGTAGCATGACCGAAGAGTCTTTGCCGATAGAGTACATCATCACCGGATTGCTGAACTCCGCCGCCACTTCGCGAATGATGTGGATACTCTCCGCCTCCAGCTGACGCAGATGAGTGAGTCGTTTTTGGTCCATGATTTTCCCTCAAGCCAGATTGACAACGGCGGACTCGCGAGCCCCCTGCTGTGCTGAATGTTTAAACCAGGCGAGTTGCCCGTGCAGATTAACCACTTCTCCGATCACCAGCAGCGCCGGAGTGGGTGCCGAGGCGGCCAGCGCCTCTAGTTGTTCTAAGGTGCCGGTCAGCACCTGTTGATCCTGACGGGTGCCGCGACTGATCACCGCCACCGGTGTTGATGGCGCGCGACCATGCTGAATCAGCGCCTCGCTGATGGCAGCGGCTTTAACGGTTCCCATGTAGATCGCCAGCGTCTGACGGGCGCGCGCCAGCGATGGCCAGTCAATGTCATCCCCATCGGGACGGCAGTGACCGGTAATAAACATCACGCTCTGCGCGTAGTCGCGGTGGGTCAGCGGAATACCGGCATAGGCTGTCGCACCAGCTGCCGCGGTGACGCCCGGCACCACCTGGAACGGTACACCCGCCTGCTGAGCCGCCTGCAGCTCTTCGCCGCCGCGGCCAAAGATAAAGGGATCGCCGCCCTTGAGGCGCACGACCCGCTTGCCTTTCAGTGCCAGTGAAACCAGCATCTGATTGATCTCTTCCTGTGGCAACGTATGCGCGCTGGCCCGTTTGCCGACGCAGATGCGATCGGCATCGCGGCGCACCAGGTCCAGCACCTCTTCGCTGACCAGATGGTCGTAGAGCACCACATCGGCTAACTGCATCACCTGCAGGCCACGCAGCGTCAGCAGGCCGCTGTCGCCCGGCCCTGCACCCACCAGAAAGATCTCGCCCTGACGGGTCGGCTCTTCCTGCAGCTCACGGTCCAGCGTGCGTTTCGCCTCTTCGACATTACCGGCTGACATCTCACTGGCAAACCGGCCGTCAAAAGCCCGTTCCCAGAAGCGCCGACGGTCAGACATGCGGCTGAAGCGCTGTTTGACTTTATCGCGCCAGAGTCCGGCCACTTCAGCCATCTGACCCAGACTTGCAGGCAGCAGCGTTTCGATTTTTTCGCGCAGCATACGTGCCAGCACCGGTGCGGTGCCGCTGGAGGAGATCGCCACCACCAGCGGTGAGCGGTCAACGATCGAGGGGAAGATAAAGGTGCATTTTGGCTGGTCATCCACCACGTTAACCAGCTTCTGCCGCGCGTTGGCGGCTTCAAAAACCTGGGTGTTGAGATGGTTGTCGTCGGTGGCGGCAATCACCAGGAAAACGCCATCCAGCTGGGCCGGATCAAACTCAGTCGCCAGCCACTCCAGCTCCTGCTTATCCAGCAGTGCCTGAAGTTCAGGGCAGAGTTCACGAGATGCGATCAGAACGCGTGCGCGTGCGCGGCGCAGGAGTTCAATTTTTCGCGCCGCGATATCTCCCCCGCCGACAACCAGAACCGGGCGGCCAGAAAGATCGGCAAAAAGAGGCAAATAGTCCACGTTAACCCTGATGTTTTAACTTTGTATTAACGCGACTATACGTCGCTGGGTTTATCCAGATGAAATTACGAATTGGAATGAGTAGTTACCGAATGGAATAACGGCTCCGCAAAGCACAGAACAATTTGGTCTTAACAGATGAAATTTAATGGCTTTTTCGTGAACAGGCTCACATATTGAAAGCCACGTCTGCGGAAGCAAAAGCAGATAAGTGCCAGCGATAATTGCGCATTCCTCGCTTCGGTTGTGGCAGCGCCCGATTACACTAACAAAGTCACGGGACAAAAAGGATATAATGTTCGCGGCATGGCTGGCCCTGGCCCCCATGCAGAATGGCTCCCGAATAATGAAAAAGGATGCACTATGTTTTGTTCCCTCCGCTTGAGGGTAGCGACAATTTTATTTGGCGCACTCATTTCTCCGCTGGCTCTGGCCACTCCGCCTGGTCAGTTTGCCGAACAGCAGGTCCGGCATATCGCCACCTTGTTTCCTGGCCGGATGAGCGGCAGCCCGGCTGAGCTGATGGCAGCCGACTACCTGCAACAGCAATTTACCGCGCTGGGTTATAAGACCAATACCCGCCAGTTCAGGACCGGCTATAAGTGGCACGAAGATGACGGCACGCCGCGCTGGCATAAACTCACGGCAACCTCGGTGATTGCCGCGCGTGCAGGCAGCGTGCCGCAGGAGATTCTGATCGTGGCACATCTGGATACCTGGACACCGCAAAATAGCAGCCAGGCCCAGCACAATCTGGGCGGCCTGCGCCTGCAGGGCGTCGATGATAATGCATCGGGTCTGGGCGTGATGCTGGAGCTGGCGCAGCAGCTGAGCCGCAAACCGCTGCACTACGGCATACGTTTTGTCGCGCTGAGCGCCGGAGAAGCGGATTTGCACGGCATGGAGGATTATGTTGAGCGGATGAGCATGCGTGAGAAGAAGAATACCCTGCTGGTCATCGATCTGAATAGTCTGATTACCGGCGATCGTCTCTATTTTAATAGCGGCATGAATACGCCCCGGGCGGTGCGCAAGCAGACCAGCGAACGTGCTCTGTTACTGGCACATCAGCAGGGCATTCCCGCCGCTACTCATCAGCTGAACCGTAAAGACATCGACGGTATTAATGCCTTCGACAAGGCGGGCTTTCCGCTGCTGGATGTGACCGCCAGCAACTGGACGCTGGGTAACAAAGATGGTGCGCTGCAGCGTCATCGCAGCAACCACTTTCCTGATGGCGTCACCCGCCATCAGACTGACCTGGATAATCTGAGCTATATCGACCGCTGGCTGCCGGGCAAGATAGCCTTGCGAACCCGCGACAGCGTCCGCGTGCTGCTGCCGCTGATCAGTGAACTGACCAATCCCAAAGTGTAAGGATCTGACATATACGTGGTCTTTCTGAATTACGCTCGTCCGGCAAAAGGTGTTGAAGCGCTGCTGGCCGCCCATATCGAATGGCTGGATCGCTATTTTGGCGCGGGCTTTTTTATTGCAGCGGGACGTAAAGATCCGCGCACAGGCGGCATGTTGCTGGTCAGGGATATGGAACGAGAAGAGCCGGATGCAAGATCCGTTTGTCGCCGTGGCGCAGTATGAGGTGACGAAAGTGTATGTGATCCGTGCAGCAGAGGCGTTTGCCGGATTAAAAGGCGTTTAGCTTCCCGCCTGACTGCAGCGAAAAACTTCCCTCCCTGTGTTCGGGGAGAGAAGTCCTGCGTTAGCCTTCGTGCAGGCCACACTCGCGCTTGAGACCGAAGAAGCGCGTCTCTTCTTCTGCCATACCCGGCTCCCACTTACGGGTGGTATGGGTATCGCCAACCGAAAGATAGCCTTCATCCCACAGCGGATGGTACTTAAGCTTATGCTGTTCCAGGTATTGGTGAATCTGGCGGTTATCCCAGTCGATAATCGGCAGCAGCTTAAAGACGCCACGCTGGACGCCCAGCACCGGCAGATTCGCCCGGCTGCCTGACTGATCGCGGCGCAATCCGGCAAACCAGGTCTGCGCACCCAGGGTTTCAATGGCGCGATTCATCGGCTCGACTTTGTTGATCTCGTTATATTTCTCAATCCCCTCGACGCCCTGCTCCCACAGTTTGCCGTAGCGCGCTTCCTGCCAGGCCGGTGAGGTTTCGGCGCGGAACACTTTAAGGTTGAGATTGAGCTGGTCCGCCAGCTCATCAATAAAACGATAGGTCTCGGGGAACAGATAGCCGGTGTCGGTCAGGATCACCGGAATATCGGGCTGCTGACGCGTCACCAGATGCAGCGACACCGCAGCCTGAATACCGAAACTGGAGGAGAGCACATAGGCACCCGGCAGATTCTCCAGCGCCCAGCTGACCCGCTCTTCCGCTGATGACTTCTCCAGCTGCGCATTGGTCGCAGCCAGCGCCATAGCACGCTGGACTTTGGACATCTCATTCAGTGCTGCGAGGTCAGGCTGACTCATTTTGCTTCCTCCCAAAAGTCGCGTGCCGGGTCCAGCACCGGCGCAACAATGCCCGCGCGGATGGTGAAGTCACCAAAGCCTTCAGCAGCCTGGCGCTCAGTGGCCCAGCGTCCCACCAGCTCATCAATGGTGGCGAGAATTTCGCTTTCGTTAATGTTTTCACGGTACATGCGGGGAATACGCGTTCCGCTGCGGTTTCCGCCCAGATGCAGGTTGTAGCGGCCTGGCGCTTTACCCACCAGACCCAGCTCAGCCAGCATGGCACGGCCACAGCCGTTGGGACAACCGGTAACGCGTAACACTATGTGCTCATCACCAACGCCATGCGCATGCATGATACCTTCCACTTTGGTCACAAAGGCTGGCAGGAAGCGCTCGGCTTCTGCCATCGCCAGCGGACAGGTCGGGAACGCCACGCAGGCCATCGAGTTTTCGCGCTGTGGCGTAACGTGATCCATCAGACCATGTTCGCGCGCGATCGCTTCAATCTGCGCTTTTTCGCTTTCCGGCACGCCCGCCACAATCAGATTCTGGTTAGCGGTCAGGCGGAAATCGCCCTGATGGATTTTCGCAATTTCAGCAATGCCGCTTTTCAGTGGTCGGCCCGGATAGTCGAGCAGGCGACCATTTTCGATAAACAGCGTCAGGTGCCATTTGTTATCGATGCCTTTAATCCAGCCAATACGATCGCCACGGGTGGTGAACTCATAGGGCCGGATCGGCTCAAACGTCACGCCTGCCCGCTTTTCAACTTCTGCTTTAAAAGTCTCGACGCCAACGCGTTCCAGGGTGTACTTGGTTTTGGCGTTTTTACGGTCGGTACGGTTACCCCAGTCGCGCTGGGTAGTAACCACCGCCTCGGCGACGTCGAGGATCTTCTCCACCGGGAAATAGCCAAACTCGCTGGCGGTGCGCGCATAGGTCGCTTTGTTACCGTGCTCAATCGACAGCCCGCCACCCACCAGCAGGTTAAAGCCCACCAGCTTGCCGTGCTCGGCGACGGCGACAAAGTTCAGATCGTTGGCGTGCAGATCCACATCGTTATGCGGCGGGATCACCACGGTAGTTTTGAATTTACGCGGCAGATACGTTTCACCGAGGATCGGCTCTTCGTCGGTGGTGGCGACTTTTTCCTTATCCCACCAGATCTCCGCATAGGCACGGGTGCGTGGCAGCAGATGCTCAGAGAGTTTCTTCGCCCACTCATACGCTTCCTGATGCAGCGCCGACTCAACCGGGTTCGAGGTACAGAGTACGTTACGGTTGACGTCATTGGCGGTCGCCAGCGCATCCAGCCCCACTTCATGCAGCATCTGATGCGTCGGCTTGACGTTTTTCTTCAGAATGCCGTGAAACTGGAAGGTCTGACGGTTAGTCAGACGGATGCTGCCATAAATGGTTTTATCGGTGGCAAATTTGTCGATGGCCAGCCACTGAGTCGGCGTAATGATGCCACCCGGCAACCGGCAACGCAGCATCATAGCGTGGCGCGGCTCCAGCTTCTGCTCCGCACGTTCGGCACGAATATCGCGATCGTCCTGCTGGTACATGCCGTGAAAACGGATCAGCAGGAAGTTGTCGCCGGTAAAACCGCCGGTCAGACCCTCTTCCAGATCTTCTTTAATGGTGCCGCGCAGATAGTTGCTCTGCTTCTTCAGACGCTCAGCGTCGGCTAATTTGCCTTCGACAACCAGCGGTCCAGGGTGTTTATCGCTCATTAGTAAACGTCTCGCTGATAACGGCGCTCAATGCGCAGCTCACTTAAAAATTCGTCGGCCGTTTCACGATCCATTCCGCCGTGTTCGACCACCACATCCAGCAATGCCTGCTCGACGTCTTTTGCCATACGATTCGCGTCGCCACAGACATAAAGATGCGCGCCCTCTTCAATCCAGCGCCACACTTCGGCCCCTTTCGCGCGGATCTTATCCTGTACGTAAATCTTCTCTGCCTGATCGCGTGACCAGGCGAGGTCGATATGGGTCAGCAGACCATCCTTAACATATTTCTGCCACTCCACCTGATAGAGAAAATCGTCGGTGAAGTGTGGATTACCAAAGAATAGCCAGTTTTTGCCGCTGGCACCGTCGTTGTCGCGCTGCTGCATAAAGGCACGGAACGGCGCGATGCCGGTGCCCGGGCCAATCATGATCACTGGCGCATCCGGATTAGCCGGCAGGCGGAAATTGTCGTTGTGCTCGATGAAGATACGTACTTCGCCCTCTTCTTCGATGCGATCGGCCAGCCAGGTTGATGCTCCGCCGCCGCGCTGACGACCTTCAATATCAAAGCGCACGGCACCCACGGTGATGTGGACTTCGGTATCGGTTTCAGCCTGCGAAGAGGCGATAGAGTAGAGACGGGGCGTCAGCGGTCGCAGCAGTCCGGTCAGCTGTTCAGCGCTGAGTTCAGACGGCGCCAGGCGCACCATATCCACAATCGGATAGTGCTGCGCATAGTGCTGCAGCCTGGCTTTATCATCCACCAGTGAGAGCAACTCCGCGTTGCGTGACAGCTGGGCATACTGCGCAACGATCTGCGCCGTATTCACCGTCAGCTCGAAATGTTTCTGCAATGCCTCAGCCAGCGGCAGGGTTTTCCCCTGAATCTCTACCGGCTCATTGCCTTTCAGCCAGACCAGCTCCAGCAGTTCGCTGACTAAAGCCGCGTCGTTTTCATACCAGATGCCCAGCGCATCGCCAGGCTGGTAGCGCAGACCGGAGTGGCCCAGATCGATTTCGATATGGCGCACATCTTTGTCTGAGTCACGTCCGGTGATTTTCTGATTCACTGCCAGACTGGCGCTGAGCGGTGACTCTTTAGTATAGGGGCTGGTGGTCACTTCATTGACGCTGCCTGCTGCTGTCGCCGCAGCCTGCGCAGGGGATTCGGTGGGAACGCGCTGTTTGAGGATCTCAGTCAGCGCACTGCGCCAGGCGCTGGCCTGCTCCGCATACTCAACATCCGCATCAACGCGATCCAGCAGACGCTCGCCGCCCAGCTCCGCCAGTCGGCTGTCAAAATCTTTACCCGCCTGACTGAAAAATTCATAGGAGGTGTCGCCCAGGCCAAACACCGCGAAGGCGGCCCCCTCCATTTTCGGTGCCTTTTTCGACATCAGGAATTTATGCAGCGCCACCGCCTCTTCCGGCGGTTCGCCTTCGCCCTGGGTGGAGGTCACAACCACCAGCATTTTTTCCTGGCCAATCTGTTTGAACTTGTAATCACCGGCATTCACCAGGTTTACGTTCAGCTTCGCGGCCAGCAGGTCATCACGTAACTGCTCAGCCAGACGACGGGCATTGCCGGTCTGGGAGGCGGAAAGCAGCGTAATGGCGGGCGCTTCGGCCGGAGCCGGAGCAGATGCAGTGCTGGCGACGGCGCTACCCGGGGTCTGTTCCACCCTGCCCCAGAAATAGCCTGACAGCCACGCCAGTTGAGTCGGGGAATAATCTGTCGTCGCCGCCTGTAAGCGAGCGAGTTGTTCCGGGGAGAGCGGAAGCATTGAACCAGGTGCCTGAGTCGTCATCGCGTTAAAAATTCCAGTATCAGAAGTCCGGACCGTAAAATGGCGGAAGAGTGCGTAGGTTACCGGTCCGTATATTAACGATTAAATACACCTTCGACATATCAAATAACCAAAATGACTAAATGGTTTTCCAGGTAGAGATAATCGTTAAAAGTGGTAAGCAAAGCAGTGATATATCAGTTAATTAGCTGGACGCCAGGGCCTGTTCCGTTCAGAAAAGGATCGCTTTGTGCGGTGCGGGTGCGAAAAAAGCGGTAATCAGGTAGAATTCAGCGGTTTTTTAATGTCTGAGAACCACTATGTCTACCACCTTGTTTAAAGAGTTCCAGTTCGAAGCCGCTCACCATCTACCGAATGTGCCGGCCGGACATAAATGTGGCCGTCTGCACGGTCATTCGTTCCTGGTTCGTCTGGAGATTACCGGCGAAGTGGATGCGCATACCGGCTGGGTTATGGATTTTGCTGAACTGAAGGCGGCGTTTAAGCCCCTTTACAACCGGCTGGACCACTACTATCTGAATGATATTCCTGGCCTGGAGAATCCCACCAGCGAAGTGCTGGCGAAATGGATCTGGGATCAGATGAAGCCGCAACTGCCGCTGTTAAGTGCGGTAATGATCAAAGAAACCTGCACTGCAGGCTGCGTTTACCGCGGCTAAGCCTGTCGGATCGAACCCTTCGATCCGACGCTGCTCTTCTCTCCACCCCGCCCCTGACGCTCAACGCTTCCCTGTGGTTAGCGGATCCAGCTGCTGCTTTATCAGGCGATATTGAGATATTTATGGGTCTGCATCGACAGACGCCAGTTACGGGCAATGCAGGTCTCAATACAGAGTCGGGTTGCATCATCTTTGCGGCTGATCGGCTGCAGGGCGATGATACGGGCTTTGGTGTCCTCAATGCCTGCCAGAAGCAGATCCAGCGCTTCCACATCACGCTCGCGCGCCACCGGATGTTTGATTTCATCGGCCCGGCTCAGCGCCTGGGGCAGAACATCGTAGCCGCCGCGCATATTGACCTTCGGGGAGACAGTCACCCAGGTTTGTTCGGAACAGTGAATCTCGTGGGTGCCGCTGGTCTCAATCTGGCACTGGAAACCGTGCTGCTCCAGCGCAGTGGTTAACGGACGCAGGTCGTAAATCGCCGGTTCACCGCCGGTGATCACCACATGACGCGCCGTCCAGCCCTGCTGCGCAATGGCAGCAAGCAAGGTCGCCGCGTCGGCATCACCCCAGGCGTCGCTTTCCACCGTC
>Ga0265798_10008366_pt1 | contig 13195 bp, 8 predicted proteins | sample P3T30metagenome_FD_192430 | JGI IMG/M metagenome (GOLD analysis project Ga0265798, IMG submission 192430) | Plant litter microbial communities from East Loma Ridge, Irvine, California - P3 T30 | ecosystem: Environmental > Terrestrial > Plant litter > Unclassified | place: USA: California...
CATCGTTCCAGTAACCGAGCGCCACCAGGGCGCCACGGTGCACCAGTTCGCCCGGTTCGTCGGCGTCGCAGAGCGTGCCGTCGGGCCGCACCACGAGCACCTCGGCATTCGGGATCGCGCGCCCGATCGAGCCGGGCCGGCGCGTCACTTCGGCCGGTGGCAGATAGGTCGAGCGAAACGCTTCGGTAAGACCGTACATCAGGAAGATCTCGGCCTGCGGCAGCGCCTCGCGCAAGGCGTCGACGGTCACGACCGGCATGGCGCCGCCGGAATTGGTGATGAAGCGCAGCGTGCAGTCGTGCGGCCAGGCCAGGCGCGCCAGCGCGATCCACAGCGGCGGTACGGCGGCCAGGCCCGTGATGCGGTGCTCGCGCACGGCGGCGACGATATCTTTCGGGAACAGGTAGTTCATGAGCACCACCGAGGCCCCGCGCAGGAACGCGGTGGTGAGCTGGCTCAGGCCATAGTCGAAACTGAGCGGCAGCACCGCCAGCAGGCGGTCGGCGGCAGTCAGGCCAAGGTAGCTGGCGACGCTGGCGGCGCCGGCGACCATGTTCCGGTGCGACAGCACCACGCCCTTGGGCGCGCCGGTGCTGCCCGACGTGTACAAGATCGCGGCCATGTCGGTGTCGATGCGGCGGTGCGCGTGCGCCACGCTGCCGTCATGGCGCGCTAACTCGGACCAGTCCAGCAGCGCCGGGCCGGCGCCGGGCAGGGACATGGGCGCCACACCCGGCACGCCCGGGGTCAGCAGCAGCGCGCGCAGGCCAGCGCAGCGCGCCAGCACCGGCGCCAGCTGGGCGTGGCGCTCCGGCGTCGTCACCAGGAAACGCACATCGCAGTCGGCCAGGATATAGGCCACCTGCTCGGGCTTGAGCAGCGGATTGACCGGCACGAACACACAGCCTGCGGCGGCGGCGCCGAACATTGCGGCCACGTTCTCGATGCGTTTTTCCATGTACACCGCGACCCGCTCGCCCGGTCGCAACCCCTGCGCCAGCAACAGGCCGGCCATGGCGGCGACCGCGCCGGCCAGTTCACGATAGTTGCAGCGCGCCGCGCCATACACCAGGGCCTCGGCGTCTGGCGTGCGTGCTGCGCTGTCGAAGATGCTGGAGTGGATGAGGTGATGCATCGCGAATCGGGCTGCGAACCCGGAGGAAGTCAAGGAAGTGCGCCACAATCGACGCAAGCGCCATCTTACCAGTTCGGCACAGCTTGCGATGCGCTGCATGCTATATTCCCGGCATGCCGGATAACCCATACAGTCGCGCCGTTCCCCGCACCATGCCTTCAGTTGCGGTACTGGCGCTGACCGACTTCGGGCAGTGCAACGGGCCGGCCCTGCCGGCCCTGGACGCGGCGCCGGCGGTACAGCGGGTCTCGAGCGGACGCATCGCGATCGGCATGGCGCTGCGCGCGATCGGCGTCGCGCCTGGCGACACGGTGCTGGTGCCGGCCTACCACAGCCCGTCGATGATCCCGCCGGTGCACTGGCGCGGCGCGAACGTCGTGTTCTACCGCATCCATCCCGACACCACGGCCGACCTGGATGACATCGCGCGCAAGCTCGGCCCGGCCGTCAAGGCCGTCATGGTCACCCACTTCTTCGGCTTTCCGCAAGACCTGTCGGCCATGCGCCGCCTTTGTGATACGCACGGCATCGGCCTGATCGAGGATTGCGCCCACTGCTTCTTCGGCAGCCGCGACGGCGTTGCGGTGGGCACCAGCGGCGACTATGCGATCGGCAGCAGCATGAAATTCTTCCCGATCTTCGAAGGCGGCTGCCTGGTCTCGCACCGGCATGCGCTGACCGGCAGGCTCACGGGCGCGGGGATGGGCTTCGAAGCCAAGGCAGCGCTGGCCGCGCTTGAAGCGAGCTTTGCCGAGGGCCGCCTGCCCGCGCTGCGCGTGGCGCTGGCGCTGCCGCTGCGGCTCAAGACGGCGCTGTGGAACCGGGTCAAGGCGCGCGCGCTGCGCGGTGACGCCGGCGCCGTGGCAACGGCTGCGCCGGCACTGGCGCCGACGTCGTCCGAGAGCAGCTATGCGTTCGATCAGGACTGGCTCGACAAGCGCTCATCATGGTTCTCGCGTACCGTGCTGCGCCTGGTCTCGCGCAAGCGCATCGTGCAGCGGCGGCGCCGCAATTACCTGGTGCTGGCGGGCGCGCTGGCGGGCGCACCCGGCTGGCAGCCCCTGTTCGCTGCGCTGCCTGCGGGCGCCTGTCCCTGGGTATTTCCTCTGCTGGCCAATCAGCCCGATGCACTGTTCGCGCGCTTGGAAGCGGCCGGCGTGCCAATGGTGCGCTTTGGCGCCACCCTGTGGCCCGGCGTCGACGAGACCGTGTGCGCCAACAGCATCGCGCTGGGCCGACGCCTGTTCGGCCTGCCCTGCCACCAGAGCTTGACCGGCGCCGAGTGTGACCGGCTCGCGGGCGCCGTGCGCCGTGCGCTGGAACAGGGGACGCCGGCATGAGCTGGAACGTGGTCCCGGCGCGCGCGTTCGCGCACCCCGAGCATGCGGCCCGCTGGCGCAGCCTGCACCGTGACAGCGGGAGCTCGCCCTTGCTGGCGCCGGAATTCGTGGGCGCCGCCCTGGCCGTGTTCGGCACCGGCAAGGAGCACCTGGCCTGGCACGAACAGAACGGGCAGGTCGACATCATGACCATCGTGACGCCCGCGCGCTACGGCGTCTGGCACACCTTCCAGCCGGCGCAGGCGCCGGTCGGCCTGTGGCTGCAGCGCGATGTGGGGGCGCGCACCGCCGACCTGCCCGGCCTGCTGCGCCGCCTGCCCGGGCTGGCCCTGGTGCTTGGCGTCACGCAGTGCGATTCATACCTGATGGAGCGACCTGCCGAGGGCGACGCCGTGCGCGTTCTCGACTACATCGATACCGCCCGCATTACGCTGGCGGGGGGCTTTGACGCATACTGGCAAGCGCGCGGCAAGAACCTGCGCGCCAATCTACGCAAGCAGCGCAAGCGCCTGCTGGACGAGGGCGTGCCTACCCGGCTGGAGGTCAGCCGCGCGGCGCACGAGATGGCTGCCGCGATCGACGATTACGGACGCTTGGAAAGCGCAGGCTGGAAGGCTGGGGATGGCACCGCGGTGGCGGGCACGAATGAGCAGGGCCGGTTCTATCGCGCGCTGCTCGAAGGCTTCGCCGACGCCGGCGCGGCTTGCGTCTACCGCTACTGGATCGGCAAACGGCTCGCGGCCATGGACCTGTGCATCGAAGGCGGCGGCTCCGTGGTGGTGCTCAAGACCGCCTACGATGAAGCGATCGGCAACAGCCTGTCGCCAGCGCTGCTCATGCGCGAAGAAGCCACGCGCGACATCTTCGACAGCGGGCGCTTCGAGCGCATCGAGTTCTATGGCCGGGTGATGGAATGGCACCTGCGCTGGAGCGATGAAGTGCGCGGCATGTACCACATGAATGCGTACCGCTGGCCCCTGCTGGCCCGGCTGCACGGGGCCAGGTCCGGCTAGCGGCCGATCAGAACCCGCGCGCCACCGACAGGACGTCGCGCACCGTACGCAGGCGCGGGTATTCGAACAGCGAACCGAAGACGGCGCGCACCGCGTCGACCCGGCGCCCGGCGCGCAGATAAGTGTAGGCGACCTGCATGCGCACCGCGTGGCGCTTGGCGCGGTAACCGGCACGCACCGGCGCCGACGCATTGCGCAGCAGCGGCTCGAGCGACTCGATCGAGGCAATGAAGCTCTCGGCCGCGCCGACCGGGTCCTTGCGCAAGGCGCTGGTCGGGTAGATGTGGTACGTCGCGACGATGCGCGGCACCACGCCCGCCTTCTTGCTGTCGGCGACCACGCGGATGAACAGGTGCAGGTCTTCACCCACCTTGTGGCCAAGCGGGAAGCCGCCGAGGCGGACGAACTTCTCGCGCGGGAAGCTGATGGTGCGAATCTCCATGAAGCCATCGCCGATCAGGTCTTCGAAGTCGGCTTCCTGTAAGGGAATGCGCGCGGCCTGCGGATGGCGGGCCAGCAAGCGCTTGCCGGCGCCGCTGGCGGCAACGAAGGTGCCCAGCATTTTCCCTTGCGGATCGCGCATCTCCTGGTCGGCGAGCAGGAAGTCGAGATCGGGCTCGTCGCAGATCCAGTCGGCATGCAGCGCCAGGCGCTCGGGAGCAAATTCATCGTCGGCGTCGACAAATGCCAGCCAGTCGCCCGTAGCCAGCTCCATGCCCCGGTTGCGCGCTGCCGACACGCCGGCGTTCGCCTGGTACACATACACGATCCGGCCTTCGTAGCGGCGCGCCACATCGGCCGTATCGTCGGTGGAGCCATCGTCAATGACGATGATCTCGTGCGCCGCATGGGTCTGGGCCAGCACCGACTCGATGGCGCGTGCCAGGGTGGCACCATTGTTGTAGTTCGGGATGATGACCGAGAATGTAGGCAAATTCGTAGGAAGATTCGTGGAGAGCGTCATGGCAGCGTCGCGGTCGGATTGCGGGTCTCGGCCAGTGCACCGGCGAGCTGGGTCATGCTCATGAACTGCCCCCCGAGGGTGTCGCGGAACCACGCGCAGTAGTCGTGCACGGTGGTGATGAAGCGTTCCAGATCGGCGGCGTCGCGCACATACGGCGTGTGCCCCGGCACCATCGACGGGCTATGGTAAGTCAGCGAAAACACTTGGCAGCCGTCGCGGTGCAGACTTGTACTCAGGCGCCGCATCTCGTCACCGCTGGCCACTTCAGGGCTGAGGCGGATGCGCTCGAGCGCCCCGCTGCGCGCGAGCACGCCCCCCAAACGCGCACGACGCGCCCATGGCTGCTGGGCCAGCTCGTACAGCGCCGTTCCCTGCCCGCGCAGCCAGCCGGCGTAGCCGGTAGTCACGGGCAGTTCGAGCAGGGGGCCGGCACTCGTGTCGAACCAGTAGGGATGTTCATCGAAGGCGCGAAAATCCGGGCCGCCATCGTCAAGGAAGGCGCTGTAGGGCACCACGCTGGCATCGATTCGGTAGCCCAGCGCTGCGATCGACTCGGCCGTGTGTGGCCCCAGGCCATAGCGGCCGGCCTTGAACGCCGTCGGCGCGCGGCCGAACGACGCGGTGATAGTCTCGGTGAGCATGCGCAGCTTGTCGTACTCGAGCTGGCGCGGCAGGTTGCCTGCATAGGAATGAAATCGCGACACTTCCTCGTCATGCGGCGGCGAGACCCATGGATGCAGGTGGGTGCCGATTTCGCAGCGCCCCGCCTCCATCAAGCTGCGCAGCACCGCGACCGATGTCGGCGTGCTCGCCACCGGATAGTCGATGACGTAGGTCGGGACGATGCCCATGCGGTCGAACACGCGCTCGTGCATCAGCGGCTGGCCGGCGATCGAACCGGTTCCGACGCTGGCGCGGCTGAACGGCTGGTCCCAGGCGAATTCTTCTTCGGTGTCGATGATGACCAGCAGGACCGGCCGCTTCCCGGCACCCAGACGGGCCGGAAGATGGTTTTTTGTGCCTAGCATTCGTTGGATTTCTGCAGAAGTTCGTGGCGCGCCAGCGCGGCGAGGCAGGCATCGATGCGCCGGTAGGTGGACAGGAAGGTGGTGTCGTCCTTTCCCTCGGGATCGAGGATCTGCTGCGCGCCTGCATCACTGGCATCGGCTTCGCCCAGCAGATGGATGCGGTCCTTCAGGTGCGGGTAACGCGCTGCGATGCTGTCGAGATTGATGCGGTCGAACGCGATCACGAGGTCGGCCGCTTCCAGCATGGCCGCACTGGCGTGGCGCGAGCGATGCGCCTGCATGGCCACGCCGTGGCTGGCCGCGGCGGCGATCGCCACGGCCGGCGACGGGCGCTGGTTACGGGGCAGCATGCCGGCCGAGGCAAAGTGCAGCCGGTCGGCGCTGAATAGCTGACGCGATTTGAGTTCGGCATAACTGCTGCGGTTGATATTGCCTTGGCAGACGAACAAGACCTCGATGGGACGGGTGACAGCCGTGGCCAGCAGCCTGGCCAGGTGGGGGCCCAGCAAGTCATCAGGCGGACGCGCCGGGCGTGGCGCCAAGCGGCCGGCGATCAGGTCGCGCAGTTCGCGCAGGCCCGGTTTCGGATCGTCCAGCACCAGCGTGTCCTGGTGTTCGCGCCCGATCAAAAGGCGGTGAAAGCCCCAGGCCCAGCTCACGCAATGCGCAGCGAGCTTGCGCGGCTGGCGCTTCAAGTCGGCGGCGGTCATCCTGGCCTGCCACATGTCGAGTACCAGGTTGCGGCAATACCGGCCGGCAGGGTAGTCGACCGGCGCGGTGCGCTCGCCCCGGGCCAGCAGACGATACAGGCGATATGGGAAATCGACGCCGATCGACACCGGCAGGGGCAGCGAGCCCCACGGGCGGGCGTTCACCTCGATCAGGATCCAGTTGCCGCTGTCATCGTCGATCTTGAACTCGAACATGGCCAGGCCGGTGTAGCGGCTGGCACGGACCATGCGCTCGACGGCCGCCAGGCGGCCCGGATCGAGCGGCGCGCTCTTGCGATAGTAGCCACTGCCGTTGAGCTCATGGGCGCGGTAATGTTCGAATGCCTGCAACACCTCGCCTTCGTGGCACAGGACCGAGACGCCGGCGCCGAAGCCGGGGAACATCTGTTCGAGCAGGATCGGGCTGGCGTGATCATGCCGGGCCAGCCAGGCTGCCAGCGCCTCGCGCCCGTCGACGATGCGCGTGCTGGTGCGCACGTACAGCTCTGGCAGGGCATATGACATCGGTTCCTTGAGCACCACCGGCAGGCCCATATCGGCCACGATCTGCTCGACTGTGTCGTCCGGCGCCAGCATCCGGCCATGCGCCACCGGCACATTGCAGGCCTGCGCCAGCGCGCGCGTTTTCACCTTGTCGAAGAAAGTGTCGAGTGCTTCCGCCGACGGTATCGCCAGCGCGCATTGCGCCGACAGCGCATCACTGTGCAGGCACAGCGGCAGCAGGCCGCGCTCATCGCACGGGATGACCAGGGTGAAGCGGTGCTCGCGCAGCAGGGCGCCGATCGCGGCCAGCCATTCGGCGCCGCCGTCGAGGTAGTAGGGCAGGAAATGGACGGCCTTGATATAGCGTGATGTCAGCGCAGGCGAGCGAAAATCGAACGGCGCCGCGTGCACTTCCAGCCCCTTGCGCCCAAGCGAGCGCACCGTGGCCAGGAAACTGCGGGTGTCATCACCGATAACGAGGACTTTTTCCCGCGTACTCATGAACGGCTCCGAAATAGTTGGCGAGCGGCCAGTGCCGCCGTGTACACGGCCCACTTGAACGACACGCGCGCGGCCAGCGCACGGCGAGCGTACTGCACCCCCAGCGCGTGCCGGCCCTCACCCGACCAGTGACGCGACAGGCGGCGCAGGATATCGCCCTCGTACTCCTGGCACAGGGTACGGACCGTATTGTGATGTACGGTCATCGCAATATGTTGCGACACCAGGGCAGACAGCAGCCAGCGCTCGGGCTGCGAAAAACTGCGCGACAAATTGTTTTGCCGAAGGGGGTCGGGCACATTGTGCTGCGCGATGACGTCCGGGTTGAAGAACACGGCGCGCGCCGCATCGGCTGCGCGCCAGAAGAAATCGCGGTCCTCTTCATACGAGGTTCGCGTCCAGAAACCTCCGATGGCTTGCACCGTGGCTTTCCTGACCGCAACGGTATTGAGCTGGGCAAAACCGCCCGCGCGCACTAGTTCGTCCAGCGCGATTCGGTAACCGTGTGCATGGTTGCGGGCACGATCACGCACCAGCGCATCCAGGGCCGGCAGCCAGCTGGTGCGTTCGACGTTGCCGGTCGACGAGACGGCAGTCTGGTTGGCGATATACAGGTCGACGTCGGCCTCCTTGTCGAATACCTCGGCCATGGCGCTCAGATGGGTGTGGCTCGTCCAAAAATCGTCATCGTCGCAAAAGGTCAGTACCGAGCCGGCAGCGCTGTCCATGCCCAAGTTACGCGTGACCGATGGGCCAACGCCGATGCCGCCGGCGGCGCCCAGTTCAATCAGGCGGAAACGCCCATCCAGGCGAGCCCATAGTGCGGGATAGGCAGCGCGGGTGGCGGCGTCCGACCCGTCATCGACCACGATCACCTCGAAATCGGTCAGTGTCTGGCCCTGGATACTAGCAAGCATGCGCTGCAGTAAGCCGTGTCGGTTCCGGGTAGGAACGACGATCGAGATACGGCATCCGGAAACCGGGGTGCGGCGCGCCGTGAGCTCGCTTTCAGACGATGGGGCTGTTTCGCGGAATGCCAATTCTCTGCCTTCAGTGCGTTAAATCGCGGCATGGAAAACCGCTCGAAGAATCTTGCCATGCTAACACATTCAAATCTCCGCACGTGGTGGAACAATGGGGCCGCGCCACCCCCGCGGCACGCCTGTATCAGGGTGTGATCGGCGACCCTAATGCATGCGGCGCGGTGATACCGGAGGAGGCAGGCGCCCCGTCCTTCACCTCCGTGATGACTTGGCGATCTGTGCCCTCACATTGTGTCGAATGTAAGCAATTAAATCGACATGCCGCAAGATTCACTTTGTTTATATTGCACAGTGCAGGATTCAACGATCCTTCCATTTGGATCATTCCAAACTCTTTTAAAAACATATCGATAACAGATGGTCAATCTATCAATTCTTATTATTTTCAATAAAGCAGCATCGGCATGTACAAGAATGCCTATCTCACATCATCAAGATGACAACCTCTTGAAAAAACATCTATCTTTGACAAATAAATTGCAAATATTGATACAGGTGTGGCGATATTTTTAATTAAAAATAGAGTGCATCACAGATTTTTCATTTAATCAACTAAATACCTTGACATAACAACAGGGAAGCATGCCATTGTGCGCATTTTCCGTTGTTTTCGTGCGGCAATAAATAGAATTTGGCGATTATCAGACCACAGAATTTATGAACCAGAGTAAAGTTCAGTTCTTCAAAGAAATTCTTTCCCAATCAAACTATTACTTACTCACAGTCATGAATCGCCCAACAACATTGCATTTCGCTGTCAGCGCCGACGATGTCGATGCGCCTCAATCCGCGCGTCCATTCGCGCTTGCTGCGAGCCAGCGTTTCGCTGCCGTTCTGGGCGCGACCCTGCTGGTTGCCTGTGGCGGCGGCGGCGCTGATACCGGCGCGACCGGCGACAGTTTGTCGCTGGCAAAAACGACCACGGTGTTCAAGCCCGTCGTGACGCCTCCTGCGACTCCAGCCCCATCAGGCGATGCGGTCGCGACGCCGTTACCGGCAACGGTTGGCGCCAGCATCACCGACGTCAAGATTCAGAATACCGGCGCGGCGCAGACCAATGTGCCGTTCACCTTCGGCCAGATCGTAGCACCTGGCCAGATGAATGCCAAAGAAGGCCTGATTGCCAAGCTGGGAGATGGCACGATGATCCGCCTGCAAAGCGACATCAAGGCAACGCACGACGACGGTTCGGTGCGTCACATGATCGTCTCCGGCGTACTGCCGGCGCTTGCGAGTGGCGCAACGCAAACGCTGAGCCTGGCCAAGTCCGCTGCCTCGGAACGCAGCATGGAAAGCCTGCAAACCCTGGCAAGCGCTGGGCTGAGCGGCAAGGTCACCATCACCATCGATGGCGCCCAGTACACCGCATCGCTGGCCGATGCCTTGGCCGACACGACGCCGGAGACATGGCTGGCAGGCCAAGTAGCCAACGAATGGCTGCTCGACGCGCCGCTGAAAAACGCCGCTGGTGTTGCTCACCCGCTACTGACAACCCGTTTCTATGTTCGCTGGTATTCCGGACTCTCGAAGCAGGCCCGGATCGATGTCGTGGTCGAAAACATCAAGACCTTCACCGCCGGCGCACGTAATCTGACCTATGACGTCAATGTCGACATCGCAGGCCGTACGGTCTATAGCAAGAATGCACTGACCCATTACCATCATGCGCGCTGGCACAAGGCCGTATGGTGGGACGCAGCGCGTGAACCAGCCATCAATGTCCGTCACAACAGTACTTACCTGATGGCGTCGAAGGCCGTATCGAACTATGACAGCACGATTGTGCCGTCTGAAGAAGCACTGGCACTGCTTGGCAAGGACGTCACCGGTCCGATGACCATCGGCCCGCTGCAAGCCTACATGCCCACGACGGGTGGCCGTGCCGACATCGGCCCACTGCCGAGCTGGTCGGTCCTGTATCTGCTGTCGATGGACAAACGCGCCCGCGACACGATGATGACGGCCGCCGATGCGTCGGGCAGCTGGTCCATCCACTACCGCGACGAAAAGACCGGTTACCCGGTGCGCACTGATAATGAAGCGAACGCACGCATTTCGACACATGGCAATATGTACGGTCAGGGTCCGCTGCCAGTGCCGCGCTGCGCAAATTCGAATGCAAGCTTGTGCGCAACGCCATATTCGGAAGATACCGCCCACCAGCCATCGCTGGCCTACATGCCGTACCTCGTCACCGGGGATTACTACTATCTCGAAGAACTGCAGTTCTGGGCTGCCTCCAATCCACTGGGAACTGATCCAGGTTACAACGGTAACGGCCAGGGTCTGCTGCGCTGGCAGCAAGTGCGCGGTCAAGCCTGGTCGCTGCGCACGCTGGGCCACAGCGCCTACATCACACCGGACAGCCATCCGCTGAAAAGTTATTTCAACAAGCAACTCGACAATAACCTGGAGTTTTACCACGCTACGTATGTGGTCGGTAATCCAAACAATCTTGGCGCCTATGACGGCTCCGGCCGTGATTCGTTCTGGGCTGAAGGCTCCTCGCTCTGGCAGGATGACTTCTTTACTTGGAGCTTTGGTTATCTGTCCGAACTTGGTTTTAGCAAAGCAACGCCGATCCTGAAGTGGAAAGCGCAATATCCGGTCGGCCGCCTGACGGCACCAGGGTTCTGCTGGATCATGGGCTCGAACTACAATCTGAACTTCCGCAACAGCGCGACCAACAAGATTCACGACAGTTTTGCGAGCCTGTATGCGGCCAACTTCGGAAACGACATCTACAACGACAATGGCCAGTTCTTCTCGCATCCGAAAGGGCTGAAGTACATCGAGCAGGAGTGCGGCAGCCAGGCACAGGCCGATTATTTCAGCGCAGCCAATGGCTTTACCTGGCCTGTTGGACGTATGGTGGGCTACTCCGATTCGACCATGGGCTATCCTGCCAATATGCAGCCGGCCGTTGCGGTTGCAGCGACCTCGGGCATTCCGAATGCAACCCAGGCCTGGACACGTTTTGCCAATCGGGCTGCGAAGCCGGATTACCGTCATGGTCCACAGTGGGCAATCGTCCCTCGCTAATCGTCGGCTAGCGTAATCAGCGGCCGGGTTGCCAGATCTCTGGCAACCCGGCCGCTTGCATTACCGCCCTGCCGATGCGAGCTTCACGTCATGCCTGCGGGCCCTGCGCTTCACCATAGCGCACGGCGTCAAGCGGACATCGTACGGCGCGAAAAAATGCTATGCTTGATGGCAATGTTTCACCAAAGCGTCGAGCCCTGTGCATTGCAGCCTATAATGCAGGGCGCTGCGCCTTTTAACGCACATAGATCGCCATGCTGGCAACGCTTGACGCCTGCATCACATCATCACCTCAACGTTTTTCTGTAGCAGGCTTTATGGCAGATCTGCGTCGCTCGCTGGTCATCAACTTTTTCTCTTCTTCTGGTGCGGCGTTCCTTCAATTCGTCGTCAGCGTCGTGCTGGCACGCATGCTGAGCCCGACGGAAATCGGCGTCTTTTCGATGACGGTCGTCTTTGTTAACCTGGCGCACGTGTTTCGTGACTTCGGTGTCTCGACCTACCTGCAGCGCGAGCCGGACCTGACGCCCGACAAAATTCGCTCCGCCACGGGCGTTCTCTTCAGCTCATCATGGGTGATTGCAATTGCCATGTTCCTGGCCAGCGGCTGGATCGGACGCATGCTCAACGAGCCGGAAATCGTGCCCGTCATGCGAGTGCTGGCCATCGGCTTTCTCCTTATTCCTTTCGGCGCGGTCACGAGTGCCCTGCTGGCGCGTGAATTTGCCGCCGAAAAAGAGGCGATCGTGACCGCGATCGGCACGGTCAGCTTTTGCATCAGCTGCCTGGTGCTGGCTAAACTCGGATTTGGCAGTATGAGCCTGGCCTACGCCAATCTCATCAACATCATCGCCTGCGCCCTGGCCTACATTCCTCTGCGGCCAAAAAATTTGCCATGGATGCCGTCGTTCCGCCATTGGCGCGGCGTGGCGCACTTTGGCCTCGGTTCGCTCCTGTCCAGTATCGTGTTTGCCATCAATAACGCGATTCCCGACATCCTGCTGGGTAAGCTGGGCTCGGCACGCCTCGTCGGTTTGCTCAGCCGTGCCAATTCGACCGTCACAATCTTTACCTACGTCGCCGGTTCGACCGTCAGCTATGGCGCGGTTTCCTATCTGGCGCAAGCGCATTATCAGGGTACGTCGCTGGTACCGACCCTGTCGCGCGCGACCGCGCTGCTAACCGGGGTCGGTTGGCCGGCCCTGGCCATGACATGCCTGCTCGGCCATGAAATCGTGCTGGCCCTGTACGGCGCACAGTGGGTCGAGTGCGTGCCTGCCATTCTGCCCCTGACGATTGCCGCAGCAGCGATGATGATGTTCCATTACATTTCGGCGGCCGTCACGGCGATTGGCCGGCCATATCTGGGTGCCGTTCCTATCGTGGTCATGCTGATCACCCGGATCGCGTTCGGCATCGCCCTGTTCGACGGCGGCCTGACCGGGTTCGCCTGGGCGCTGTGCTGGGCTACCCTGGCCTCGGCGCCGGTCATGGCCTTCCAGCAGAACCGCTATTTCGGCTTCTCGCTCGGTGCCCTGCTGCGCGTGTTGGTACCCAGCGCCATCGTCACGGTCGGCACCGTCGCTGTCGGCGCCTTGCTGGACTTGCTGATACCCCACACCCTGCCTGCCCTGGCCCGCCTGCTGCTGATGTTCCCGGTGCTGGCCGCAGTCTGGTACCTGATGCTGCGCCTGACCCGCCATGAATTGCTCGTCGAAGTGAACCGGCTGGCGATCACGGCCAAGATGAGACTGGGTCGACTGCTGCCGACTGTATAATTCCCTCATGGCGCCCCGGTCGACGGGCGCCTCCAGACGAGAATGACGATTATGTACTTCGATGAAGTAAAGACCATCCTGATTGATGTACTGGCCCTGGGTGAGTCGGGCCAGCACCTGAGCGAAGATTCGCCCTT
>Ga0265798_10008367_pt1 | contig 13195 bp, 16 predicted proteins | sample P3T30metagenome_FD_192430 | JGI IMG/M metagenome (GOLD analysis project Ga0265798, IMG submission 192430) | Plant litter microbial communities from East Loma Ridge, Irvine, California - P3 T30 | ecosystem: Environmental > Terrestrial > Plant litter > Unclassified | place: USA: California...
AAAATCCGTTTATTTGCCCCTATTAAGCCAGTCCGCTTTTTAAAATGACTTCTTAGCTCAGCCGGTAGAGCAACTGACTCTTAATCAGTGGGTCCGGAGTTCGATCCTCCGAGGGGTCACAGTAGTAGGCAAATCAAGGTTAATACCTGATTTGCCTTTCTTTTTACTATTAAAAACCGCCTTTAGACTATCAAAAACGCGGATTGCTTCATTCATCCGAATAGTTCGATGTTGTGAACCGTCAAAAATCAAATTTTCGGGATACATCGAACTAATCGATGGCATCATAGGGATGTTCAATTTGCGGAACTGGCTTGTCCCGGTCGGCCCTGATCCTGAACGGGCCCCGATAATTCATAGCTAACATGATTAGCTCCTTTTTTAATTTAAAAAAATGAGAAATTGCCAGCTTTTTTTAACGCGCTGGCTACGTAAGATTTTCATCTACATCATCCGGCGGGAGCAAATACCGAACGCATGTTATTATTGGTTTTTTCTTTAAACATCATATAACCTTCCTGCCCCATATCTAAGGATAGTTTATGGGTAAGCAAATAAGCCGGATCCACTTCTCCTTTAGCTACGATATCCAGTAATTTAGGAATGTATCTCTGGCCGAACTGCTGTCCCATCCGGAAGGTCAAGCCTTTATTCATCGCAGCTCCCATTGGGAACTTGTCAATAAATCCACCGTATACGCCGATAACCGAAACTGTTCCACCTTTACGGCATGCCATGATGGCTTGGCGCAGCACGGCAGGCCGGTCATTCTGCAGCCGGGCATATTGCTTGGCATAATCATAGATCTTTTCAATGCCGGTACTATTGGCTTCCATCCCTACGCAATCTATACAGCGGTCGGGGCCACGGCCACCTGTCATTTCCTTTAAGGCTTGCAATACATCTACCTCCCTGAAGTTGAGTACCTCGGCATTTGCCCGGGTACGGGCTTGTTCCAACCGGTACGGATACTGGTCGATAGCGATCACCCGGCCGGCGCCCAGCAACCAGGCGCTATGCATGGCCATCAGGCCAACGCCACCGGCACCCCATACCACTACGGTATCGCCCGGCTCAATGCCGGCGAAGTCGGCGGCCATATATCCGGTCGGAAAAGCATCCGAAGTAAATAAGGCGGATTCGTTGCTTACCCCATCCGGAACTTTAAAACAGGTATTATCAGCAAAAGGAATACGGGTGTACTCCGCATGGCTGCCGGCATAACCGCCCAGCGCATGGGAATAACCAAAAATGCCAGCTACCGGGTAACCATAGGCTTTCTCGGTCCATTCGGGTTCAGCGTTAGAATTATCGCACAGCGAGTATTCCTCGCGCTGACAGAACTCACACCCCCCGCAAGCTAAAACAGAACATACTACAACCCGGTCGCCTTTCTTCAGTTTTTTTACTTCAGAGCCGACTTCTACTATTTCGCCCATAAATTCATGCCCGATGATATCACCGGCGCGCATGGCGGGTATATAGCCACCCAAAAGGTGCAGATCGGAGCCGCAAACGGACGATAAAAAAACACGCACAATGGCATCACGTGGATTTAAAATGGTAGGATCGGGCACGCTTTCGGTACTCACTTTATTGATCCCTTCCCAGCAGATTGCTTTCATAACTTTATATTTAATTAAAAGAATATGTTTTAGTAGTTCTCGTCTTTGCGGCCAGATGGCTGACCAATAATGGTTGGAATTTCTCCTGCTTCCAGCAGCCGCTTAAAGCGGCGCAGATCCTGTTTAACCAGTTCCTCAAATGCCGGATTTAGCAATTTGGCAGCTAATTGACCGGCAGCACCTAATGGCGGATGGTAAGCAATGGTTGCTTGCACCACCGTACCCCGGTTAGCTGGAGCATCAGTGAAACGGACCTCACCAGAATTTTCAACCTCAGAGTTGGGCAAGGAACGCCAGGCTATCCGGTTATCTTTTTCTTCCTGCACAATTTCGGCATCCCATGCTATTGCAGTAAGCTTTTCTTTGTTGACGATATTTTTTGGAACCTTGGCTACCCAGTGGGAACGCCTGGCATCTGTCTGCTTTACCTCTTCCAGGTATTCCATGAATTTGGGCAGATTTTCAAGTTGGCGCCAGAACTGGTACACCTCATTTCGCGGTTTAAGAATAGTTACGCTTGTAGTAATTTCAAAGCCTGCAGAGTCAGCATGAGCCGTATCAATATGTAGCGCCTTGCTGACCGGACAAAAGCCGGATACTCCCCGTAGCACCAGGTAAGTACCTGCTGTTGCTAATCCTTTACCGAAGGGAGAATTTTTTCTGGTCCAACCGTGGTATGCCAGTGCGGCACCACCCAAAAGTGATAAAACTCTGCCGGTTGTTCCTACATTGGTGAAGTGATTAGTTGGCTCCTGCTGTTCAGATCTGTTTGCATTAGGAGGAGCATAGGTTTTTGATGTTGTAGTCATAATTTTAGAATTGATTAGAAATTTGTTGAAATGACTAGATAGAGCGATAGCAATAGGTTAGGCCTATATAGGAGCTTTGCACGATATCAACTTATTGAAGGAAGTGATAACCGCAATTGACGACCAAATAATACGTACACCTTTAAGATTGGGGTATTTGATCTTTGGCCCGGATTGGTTTCTGCGAGCCAGAACGGGAATTGCCCGTAGTATTTTGTTGGTAACATGTATATTCCTCCTTAAAAATCACTGATGTCTTAGAATCAAATGATTTTTGATTTCTCGTTTCACGAGTTCAAATTCTTAAAACTTGGAATATCGGCCTGATATCGGAATAATATACAAACTCAAAAAGCTCGGTCGACAAGCAACGGTAAAGATTATACTTACAACTTTTATGAGTAAAACACTGCCGTTTTTCTTATTGTTTATTTTTTTTTCAATTAGTTAACCGCAAACTAAATATGCGGTACATGTCTTGTTTATAGGCGTACCTTTCTTACCGAAGAACAGAAAGCAGAAGAATTACTGTGGCGATATGTCGCTCACGTTTTCGCCACTAAAGAAAACGTGTAGCTAACCGCACAGGATTTGCAGCAGATTAATGGCATTTGCTCCCCAGGCTTGAAATAATTCGAACCAATACTTGATTAAATAATTGTACTATTTAGGACTTAGCATTAAATCTCAATACTTATTAACGCCTGCGTTTTTCAAGATAAGAGTTTATGATAGGTGAAAATTAATTTTTCACCCGGTCGCTTTCCTCACTTGCGCCCGTCTGATCATGTTTGCGCTGATCCTTTACTGATTTTCCGAAGCGCATGCTTAAAGTAAGCAATGCGGCGCGTGAGTCTTTCAGCGTTCTAAAACTGGCGTTCGTTTGATACAGATTGTTTATGGCTCCCTGGTTAATATTGGTATATAAAAGATCGTTAACACTCAGTTTTAACGTAGCACGCGGCGACAGTGTCTTAGAGGCGGCTATATTCAGGCGGCCTTTAGCAGCCAAAGTAAACTGTGCATCGGTTTGTTTGCTTTGATACTTACCGTCGGTTTGTAAAGTCCATCCCTTTTTGAGCTTAAACTGCATTACCGCCTGCCCTGAAAAACTAGTGTTACGGCTGTTTAAACTACCGGTATAAAAAGCGCTGACCTGTCGTATCTGCCATACATCCCCGCTTAATTCCAAACTGAACCAGTTGGCCGGATCAAAACTTGCATCTGCATTCAGATCATACAATTTCGTGCTGCCAATATTTCTTGGGCGGCTATAATAATAGCCGTTTTTAATTTCTATGGTTTCTGCTGACCTGTCGCGGATGTCAGTATAGGTCATCGTCACCGAAATCCTGTCTTTATAAATGTAACCCAACTCCAGGTTGCCCGAATAAGAGGGTAGCAAATAAGGGTTTCCGGTATAGAAGGTATATTTATCCAAAGGAGAAATAAAGGGGTTTAAGTCTTGGTAGTAAGGGCGTTCGATACGGCGCCCATAGGTCATCTTTAGCTGGTGATTACCAAGGGTATCCAATTTGTACAGGAGATAAAGGGTTGGGAACAGGCCTGTATAGTTCCGGTTAAAAGCAGAGTCAGGCTTTTGAGTGTTGCCTAACTGATGGCCACGAGAATCTGTATTTTCTATGCGGAGGCCCGCCTGCACGCTTAGCCTTTTAAAATCCTTATTAAAATTAATGTAACCGGCATTGATGGCTTCCCGGTATAAAAAGTGATTGGTCTTGTCATTGTCCGTTAACGCAATTCCGTTTATAATGTTGAAATAATTGGCTTGATTATCCGTATTGGTATAGCTGCTTTTGACACCGGATTCCAGTTTCCAGCCACCGGCTAATGGTTGGCTGTAGTCTGCCTTGGCCGAGTAGATATGAATGGCCGCAGGAAGGTTGCCATTAAGCTGGTCTGTAGAGACCGAACCCGTTGTTGCCTGGCTTTGGTTCAAAAATGTTTGATTATTATTCGTTGCAAAAGCCAGGTAATCCAGGTTGGCCGTGATTTCAGGTCCATCTTTTTTAAAGGTATGCTTGTAATTTAGATTAGCGCTTCCATTTTTGAACTTGCCAAGTTCTTTATTTTTTGATACGATGGAAGAATCGGCCTGGCCGGCAGCATTCAATAACTGTCCTTTGGTGTTATTGAACTGATCAGGAGAGCGAATGATGCCATTGAAGAGCACGCCGATAGTCGTATTTTCAGACGAATAAAGGTCAATACCAAGCTTCGCATTGTAGCCGCTGGTTTTAGTGTGGAGGTAAGATTTCTGTATTAACGCGCCCGAAAGTTGCCCTGCATTATAAAAGTAGCTGCGGTTAATGTCAATATCGTTAAAGCCGTTACTAAAAGTGTAGGCGAAAGTCCCGAATACATTTACTTTGTCCTTTCGGTAATTAAAGTCCATGCTGTTATTCGTCGCTGTATACCGGCTCTGGCGCAAACCAAGGCTTACACCCAGGTTAAATCCTTTCACTTTCGTTTTTTTAGTTTTGATATTGATGATACCCGCGGTTCCGGCGGCGTCATATTTGGCGGGCGGATTGGTCATCAGCTCTATTTGAGATAGGGTTGATGAGGGCATCGATCGCAGGTAGTTTTCCAGGTCGTTACCTGAAAGGTAGGTCGGTTTATCATCTACATATATGGCCACACCAGATTTGCCGTGAAAACTGATCTGCCCAGCCTGGTCAATGGAAACGCCGGGCGATTTTTCCAATACCTCCAGCGCGGTGGTGCCCGCATTGCTAATCAGCGCATCCACATTTACCACCGTGCGGTCGATCTTTTGCTCCAGTAATGCCTTTTTTGAGGTGATGATCACTTCTTTTAATGTATTAGCAGTCGATAGCATAACGATGGTGTTTAGTTCGATGAGTTGGTGCTGCGCATCAACTGTAATCCCCTCGCTTTTATATGACAATTTACCAATGGAAGAAATCAGGATACGGTATAGGCCCGCACTGCTTACATTAAAATCGAATCGCCCTGTCGCAGCAGCCAGTTCATACTTTACGATAACAGAATCTTTTAGCCGCATGAGAGATACGGTGTCTCCGTAAACGGGTTGTCCGTTTTCATCTGCAACTTTTCCGGATATATTGCCGCTAATTGTTTGGGCAAATAGAAAATCTGGGGCAAAGCAAAGCCCTATGGCAAAAAATGCCATGATTAATAATTTCATAAAAGTGTTTTAAATAATAAGGTTGGATTGGATTAATATTGGATAAGAATAGCACTGATGCCTCGGCACATCTTTTTGATATGAGCTATAGCAATAGGAGAATTAGCTCGTGTATCTGCCGTAATGATTAAATTTCCATCTGATATTTTAATATGGTAATTGGCATTTTCGTTACTGAGTATGGCGGTGCAACTATCCATGTACTTATTTATTTCAGGCGTCAATCCCGAGTAGAGGGAAGCTTTAAACGTATAACCGAAATTCGCTTCTTTACTGGAAAAAAGCGTTTCCCCTTTGCGCTTACCTTGAAGAAAGAATGCAAAGCAAAAGCATATCAAAAGGGCGGCAATAATCGTCGGGAAGAAATTCTTCATTTTTTGATTTGTAATATTTTAGAAATAGGCATAGGATTCCCATACCCTTCATGGTTTTCGTTTTTTTAACAGACGAGTGTTATTTATTCAGCCGACTGGCCAGGAGGAAATGACCGAGGAAGCCTATCGCTAAACAAAATGCGATGACCATAAGTGCATAAATATCTGAAAGATGATAAAAACCGATGATTCCAAGCCCGGCAGCAATACCGCAAAGTGTGCAGAACCATTTGAGGCTATTCTTTACTTCATTTTTTCCTGTTGTCATCAACTGTGAAACTACAGTTTCCGGGGTCCCCATCTCTACCATCTTCTTCTTAAGACCATTATCCAATAAGAGTCTGATCAGGGTAAGGATGAAACTGGTAACCATAAAGATCATTAGCAGGATAACAATATCACTGACAAATTCTTTTAAATTAGCACTGTCATTCATCAAATTGGTGTTGCCCTGTGCATTTGCACCTAAGGCAGCCGGGAACAGTAGAAGTGTTAAATATATCTTTTTCATGTTCTTATAATTGCTTTTATCTCTGATGAGACCGGCGACGGTAATTATAGTTGCAATGTTTGTGCATTTAAAAGTGCGTGCAATTGCTTTTGATGATTTCTGACCATTTCAACGGCCTGGAAAATTAAGATAACGATTGCTGCGGTAATTGCTGTTGCTATCAGGACTATCGGTACTTGCGCAATAATCGCTTCCATGTATGACCAGAAGAATACTGCTAACAACGAAATAAATGAAACAGAGAATACTGAGGTAAATAGAACTACCCATGGAAATGCACGTCTCTGTTCAGGTAATTGTTCCAGGACCAGGCTGGTAAGGTCAAAATCAAACTGTGGTTTTGCCTGGCCTTGAATGCCATTGAAAAGCGATTGATAGTTAGCAATATTTACCCGGCAGTCTTCGCAATCCTGGACATGTGCCTTTAATCGATCATTGATATTTTCGGGTTCAGCTATATAAAGCTGTATCTCCGCGTCAGTAAGATGTGCTGTTATCATAACTCGTTTCTTTTGTATTTTAATGAAAGGTTTTCTTTCAGCGTTTTTCTTGCCCTGAAAATATAATTTTTGACCGTGCCTTCCGGTAGGGAGGTAATCTCTGCGATCTCTGCATAGCTTAACTCTTCCTGGTGATACAAGGAAATTAGGGTTTTGTAAAGTGGCTTAAGCTGTTCGATCTCTATCTGAAGCATGGCCGCCAGTTCTTTTTTAAACAGGAGGTCTTCAGTGGCATTTTTAAAATCGTTATTAAAATGATTTTTTGCTAATTCACCGTCTTCCCCAAAGTTATCCATAAGCACCAATTTCCTTTTCTCCAGGTAATGAAGACAGGTATTATAAGCGATCTGGCCGATCCAGGTAGATAATTTAGATTGAAACTTAAAGCCGCTAAGATTTTTGAAGGCTTTCAGATAAATATCCTGGGCAATGTCTTTACGGTCACCCGGGCTGCTGATCATCTTAAACGTCATTTGCGCAACCAGTCCCTCCGTCTTTTTAATGACCAAACCAAAAGCATTGCGGTCACCATTTAACACAGCTCTTACCACGTGTTGATCGCTAAATTGTTCATCTTTAAGGTTGCTCAATGTTGATTAGACCGGCCAGCTTACTTTATGTTGCAAAACTTTTTTCGAAAAACAAAATATCTTAACTATAAGCCTAATCTTAATCATCAGATAAAATTCAGACCAGTACTAAAGTTAATGTTTTCATCCCCAAACTGGACATAATTCGAGCCAATTAATAGAGCAATTGAAGGTTTTGAATGGTTTAAAGATTGCTTTAAAGGGGTTCGATTCCCGCAAGGGCTACAACAAAAAAGGAAACACCAGATAATGGTTGTTTCCTTTTTTATGCGCTTAAAACTCACAAGTGTTCAGCTTTCCAGGAAATTTAAAAAACCCAGTCGACCAGCAACTCACCTCCGGATACCTCGAGTACCGTACCGGTGACGTAAGGGTTAGTCATCAGAAAAACAGCTGCATGGCCTACGTCAGCAGCCGTCCCGATTCGCTGAGCAGGAAAGTTTGCGAGAACCTTGGCACGAATGTTCTCTACATCCACAGCGGGCAAGGCATCCCAGAAATCAGTATCGATAAAACCGGGACGGATTGTGTTGACACGGATCGGTGCCAGTTCCAGGGCGAGCGACTGGGATAGCGATTCGAGGGCGGCGAATGACGATGTTACGGCGGCCAAGCCAAGCTTCGCACGGGCTCCGGTACCCCCACTCATGAAGGTCATTGAGCCACCAGGGCGCAGGTGCGGAGTGGCATAACGGGCGCAGGCCCAGGTCCCTAAAAATTTACCCTCCAGGTAGGCACGGACGCCGCTCATGTCGGGGTCCATGAACGAACCCCAGGATCTAAGCTCGGGTCCGGCGGTCACAACCAGGTGATCGAAGGAACCGATGGCGTTGAACGCAGCTTTGACGGCCGCTTCGTCTCGTATATCTAAAATGACCTGTTCAAACGCCGCCAGCTCCGGATGCTCTTCGGCGGACAGTGTTCGTCGGCTGGCGACCGTAACGGCTGCGCCCATTGCCTGAGCCGCCAGAGCTATCCCCAGCCCGATCGCCTTCTTGCCGCCAATTACGACTACGCGTTTTCCGGTCAAATCGAGAGATGGTAAAGTGCGTTCCTTATGAAATGTTGTATTACTCATAATTTATTGTCTATATCCAGTACAAAACTAAATCAAGCTCTTCAGGCCCGACAAGGAGATTTGACGCAAAATACACGTGATAAAAGTCACAATACGGCTATCCAGCCTTGTTACTTAAATCCTGTTTTATGGTATTGAAATTGCTAAACGGCTGATTTTTTAGATAGATTTGTGTACACGGTTATACATGTTTCAAGAATTCGAAAAGTATTTACAGGAGAAAGCTAATCTTGACGCTGATGAAATTAATGCTGTCAGGGCTGTTTCCATTGAAAAAAGAATCAGGAAAAGACAATACCTTCTCCAGGAAGGGGATGTATGCCATTACAACTGTTTTATTGTAAAGGGTTGTCTTCGCATGTACACAGTAGGAGATAATGCAGAAGAGCACATATTAAGGTTTGCAGTAGAAAACTGGTGGATCAGCGACCGCGAAAGTTATAATAATGGAAAGCCGTCGATATGTAATATCGATGCCCTGGAAAATTGTGAAGTCATCCTGATTGATAAGCCTGATTTTCTTCATCTGCTTACGGCAATACCTAAACTTAAAATCTTTATAGACGGCCTTTTAGCAAGAAGTTACGATGCTATTCAACGTAGGGTAATAGATGCGATCAGTTACAGCACGGAAGAAAAATATCAGAATTTCATAAGTAGGTTTCCGGAGATTTTTTACAGGATTCCTTTACACATGATCGCTTCCTATTTGGGCGTCTCGAGAGAAACCTTAAGCCGCGTCAGAAGCCAGACAAATCAAAAATAGCTTCCCGATATTAATTTGACCCCGCCAAACGCTTCAAATCGGCCGTAAAGTGGTTCGACATCCTTCCCCTACGAGCTAAAGAAATACAAATAAAATGTAAACGTACAATCACTAATTAACTGATTAATAATTCCAAACCTTTTTGATGCGTTCGATTTCATTTTCGATACTAAAGATCATCGATATCTCAGATAAAAATAGACCTTAAAATCTACTGGATAATGATCAAGAAATGTCTTTTTAACAAACTTATGTTAACTATTATAACTTTTTTGATTCAAGCTTTTTAATATATGCCAGGATCTTTTTTTCCTGACCATTTTCGTCATGTTGCGCTAAGATGTCCTTGTGGATGTATTCTTGTTCTTCGTCAGGCAGAGACGTAAACTCTTTATACACATCTGCGTCCTTAAAGCAGTCTTCTACTTCCTTCTCCTTGGTGAGCCGGTTATCGGTAGTTTTGTACATGGTCACAATTACTTCGTCGCCGCCGCCTTTACCAATAGCTTTACGGATTTCGCCATTGACCGATATCCGTTTGTCCTCACCAGTCACCGGTGCCAGGTTCAGGTTCTTAAATTCATAACCGTCAATCGTACCAGATACTTTCATAAAGCCCCATTTTCCACGTATGTCTTTGGTATCCGGAATGACCAGATGATAGGTCCATGCCCCCTTGCCTGGTACATGCTGCAAAGTAAGCTTTTTGTTCTTGAGTAGTTCTTTCATGATTGTGATCAAATGGCGTTGACAAAAGAGTTGAGCTGCTGGCAAGCCTTAAAGGATTCAACAATGGTTTCAAAATTATCTTTCCCCCGAAAAAAAGCATCCGGGTAATAATTCCGTACAAAGTAACCTTTCATCTTCAGAAATTTCTTTGCCGGGCTTTCTGCGTCAAAGTCCTTAGGCACCTTTTGCAAACTTTCCTGGGCAATAATACCATCCGGGAAAGCTTTGAGTAACATTTTGTCTTCCGCAATTTTTTTCCAGTTCTCGAAATTGTATTCAATTTCCTGGCGGATCTTCTTCAATCGAGCAGGCTCAGGCTGAAAAGCACCGGCGCCTATATAGCATTCCCAGGGGTTCAATACAATGAAATAACCGGCTTTACCACTTTTTCGCCCACCCTCATTGATGATCGAGTAATAGTAAGTTTTGTAGGGCGACTTATCTTTTGCAAACCGCAAATCACGATTTAGCCGGGGAATACATTCTTTACCCTGTAGGTTAGACTTGGCAATAGACGGATCAAATACTGAAATGGCGTCGATAAGGTTTTGATTGAAGGCTGTAAAATCATCCAGAGTATCTTGGTAATCCGCACGATGCTGATCGAACCATTCCTTGGTATTGTTTTCGGATAATTCAGTAAAGAAATCGAAACTTGACTTTTTAAGCATGATTATAAGTATGGAACGGATAAAGTAAACTTTGCTGCCGCCGCCTTACGTTGGAATAACCTGTAAGGCGACAGGCAGATAATGACGCTTTATACAAATTTAGGAAATACGCTTGATTTACTTAAAGACACATACTGGTCGATATATTGCTGCTGCTCAGCCGCCATATGCTCAAACGCTGCGGATTGATCTTCTTGTCCTAAAGTTTTAGCGCTGATGGCATGGTTGGAAAAAGCAGTAACAAAATAATTCATGGATACGATGCTGCGGAACAACAAGGCAACATCCAAAGTATGTGCATCACCTGCCGCTTTCTCTGAAAGTTCGCTTCCGCGATTAATACCATCTGCGATCTCATCGTGTGCAGCATCAATTTCTGCACCCGCATCCTCCAAAAAAGTAATCAGCTGATCCTTATGCTGCTGCATCATGGATACAACATTGCTGGCGACTTGCTCTAGCGCCGCGTCAGCGAACCCGTTTTCCGCTTTTTGAGCACCAGTTAAGGATTGTTCAACAGCGGATTTATAGGCCTGCAGTCCGGCAACGTGCCATTTTAATAAGTTTTCTTTTGACATGATCTTTTTGATTGTACTTAAAGCGGAATTTATTTTTGCATGATCTTTGGAATGATCTGCGTTTGCATGACCTTAGCGTAAGCCTCGATTAATTCTTGATTTTCCTGTGCCATGTGATTAAACAACTCCACGCGGCCGGGATAACCCAGTGTTTCCGAATAGGCAGCATAGCCCTTGAAAGCATTGACAAAATATTCCATACCGGTGGTACCACCTGATATTAAAGCAACATCAGTAAGCAACTCGTCCTTGGCTGCCTCCCACATCAGGGTGGTTCCCCTGCTTACCCCATTCATGATCTGGTCATGAAAGGCGTCTACCGGTGCACCGTCTTCTTGAAGAAATTCAGCCAGCTGATCCGCCTGCCGGATCATCATCGCTTTAACACGGCCTGCAATTTCTTTCAACTCGGGATGTGATAATTTTTCGATAGCCGCTCCCGCACTTTCGGTGGCTTGTTTTGCTGCTGATTGAAAAGCGCGTATACCTGTAATATAAAACGCTCTAAAATTTTCTTTTGACATATTTGATCGTGTTAATTTGAATACTCAACACTTTGACAAATATATTGTTTTTGTCAATATGTAAAGTTTAATTATTCAAATTATTATATTTGTCTTATAGAAACAGGAACTTGAGGCTCATCATCCGCAGTATCTAAGTTTAAAATGAAAGCAGAAGTTAAAGAATCAGAAGTCAGGGAACAAATCATTGAGAAAGCGGCTCAGTTGTTTCAAATTTTCGGCTATAAAAAGCTTGTCATGGAAGATATTGCTCGTGCTATTGGGAAGAGCCGGACATCCTTATATTTTTATTATAAGGACAAAGACGCTATTTTCGATGCCATCATACAAAGGGAGATCAAAAATTATCTGGACGCATTAGCTGCTGATTTACCGCGACACAGTTCCGCAACTGAAAAACTTAAAGCCTACTTTGATATCAAATTTGACTTTAGATATGCGAAGACAGTGGAGTACCCGGTAATGAGCAAAGAGTATGACTTGTACCCGGAGCTTTTGCCAAGGATGCGCGTAATATCTGATCCGCCGGAAATAGCTCATTTAACGGCCATTCTTCAGGAAGGCGTTACCAATAGAGAATTTATTAAGCTTAATGATGAATCTATTCAATTGACTGTCAAAATGTTGATCAGTTCTTTGCATGGTATTGCCAATGATCTGCTGGCCGATGTGGAACATGTTAATGTAAAAAGAGTGAAGCAGTTACTATCTGATATGTTTGTAAAGTCCTTGACGTCACACTGAGCATTTAATTAGCAATAGAAAGTGTCAAGGTATTGATGTGTTAAATTATTTAAAACATGTCAACATTATTTGATCCGATCCAGTTAGGCAGCATTAATTGTAAAAACAGAACTTTTATGGCATCTCTGACCCATGGCAGAGGTACGCACGCACATTTGCCGAGCAAACTCATGATCGAGTATTACCGGCAACGGGCACAGGCCGGTGTTATCTTCAGCGAAGCTACGGGAATATCACAACAAGGCTTAGGTGTTCCTTATGCACCAGGTATTTGGAACCAGGAGCAAATTGACGGCTGGCGCACTATCATAATTCTTGGGATGCTTCAGGAAAACCATCAACCCTAAACTTTTCTCTAACATAACGCAATAATTTCTGGTTAATAAAGATCGAAATACTGCGTTTCAAAGTCAAGATGTCCATATCGTGAACATGCTAAAAATCAGTTAATTACACCACTTCTCCAGCGTCTTTTTTGTCTTTCGGGCGAACTACACGAATGA
>Ga0265798_10008368_pt1 | contig 13194 bp, 11 predicted proteins | sample P3T30metagenome_FD_192430 | JGI IMG/M metagenome (GOLD analysis project Ga0265798, IMG submission 192430) | Plant litter microbial communities from East Loma Ridge, Irvine, California - P3 T30 | ecosystem: Environmental > Terrestrial > Plant litter > Unclassified | place: USA: California...
CCTGACCGTGACCGCCTCGGTGACCGAGGAATTCACCGGTGCCATTGCCGATTCGATCAATCATTCCATCGACCAGTTGCGCGATCTGGTGGCCACCATCAACCTCACCGCCGAAGAGGTCGCTACGGCCGTGCAGGACACGCAGGCCACCGCTCACCAGTTGGCGCGAGCCTCGGGGCATCAGGCGCAGCAGATCAGCGATGCATCGGTGGCGATCAGCGACATGGCCCAGTCGATCGACCGGGTGTCGACCAACGCCTGGGAGTCGGCCAAGGTTGCGGATCGTTCGGTGACCATCGCCAACAAGGGCAGCGAGGTGGTGAACAACACCATCCAGGGCATGGACAACATTCGCGAGCAGATCCAGGACACCGCCAAGCGCCTCAAGCGGCTGGGCGAATCGTCCCAGGAAATCGGCCACATCGTCAGCCTGATCGACGACATTGCCGACCAGACCAGCATCCTTGCCCTGAACGCGGCGATCCAGGCCTCCATGGCCGGCGAGGCCGGGCGTGGCTTCGCCGTGGTCGCGGACGAAGTGCAGCGCCTGGCCGAGCGCTCGTCGTCGGCGACCCGGCAGATCGAGACGCTGGTGCGGGCGATCCAGGCCGACACCAACGAGGCAGTGATCTCCATGGAACAGACCACGTTCGAAGTGGTGCGCGGTGCGCGCCTGGCTCACGACGCCGGGATCGCCCTGGAAGAGATCGAGGGTGTGTCGCAGGATCTGGCCGAGCTGATCCAGGTGATTTCCAGCGCTGCCCAACAGCAGACCAGTTCGGCAGGACAGATCTCGCACACCATGTCGGTGATCCAGCAGATCACCGAGCAGACCTCTTCAGGCTCCAGTGCAACGGCTGAAAGCATCGGCAATCTGGCGCAGATGGCCAGCGAGATGCGCCGTTCGGTGTCCGGTTTCACCTTGCCGGCGCCCAGTGCCGATGCAACTGCGGAGTGATCATGGCTGAACGGCACGAATACGTACTTCCCGCATTGTGCGAGGAGTTGCTCAAGGTCAAGGAGCAACTGGACCTGTTCGTGCGCGGTGGTCGCGAGTACACCCAGGAGTTGAACGGCCTGACGGCATCGTTGCGACAGATTGCCGATGCCCTGGCTGTGCTCGGTTTCGGCCAGCCGCGCAAGGTCGTCATCGACCAGTTGGCGGTGATCCAGAGCCTGGTGCAGGGGACCCGCGAGCCCAACGATGCCGTGTTGATGGACGTCGCCGGGGCACTGCTCTATGTCGAAGCCACGCTGGCGGGCATGGCGGGACCCAGCGATACGCCCGGACGCGACGAGCAGCAGACGTCCAGCACCGACCTGGCGCAGATTCGCCAACTGGTGATGCGCGAAATCCGCTTCGGCCTGCAGGAGGCCCGGGACGTGCTGGCCGACTCCACCGACGGCCGCTGGGACCGGCAACGGCTGCGCACATTGGCGCCGCTGCTCAACCAGCTGCGCGGTGCCTTGGTCATGCTGCCGTTGCCCAGGGCCGCCGCAGTGCTGCAAGGCTGCAATGACGCCGTTCAAGCGTACCTGCTGGACGAGCCGACGGCATCGGTACCTGTGCCCCTGGAGCAGGTGACGGCTGCGCTCGCGGCGGTCGAGCACTACCTGCAGCGCACCAGCGAAGTACCGCTGCTTGCCCACGAGGGCCTGCTGGCGGTGGCAGAGGCTGGCTTGGCAGCGGCTGTGCCATCCGCCGAGCCGCACGCCGCGACGGGCCCGGAACCCGAGTCCGTGGACACCCAACTGCTGGAGATCTTCCACAGCGAGGCCTTGAGCCACCTGAGCGCCGTGGAGCGATTTCTCGCCCTGGACGAGCAGGGCAACGACGTCGCCGTCACCGACGAATTGCAGCGTGCCCTGCACACGCTCAAGGGCAGCGCGCTGGTGGCCGGTGTCACGCCGCTGGCCGAACTGGCCACGGCCTTCGACGTCATGGCCCGCGAGCTGCGTGCCCACCGGCTGCCGTTCCAGGCCCGAACGCTGGGCCTGCTGGGCGATGCCCACTATCTGATGCGGCAGAAGCTGCTGCAATTGCCTGCGCAGCCGCTGACGCCCATTCCAGGTGCCGGCGAGCTGATCCGGCAGGTACAGGAACACACCACCGAACGCCTGCAGGGCGTACAGACGCTGGGCGATGCCCGGCAGGTCCAGGCGCCGCAACTGATCGAGCGGTTGCTCGACGAGGGCATGGATATCCTGCTCGATGCCGAGCGCTTGCTGCAGCGCTGGCAACAGACGCCGGCCAGCCGTGTGGAGTTGCCACGGCTGCTCGACCAGCTGACCCTGCTGGGCGAACAGGCGCAACTGACGGACGTGCAGGCGCTCGACGAGCTGTGCGAGGCGCTGCTCGATCTGTATGGCGCGGTCGAAGAAAGCAGCCTGAGTGTCAGCACGGATTTTTTCCAGCAGGCCGAACAGGCCCAGGAAGCCATGATCGGCATGCTCGATCAATTGGCGGCCGGGCAAGAGGTCAAGGCCCAGCCCACCCACGTGCGTGCCCTGCGGGCACTGCTGCAGGGTGCCCTGGCCCCGCACGCCATGGGTGTGGTGCAGCGCGAAGGCGGCGCGGTGATCGATCTTGCCCTGCTTGGCAACGCCGCTGCGGCGGATGCCGAGGATGAAGGGTCATTCACCGAGGAATCCATCGAGCAGACCCAGCGGCGCTGGCTGAGCGAACCCGGCTACGAGGGGGCATCCCAGCCCCCGCCGCGTCCGGGTCCATCGGAGCCTGGAATTGAGCAGGTGGACGACGCCGACGGTGAATTGCTGGGTATCTTCATCGAAGAGGGATTGGACATCGTCGAGAGCGCAGGCGCGGCACTGGTGCGCTGGCAGGCCGAACCGGGCAACCATCTCGAGGCGGAAAACCTGCTGCGCGACCTGCACACGCTCAAGGGCGGCGCACGGATGGTGGAGATCGGTCCGCTGGGCGACCTGGCCCACGAGCTGGAATCGGTGTACGAACGCATCTCCCAGGGGCAGTTGCAGGCCTCCAGCCAACTGTTTGGCTTGCTGCACAAGGGTCACGACCGCCTGGCCCAGATGCTCGACGCGGTCCGCTCGCGGCAGGCGTTGCCGGCCGCCGGAAAGCTGATTGCTGCGATCGCCGAATTCGCCGCCGGCAGTGAGCCAGCCGGGCCCGCCGGGCCAGCTGCTTCGGCCAAGCCCGCAGTTGCCGAACCGGTGGCCGCCGAACGCGGTCCCGTCGATGTGATCAAGGTCGGCGCCGAGCTGCTCGATGAATTGGGCAACCTGGCGGGGGAAACTGCAATCTTTCGCGGACGCATCGAGCAGCAGGTCAATGACGCCCAGGCGGCGCTGCAGGAAATGGAAACCACCATCGAGCGCATGCGCGATCAGCTGCGCCGCCTCGATACCGAAACCCAAGGCCGCATCCTCAGCCGTCAGCAGGTCGATGGTCAGGCTTACGAAGACTTCGACCCACTGGAAATGGACCGTCATTCACACCTGCAGCAGCTGTCGCGGGCCCTGTTCGAATCGGCTTCCGACCTGCTCGATCTGAAGGAAACCCTGGCCGGCCGCAACCTGGAAGCACAGACGTTGCTGCAGCAACAGGCGCGCGTCGACAGCCAATTGCAGGAGGGCTTGATGCGCACGCGCATGGTGCCGTTCGAGCGCCTGCTGCCGCGCCTGCAGCGTGTAGTGCGCCAGGTGGCCGAGGCGCTGGGCAAGGAGGTCGAGTTCGAAGTCAGCCAGGCCCAGGGCGAGATGGACCGCAGCGTGCTGGAACGCATGATCGCGCCGCTCGAACACATGCTGCGCAATGCCGTCGATCATGGCCTGGAGCCGCTCGAGCAGCGCCTGGCCGCCGGCAAGCCTGCGGCGGGGCACATTCGCCTGGCGCTGCTTCATCAAGGCGGCGACATCGTCATCGAAATGAGTGACGACGGTGCCGGGGTGCCCCTGCAAGCGGTGCGCGCCAAGGCCATCAAGCGTGGTTTGCTGGATCCGCACAGCGACCTCAGCGACCACGACGTGCTGCAGTTCATCCTCCAGCCTGGCTTCTCCACCGCCACCAAGGTGACGCAGATCTCCGGCCGGGGCCTGGGCATGGACGTGGTCCACGAAGAGGTCAAGCAGCTGGGCGGCGCCATGAGTATCGACTCGCGGCCGGGGCAAGGTGCGCGGTTCCAGATTCGCCTGCCGTTCACCGTGTAGGTCAACCGCGCCCTGATGGTGCAGTGTGGCGAAGAGCAGTATGCAATTCCCCTGAACAGCATCGAGGGGATCGTGCGGGTCATGCCAGGCGAGCTGCACGATGCCTATCAGTCTGCCCCACCGCGCTACGGCTACGCCGGGCGGGTGTATGACCTGCGCTACCTGGGCACCCTGCTGCACGGCCTCGCCGTCCCCTCGCTGACGGCGCAGAGCCAACCGTTGCCCGTGCTGCTGGTGCGCGCGTTCGATCAGCAGGTGGCGGTGCAGGTCGATGCCTTGGCCGGCTCCCGCGAAATCGTGGTGAAAAGCCTGGGAAGCCAGTTCGCGGCCGTGCCGGGCCTGGGCGGCGCGACCATCCTGGGCGATGGCAGCGTGGTGCTGATCCTCGACCTGCTGGCTCAGCTGCGGGCCCGTCAGGGTGTGGCCGTGGCTCGCGCCGGTTATCAGCACGGCGCGCAGGTACGGCGCCTGCAAGTCCTGGTGGTCGACGACTCGGTGACCGTGCGCAAGGTCACCAGTCGCTTGCTCGAGCGTCATGGCATGCAGGTGCTGACCGCCAAGGACGGGGTCGACGCCATGGCGCTGTTGCAGGAACACAGCCCCGATATTCTCCTGTTGGACATCGAGATGCCGCGCATGGACGGTTTCGAGGTCGCCCGGCGCATCCGCCAGCATCCCACGCTCAAGGACCTTCCCATCATCATGATCACCTCACGTACGGGGCAAAAGCATCGCGAGCGGGCGATGGCCATTGGCGTCAACGAGTACCTGGGCAAGCCTTATCAGGAGAGCCAGTTGCTGGAATGCATCGAACGCTGGGGCCAGGTCCATGCTTGATCGGGCGATCGGCCGCCGCGACAGCCTTACCGCGCTGGTGCTGCCCCTGGCCGATCGAAGCCTGTTGCTGCCCAACGTGGCGGTGGCCGAGCTGATCGACTATCTGCCCGGTGAACCGGTGCTCGGCGCCGCGCGCTGGCACCTGGGAATGATCGAGTGGCGCAACCTGCGCCTGCCGCTGGTCAGCTTCGAAGCGGCCAGCGGCGGCGAAGCGGTGATCGGCGAGCGCGCCCGTATCGTCGTGCTCAATGCACTGGGTGAAACCTCGACGCGTTTCATTGCCGTACTGATCCAGCACGTGCCTCGCTCGTGCCGGGTCGACAGCCAGCTCAGCTACGTTGACGTGCCGCTCAAGCCGCTGGAAATGGCGGCGGTGCAGGTCGGCGAAACCGTAGCGCGGGTGCCGGACCTCACAGCCTTGGAAAACCTGCTGCACAGCGCGGTGTAGACACCTTGTCACGTAATCATTGCAGGGCTTTACAGCCGTCGGCCTGACCGGCACTCTGGCGTTGCCTTTGCTGCAGGGACCTCGTAATGCTCGACCGCACTTTTCTCGCCTTTGCCTTCTGTGCTGCGCTGCTCAGTGGCAGCCCCGTGCGCGCCGAGGTCCCGGCAGGCTATTCGATGGTCTTGCTGACCGAAAACTTCCCACCCTACAACATGGCCAGCAACGACAAGAACTTCGCCCAGGAAGAGAACATCCGCGGCATCGCAGCGGAACTCGTGCGCGAAATGTTCCGCCGGGCGGACATCCCCTACAGCATGACCCTGCGGTTTCCCTGGGACCGTATCTACAAGCTGGCCCTGAGCAATGCCGGCTATGGGGTGTTCGTCACCGCGCGCCTGCCCGAGCGCGAACAGGCCTTCAAATGGGTTGGCCCACTGGGTCCGGATGACTGGATCATGCTGGCCCGTGCGGACAGCCCGATCACCCTGGAGACCCTCGACCAGGCCCGACCCTACCGGATCGGCGCCTACAAGGGCGATGCCATTGCGCAGAGCCTTGCCGAGCGCGACATGCGCCCGATCGTCGCCCTGCGCGACCAGGACAACGCACGCAAGTTGCTGGATGGCCAGATCGACCTGTGGGCCACGGGCGATCCGGCTGGCCGCTATCTGGCACGTCTGGAAGGGATCAACGGGCTCAAGACCGTGCTGCGCTTCAACAGCGCCGAGCTGTTTCTGGCGCTGAACAAGGACACACCGCAGGCGGTGGTCGAGCGTCTGCAACGATCACTCGATGAGATGCGCCGCGACGGTTTCGTCGATCGGGTATTCGCCGACTATCTATGAGACACGGCACTCCATGAAACAGGGCAATGGCGAATCAGTGGTAGATCCCGCCCTTGCCGTGGGCGGCCGTGGCGCGATTGCCGCGCTCGCCGATCATCTGCCGGACCGGTATCCACTCCACTCCCCTGGCCTTCAAGCGCGGTAGTTCGCGCTCCAGAACTTCCAGGGTCTGTGGATAGGGGTGTCCGATGATCACCACCGTGCCCTGTTTGTGTGCCAAGGCAATGGCTTTTTCGAGCTGGCCAGCGATGGCCTCGACGGTGCGCGTGTCATCCAGGAAGACGTCCCGGGAGAGGCTGGCCAGGCCGATGCCCTGGGCTTTGGCGGCGGCCACGGTGGCGGCGCTGGTGCGGCTGTCAACGAAGAACATGCCGTGCTGCTGCAGCTCGTTCATCAGCAGGGCCATGGCCTCGGGCTGCGAGGTCATGCGGCTGCCCTCGTGGTTGTTCAGGCCCGCGGCATACGGTACGGCGCGCAGCGCGGCCTGCAGGCGAGCGAGTAGCTCACTGGCAGGCATGTCGGGTCGCCAGGCGAACGGGCCGGTCGCAGGATCCATGGGCATGTGCACCATCACGGTCTTGCCGGCCTTGTGCGCCTGACGGGCGAAGTCCGCAGCATGTGGGGTGTCGGGCATGATTGCCAGCGTGACCGGGCCGGGCAGAGCCAGGGTGCGACTGTCGCGAGCCGGGGACTGCCCCAGGTCATCGATGATCAGGCTCAGGTACGCCGGCCCGGCGAAGGCCGGGCCGGCAGTCAGCAACAGCACGGCCAGCAACAGGATGCGGCGCATGTCAGTTGCCGCGCGTCACGCTCAGGCCCTTGAGCAGGCTGAGCGCCTGGCTGATCTGGAAGTCGTCGTCCTGTGGCCGGGCCTTGCGGGCGCCGATCACCGGCTTGCCCGAAGGTCGATCGGCGCCGCCGTTGCCGTTGCCCAGGTGACCCTGCAGGTCGGCTTCCTTGAAGCTTTCGGTGTCGGCATCGCGGGTGACCTTGCCCTGACGTACCTCGACATCCGGGATGATGCCCTGGGCCTGGATCGAGCGGCCATTGGGCGTGTAGTACAACGCCGTGGTGATCTTCAGGGCGCGATCGTTGTTGAGCGGCAGCACGGTCTGCACCGAGCCCTTGCCGAAGCTGTCGGTGCCCATGAGGATGCCGCGCTTGTGGTCCTGCAGTGCGCCGGCGACGATTTCTGCCGCCGAGGCGCTGCCGCCGTTGATCAGCACCACCAAAGGCACCCGTTCGCTGGCATCGGCAGGGTCTGCCGAGAAGCGCAGTTCCGAGTTGGCGATGCGGCCCTTGGTGTAGACGATCAAGCCCTTGGTGAGGAAGTGGTCGGCCACCTCCACGGCGCTTTGCAGTACGCCGCCGGGGTTGTTGCGCAGGTCCAGAATCAGGCCCTTGAGCTTGCCGTTGTTGTCCTTGCGCAGCTTTGCCAGGGCCTTGCCGACTTCTTCGCCGGTTTTCACCTGGAACTGGGTGATGCGCAAATAGCCATAACCGTTTTCCAGCAACTGCGCCTTGACGCTCTTGACCTGGATAGTGGCGCGGGCCAGGGTCACGTCGAACGGCGTACCGCCGTCGCGCACCAGGGTCAGGGTGATTTTCTCGCCGAGCTTGCCGCGCATCAGATCGACGGCCTCGGTCATGCTCAGGCCCTGGGTGGGCTGGTTGTTGATCTTGACGATCAGGTCGCCGGCTTCGATGCCGGCCTTGGAGGCTGGCGTGTCGTCGATGGGCGATACCACCTTGATCATGCCGTTCTCGCTGCCCACCTCGATACCCAGGCCGCCGAACTCGCCACTGGTGCTTTCCTGCAGCTCCTGGAAGTCCTCGGGGCCCAGGTAGGCAGAGTGGGGGTCGAGGTTGCTGAGCATGCCCTTGATGGCATTCTCCAGCAGCGTCTTGTCATCCACAGGCTCGACATAGGCCGCCTTGATGCGGTCCATCACCTCGGCGAAGGTCCGCAGCTCGTCCAGCGGCAACGGTGCGGCGGCCGGAGCCGTGCCGACCGACCGGGCAGGCTGGGGAGCCAGATCGGCGGCGATCACTGCCGGGGCAGCACAGGCCACGGCGATCGTCAGGGCCAGCGAGGTAAGGCGGGACAGATGCGGCATGTCTAACAGACTCCTGATACGGGTTCGCGCCTTTGAGGGCTGCTTTTGAACGACTGCGCCAGTCAGCCTCGACACCATTGCGAGGGGTCGGTCGGCTTGCCTTGCTGGCGTATTGCAAAATACAGCGCTGGCGTGCTTTGCCCGCCGCTGGTACCTACGGTGGCGATGGCATCACCAGGCTTGACCACGTCACCGGCCGATTTGAGCAGGGTCTGGTTGTGCCCGTACAGGGTGAGGTAGCCATTGCCATGGTCGAGAATGACCAGAAGCCCGGCGCCGCGCAACCAGTCGGCGAACACCACGCGGCCACCGTGCACCGCATGCACCTGGCTGCCGGCCGATGCGCTGATCATGACCCCGTCCCATTTGGTGCGGACATCGTCGCCGCGGGTTTCCCCGAAACGTGCCAACAGTCGACCATCGACAGGCCATGGAAGTTTTCCCCGCGCCGAAGCAAATGCACCACCGAAGCTTTCGCCGCTGCTTGACACCAGCGGGCCGCTCGGTGCGCGAGGGGCCTGTGGTGCGGGTGCTGGCGCTTCTCGGGTGGCGGCCGCCTGTGCTTCGCGCTGGCGACGGTTTTCAGCCTCCTGGGCGGCCAGCAGGGCCTTCTGCCGCGCTTCCTCGGCTTCGCGAGCCTGGCGTGCCAGGGTTTCCTCGATGGTCTTGAGCACCTTGGCCAGGTCTTCCTGGTCCTGCTGACGCGTCTGCAGCTTCTGGTCGCCTTGCTTGTACTGATCGTTGAGCTTGGCCAGGGCGACCTGACGTTCCTTGCGCACCTTGTCGAGGTCTTCGCGCTGGCTGTCCAGATTGCCTTGCTGCACCAGCAACTGCGCCTGCTGCAGATTGATGTCCTTTTCCACACCCGCCAGCTTGTGCAGGGTCTGGTTGAAGTTCTTCAACTGTTCCAGGCGCGCTTGGCTCAGATAATCGTAATAAGTCAGGGTGCGGGCGAACTTCTCCGGATTCTGCTGATTGAGCAGCAGTTTCAGGTATTCCTGGCGCCCGCTCTGATAGGCCGCGCGGGCCTGGATGGCAATGAGACGTTGCTGTTCGACCCGGGCGGCCTGGAGCTTGGCTTTCTCGCCTTGCAGACGCTCCAGTTCGCCCTCAGTCTTTTTTAGTTCTTTCTGCAGGGCCTCCACCTGCTTTTCCAGCTTGCCCATCTCGGTTTCGGTGGTGCGCAGCTCTTTCTGCACCCCGGAGCGTTCCGCCTGCAACTTGCCAAGGGTTTTCTGCAGCTCGGCGATGTCCTTGCGGGTGGCGTCGATCTGCTGCTGGGTTTGCGCGCGCTCGTCGGCGAAGGCCGGGCCGAGCAGGCATGTCAGGGTCAGGAACATCAGGGCGCGGAGCATGGGTCAGCCTTGTACCAGGATCGAGGTGCCGGTCATCTCTTCGGGCTTGGGCAGGCCCATGAGCCAGAGCATGGTGGGCGCCACGTCGGCCAACACGCCGCCGGCGCGTACCTTGACGTCACGCTGGCCGACGTAGATGAACGGCACCGGCTCGGTGGTGTGCGCGGTATGCGCCTGGCCGGTGCAGACGTCTTCCATCTGCTCGCAGTTGCCGTGGTCGGCGGTGATCAACGCTTCGCCGCCGACCTTGTCGAGTGCCGCAGCGATGCGACCCACGCACGTGTCCAGGCACTCGACCGCCTTGATCGCTGCAGCCATGATGCCGCTGTGGCCGACCATGTCGCCGTTGGCGTAGTTGACCACGATGACGTCATAGCGCTGCTGCTCGATGGCTTCGACGATGCGGTCGGTCACTTCCGGCGCGCTCATCTCGGGCTGCAGGTCGTAGGTCGCCACCTTTGGCGAGGGCACCAGGATGCGTTCTTCGCCAGGGAACTCTTCTTCACGGCCACCGGAGAAGAAGAACGTCACGTGGGCGTACTTTTCGGTTTCGGCGATGCGCAGCTGGGTCTTGCCGTTCTTGGCCAGGTATTCGCCCAGCACGTTGGTCAGGCCGGTGGCAGCAAAGGCCGCCGGTGCGGGGATCTTTGCCGAATACTGGGTCAGGCCCACGTAGCCGGCCAGTTTGGGCTGGCGATTGCGCGGGAAATCGTGGAAATCGTCTTCGACGAATACGCGGCTGAGCTCGCGCGCGCGGTCGGCGCGGAAATTCATGAAGATCATGGCATCGCCGTCTTCGACGCGAACCGGCTCGCCGACCGTGGTGGCCTTGACGAATTCGTCGCTCTCGCCGCGCTCGTAGGCGGCCTGCAGGCCTTGCACGGCAGTGGCCGCGTGGAATTCGGAGGCAGCATCGACGATCAGGTTGTAGGCCGCGCTGACGCGCTCCCAGCGGTTGTCGCGATCCATGGCGAAGTAGCGGCCGATCAGGCTGGCGGTGCGCCCACGGCCAAGGCGGGCGAACGTGGCATCCATCAGTTCCAGCGAGGCCTGGGCGCTCTTGGGCGGGGTGTCGCGGCCGTCGAGGAAGGCGTGCAGGTAGATCTTCTGCGCACCGCGCCCGGCGGCCAGTTCGGCCATGGCCACTAGGTGATCCTGGTGGCTGTGCACGCCACCGTCCGACAGCAGGCCCATGAAGTGCACCGCCTTGCCGGCGGCCACGGCCTTGTCCACGGCTGCACAGATCGTGGGGTTGGTGAAGAACTCGCCGTCGCGGATGGCCTTGGTCACGCGAGTGAAATCCTGGTACACCACACGCCCGGCCCCCAGGTTCATGTGGCCGACTTCCGAATTGCCCATTTGCCCGTCGGGCAGCCCGACATCCATGCCCGACCCCGAGATCAAGCCATTGGGCTGGCGTGCCATGAGGGCATCGAGCACCGGCTTGCGAGCCGAATAGACCGCGTTGTACTCGTGGTTTTCACTGTGACCGAAACCATCGAGGATGATCAGGACCAAGGGTTTGGGCGTGGCTGTCATGGATCCCACTCGCTATGTCAGAAGAGCATTCAGGAGAAGCCCGGCATTTTAGGGCATTGCGGGCCTGCGTGACGAATCATGGCGGTTTATTTCACCACAAGCGCAAGAACAACCATCACAGACCCGCAATGATGCCGAGCGGTTCCGTCCGGCGGGCTTTGGCCGGACTTGGCGGCTGTGTATACTGGCCGACATTTTAACGCCCTGGAACCCGCTGATGGTTGCTCACCTGATTGAATTCGCCACAAATCACTATCTGCTCGTGACCGCGTTCGTGGTCCTGCTGGTCATGTTGATCATGCTGGAAATGAGCAAGGGTGCCAAAAGCCTCAGCCCCCGTGAGCTGACCGCTCTGGTCAACAGCGAGCAGGGCGTCGTCGTGGATATCCGCAACAAGAAGGACTATGCCGCCGGCCACATCGTGGGCGCATTGAGCATTCCCCAGGACAAGCTGGCGACCCGTATCGGCGAGCTGGAAAAATACAAGGGCAAGACCCTGATCGTGGTCGACGCCATCGGCCAGCACGCCGGTACTGCCTGTGCCGAACTGGTCAAGGCCGGCCACACCGCCGCCAAGCTGGCCGGCGGCGTATCGAGCTGGCGTGCCGACAACCTGCCCGTGGTGAAGTGACATGAAATCGATCGTCGTGTACTCCAGTGACTACTGCCCGTATTGCTCGCGGGCCAAGTACCTGCTGGAAAGCAAGAAGGTGCAGTTCACCGAGATCAAGGTCGACGGCAAGTCCGAGCTGCGTCGCGAGATGGCCGCCAAGGCCGGCCGTACATCGGTGCCCCAGATCTGGATCGGCGACCTGCACGTCGGCGGCTGCGACGATCTGTTCGCCCTCGAGCGCGCCGGCAAGCTGGACGCGTTGCTGAAGGCCTGACCGGCCTCCTTACCCCCACACCTCTGAAGATCACAAGGATCTGCGATGACCGACCAAGCGAACAATGGCGCTGCCGCCGAAAACGAACCGCAGTTCTCGCTGCAGCGCATCTACGTGCGTGACCTGTCGTTCGAGGCCCCGAAAAGCCCGGCGATCTTCCGTCAGCAGTGGGAACCCAGCGTTTCCCTGGACCTGAACACCCGCCAGAAAGGCCTGGAAGGTGACTTCCACGAAGTCGTGCTGACCCTGTCGGTTACGGTCAAGAATGGTGAAGAAGTCGCGTTCATCGCTGAAGTGCAACAGGCCGGTATCTTTCTGATCAAGGGCCTGGACGAAGGCTCGATGAGCCACACGCTCGGCGCATTCTGCCCCAACATCCTGTTCCCTTACGCCCGCGAGACCCTGGACAGCCTGGTGACCCGCGGTTCGTTCCCGGCGCTGATGCTCGCCCCGGTGAACTTCGACATGCTTTACGCGCAGGAACTGCAACGCATGCAGGAATCGGGCGAAGCGCCTACGCCGCAGTAAGCATTGCCGTGCCGTGAGCAAAAAGCGCCCTTCGGGGCGCTTTTTTTGTGGGAGCGGGCAGGCCCTTTAGCGGGCATAGAGCTCGCCGCCCGCCCCGCTCCCACAGGTCAAGCCCACCTCTAAAGGTTGCAGCATTACCCTGTGGGAGCGGGCTCTGCCCGCGAAGAGGCCCTCAAGCCCTACTCAAACCCCAGCTGTCGCCAGGCTTCATAAACCGCGACCGCCACGGTATTGGACAGATTCAAACTGCGGCACCCTTCGCGCATCGGCAGGCGCAGCTTGTGCTGGCTGTCCAGCGCGTCCAGCACCTCGGCCGGCAACCCGCGGCTTTCCGGGCCGAACAGGAACGCATCGCCCTTCGCGAAGCTGGCATCATGGAAGGGTCGCGAACCCTTGGTGGTGAACGCGAACACCCGTGGCTGCCCCAGGCTTTCCAGGCAGCTAGCCAGG
>Ga0265798_10008370_pt1 | contig 13191 bp, 11 predicted proteins | sample P3T30metagenome_FD_192430 | JGI IMG/M metagenome (GOLD analysis project Ga0265798, IMG submission 192430) | Plant litter microbial communities from East Loma Ridge, Irvine, California - P3 T30 | ecosystem: Environmental > Terrestrial > Plant litter > Unclassified | place: USA: California...
GCGCGGGCACGACGTCCAGGTCCATGAGCCCGCCGATAGTTGGAGTCGCGCTAATCTGGTCGGCGACCATGGCGAGGAGGCGCTTGCGGCCTATCGCATGGCCTATCCGGAGCTGTCCTCGTCGCGCTACGCCGCCGACCTCGATCCGGCCGCGCTGGTTGACGGCGCCGACGTGGTGATCGTCCACGAGTGGAGCGATCACGCGCTCGTTGCCGCACTCGGAACGTTGCGTAAGGCCGGGGCGGCGTTCACGCTGCTGTTTCACGACACGCACCATCGCGCGGTCAGCGCGCCCGAGCAGATGCGTGCCTACGACCTCTCCGGCTATGACGGGGTCCTCGCCTTCGGCGAGGCGCTGTCGCGCGTCTATCGCGACTGGGGCTGGGGCGAGCGCGTCTGGACCTGGCACGAGGCCGCCGACACGCGCCGCTTCTTCCCGGTAGAGGGCGAGCGGTCCGGCCTGGTGTGGATCGGCAACTGGGGCGACGGCGAGCGCACCGCGGAAATCGAGCGGTTCCTCCTCGCCCCGGCGCGCGAGGCCGCGCTGCCGCTCGACATCTATGGCGTGCGCTACCCCGACGAGGGCAAGGCGATGCTGGCGCGCTACGGCGCCCGCTACCACGGCTGGGCGCCCAACGCCGCCGCGCCCGCGATCTTCGCGCGCGCGCTGGCGACGGTGCACGTGCCGCGGCGTTATTACACAACGATCCTGCCGGGCATCCCGACAATCCGCGTGTTCGAGGCGCTCGCCTGTGGCATCCCGCTCGTCTCCGCGCCGTGGGACGATGCGGAGGGGCTGTTCCGCCCCGGCGAGGACTTCCTGTTCGCCGCCGATGGCGCCGCCATGACACGCACGCTGACCGTCCTGCGCGACGATCCCGACCTGCGTGCGGCGCTGGCGCGTTCGGGGTTGGAGTCCATCCTCGCGCGCCACACCTGCGCGCACCGCGTCGACGAGCTGTTCGCCATCCTCGATCGCCTCGACGCCCCTTCCCTTTCCGCTGCCCGGAGCACCGCTGCGTGAAGATCGCTTTCTACGGTTCCAGCCTCGTGTCGTCCTACTGGAACGGCGCCGCGACCTATTATCGCGGCATCCTGCGCGCGCTCGCCGAGCGCGGCTACGATATCACCTTCTACGAGCCCGATGCGTTTGAACGCCAGCAGCACCGCGACATCGACCCGCCGCCCTACGCCAAGTCGGTCGTCTATCCCGCGACGGTTGAGGCGATGCGCGCGGTGGTCGCCGAGGCGGCGGGCGCGGACATCGTTGTCAAGGCGAACGGCGTCGGCGTCTTCGACCGCGAGCTGCTCGAGGGCGTCACCGCAGCGGCGCGCCCGGGCGCCCTCCGCATCTTCTGGGACGTCGACGCCGCGGCGACGCTCGACGAGATGCGCGCGGACGCGGGGCATCCGGTCCGCGCCGCGCTTCCATCGATCGACATGGTGCTCACCTATGGCGGCGGTGCGCCCGTGGTCGACGCTTATCGCGGCTTCGGCGCGGCGGAGTGCGTGCCGGTCTACAACGCGCTCGATCCCACCACGCACCACCCGGTCGCGCGCGACGAACGCTTCGCTTGCGATCTCGCCTTCCTCGGCAACCGCCTGCCAGATCGCGAGGCGCGGGTGGAGGAATTCTTCCTGCGCCCCGCCGCGGCGCTGCCCGACCAGCGCTTCCTGATCGGCGGCAACGGCTGGGACAACAAAGCGATGCCCGCCAACGTGCGCCACCGCGGCCATGTCTTCACCGCCGAGCACAACGCCTTCAACTGCACGCCGCGGGCGGTACTCAACGTCGCGCGCGACTCGATGGCGAACGTCGGCTTCTCCCCCGCGACGCGTGTGTTCGAGGCGGCGGGCGCCGCCGCCTGTCTGATCACCGACGCGTGGGAAGGGATCGAACTGTTCCTCGAACCCGACCGCGAGGTGCTGGTGGCGCGCGACGGGCAGGACGTCGCCGACCATCTCGCCGCGCTCACCCCAGAGCGCGCTCGGGCGATCGGCGCCGCCGCGCTGGAACGCGTGCTGGCCGAGCACACCTATGACCTGCGCGGCGCTCAGGTCGACGCGCTCTTCCAGGCGCATGTCGCGCGCGCGCGGGTGGCGGCATGAGGCTCGTCGTCCTCGGCCTCTCGCTCAGCTCGTCCTGGGGCAACGGCCATGCCACCACTTTCCGCGCGCTGCTGCAGGCCTATGCCGCGCGCGGGCACCAGATCCTGTTCCTCGAGCGTGACATGCCCTGGTATGCGTCGCACCGCGACGAGCCAGCACCCGACTATTGCCGGCTGGAGCTGTACGACTCGCTCGCGGCGCTGGCCGACTGGCGCGAGGTGATCGCCGAGGCGGACGCGGTGATGGTCGGCTCCTACGTGCCCGACGGCATCGCGGTCGCGCGGCTGGTGCAGGATTGGGCGACCGGTGTCACCGCCTTCTACGACATCGATACACCGGTGACGCTCGCCAAGGTCGAGGCTGGCACGTGCGACTATGTCTCTCCCGAGGTGATCCCCGGCTATGATGTCTATTGCTCGTTCACCGGCGGCCCGACACTACGGCTGATCGAGCGCCGCTACGGCAGCCCGGCGGCGCGCGCGCTCTACTGCTCGGTCGACGCGGAGCGCTACCGACCGACCGGCGCAGCGACGCGGTGGGACCTCTCCTATCTCGGCACCTACAGCCTCGATCGTCAGCCGACGCTCGACCGGCTGCTGCTGGAGCCGGCACGGCGTCACCCCGAGATGCGCTTCGTGGTCGCGGGGCCGCAATATCCTGACGACATCGACTGGCCCGCCAACGTCGAGCGGATCGAGCATCTGCCCCCCGCCGACCATCCCGACTTCTATTCGGCGAGCCGCGCCACGCTCAACGTCACTCGCGCGGACATGATCGCGGCGGGCTGGTCGCCCTCGGTGCGGCTGTTCGAGGCGACCGCCTGCGGCACGCCGATCGTCTCCGACCACTGGGAGGGGATCGACGAATTGCTAACGCCGGGGCGCGAGATCGTGCTGGCGGACTCGCCCGAGGACGTCGAGGCGATGCTGGCGCGCGACGATCTCGCCGCGATGGGCGCCGCCGGGCGTCAGCGCGTACTGGCGGAGCATACCGCGGTCCACCGCGCCGCCGAGCTGGAGGCGCATCTGGAAGAGGCGATGGCAGCGAGGCGCGAGGTCGTCGCGGCGTGATCGGGCATGCTCCTGCGTGTGCAGGAGCACGGTGATGTCTGGACGAGCAACCAACCGTCATTCCGGCCCCAGCGACGCCGCAGGCAGCGTCGAAGGAGCCGGGATGATAGCATCCTACGCGACCCACTCCGCCTTGGGCACGCCCTGTGCCCATAGCAAAGCGGAAAGGTCACCGTGCTCCACCCGCGCTGCCGCGGCCGCCGCGACGATCGGCTTGGCGCGATAGGCGACGCCCAGCCCCGCCACCTCGATCATGGCCAGGTCGTTAGCACCGTCACCCACCGCCAGCGTCGCGCTGTCCGCGAGCCCGAGCGCGGCGCGCGTTTCCAGCAGCGTCGTCCGCTTGGTCGCCGCGCCCACGATCGGGCGTGCCACCGTCCCGGTCAGCACGCCGTCCTCCAGCTCGAGCACGTTGGCGATCGCGCGGTCAAAGCCGATCGCGTTCGCCACCGGCTCGGCGAAGCGCGTGAATCCGCCCGACACCAGGACCGCCGTGGCGCCCCACGCGCGCATCGTCCGCACCAGCGCAGTCGCGCCCGGCATCAGCCGCACGCGCTCCTCCAGACACTCCTGGATGACGCTCCCCCTCAAGCCCTTGAGCAGGCCGACGCGCGCGTCGAGCGCGGCCTCGAAGTCAAGCTCGCCGCGCATCGCGCGCTCGGTGATGGCGGCGATCTGTGGCTTAAGCCCGGCATAGTCGGCCAGCTCGTCAATGCACTCGACCGTGATCATGGTCGAGTCCATGTCCGCCACCAGCAGCATCTTGCGCCGGGTCTCGCGCCGCTGAACGACCACGTCGACATTCTCGAACATTCCTTCCAGCGCCGCGCGTGCGTCGGCGGGCGCGAGCTCGAAGTGGAGATCGGCGGCGTCACCCTCGTCGATCCAGGCGAGCGTCGTCGGGGCGCATCCCGCGCCGGCGAGCCGCTCCTGCGCCGCACCGACGATATTGGGCGTCAGCCGCCCGGCTGCTATCAGCGTCGCCGTGAACATGGGTTCTTCCCCTGAGACTTGCCCGAGACCGCGGGTCGCGCTCATCGCAGGGCCGACCGCGAGCGGCAAGAGCGCGCTGGCGATCGAGCTCGCCGAACGCGCCGGCGGCGTGGTGATCAACGCCGATGCCAGCCAGGTCTATCGCGACCTGCGCCTGCTCTCGGCGCGGCCGTCAGCCGCGGACGAGGCGCGTGTCGCGCACCGATTATTCGGCCATATCGACGGCGCGGAGACCTGCTCGGCGGCACGCTGGGCCGCGGACGCACGCGCGGCGGTCGCCGCGGCGCATGACACGGGCCGGTTACCCGTGCTGGTCGGTGGAACCGGCCTCTATCTGCGCACGCTGCTCGACGGTATCGCTCCGGTGCCCGAAATCGACCCCGCGATCCGCGCCGCGGTGCGCGCGATGACGGTGGCCGAGGCACACGCCGCGCTCGCGCGCGAGGACACCGCGGCCGCGGCGCGGCTCGCCCCCGGCGACAGCGCGCGGGTGGCGCGCGCGCTGGAGGTGGTGCGCTCGTCGGGGCGGCCGCTCGCCGAGTGGCAGCGCGAGCGCGTGGGCGGGATCGGCGACGCCGTCGCGCTGCACGCGCTCGTGCTGCTGCCCGACCGAGATGAGCTCATGCGCCGCTGCGACGCGCGCCTGGAGGCGATGTTCGACACCGGTGCGATCGACGAGGTGGCCGCGCTGCTCGCCCGCCCCGACGTGCCCGCCGATGCCCCGGTGCGCCGTGCGATCGGCGCGCCCGAGATCGCTGCCTATCTCTCCGGCACCCTGTCACGTTCCCAGGCGTTGGAGCGAGCGCAGCTTGCGACGCGGCGCTATGCCAAGCGCCAGTATACGTGGTTCCGCCATCAGCCACCGCCATCCTGGCACCGGCACATGACCGCAAGTTTGGAATTTTATTTCGCAGAAGCGTGTTGACGGGCAACTTTCCATGCCGTAGCGCGCCCCGACCCTAGTTCCCGATGCTGACGAGGAGACCTGACGTGACCACCGAGAAGAGCGGAGCCGATATCCTCGTCGAGGCGCTGTGCGATCTCGGCGTGGAGGTCGTGTTCGGCTATCCGGGCGGCGCCGTCCTGCCGATCTATGACGCGCTGTTCCGCTCGCAGCGGATCAAGCACATCCTCGTCCGCCATGAGCAGGCCGCGACGCACGCCGCCGAGGGCTATGCGCGCTCCACCGGCAAGCCCGGCGTCGTGCTGGTCACGTCCGGCCCGGGTGCGACCAACGCGGTGACCGGGATCACCGACGCGCTGCTCGACTCGATCCCGATGGTGGTGATCACCGGCCAGGTCCCGACCAACCTGATCGGCAGCGACGCCTTTCAGGAAGCGGACACGGTCGGCATCACGCGTCACTGCACCAAGCACAATTACTTGGTGAAAGACCCGGCGCGGCTCGGCCCAGTGATCCACGAGGCGTTCCATATCGCCACCTCGGGCCGCCCCGGCCCGGTCGTCGTCGACATTCCCAAGAACGTCCAAGTCGCCACGGCCGCCTACGGCGCGCCGGGGCCGATCCAGCACAAGACCTACCGACCCGCGCTCGAGGCCGACCCGGCGCTAATCGCGCAGGTGGTCGACATGCTCGCCGCCGCCGAGCGCCCGGTCTTCTACACCGGCGGCGGGGTGATCAACGCCGGCCCGCGCGCGTCCGAGCTGCTGGTCGAGCTGGCGCACCTCACCGGCGCGCCGGTGACCTCGACGCTGATGGGGCTCGGCGCCTATCCTGCGACCGGTCCGCAGTGGCTCGGCATGCTCGGCATGCACGGCACCTACGAGGCCAATATGGCGATGAACCAGGCCGACCTGGTGGTGAACGTCGGCGCCCGCTTCGACGACCGCGTCACCGGCCGGCTCGACGCCTTTTCGCCCAACAGCCGCAAGGTCCATATCGACATCGACCGGTCGAGCATCAACAAGACGGTGCGGATCGACCTCGCGATCGTCGCTGACGCCGGCCACGCGCTCGCCGACATGGTGCGCGTGTGGCGCGAGCGCGAGCACCCGCGCCCGGACCTGACCGACTGGTGGCAGCGGGTCGACGCGTGGCGCGCCAAGAAGTCGCTCAGCTTCCCCGAGAGCCGCACCGAGATCATGCCGCAGCGCGCCGTCCGCGCGCTGTGGGAGGCGACGCACGCGCGCGCCCCGATCGTCACCACCGAAGTGGGCCAGCACCAGATGTGGGCGGCGCAGCATTTCGGCTTCGAGGCGCCCAACAAGTGGCTCACCTCGGGCGGGCTCGGCACGATGGGCTACGGCCTGCCCGCGGCGATCGGCGCGCAGCTCGGCAATCCCGACGCTCTGGTGATCGACATCGCCGGCGAGGCCTCGATCCAGATGAACATCCAGGAGCTCGCCACCGCTACGCAATATCGGCTACCGGTGAAGGTCTTCATCCTCAACAACGAATATATGGGGATGGTGCGCCAGTGGCAGGAGCTCACCTATGAGAGCCGCTATTCGGAGAGCTATTCCGACTCGCTGCCCGATTTCGTCAAGCTGGCCGAGGCCTATGGCTGGAAGGGGATCCGCATCGAGCATCCCGACCAGCTCGAGCAGGGCATCGCCGACATGCTCGCGCACGACGGGCCGGTGATGGTCGACTGCATGGTCGCCAAGCTGGCCAACTGCTTCCCGATGATCCCGTCGGGCGCGGCGCACACCGACATGATCCTCCAGGCCAACGAGGTCTCGGGGACGATGGACGACGAGGCCAAGGCGCTGGTGTAAACCCTCGGTGCCTCCCCGCCACGGGGAGGAGCGGGCGGCGGGCAGTAGAGGCGCGTGGCGTGGCCTCGCGCGCTTGCCTCCGCCCCATCCTTCCGCCTTAACCCTTCCCCTACCTCTCCCGCTCTGGGAGGGGAGCGAGATTGACGACATGCAGATACGAGAAGAGAAAGCCGAGCGGCACACGCTGGCGGTGATCGTCGACAACGAACCCGGCATCCTCGCACGGATCGCCGGCCTGTTCACCGCCCGCGGCTACAATATCGAGAGCCTCACCGTCAGCGAGATCACGCTCGACAAGGCGGTGAGCCGGATCACCATCGTCACCTCCGCGAGCCCGGCGACGCTCGAGCAGATCGTCGCGCAGCTCGAGAGGCTGGTGCCGGTCCACCAGGTCACCGACCTCACCGCGCGCGGCGCGCACGTCGAGCGCGAGCTGGCGCTGGTCAAAGTGGCGGGCAGCGGCGACCATCGCATCGAGGCGTTGCGCCTCGCCGAGGTGTATCGCGCGCGCGTCGTCGACGCGACCATCGCCTCCTTCGTGTTTGAGGTGACCGGCACGATCGAGAAGATCGACAAATTCGTCGAGCTGATGGGCGAGGTCGGCCTCGTCGAGGTGGCACGCACCGGCATCGTCGCGATCGCCCGCGGCGCCGAGGCGGCGTAACGGCCGCCACATCTTTCGTCGTCCCCGCCGCGGCGGGGATCCATAACCACTAGCGTCTGCGGGTCCGGATTCCCGCCTGCGCGGGAATGACAAGGGGTTGAACATGAAGGTCTATTACGATCGCGACGCCGATCTGAACCTGATCACGGGCAAGAAGATCGCGATCCTCGGCTATGGTTCGCAGGGCCACGCGCACGCGCAGAACCTGCGCGATTCGGGCGTGAAGGAGATCGCGATCGCGCTCCGTCCGGGCAGCGCCTCGGCGAAGAAGGCCGAGGACGCCGGCTTCAAGGTGCTCGCCAACAAGGAGGCCGCGGCCTGGGCCGACGTGCTGATGATCCTCGCCCCCGACGAGCATCAGGCCGCGATCTGGGAGAGCGACCTCAAGGGCAACATGAAGCCCGGCAGCGCGCTCGCCTTCGCGCACGGGCTCAACGTGCATTTCGGCCTGATCGAGCCGCCCGCTGACATCGACGTCATCATGATCGCGCCCAAGGGCCCGGGCCACACCGTCCGCTCCGAATATGTCCGCGGCGGCGGCGTCCCCTGCCTCATCGCGATTCATCAGGACGCCAGCGGCAACGCGCACGACGTCGCTTTGGCCTATGCCTCGGGCGTGGGCGGCGGCCGCTCGGGCATCATCGAGACCAACTTCCGCGAGGAGTGCGAGACCGATCTGTTCGGCGAGCAGGCGGTGCTGTGCGGCGGCGCGACCGCGCTGGTCCAGGCCGGGTTCGAGACGCTGGTCGAGGCCGGCTACGCCCCCGAGATGGCCTATTTCGAGTGCCTGCACGAGCTCAAGCTGATCGTCGACCTGATGTACGAGGGCGGCATCGCCAACATGCGCTACTCGATCTCGAACACCGCTGAGTACGGCGACATCAAGACCGGCCCGCGCATCATCACCGACGAGACCAAGAAGGAGATGAAGCGAGTGCTGGCCGACATCCAGTCGGGCCGCTTCGTGCGCGACTTCGTGCTCGACAATCGCGCCGGCCAGCCCGAGCTGAAGGCCAGCCGCATCGCCGCCAAGCGCCATCAGATCGAGAAGGTCGGCAGCGAGCTGCGCGCGATGATGCCGTGGATCGGCGCCAACAAGCTGGTCGACAAGGAGCGCAACTGACGCTCGGAGCGCGCGCGGCGGATTGAAGCCGCGCGCGCGCTCCTGTAGGCGCGCGCGATGCGGACGGCGACGTACCGAGACTCGTCGTATCGCACGCGCGCCGACTCCGGCAGCCGCGCCGTCTCCTGGGCGCTCGCGCTCGGCATCGCCGCGCTGCTGCTGTACGCGCTGCTGCGCATGGGCGGCGTGGTGCGCGGCGACTTCGGCGACCATCGCCCCCTCAGCACCTTCGACGTGAGTGCACAGGGCCAGCGCGCCGAGACCGCCGCGACCAAGCGGACTGAGCGCGCGCGCCAGTCGGGCCGTCAGCGCACCGCCCCGGCCGCGCGCGAGCGCCCGGTCGAGCGCGCTGCCGAGGCGCCGCCCCCGCCGCTGGCCGAGCTGAAGCTACCCGGCGTGATGATCCTCAGCCGCAGCGACTATGCCGCCTCCGACATCGGCAAGATTAAGGGCACCGCGCCCGCCCCCGGCTCGGGCGCGGAGGGGCAGCAGAGCGCCAGTGCGGGGGCGGGCGACGACACCCCCTCGGTCGGCGCCGGCCCCGGCGGCGAGCCGTTGTATGCCGCGGAATGGTACCGCAGGCCGACGCGTGCGGAAACGAGCCCGTACATGCCGCGCGGTCGCGCCGGCTGGGGCATGATCGCCTGCCGCACCGCGCCGCGCTTCCACGTCGAGGATTGTCGCGAGCTCGGCGAGTCGCCCGGCTCCGGGATCGCGCGTGGGCTGCGCCAGGCGGGATGGCAGTTCCTGGTGCGGCCGCCGCGTCGCGGTGGCCAGCCGCTGATCGGCGCCTGGGTCCGCATCCGCTTCGACATCACCGTCGAGCGCGCGCCGGGCGAAACGTCGCCCGACTCGTCCGGCGGCGGATGAGCGCGCCGAAAACCTCCGTTTCGCCGCGGCCCCTAGCCGCCCGCGCGATACTATGGTGCAAGAGGCGCTTCACAGGAGGAAGCAACATGCGTCATCTTCTCGCCGCCGGCCTGGTCGCCGCGCTCGCCGTTCCCGCCGCCGCGCAGCTCGCCACCGCACCGGGCCAGCCCGGCCAGCCGAGCGCCGCGCGCGTCGCAGCGGGCACCTATCAGGTCGATCCCGCGCACACGCAGGTGACCTGGGAGGTGAACCACCTCGGTTTCTCGATGCTGCAGGGCCAGTTCGGCGCCTCGGGCGGCTCGATCACGATCGATCCCAAGAAGCCCGCCGCCACCAAGGTGGAGGTCACCTTCGCGGTCGACCAGCTCTCGGTGACCTCGCCGCAGTTTGCCAACCACCTCAAGTCGAAGGACTTCTTCGACGCGGCCAACAATCCGACGGCGCGCTTCGTCTCGACGTCGGTGACGCCGCGCGGGCCGAACAAGGCGACGCTTAACGGCGAGCTGACGATCAAGGGTATCACCAAGCCGGTGACGCTCGACGTGACGTTCGTTGGTGCGGGCGACAATCCGATGAGCAAGAAGGCCAATTTCGGCTTCGTCGGCACCGGCACGATCAAGCGCAGCGACTTTGGCCTCGGCTATGCCGCGCCGGCGGTGTCGGACACGGTGAAGCTCAACGTTAACGCCGCATTCACGGCATAGGCGGGAGGCGCTCTCCCATCCTGGCGTCATCCTGAACTCGTCTCAGGATCCACGGTCCCGCGAGTGCCCAGGCCTTTGCGCATGGGGCACCGTGGATCCTGAGACGAGCTCAGGATGACGCCAGAGGGACAGCGCCTGCTCCACCTCTCACGCTGCGCGTTGCAGCCGTGCGAAACTGTCGAAGGTCGCACGCACCGCCGGCGACGCGTTCGCCACCAGCGCGGCGACCCGGCGGGTAAAGGCCTCGCCGTCCGCGCCGGAGACTCGCTCCGCCATCGCCCAGTCGCCGAACTCGCGTTGCGCTACCTCGCGCCGCGACAGCACGACGAGCGCACGGTGGCGCGGGTCCGCGCCGATGCGCGCGAAGGCACGCTCCACCATCGCCGGCTCCCCTTCCAGCGCCTGGAGGAAGCGCCGTCCGTCACTGAACAGCAGACCCGTGATGCGATCGCGCGTGTTGTTGGCGCGCGACTCCGCCAGGATCGATGCGGTGGTGATCTGCCCGACTGCGGTGCTGATATAGACCAGCTGCAACATGATGAACTCCCTCGTACGGCTCCTCTCTCGCCCACAAAGGTTTCTTTTCACTCAAGATATTCCGCGCAGATCGCCGCGCTGGACAAGCCCCGGCGGCGCGCGCTACTCAGGCCAGCGATGACCATGGCCCGCGGCCTCGCCCTGCTGCTTCGACTTACGCGCCCTTAGGCGCGTGACCGCTCGCGCGCTCGTCGCGCCGCGCCTAAGGGCTGGACCATATCCCTTCCGCTCCTGTCGAGAGAGCCACCGTCATGCTGCGCGACCCCGCGACCAAATACCGCCCCTTCCCTCCTGTCGACCTGCCCGACCGGCGCTGGCCGTCCGCGACGATCACGCGCGCGCCGCGCTGGCTCTCCACCGACCTGCGCGACGGTAACCAGGCGCTGATCGATCCGATGGACGCCGAGAAGAAGACCCGCTTCTTCGACCTGCTGGTCAAGGTCGGGCTCAAGGAGATCGAGGTCGGCTTCCCCTCCGCCGGCGCAACCGAGTTCGACTTCATCTCGGGACTGATCCGCGACGGTCGCGTGCCGGAGGACGTGCAGATTCAGGTGCTCACCCAATCGCGCCGCGACCTGATCGAGCGCAGTTTCGAAAGCCTGGAAGGCGCACACAGCGCGATCGTCCACCTCTACAATGCGGTCAGCCCGGCGTGGCGCAAGATCGTCTTCGGCATGTCGCGCGACGAGGTGAAAAGGATCGCGGTCGAGGGCGCCAAGGTGCTCCGCGACGAGGCCGCCAAGCGCCCGAACACGCGCTGGCAGTTCGAATATTCGCCCGAGACCTTCTCCACCGCCGAGCTCGATTTCTCGCTCGAGGTCTGCGAGGCGGTCGCCGAGGTACTGGCGCCGACGCCCGAGGCGCCGATCATCTTCAACCTGCCGGCCACGGTCGAGTGCGCGACCCCCAACGTCTATGCCGATCAGATCGAGTGGTTCGCGCGTCATCTGCGCCAGCGCGACGCCGCGGTGATCTCGCTCCACACCCACAATGATCGCGGCACCGGCGTCGCCGCGGCCGAGCTCGGCATCATGGCGGGCGCCGACCGGGTCGAGGGATGCCTGCTCGGCAATGGCGAGCGCACCGGCAACTGCGATCTCGTGACCGTCGCGCTCAACATGTACACGCAGGGCGTCGACCCCCAGCTCGACCTCTCCGACATCGACGCGATCGTGAAGACGGTGGAATATGCCACCAACATCCCGGTCCACCCACGCACGCCCTATGCCGGCGACCTGGTCTTCACCGCATTCTCGGGCTCGCACCAGGACGCGATCAAGAAGGGCTTCGCCGCGCAGGCGGGGCGCAACGACGGGCTATGGGAGGTGCCCTATCTGCCGATCGACCCGGCCGACCTCGGGCGCAGCTATGAAGCGGTGATCCGCGTCAACTCGCAGTCGGGCAAGGGCGGTGTCGCCTGGGTGATCGAGCAGGACAAGGGGTTGCGGCTGCCGAAGCGGCTCCAGGCCGACTTCAGCCGGCACGTCCAGGCGCTGGCGGACGAGACCAGTCGCGAGCTCAACGCCGCCGACATCTGGGGCGCGTTCGAGCGCGCCTACCTGCCCGGCGCGGGCGACCGCTTCGTGCTGCGCGACTATGACGAGCGCGGCGCCGCGGGCGAGCGCGTCTTCGTCGGCCGCATCGCCATCGACGGCGAGGAGCGCTCGCTCTCGGGTCGCGGCAACGGCCTGATCTCGGGCGTGATCGCTGCCTTGGCGGACAGCACCGGGCCGACGCTTGACGTGATCGACTATGCCGAGCACGCGATCGGCCACGGCGCGGGGGCGCAGGCCGCGGCCTATCTCGAATGTCGCACCGCCGACGGCCGCACCATCTGGGGGGTCGGGATCGACAGCGACATCGCCACCGCGAGCGTGCGTGCGGTGCTCTCCGCGGCGAACCGCGCGTGACCCGCCGCTACGCCGCCTTCCTGTTCGACATGGACGGGACGCTGATCAACTCGATTCCATCCGCGATCCGCGCCTGGACCGCCTGGGCCGAGCGCCACCGGGTCGATGTCGACGAGCTGATGCGCGTCATGCACGGCGTGAAGGCCATCGAGACGATCCGCCGCTTCGCTCCGCCAGGGGTGGACCCGCAGCGCGAGTTCGAGTTGCTGCTCCAGGCCGAGATCGACGATGTTGCCGACGTGGTCGAGATCGCGGGAGCCGCGGCCTTCACCGCGGCGTTGCCGCCCAAGCGCTGGGCGATCGTCACCTCCGCGCCGCGCTCGCTCGCCGAGGTCCGGCTCAAGGCAGCGGGCGTCACACCACCGGCGGTGATGGTCACGGCCGACGACGTGGAGCGCGGCAAGCCAGCGCCGGATTGTTTCCTGCTCGCCGCCGAACGACTCGGGGTCGACGCGCGCGACTGTCTCGTCTT